>Ga0209257_1000696_pt1 | contig 52123 bp, 56 predicted proteins | sample AraplaCvi_mCL_r2_FD_184277 | JGI IMG/M metagenome (GOLD analysis project Ga0209257, IMG submission 184277) | Arabidopsis root microbial communities from North Carolina, USA - plate scrape MF_Cvi_mCL_r2 (SPAdes) (version 2) | ecosystem: Host-associated > Plants > Roots > Endosphere | place: USA...
AGGCCCCCGCGCGACGGCCGGGTCAGCTGATCTTCGCCGCGATCTGCCCGGCCAGGGCCTTCAGCTCGTCCATGTCCGCCATGCCGCCGACGCCATGTCCCTTGAGCGGCACGCCCTCCCAGCGCGGGATGATGTGGAAGTGGAGGTGGTAGACGGTCTGGCCCGACGCGGCGCCGTTGAACTGGGTGATGACCAGGCCGTCCGGCTGCAGCGCCGCGCGCACGGCGCGGGCGACCCGCTGCACGCCCAGCATCAGCGGCCCGATGATCTCGGGCGTCTCCTCCAGGAAGTTGCGCGCGGTCGAGTGCTTGGGGATCACCAGGGTGTGGCCCCGGGACTGCGGGAAGACGTCCATGAAGGCCAGGACGTGGTCGTCCTCGAACACCCGCACCGAGGGCATTTCACCCCGCAGGATCTTCGCGAAGATGTTGCCCGCGTCGTAGGTCCCGTCCAAGCTCATGTCGCACTCCCGAGGTCTGCAGGACCTGGGTAGCAAATCGGGGCGGAGGGCGGAACGATGGGTGCGAGCCCGACCAAGGCCGGCGAGAAGCCGCAGGGCCTGACCGAGCGGCAGGAGAAGTGGTTCGCCTCGGTCCAGGCCAGCCTGGAGCGCGACACCGGCAAGACCATCGACGAGTGGGTGGCGATCGCCAGGACCTGCCCGCACGACAGGCCCAGGGCCCGCGCCGACTGGCTGCGCGAGCATCACGGCCTGGGCGTCAACCGCGCCGCCCACGTGCTCTCGGTCGCCTTCCCGTCCGACGACCGCTGGGACGATCCCGGCCCGCTGCGCGCCAAGCTGTGGAGCGATCCCGCCTCCGAGGCGATCCTGGTCGCGCTGGAGGCCGCGGTGGCGAAACTGCCCGACATCACCATCGGCCAGCGCAAGAGCTTCACCGCCTTCTCGCGCAAGGTGCAGATGGCCGCGGCGCGTCCGGTGAAGGGCGGCCATGCCATGGTGGGTTTCGCAGTCACGCCCGACGCCGACCCGCGCCTGTCGCCGCGCGGCAAGAGCGAGAGCTGGGGCGACCGGCTGAAGGGCCAGATGCTGCTGACCTCGCCAGACCAGGTCGACGGGTCGGTGGAGGCGCTGCTGAAGCATGCCTGGGAGCGGTCCTGATCTCAGCCGCCCCCGGTGGCACGAACGTTGCGGGCGATCGTCCCGCCGCCGGGGGTTGGCGGCGTTCGACTGAGGGACTGATCCAAAATGAACATGCGTACCGTCCTGGCGGGCGTCACCGCCGCGCTCTTCCTTGCGCCCGTCGCGGCGAACGCCGGCGTCGTCTATGAGAACGCGGCCAATCCGATCGGTGGCGACTGCTCCTTCAGCACGACGTGCGCCGCCTCGGCCGGCCGTGGTGATGACTACGCCGCGCAGCGCTTCGTGCTCGGCGCGGGCGCGACCGTGGAATCGGCCAGCTTCAGCATCTTCCATCCCGGTACGATCGGGACGTCGGCGAACTGGAAGTTCTATCTCGACGACGGCGCCGGCGGCCTGCCGGGCACGCTGGTGGCCCAGGGGTCGAGCACCATCCTGGGCTCGCAGGATATCGGCGCGAACTACGGCTTCACGCTGTCGAAGACCTTCTTCAACCTGCCGACCGTGAACCTCGCGGCCGGCTCCTACTATTTCGCGATCCAATCGGTCAGCCCGATCTTCGACAACTATCTCAGCCAAGGCGTGGCGCTGTCGGGCGCCGCCGAGACCTTCAACGGCGGGGCCAACTGGCAGGCGGGCTACCAGAGCCTGTCGAGCGTCGCCGTGGGGCTCTACGACACTGAGTTCGGCGCCGGCGGCGTGCCCGAGCCCGCGACCTGGGCGTTCATGGTCATGGGCTTCGGCGGCGCGGGCGCGGTTCTGCGGCGCCGCAAGGTCGCCCTGGCCTAAAGCGGGACACCGCTCAGAGCTTGCGAAGGCCGCCCTCCGGGGCGGCCTTCTTCGTTTCGGGCTACTCCCCCGCCTTGAAGGGCGAGAACTCCTCCTCCAGCCATTCCATCTCCTGCTCCACCCCGGCGCGTTCCTGCTCCAGGAAGCGTTCGACGGGGCCGCGCAGGGCCGGGTCGGCGATGTAGTGGGCGCTGTAGACCGCTTTGGGCAGGTAGCCGCGGGCGATCTTGTGCTGGCCCTGGGCGCCGGCTTCCACGCGCGGCAGGCCGTGGTCGATCGCCCACTCGATGGCCCGGTAGTAGCAGAGCTCGAAGTGAAGGAACGGGACCTCGTCCACGCAGCCCCAGTGCCGGCCATAGAGGCAGTCACCACCGATCAGGTTCAGCGCGCCGGCGATCCAGCGGCCGTGCCGCCGGGCCATGATCAGCAGCACGCGGTCGGCCATCCGCTCGCCCAGCATCGAGAAGAAGGCGCGGGTCAGGTAAGGCCGCCCCCACTTGCGCGAGCCCGTGTCCATGTAGAAGCGGAAGAAGGCGTCCCAGTGGTCCTCGCAGAGGTCCGCGCCGGTGAGGCAGTGGATTTCCACCTCAGCCTGGGCGTCGCGGCGCTCGCGGCGGATCGTCTTGCGCCGGCCGGACGAAAGCGCGCCCAGGAACTCCTCGAAGTCGCGGTAGCCGCGGTTCCGCCAATGGTACTGCTGGCCCTCGCGCCGCCCCAGCCCCTGCTCGCCCATCCAGCGCCACTCGGCCTCGGTGAGGAAGTTGAGGTTGAGCCCGGACGCGCCGTAACGCTCGCAGAGGGTCAGCCCGCCGCCCAGCAGCTGACGCCAGGCCTCTGCCTGGTCCACGTCGGGCCGGGCCAATAGGCGCGGGCCGGTGGCGGGCGTGAAGGGCGCCGCCGACAGCAGCTTCGGATAGTACCGGCCCCCTGCCCGCTCGTAGGCGTCGGCCCAGGCGTGGTCGAAGATGTATTCGCCCTGGCTGTGGCTCTTCAGGTAGAGCGGCATCACCGCCGCCACCCGGCCGTCCTCGTCTTCGACCGAGAGGTGCTGCGGCCCCCAGCCGGTGCGTTCGACGGCGCAGTTCGCCTCCTCCAGCGCATCCAGGAAGTCGAAGCGGATGAAGGGGTTGCCGTCGTAGGCGGGGTTGTCCGCACAGGCGTCCCAGGCTTCGCGGCCGATCTCTGCGATACGGCGGGAAACCTTCACCGCCGGCGTCAGCTTCACGCAGCGAACCCTTCGAAGATCAGGTTGTCGCAACCGTCCTTCACCGCGTCCCACTGGGCGGGCTCGCGCACCGTCCAGGCGACCACGGGCATGCCCTGGGCCCGCAGCTCGGCGGCCTTGGGGTTGGGCAGCATGTCGAGGCCCAGAGCCAGGAAGTGCGGCCGGGCGATCTCCACGTGCTGCAAGGCCGCGAACGAGCGGCGCTGGGCGTCGGCCATGTTCGGCGCCTTGGCGTAGGAATAGCTGTCCAGCCCGCGCAGGACGCCGGGATAGCGGTCGGCGAACCAGGCGTGGGAATAGGGATTGAAACCGATGACGCACAGCGGACCATTGTGGTCAGCGATCACCTCGTGCACGCGTTGCTCCAGCGGCCCGACCTCGCCGTAGGGCGTCTTCAACTCAACGTGAACCATCGCCCGCTGGCCGATCACGGCCAGGGTCTCGAGCAGGGTCGGGATCTTCTCCCCCGTGCCCGCCAGGCGCAGCTCGGCCAACTCTGCTGCACTGCGGTCGCGAAGGCGGCCTTCCGCCCCTGTCATGCGGTGCAACTTGTCGTCATGGAAGACCATGGCCTCGCCGTCCGCCGAGAGCTGGACGTCAAGTTCGATGCCGTAGCCGGCGGCGCATGCCGCCTGGAACGCGGACAGCGAGTTCTCCGGCGGCCCCTCGGGGCTCCACAGTCCGCGATGCGCGATCGGCGGATCGAAGAGGAGCTCCCAGGCCTGGCCGAAGCCGTTCTTCACCGGACCTGCACCACGGCGTCGACCTCGACCGCGAAGTTCATCGGCAGGCGGTAGACGCCCACCGCGGAGCGGGCGTGTCGGCCGGCGTCGCCGAGGGCCTCGACCATCAGGTCCGAGCAGCCGTTCACGACCTTGGGGATGTCGAAGAATCCAGGGCCGGCCTGGACGAAGCCGCCCAGCTTCACGACCCGGACGACCCGGTCGAGGTCGCCCTCGCAGGCGGCCTTCATCTGGGCCAGCAGGTTGACGCCGCAGATGCGCGCGGCACGGACGGCGGTGTCGAAGTCCACGTCCTCGCCCACCACGCCGCGGACCCCGCCCGAGGCGTCGACCGAGACCTGGCCCGAGATGTGGACCAGCTCGCCCACCCGCACGAACGGGACGTAGTTGGCGACGGGGGCGTTGGGCTTAGGGAGTTCGATCCCGAGGCCGGCGAGGCGTTCTTCGACTTGCGACATAGCCGAACCTCTAGCGCCCGGCGGCTCAAAGAAAAAGGGCCGGCCCTCGCGGACCGGCCCCTACTCGACTGGGAGACGCGCCTTAGACGGGGGAGACTGAGGCGCCATCTCGACCAGGAAAAAAGGGAGCCCGGACCGCAAGGTCCGGGCTCCCTGGGCTTCCGTACTCTTGGAAGCGACTAGCGGACGGCCTGGAACTTCTCGACGACCGCGGTGACGCGTTCGTTGAGCGGCTTCATGGATTCCTTCACCGACGAGGAGACGGTTTCGGACATCGCGCCGAACTGGGCCATGTAGGTTTCCAGAGCGGTCTTCGCGAAAGAGGTCTGCAGCTCGACCACTTCCTGCACGCTCTTGGCGCCGGCGAGCGACTTGGCGGCGCTCACCTGGGTGTCGAACACGGCCTTCGAGAAGGCCATGGCCTGGGCGCCCAGGGCTTCCGCGCCCTTGGCCGAAGCGGTCGCCGAGGCGACGACGGCTTCCAGGTTCTTCTTGGAGTAGGTGTTCATCTCGTTCATCGCGGCCAGGCCCTTTTCGATGCCTTCCTTGAAGGCGACGTTGGAGGCGGCGGTGAACTGTTCGACGGTGGTCTTCGCGGCGTCGGCGGCGGCCATGGGAGGCTCCTGGGAAAGGGGGACGGGGAACGGCGTTCAGGACGCGAACGTCCTCGGATCACAACCTCTTGTCTCATGTTGCACTGCAGCAGTCAAACTCTTTTTGTGCAGTGCAACATAACCGTCACCGTCGCCCTTCAGCGCCCGTTCATTCGGCGCCGCGACAATTGCGCCCGTTCAATCCTTGTTTACTCTCCTGCAAGGGTACGGGAGGCATGATACGTACTTCTCAGGCGGCGCAGTTGCCGCCTCAACGCTTTGATTCGACGGACGAAGCATGATCCAGCACGCCCGCCGCCTGTTGCTTTCGATCGGTCTGGCTGCCGCCACGATCCTGGGCGGGGCGTCAACCCCGGCCATGGCGCAGGTCCCCTACTTCCAGCTGATCCCCCAGAACTCGTCGAAGTACGCGGCCATCGTGGTGGACGCGAAGACCGGCGAGGTGCTGTACGCCAAACGCGCGGACGCGCCGCGGTATCCGGCGTCGATCACCAAGGTGATGACGCTGTACCTGGCGTTCGAGGCGCTGGCGTCGGGCAAGATGCAGCTGGACGACCCGGTGGTGTTCTCGCCCCGGGCGGCGGCCCAGGCCCCGACCAAGCTGGGCGTGCGGGCCGGCGATTCCGTCACCGTCGAACAGGCCATGCAGGGCATGGTCACCCGTTCCGCCAACGACGCCGCGGTGGCGATGGCCGAGAAGCTGGGTGGCACCGAGCAGCGCTTCGCCGCGCTGATGACGCTCCGGGCCCAGGAGCTCGGGATGGCCAACACCCATTTCGCCAATCCCCACGGCCTGCCCGACAGCCGCAACATCTCGACCGCCCGCGACCTGGCGATCCTGTCGCGCGCCGTGATGCGCGACTATCCGCAGTACTACCGCCTGTTCTCGACCAAGAACTTCCAGTTCCGCGGCCAGAGCATCCGCAACCACAATGGCCTGCTGTACACGATGGACGGCGTGGACGGGCTGAAGACCGGCTTCACCAACGCCTCGGGCTTCAACCTCGCGGTCTCGGCCGTGCGCGACAACCGCCGCCTGATCGCCATCGTCATGGGCGGCCCGACGGTCGCCACACGCAACAAGGTCGCCGAAGGCCTGCTGCTGACCGGCTTCGACGTGCTGAACCGTCGCGCCCGCGGCGAGCAGATCACCGTCGCCCAGAACTTCTTCGAGCCGCCGCAGTTGGCGGACGCCACCCAGCCCTCGATGCAGCAGGGCGACACCGAACAGGGCCTGAGCGTCGCGCTGGTGTCCTCGCCGCCGCCGTCGCGGGCCTCGAAGATCCAGATCGTCGAGCCGAAGTACGTTCCGAAGCTGAACGGCAAGGGCAAGAAGGAGATGTCGGGCCGCTGGACCGTCCAGGTGGGCAGCTTCTCCAGCCGTTCGGACGCCCGCGAACAGATCGCCATCGTCGAAAAGAAGTTCGGCAAGCAGTTCGACGACGCCCGCGGCGTGGCCGAAAAGGACGGCGGCAAGTACCGCGCCCGCTTCTCCGGCATGTCGGAAGACGACGCCAAGAGCGCCTGCCGCACCCTGAAGGCCAAGAAGCAGCCCTGCGTGGTGATGTCGCCGGGCCGGGGTTGATTTGAGATCCCCTTCTCCCCTTGCGGGAGAAGGTGGCAGCCGCAGGCTGGCGGATGAGGGGTCGCACGGAGATGTCCGCGCGGCCCTTTTTCGTTTCTGGCGGATAGGCCGGCGCAACCCCTCATCCGCGCCGCTTCGCGGCCCACCTTCTCCCGCAAGGGGAGAAGGATCCGGTGACCCCCTCGGTGTGAACGGGGTGCTCTCCCGCTACTTCGACAACAAGCGGTCGCGGGCCGTGTTGAGCTGGGCCGCCAGGCCGGCGGTGCCGCCCTTGTCGGGGTGCACGGCGCGCATCAGGCGGGTGTAGGCGGCCTGGATCTCCGCGCGGGTGGCGCCGGGACCGACGCCCAGGATGCGGCGCGCCTCGGCGTCGCTCATCCGGCCCGCCGGCGGTGCGGCGGCGACCGGCGTCGTCTTGCGCGCGGAGGCGGCCAGCCAGAGGCCGACCACCGTCAGGACGATCGCCGCGCCCCACGAGCCGCGCACGCCCACGAACACCGCGGCGGTGAACGCGGCCAGCGCCATGGACGCGGTCAGGATGCGCCATTCGCGGCGCTTCAGGATCGGGGCCTTGCCGCCGGTCAGCCAGAGGTAGCCCACGAGCAGCACGCCGCCCAGGGCGAGGTAGAGCATGCAGCTATTCCGCCGCCATCCGCTCGGTTTCGTCCAGGCCGTTGAAGCCGAGCGCAATCATCACCGCCCGCAGTTCCTGGCGCGCCGCCACGTGCTGCAGGCTCATGGCCACCGGCCGGATGCTCGGCGACAGGTCCGCCACCGTCAGCCCGAACGGGAACAGTTCGCGGTAGATCACCCGGTCGCGCAGGCCGGGGCCGACGCGGAAGCCCACCTTCTTCGACAGCGCCTCGACCCGCTCGTCCAGGCGGCGGCGGTTGCGGGCCTCGGTGGGCGCCAGGCGATTGCGCAGCACCACCCAGTCGATCTGCTTGCGTTCGCGCGTCGCCCGCTCCTTGCGGCAGGCCCACACCGTCTCGGCGTAGAGGCTGTGGCGCTTGAGGTCGAGGGTCACGGGATCGACCACGCCCAGCATGTCGAAGTCGACGAAGCTGTCGTTCATGGGCGTGACGATCAGGTCCGCCTTCACATGCGCCGCGCGGCTGATGGCGGTGTCGGCGCCGGGGGTGTCGATGAGCACGAAGTCGGCCTCGCCCACGACTTCGAAGAAGGCCTCCTCGAAGCGGGCGAGCTGCTCGGCGTCGGGCGCCTTGGCGAGCGCGTCGCCGGACGCGCTGATCGGGTGCTGGATCGGCATCGGCGCCTCGGCGCCATTGGCCGCCAGCCAGGCCGCCCGGTTGGCGAAGAAGTGGCCCAGGGTCTGCTGGCGCAGGTCCAGGTCGAGCACCGCGACCTTGGCGTCGCCGTGCAGGAGGGCGGTGACGATGTGGATGGCGAGCGTGGACTTGCCGGCCCCGCCCTTCTCGTTGCCGACCACGATAACGCTGGCCTGCCCCATGTTTTCAGCTCCCCCACGGCCCAGCCCAGGCCGACTCATTAACGGATACAGGTGAGCGCGGCGGACGCCGTAGCGTCAACGCGCGTAAGGTCGCCGCCTGTGGATGGACTTGAGGTCCGCCGCCCACCATAAGCCGCGCCCATGTCGTCCCTGCCAATCGTCCGCACTGTCGCAGATCTCCGCGCCCAGGTCGCCGCCTGGCGCCGCGACGGCCTGCGCGTGGGCTTCGTGCCGACCATGGGCGCCCTGCACGAGGGCCACCTGTCGCTGGTGCGGCTGGCGGGGACGAGGGCCGACCGGGTGGTCGCCAGCGTGTTCGTGAACCCCACCCAGTTCGGGCCGAACGAGGACTTCGACGCCTATCCCCGCGACGAGGCGCGCGACGCGGACCTGCTGGCGGGCGCCGGCTGCAGCCTGTTGTTCGCGCCCTCGGTGGCCGAGATGTACCCGCCCGGCGCATCCACGACGGTGACGGTGGCCGGCGTCTCCGAGCCCTTGGACGGCCAGGCCCGCCCGGGCCACTTCGCCGGGGTCGCCACGGTGGTGACCAAGCTGCTGAACCAGTGCGCCCCGGATGTGGCGGTGTTCGGCGAGAAGGACTTCCAGCAGCTGGCGGTGATCCGCCGGCTGGTGCGCGACCTGGACTTGCCCGTCGAGATCGTCGGCGGCCCGACCGCGCGCGCCGACGACGGCCTCGCCCTCTCCTCCCGCAACGCCTACCTCAGCGAGGCGGAGCGGCCGGTGGCGGCCCGCCTGAACGCCGTGCTGCGCCAGGTGCTGGCCCGGGTCCGGGCCGGCGAGCCGGTGGAGGCCGCGGAACAGGCCGCCGCGGCCGAGCTGCTGGCCGCCGGCTTCCGGAAGGTGGACTACGTGGAGGCCCGCACGCCCGACACCCTGGAGCGCCTGGGCCCCGGCCCGGCCTCCGGCCCGGTCCGCGTCCTGGGCGCGGCGCACCTGGGCCGCACGCGGCTCATCGACAACATGGGGGACTGAGCTCTCCGCTCACCACGCCCCCGCCTCCCGCAGCTGCCGCGCCAGTTCGTCGGGGATGTCGCCGAACGCCTCGACGTCGAGGTCCGGCGGCGCGTCCTTCGGGTCGAGGTAGCGCCAGCCCTGGAAGGCGCGCCGCGGCGTCGGGGCCACGCGGACGATATGCTCGTCCAGCACGATCTCGCAGCGGGCAGTGACGCCCTCGCCCACCGTGTTCACCGCCAGGATCCGCTGCCGGCAGAGGATCACACCCTTGAAGACCCGGTAGATCGAGCCGCCGTCGACCATCTCCGGCCCGCGCTTGGGCGTCATGCGGGTGCGCAGGATCCAGGGCTCGCCCGGCTGCGAATGGTTCGCTCGCCACGCCAGCAGGTCCTCGATGGTGGCTGCGCCCACCACCAGCTTGATCATATGCAGCGCCATGCCGCTGGATTAGGGCGCGCGCCGCCGGTTGGAAAGTGCGGCTACTCCGCCCAGCGCGGCTTGCGGCGTTCGAGGAACGCGCGGACGCCCTCCTGGCCTTCCTCGGTCACGCGGGCGGCGGCGATCCGGTGGGCGGTCAGCTCCAGCAAGTCGCGGTCGATCACCCGGCCGGCGACGTCGTCGACCAGGCGCTTGGACCCCTCCACGGCGCCCGGCGCGCAGGCGACCATCCCGGCGGCGATGTGGTGGGCGGCCGCACGCAGGGCCGCAACGTCCGCCACCGTCTCGGTGACCAGGCCGATCTTCTCGGCGTAGGCGGCGTCGAAGACCTGCGCCGTGGCGAACAGCGCCCGCGCCGCGCGCGGCCCGATGGCCTCGATCACGTACGGGCTGATGGTGGCGGCCACCAGGCCCAGCTTGACCTCCGAGAAGCTGAACTTCGCGTCCGCCGTGGCGATGGCCATGTCGCAGGCCGCCGCCAGGCCCGCGCCGCCGCCGAACGCCCCGCCCTCGACCAGGGCCACGGTCAGCGCCGGCAGGTCGCGCAGCGCCTTCAGCATCTTGGCCAGTTCCATGGCGTCGGCGCGGTTGTCGGACTCGCTGCGATCGGCCGCCGCCCGCATCCAGTCGAGGTCGGCGCCGGCCGAGAACGTCCCGCCCGCGCCCCGCACGAACACCACCCGCACGCCCTCGGCGCCGGCCAGGGTGTCGAAGGCCTCGGCCAGGGCCGAAATCAGCCCCTCGTCGAAGGCGTTCTTCTTGGCCGGCCGGTTCATCGTCACCGTGACGGCGCCGGCCCGGGTGGCCGAGATGTGGACCAGGTCGGTCGTGGCGCTGACGTCGGGAAACTCCACCAGCGGATGGGCGATCTCATTGGTCATGGCGCGGACTCCGAACGGTAGAGGAGCGCAGCCATAGCCCTCGCGGTTCCGGGGCGCTACCCTTCCAACCGTGGCTGTCCTGCCCGATATCCCCAGCGATTCGGCCCTCGCGCGGCTCTTCCGGCAGCCGCGCGCCCGGGACGCGACGATCTGGTTTTCGGTGCCAGGCGGATCGAAGCTGTTCGGCCAGGGCGATCCGTCCGACCAGCTCTACGTCGTGCGCACCGGCCGCCTGGGCGCCTTCCGCCGCGAGGAGGGCCAGGAGACCCAGTTCCTGGGCATCATCCGCCCCGGCGAGCCGGCCGGCGAAATGGCGCTGATCGCGGGGATCCCCCACTCGGCCGACGTCTACGCCCTGCGCGACTCCGAGATCTTCGCTGTGCCCAAGGACGCCTTCTTCGAGGCCTGCGAGGAAGACGGCGCGGTGATGACCGAGCTGGCCCGGCTGATGATCCTGCGCAGCCGGCAGACGGGCAAGCGCGGCCCGGTGGGCGAACCCTCCGTGTTCGGCTTCGTGCCGGTCGGTCGCCCGGGCGCAGTGCGGCCCCTGGTCGAGCGGCTGGAGCGCGAGATCGCGGCGCTGGGCTATGCCGTGACCACCGTCGGCTCGGAAGCCGCCTCGGCGCCAACCGAATGGTTCTCCGAGGTCGAGCGGACGCACGACTTCGTCCTCTACGTGGCGGAGCGGGACGAGACCTCCTGGGCGCCGTTCGTGCCGCGCCAGGTGGACCGGTTGTTCCGCGTCGGGCGCGGCGACCGCCCCGCCGAGGCCGAGGGCCGGCCGGCGGGGGCCGCGACCTTGCAGGAACAAGGGCTGGTCGACCTGATCCTCACGCACCCCGGCGACGCAGTGCGCCCGCACGGATCCGAGGCCTGGCTGGACGCCACCGCCGCGGCGCGGATCTTCCATATCCGCCGTGGCTCGCCGCCCGACTTCCAGCGGATGGCCCGGGTGCTGACCGGCCAGTCGGTCGGCCTGGTCCTCTCGGGCGGCGGTGCGCGGGCCTACGCCCACGTGGGCGCGATCAAAGCGCTGCGCGAGCGCAACGTGCCCATCGACTTCGTCGGCGGCTCGTCGATGGGCGCCATCGTCGGCGCCGGCGTGGCCATGGGCTGGAGCGAGGCCGAGATGGATGCGCGCCTGCACGAGGCGTTCGTCGACACCAGCCCGCTCGACGACATCGCCCTGCCCCTGCTGGCCATGACCCATGGGGTCAAGGTGAGCGACCGGCTAGCCCAGCATTTCGGCGACACCCAGATCTCGGACCTCTGGCTGCCCTTCTTCTGCCTGTCGTCCAACCTGACCACCGGCGCCTACCAGCTGCACCGCCGGCACCTGCTGCGCCAGGCCCTGCGCGCCTCCATCGCCCTCCCCGGCGTGATGCCGCCCGCCACCGATGGCGAGCACGTGCTGGTGGACGGGGCGGTGATGAAGAACTTCCCGGCCGACATCATGCGCGCGTCCCACCTCGGCCCCATCGTCGGCGTCGACGTCACCGCTTCGCGCAGCATCACCGCCAAGGACGTGGCGCGGCCGTCGTCGGTGTGGCGCTGGATCCGCTCGGGCCAGTGGCGGCTGGGCCCGCCCATCGTCTCGCTGCTGATGCGGACGGCCACCGTCTCCACCGGGCGCGACCTGGCGGCGGCGCGGGAGGCCACCGACGTGCTGATCCAGCCGGACGTGTCGCGGATCGAAATCCGCGACTGGGGCGCCTATGACGAGGCGGTGGAGGCGGGCTATCGCGCCACCATCGCGGCCCTGGACCGGACCACCCGCCCCGTCCCCGAGCTGCGGCGCAGGCAGTCGCTGCGCGAACAGGCGGCGGCGGGCGCCGTCATGACGCCCTTCATGGCCACGACGACGGCTGCGGCGGAATGAAACGTTGGCAGACTCGGAATTCGGCCCCCATATTCGTTGTGTCTTCAACAACTGAAAGGAGGTGACCCAGTGTCTCATAGTGAAAGCCGCGCTGCGGTAGCCGCGACCTGGACCTCCCTAAACGGGGTCCGCGCCTAGCCTTCGGGTTAGCAGTCGCGAACCGCGGAGCGGTCCGACTATGGAAAGGCCGCCCCATCGATGGGGCGGCCTTTCGCTTTTCCGGGTCAGGCCGCGTCGGCGGAGCGTTCGCTGGACAGCAGGCTTGTCAGGACCTCCACCAGCTGTCCCGGCCTGAAGGGCTTGGAGACGAACGCCGTCATCCCTGCCGCGCGGCAGGCCGCCTCGTCCTCCTTCATGGCGTTGGCGGTCATCGCGACGATCGGCAGTTGGCCCGCAGCGCCGGGCAAGGCGCGGATGCGGCGTGTGGCCTCCAGCCCGTCCATCACCGGCATATGCATGTCCATCAGGATCGCGTCGAACCGGCGGCGCGCGGCGGCCTCCACGGCCTGGGCGCCATCGGTCACATGTTCGCAGCAGACCCCGATCTGGCGCAGAATTTCGGTGGCCAGCAGGGCGTTGATGTCGTTGTCCTCGGCCAGCAGCACATAGGCGTCCCATTCCGGCGCGGCCGCCGCCTCGACGGGGACCAGACCGGCCGCCGGCAGTTCCGCGCCCAGCTCCAGCGCGAGCTCGAACCAGAAGATCGAGCCCCCGCCCTTGCGGTCGGCGACGCCGATCCGCCCGCCCATCAGCTCGACCAGCTGGCGCGAGATGGCGAGGCCCAGGCCCGTGCCGCCGAACTTGCGCGTGGTCGAGCTGTCGGCCTGCTGGAAGGTCTGGAACAGCTTCGGCTTCTGCTCGTCGGAGACGCCGATGCCCGTGTCGCGGATCTCCGCGCGGAGGCTGAGCCGTCCGTCCGCCGCGGGCACGCCGCGGACATCCAGGGCGACCTTGCCCCGTTCCGTGAACTTCACGCCGTTGGCCATCAAGTTGAGCAGCACCTGGCGCAGGCGGGTCGGGTCGCCGCGCAACGGGCGACGCGCGGCGTCGTCCAGCGTGCAGGAGATCTCCAGCCCCTTCTCCGCGGCGCGCGGCGCGAGCAGCGCCACCACGTCCTCGGCGATGGTCGGGAACGAGAAGTCGATCACCTCGACCTCCACCTTCCCCGCCTCGAGCTTCGAGATGTCGAGAATGTCGTCGATGATCAGCAGTAGGGCGTCGGCCGATGTGCTGACGGTCTCCGCGAACCGCCGCTGGTCCGGCGTCAGGTCGGTGCGCAGCAGCAGTTCGGTCATGCCGATGATGCCGTTCATCGGCGTGCGGATCTCATGGCTCATGCTGGCCAGGAACTGCGACTTGGCGAGGTTAGCCGCCTCGGCGCGGAATTCCGCCGCCTCGGACTTCTCGAGAGCCGCGCGCAGCTCGCGCACGGCGACGTTGCTCTGGATCCGATCCCGCACGGCGCCGGCGATCAGCCGGCCGGTGGCGAGGATGATCAGGAAGCAGACCAGGGCGAACGAGAGCACGCTCAGCGCCAGGGCGAGGCCCGAGGTCGGCGTCAGGCTGGGCGCGGCGGCGACCATGACCCCCAGGCCGGCCGGCGCCGCCGTGGCCACCCACACCCGCCGGGACATCCAGCCCACGGCGCCGGCCGTAGCGGCCAGCGTGCCGGCGCTCATCGCCAGATAGGCGAAAGTCGGAGCCCCGCCGACGGACCAGGTCACGGCCACCACGGGCGCCATCCAGAACGTCGACCGCAGCACCGCGCACGCCGCCAGGCGGTTCAGCCCCGGGCCTTGGGGGTCTGTCTCGGCCGTCGGCAGCCAACGGCGGTAGAGGGCCTGCAGGCCGGCGTCCAGGCTGAGCGAGAGGACAACCCAGACGGCCGCCACGACCGGCAGGCCGAAGATCGCGATCGCGCCTGCGTTCAGGAGGTTGAAGACCAGCGAGAGCGGCCACGGCTGCTGGAGGCCGACGAGCGTCGTCCGGTACGCCGAGGGCTCGGGCGCGTCTGGCGGCGTCGAGGCGGTTTGCGGGGTCAAGGTCTCTGGCGTCCCTAGGGTCGGTTCACCGCCCACCTTCATGCGCGGCGATTAAGCAACGGTCGCGCTCCAGGCGTTGCGGCTGGGGCAGTTCGTCGCATCGAGGGGGATGCGCCCGTGCTCGGGATCGGCTATTGAATCCGGGCAGGAGTTGTCCCGGCCATGAGCCCGACCTCGTCCACGACCGCGATGACCGCCGCCGAGCCCCTGGCCGGCGTGGACCTTCGCGCGCCTGCGATGATCAAAATTTCGATGATTATTACCCGCCACGCGGGGCGCCGGCGCACGTCCTAGAGACGCCGCCACGATCTGAGAGGATCGACCGCCCCGCGCCCCAGGCCGCGGGGCTTTTTCATGCGCGGCCGTCCCAAACCAAAAAAGGACCCCGCCATGACCCTCCGCATCATCATCGCCAAGACCCCCATGCCCGCGACGGGCGCCCGCAGCCCGCGCCGGAGGCCCGCACATGTCGCTGGTTGACGCTTCCCCGGAGGCCTTGCAGGTCTTCGTCTTCGCCGCGCCCCATCCCCATGCGGCGCTCACCGCCATCGACGACGCGCTGGCCCGCACCAGCGGCGAACTGGCGGCCCTGCGGCTGAAGCCGGTCGGCCGGATCGTCGAGGCCACCCTCACCCTGCGCGGCCTCAGCGTCGCCGCGGCCCAGGCCATGGCCGACCGGCTCGCTGGCCAGGTCGGCGTGCAGTCCCTGCGCCTCGAGCATCTGCGGGGCCGGTCATGAGCGGCGAGAAACGGAGCCTTCCTGAGCGCCGCTGGGTGTTCGTCCTGGAGATGGCCGCCGGCGGCGACCTGCTGCTGCGCGCGCTGTCGCCCTTCCCGGTCCAGGGGGCGGACGTCACCCGGGTCGACCTGCAGACCGAGGGCGACCAGGCGCGGCTGGAGATCGAGACCGGCGGCCTGCCGGCCCAGCGGGCCGAACACCTGCAGAGCCGCCTGCGCGCCCTGGCCGGGGTGCGCTCGGTGGCGTGTGGCTGGCGGTGAGTCGGAGGGCCATCAGGCGCTTGCTTCAATCACGGAACGTCATGGCCCGGCTTGTCCGGGCCACCCATGATCTCCGTCTCAGCGAGTTCGCAGCGGCGCCGCGACAGCCTTCCCGGCGGGATCGGTGTTCATGGGTCGCCCGGACAAGCCGGGCGATGACGAGCCAGAGAACGGAGTCGCCACCCTACCGGCCGCCGTTACCTCCGAGGTCATGGACGCTGCGCCTGCGCCGGATAAGCTCCTTCGCCATGATCAGCACCCACAAGCCCGTCGGCGAACACCTGCGCGACTGGCGCACGCGCCGGCGGATGAGCCAGCTCGACCTCGCCCTGGAGGCCGAGATCTCGACCCGCCACCTCAGCTTCCTGGAGACGGGCCGCGCCCAGCCCAGCCGGGAGATGGTGCTCCACCTGTCGGACCAGCTGGAGATCCCGCTGCGCGAGCGCAACGTGATCCTGGTGGCCGCCGGGTTCGCGCCGGTCTTCCCCGAACGCAGCCTGGAAGCGCCCGAACTGGCCGCCGCCCGTCGCGCCGTCGACGTGATCCTGAAGGCGCATGAGCCCTACCCCGCCCTGGTGGTCGACCTGCGCTGGAACCTGGTGGCCGCCAACGCCGCCGTCGAACCGCTGCTGGCAGGCGTCGCGCCAGAGCTGCTGGGCCCGACGCTCAACGTCATGCGCGTGTCGCTGCACCCGAAAGGCCTGGCGCCGCGGATCGCCAACCTGGGCGAATGGCAGGCGCATGCCCTGGAGCGCCTGCGCCGGCAGGCCGAGCTGACCGCCGACCCAGGCCTCCTGGAGCTGATCGAGGAGATCAAGGGCTATCCCAGGCCGCCCGCCCCCGACCGGCGCCCCGAGGACTTCGCCAATGTGGTGATCCCGTTCCAGCTGATGGCCGGCGACACCATGCTGTCGATGTTCGGAACCACCACGGTGTTCGGCACGCCGGTGGACATCACCCTGTCGGAGCTGACCCTGGAGACCTTCTTCCCCGCCGACGCCGCCACGGCCGAGGCCCTGCGGCTGGCCCACGAGGCGCGGGCCGCGCGCGCCGCCTAAAGGCCCATGCAGGCGGGCGGCGGCAGGACCACCACGGGCTCCTGCTTGAACTTGGAGCGGTAGGCCGTCCGCACCGCCTCGACCTTGGCCCCGCCGCCGCCCGAAGCCGGCAGGACGACCAGCACGACCTTGGACGCCTCGCGGATCATCCGGTTCTCGGATCCCTTCCACTGGCCGCCGCCGTCGACGACGGTCACGCCGTCCGGGAACCGCGGGGTCACCTCCTGGTCGACGAACCGGCGCAGGTCGCCGTCGTTCGGCGTGGTCGGCTGCCGGGCCCCCAGGAAGAGCTGGGCCGTCTGCAACTGGGCCTGACCCGCCGGGCACGCCTGGGGCTTGGGCGCGCTCATGCACCCCGCCAGGCCCAGCATCAGGATCGCGGCCCCCGCCTGCTTCATCCGCCGACCAGCTCCCGCCCGATCAGGAAGCGCCGGATCTCGTTGGTCCCGGCGCCGATGTCATAGAGCTTGGCGTCGCGCAGCAGGCGCTCCACGGGGAATTCCTTGGTGTAGCCGGCGCCGCCCAGGGCCTGAATGGCCTCCAGCGCCACCTTCACGGCGTTCTCGCTCGCCATCAGGATCGCCCCAGCCGCATCGAACCGCGTGGTCTGGCCCGCATCGCAGGCCCGGGCCACAGCATAAACATACGCCCGCGCGGAATTCAGTGCGACATACATGTCCGCAACCTTGCCCTGCATCAACTGGAACGAGCCGATCGGCTTGCCGAACTGCTTGCGCTCGCGGACATAGGGCAGAACGACGTCAAGACATGCCTGCATGATGCCCAGCGGGCCGCCGGACAGGACGGTGCGCTCGTAGTCCAGGCCGCTCATCAGCACGCCCGCGCCGCCGTTCTCGGGGCCCATGACGTTCTCTTGCGGCACCTCGCAGTCCTCGAACACCAGCTCGGCGGTGTCCGATCCGCGCATGCCCATCTTGTCGAGCTTGTTCGAGACGCTGAAGCCCTTGAAGCCCTTCTCGACGATGAAGGTGGTGATGCCGCGCGAGCCTTCGTCGGGGCTGGTCTTGGCGTAGACCACCAGGGTGTCGGCGTGCGGGGCGTTGGTGATCCAGAACTTCGTGCCGTTCAGGACATAGCGGTCGCCGCGCTTCTCGGCCCTCAGGCGCATGGAGACGACGTCCGAGCCGCTGCCCGCCTCGCTCATGGCCAGGGAGCCGACATGCTCGCCGCTGACCAGTTTGGGCAGGTAGCGCTGCTTCTGCTCCGGCGTACCCCACCGGCGCAGCTGGTTCACGCAGAGGTTCGAGTGGGCGCCATAGCTGAGGCCGACCGACGCCGAGGCGCGGGAGACCTCCTCCATGGCGACGACGTGTTCGAGATAGCCCAGGCCGAGGCCGCCGAATTCCTCCTCCACGGTGATGCCGTGCAGGCCCAGCTCGCCCATCTGGGGCCACAGCTGGCGGGGGAAGGTGTTGGTGGCGTCGATCTCGGCCGCCAGCGGCGCGATCTTGTCGGCGCTGAAGCGGGCGGTGGTGTCGCGGATGGCGTCGGCAGCCTCGCCGAGGCCAAACTCCATGTTGGGGCCGTGGTTCGGGATCATGTCGCGGCTGTTACCATGACAGGCCGGCGGCGCGAACTAGTCCCGCTCGGCCTCGCGCCCCAGGCGCTGCAGCAGGCGGAAGACCGCCACCACCACGAAGCCCACCCCGGCCAGGCCCGCCGGCCACGCGACCATCAGCGGCGTCACCAGGCCGTTCGCCGGAGCGCGCGCGCTCAGGCCCCAGAAGACGCCGAAGCCGAAGAAGGCCAGGCCGAACAGCGCCAGCAACAAGTCCCAGACCACCGAGACCTCCTTGGGCTGCGGCGGCGGTCGCTGGCGCGCCGGGATGAACTCGCGGGGCAGTGTCTCGGGCGGGGCCGCTTCCTCGACGGGCGCGTCGTAGCCCAGGGGCGTCGCGGGAATGTCCAGTTCGGCGTCGAGGGCGGCGGCCGGTTCGGGCTCGAACGCGGGCCCGTCCGCCAGCGCCTCCTCCAGCTCGGCTTCGGCGACCTCGAGCTCCGGCTCAACGTCCAGCTGGGGTTCGACGTCGGGATGGGCCGTGATCGGCGGCGCGAAGTCAGCCTGGGGACGCAGGTCGGGCGCCAGCTGGAAACCGCCGTCGCCGCCGAGCACCTCGGGGACCTCCGCCGTGGCGTCGGGTTCGGGCGGCGCCGGTTCCGGCTCGGGTTCAGGCTGCGGTTCCGGCTCCTCGCCGGGGTCGGGGAAGATCGTCTCCAGGCGCGCGGTCACCGCCTCGGCCGCGGCCGTCACTGCCGGCGCGGGTTCAGGCGCAGGTTCCGGCCCGGGTTCCGGTGACGGGAAGGCCTCTTCCAACGGCGCCTCGCGGCGGAGGGTGACCCGATCACGGTCGAACGAGGTCTCCAGCTCCACGGGCCGGCGCAGCGGCACCAGGTCCAGCGCGTCCAGGTCGATCACCGGCCGGATCAGCGGCGACGGCGCGGGCGCGAAATCGTCGCCCGGCGGCGTCAGGAACAGCGCCTTCTCGGCGGCGCGGCGGCGGACCAGGGCGTCCACCACGATGCGTTCGCCCTCGAAGTCGGCCTTGCGCCACAGCTCCATGGCGCAGGCGGCCTGCACGAAGGCGCCGGCGTTGATGCGCTTCAGGACCTGACTGCGCCGGAAGTTGTCCAGGCCGACGTTGAACGCGAAGCTGCACAGCGCGTCGAACTGGTTCTGGCTGAGCGGGGCGTAGACGTTCTCGTTCACCGCGTGCTGCACGCTGATCAGGTCGTAGACCAGCAGCGCCTCGGCGTCGGATTCGGAGACCTCGGCCCCCTCGCGGGCCGTCAGCGTGTGGCCATAGCCGATCATCCAGCGCCCGTCGGGCAGCTGGGCGGCGTGTCGGCGGTAGCCTTCGAACCGCTTGAGCAGTTCGATGGCCGCCCGGGAAACGCGGTGGCGCGAGAGCATGGCTCCCATTCGTCCCAAATCGGCACAGGCGGCGAGCGCCTGAACGGATCAGGCGCAAGCCTGACGCCAGTTACAACAGGATGAGGCTCGCAAGCCCGAGAAAAGACAGGAAACCCATGAGGTCCGTGACGAAAGTTACGAACACGGACGAGGAGACCGCGGGGTCGCGCCCGAACCGTTCAAGTGTCAGAGGCACGAGGACGCCGGCCAGGGCGCCCAGGAACATGTTGATGACCAGGGCCAGCCCGATGGTCAGCGCCAGCCGCAGGTCCTGGAAGAACAGCCAGGTTGCGCCCATCATGATGGCGCCCACCACCCCGCCGTTCGTCAGGCTCACCACCATCTCGCGCATGACGATGCGCATGGAGTTGGCGGCGGTCAGTTCGCGGTTCGCCAGGGCGCGCACGGCCACCGCCAACGCCTGGGTGCCGGCGTTGCCGCCCACCGAGGCCACGATGGGCATGAGGATCGCCAGGGCCACGACCTTGGTGATCTCGGACTGGAAGACGTTGATGGCCTGCACCGCCACCGCCTCGGTGGCCAGATTCAGCACCAGCCACGGCAGGCGGGACCGCACGATGTCCCAGACACCGGCGTCGCGGCCCGCGTCGCTTACGCCGGCCAGGGCCAGGATGTCCTCCTCGCCCTCTTCCTGGATGACGCCCACGATGTCGTCGACGGTGATCTGGCCCACCAGCCGCCCGGCCGGATCGACCACCGGGGCCGAGATCAGGTGGTACTTGTCGAAGATGTAGGCGACCTCTTCCTGGTCGAGGTCGACGGTGATCTCGGTCACCGGCTCCATGATCTGGGCCAGCGGCGTCTGGCGGCCCACCCGCAGCAGGTGGCTGACCGGCACGGCGCCCACCGGCTTGAACGCCGGGTCCACCACATAGATATCGAAGAACAGCTCCGGCAGCTCGTCCGATTCCCGGCGGAAGTGGTCGATGGCCTGGCCGACGGTCCAGAACTGCGGCGCGGCCACCACCTCGCGCTGCATCAGGCGGCCGGCGGTCTCGTCCTCGTAGGAGAGCGTGCTCTCGATGGCCGCCCGCTCCTGCTCGGGCATGGCGGCCATGACCTCGGCGCGCTTGTCGTCCTCCAGGTCGTCGACGACGTCGGCGGCGTCGTCCGATTCCATCTCGCCGATGGCCTTGGCGAGCGTCGCGGACGGGACGTGCTCCAGCACCTCCTCGCGGATCTCGCTGTCCAGCTCGGACAGGATCTCGGCCAGGGTTTCGGGATCGAGGTGCGGAATCAGCTCTTCCCGCGCATCGGCGGAGAGGAAGCCCATCAGGTCGGCCACGTCGGCCGGATGCAGGGCGCTCAGCAGTTCGCGTAGCCGCTCGGCGTCGCCGCGGTCGAGCGCGTCCGCGACGTCCGACACGAATTCCGGGTTCAGCGCGTAGTCGTCCTCGAGGGCGAGGTCTTCGAGGTCTTCCTCGACATCCACAGGCTCGGCGAGGTCGTCCGTTTCGCGACTCATGCGGACCTCCCCTAGTTATGTGTGGACGGCGTTGCTCGTTTCCTGAGTGATCGGCGAGCGCCGATCGCTCACGACTCTCGCTTAAGTCTAGACCATTCGTCGTGCTGAGACGGGTCAACCCAAAACGACGAATGGTCTGGGTGAAGACCCTGATTCACTGGTGCGGTCGAGAAGACTCGAACTTCCACGGGTTGCCCCACAGCGACCTCAACGCTGCGCGTCTACCAATTCCGCCACGACCGCTCGTGGTGAGGCGCGGCAGGTAGCAAACCCCGCCCGCCTTGTGAAGTGCGTTAAAGAGCGCCCGTCAGGCGTTGCCGGCCATGTAGTCGTAGACGTTGGCCTCGCGGGTCACGGTAATCGCGATCCGCTCGTCGTTGATCTGGATTTCGCCGCGCGCCACCGGGTGGTTGTTGGCGAGGATCCAGACTTCCTCGTTCACGGTCGTGTCCAGCGGGATGACGGCGCCGCGGCCCATGCGCAGCAGTTGCGCCATGGGCAGGGTGGCGCGGCCCAGCACCACTTGGATTTCGACATTGACCGCCTTGACCTGGCTCACGAAGGAAGACCCCGACTTTGCACTTGAGGGCTTTGCGCGACGCACGCCCGAGACCCACATTGGGGCGACATGCTTGACCGCTCGTTAAATATCCCCGGCGAAGCGCTGTTCGGTCGCACGGACGGCGCGGCCGCCGGCTGGGCGGTTTCGCGCGCGCCCGTGACCTATCCCGAGGCCGTCGCCGCCATGGAGGCGCGCGCCGCCGCGATCGCCGAGGGCCGCGCGGGCGAGCTGGTCTGGCTGTTGGAACATCCGCCGCTCTACACTGCGGGCGTCTCGGCCAAGCCGGCCGACCTGATCGACCCCGACCGATTCCCGGTGTTCGAGAGCGGCCGCGGCGGCCAGTTCACCTACCACGGCCCCGGCCAGCGGGTGGCCTATGTGATGCTGGACCTGACGCAGCGCCGCCGCGACGTGCGCGCCTTCGTGGCGGCGCTGGAGGCGTGGGTGATCGGGGCGCTCGACGCCTTCAACGTGAGGGGCGAGATCCGCGACGGCCGCGTCGGGGTCTGGGTTGAGCGCCGCGCTCCCGGCGTTCCGCCGCGCGAGGACAAGATCGCGGCGATCGGGGTGAAGCTGCGCAAATGGGTGTCGTTCCACGGCATCTCGCTCAACGTGGAGCCCGACCTCGGCCACTTCGGCGGCATCGTCCCCTGCGGCGTCACCGAGCACGGGGTGACGAGCCTGGTGGACCTGGGCCTGCCCGTGACCCTGGACGAGGCCGATGCGGCGCTGAAGGCCAGCTTCCGGCGGGTGTTCGGGGCGGTCGAGGACGCCGCGCCGCCGGTCTAGCGGACCACGATGGCGCCAGCGTACTCGACGACGCACATCCCGCCATAGCGTGCATGTTCCGCGCAACCGACGCCGGCGGCCTGGTAGCTTCGGCCGAAGATGTCTTGGCGGTGGCCGCGGTTCGGCACGCCGCTGTCGACGACGAGCTGGCGCACCACGTCTTCGGCCGACATCTGGCCGTAGGAGATGCCCTCGGCCGTCAGACCGGCGTAGAAGCCGACCTTCTGCAGCCGTTGGGGGAAAGTGTCGCCCAGCGGCCCCCGGTGGCCCACCTGCCCCGTCCCGCCCTGGGCGTCGGCGAGGCCACGGGCGGCCGAGCCCAGGCGGTCGTCCCAGCGCAGCGGGGCCAGCGGCGGCTGGCGCATGAGAAAGGCGATCGCCTCGTCCCGCGCGCCGGGCTCGTCGCCGACCCATGTGGCGAACTCAGTGTCCGCGTCCCGAAGGCTGCGCGCGAACGCCTGGGGGTTGGTGCGGGCGAAGTTGATCACCGCCAGCACCTCCTCCTCGAAGGTCTCGGCGGCGTGCGCCGGCGCCGAGCACAGCAGCCCCACGACGGCCGACACGACCGCCAAGCCACGGAAACGCATATTGAAATCCACCCTGACGCCCTCGCGTCGCAGGGTGGGTCGCAAGGGCGACCGCCGGGTTAATGAGAATGGATAATTTCGAGGCCGCGTCGGCGTCGGCTCAGACCGGCGCGAGGACCACCGGATTGAGGCCGTAGCGATTCGCCCCCTGCTCGCCCGGCATCACGGCCAGCTCCACGAAGGCCCAGACCAGCACCAGGAAGAACAGGAAGTCCAGGAAGCCGACCGGATGCGGCCAGACCGCCACCACGGACGCCAGGATCAGCGCCGCCCACCAGCCCGACCGGCCCCGGTCATGCAGCCGCTTCGAAAGCACGCAGGCCCCCGGATAGAACAGCGCCGGATAGACCACCCAGCCGGTGATCCAGTGCAGGGTCGAGCCCACCAGCGCCTCATAGAGCGCGGCCAGCCCCACCAGAACCGCCGCCGCGATCAGCGACGGCAGGCGGGGCGCGCGGCCCTGACCTGAGAAGAAGAGCTCCGCAAAGCCCATCGAATCCCCCGAGCGAATGCGCTCAGGCGAACTCTACCAGAACCTCGTCCGCCGCGACGCTGTCGCCGGCCTTGACGGTGACGGCCTTGACCGTGCCGTCGCGCTCGGCGCGCAGGATGTTCTGCATCTTCATGGCCTCGAGCACGGCCACGACCTCGCCGGTGCGGACTTGCTGGCCCGCGGTCACGTCGATGGAGACGACCAGGCCGGGCATGGGCGACAGCACCATCTTCGAGGTGTCGGCGGCCTTCTTGGGCGGCAGCTTCTCGTGCAGCTCGGCCGAGCGGGGCGTCAGGACCAGGACATGCAGCGTGGTGGCGCGATGGCGGATCACGAACCCCTCCGCCGCCGGCTTCACCGCGACGGTGAAGTCCTTGCCGCCCAGGTTGCCGCGGAAGGTGGGCTGGCCTGGCCGCCACTGGATGTCCTCCAGCCGCAGCTTGCGGCCGTCGGCCAGGATGTTGAGGCCGCCGTCGACGGCGGTGGCGCTCATCGCCAGCTTCTTCAGGCCCGAGACCACCACCCAGTCCGTGCGCATCTGGTCCGGCGCGACCCTGGCCAGCAGGGCCCGGTGCATGGCCAGCGCCACCGCGCTCATCAGGTCGCGCTGGGCGTCCGTGGGCGGCAGGCCGTGGAAGCCTTCGGGGAACTCGTCCTTGATGTAGTTGGTCGACAGCTTGCCCGACCGGAACCGCTTCTGGTCCATCACCGCGGCCAGGAAGGGGATGTTCTGGCCCAGGCCCTCGATGTGGAAGTCCTCCAGCGCCCGGCCCATAACGTCGATGGCCGCGTCGCGGGTCTTCCCCCAGGTCGACAGCTTCGAGATCATCGGGTCGTAGAACATCGAGATCTCGTCGCCCTCGCGGACCCCGGCGTCGTTGCGCACATAGCCGCCGGCCACGTCGCCCTCCGCGGGCGGCGAATAGCGCACCAGGCGGCCGATCGAGGGCAGGAAGCCGCGGTAGGGATCCTCGGCGTAGATCCGGCTCTCCATGGCCCAGCCGTTGATCTTCAGGTCCTTCTGGGCGAACGGCAGCTTCTCGCCATAGGCCGAGCGGATCATCTGCTCCACCAGGTCGACGCCGGTGATCATCTCGGTGACCGGATGCTCCACCTGCAGGCGGGTGTTCATCTCCAGGAAGAAGAAGCTCTTGTCTTGGCCGGCCACGAATTCGACCGTACCGGCGCTGTCGTATTGCACGGCCTTGGCCAGCGCGACGGCCTGGTCGCCCATGGCCTTGCGGGTCTTCTCGTCCAGCAGGGGGCTGGGCGCCTCCTCGATGACCTTCTGGTTGCGGCGCTGGATCGAGCACTCGCGCTCGAACAGGTGGACCACGTTGCCGTGCTTGTCGCCCAGCACCTGGATCTCGACGTGGCGCGGGCTCTCGATGAACTTCTCGATGAAGATCCGGTCGTCGCCGAAGCTGGACTTGGCCTCCGACTTCACGGCCGGGAAGCCCTCCTCGACGTCCTTGCGGTTCCAGGCGACGCGGATGCCCTTCCCGCCCCCGCCGGCCGAGGCCTTGATCATCACCGGATAGCCGATCTCCTCGGAGATCTTCACGGCGTGGGCGGTGTCGGCGATCTCGCCCACGTGGCCAGGCACTACCGAGACGTTGGCCTTGGCGGCGAACTTCTTCGACTCGATCTTGTCGCCCATCGCCTCAATGGCGTGCGGGTTGGGGCCGATGAAGACGATGCCTTCCTTGGCCAGCCGACGCGCGAAGGCCGCGTTCTCGCTGAGGAAGCCGAAGCCCGGGTGGACCGCCTCGGCGCCCGTAGCGCGGACGGCGTCGACGATCTTGTCGGCCACCAGATAGCTTTCGGAGGCCGGCGCAGCGCCGATGAAGACCGACTCGTCGGCCATCTCCACCGCCATCGAGTCGGCGTCGGCCTCGGAATAGACGACCACCGTCTTGATGCCCATGCGGCGGCAGGTCTTGATGATCCGGACGGCGATCTCGCCCCGGTTGGCGATCAGGATTTTCGAGAACATCCGGGCCCTTAAGCGATTGCTCCAACAGCGGTCTTCCGCCGCGAAGGGCGGGACCTTAGATTGGCGGTCATGGACACGCCAGCAGTCTCCCCCTCCGGTTTCTCTCTCTCGCCGCCTGACCCTGAGGAACGCAAGCGACTGGAGGCCTCGCTCACGCGCGATGAGGCCGAGGTGCTGCTGCATCACGGCACTGAGGCGCCCTTCTGCGGCGGCCTGCTCGATCAGAAGGATGACGGCGTCTACTGCTGCCGCCTCTGCGGCCTGCCGCTGTTCCAGCACCGGACGAAGTTCGAGAGCGGCACCGGCTGGCCCTCGTTCTGGGCGCCGGTCGACGAGGCGCATGTGAAGGCGATCCGCGACACTTCGTACGGCATGGTCCGCATCGAGACCACCTGCGCCCGCTGCGGCAGCCACCAGGGCCACGTCTTCCCCGACGGCCCGCCGCCGACCCGGCTGCGCTACTGCATCAACTCGGTGTCGCTGACCTTCGTGAAGGGCGGCGGGTCCCTGCCCGACCCGCTGGGCCGCGGCGACAACGAGCACGCCGCGGGCGTCTACGCCTGAGCCAGGACCAGCCCCGGTCGTCGATCTGGACGTCCGGCCTCTGGGCCTTCCTGGCGGCCATCGCCATGCTGGGCTGGGTGGCGTGGGAGAACCGCGCCGAGGACACCCGGTCTGATCGCGCCTTCAGCACCCTCGACAGCGGCTCGGAGCCGGAGCGCGAAGCCGCTGGCCGCCTGCTGCAGGAGGGCTACGCGGTGCTGCGCTCGTCGGCCTTCCGGAGCAACCTCGAGGCGCTGCAGGACCGCTATCCCGTGATTTACGCCCGGCCGTCCGCGCAGGCGGTCGATCCCAAGGGCGTCGCGGCCATCGTCTCGCTGGAGCCGCCCGGCTCCCGATTCGCGCCCGCACAGGCGATGATCGTCGACGACAATGGCTCGGCGCTGGGCGCGGCCGGCGAAGGCGGCACGACCGGCCGCTACTCCGATGTCCTGATCACCCGCGGTGTGCTGCAGGCGTTTGGCTCGAGCGACGTCGTCACCCGCTCCTGCGCCGTCAATGTCGCGGCGCATGAGTACGCCCACACGATCTCGCTGACGCCGATGGGCTACCGCGTCGCCTTCGCCGACACCGACGAGGTCGACCGCCGGATCGCCGATCGCCGCAATCCCGGCACGCCGGTGGCCAGCTACCTGATCGGGGCGGTGGCCCAGTGCACCTGGCTGGAGAAGCAGGGCCGCATCGGCCCGGGCGACTTGCGCGCCTGCGTGGAGGTGTTCGGGACAGCGGCGTTCAACTGGTCCCGCTGTCGCCAGTTCGCAGGCGGCGAGCCCGTGGCGTTGCGGCCCGGGCTCGCCCCCGCGGTTCCGCCGCTCTAGTTGCGCTTCTGCGCCGGCGGAGTGGTGTTCCCGTCAGTGACGTCCTTCACCGCGTCGCTGGAGGCCATGCGGGCTTCCTGCACGCTGTCACCATAACCGCGGCCGGCGCTGGTGAAGTAGTTGCCGTGCTGGATGCGGATGTTGTTCTGCACGTGCCGCACGCCGGACAGGTCCTCGACGATACGTTCGGCGCGATGCTTCGCCTCACGGCTGTCCACGGTGCCGGACAGGGTGACCTCGCCGTTCGAGACCGAACAGTTGATCTCGGTCGCGTCCAGCCAGGGGTCGTCGGTCAGGCGTTGGTGGACCTCGTCGCTGATCCGGTCGTCCGAGCGCTGGTAGCCCTTCGGACCTCGGCCACGCGCGCCGCGGAACTCCTCGTAGCGCTGCCGGTCCTCGCCGTAGCCGCGGTCGTAGGCGCCCTCGCCCGCCACGTCGCTGAACCAGTTGGAGATCTTCCGCCCGGTGCGGCGGAAGAAGTCGCCGGCCTCGTGGGCCCGGTCCTCGAAGTCGCCGCGGTCGCGGGTCTCGTAGCGGTCGCGGCCATACTCCCGACCGGCGTCGCCGTAGCCGCGCTCATAGTCATAGCCGCCGGTGCCGCCGGCGACCGGCCGCCGCATCTCGCGCGCCCAGCGCTGGTCGGCTTCGTAGCTGCCGAACCGACGCGCCTCGGCGTCATAGCGGTCGGGCCCGGCGCCATATTCGTACTCGCTGCGGTACAGGCGCGAGCGGCCGTCGTCGCCGTAGTAGCGGCCGCCGCGGGTATAGTCCTGATTGGAGAAGCGCGGGTTCGACCGGTAGCCGGTCTCGTAGTCGCCGCGCTGCATGGCGGGCGAGACGCCGCCGTAGCGCTCGTCCTGCCACCCCCGGCTCGCCGAGCTGCCGCGTTGCGGCCGGTTGTAGCCCGCTCCGCTCTCGCGCTCGCCGAACACCCGCTCGCCGCGGTCGAACGAGCGGTCCTCGCGGCCGGAATACCGGTCGCGCTCGTCGTTCACGCCGAAAACGTCGTAGCGGTCGTCATACCGCTCCCGGCGCTCCCGTTCGCGCCATTCGCGTTCATCTTCATACCGACCGGCCATACTCGTTCTCCTTCGCTTTCACGGGCGAACCCCGTTTGGCGTGGAGAACGGGGGGTCGGCGGAGGGGTTCCTGCGAAATCCCCCTCCCTTCCCGACGTGGCGGGAAAGTGAACGGGTCCTAGAGGGGGATGTTGTCGTGCTTCTTCCAGGGGTTTGTCAGCGTCTTGCCCTTCAGGTTCTTCAGGGCGTTGACGATCCGCTTGCGCGTGGAGTGCGGCATGATCACGTCGTCGATATAGCCCCGTGAGGCGGCGACGAAGGGGTTGGCGAAGCGGGCCTGGTACTCGGCGGTCTTCGCCGCGATGGCCTCCGGGTCGCCGATCTCGCTGCGGAAGATGATCTCCACCGCGCCCTTGGCCCCCATGACGGCGATCTCGGCCGTCGGCCAGGCGTAGTTGATGTCCCCGCGGATGTGCTTGGAGCTCATCACGTCGTAGGCGCCGCCGTAGGCCTTGCGGGTGATGATGGTGATCTTGGGCACCGTGGCCTCGGCGAAGGCGAAGAGCAGCTTGGCGCCGTGGCGGATCAGGCCGCCCTGCTCCTGCTTGGTCCCCGGCATGAAGCCCGGCACGTCGACGAAGGTGATGATCGGGATCTCGAAGGCGTCGCAGAAGCGCACGAACCGGGCGGCCTTGCGGCTGGAATCGATGTCCAGCACGCCGGCCAGCACCTGAGGCTGGTTGGCCACGATGCCCACCGGCTGGCCGTCCATGCGGCCGAAGCCCACCACGATGTTCTTGGCGAAGTCCGGGCTGATCTCGAAGAAGTCGGCCTCGTCGACGACCTTCAGGATCAGTTCCTTCATGTCGTAGGGCTTGTTGGGGTTGGCCGGCACCAGGGTGTCGAGCGAGGCCTCGAGGCGGGCCGGCTCGTCGTAGCTCTCGCGGACCGGCGGCTTCTCGCGGTTGTTGAGCGGCAGGAAGTCGATCAGGCGGCGGACCTGGGTCAGGGCCTCCAGGTCGTTCTCGAACGCGCCGTCGGCGACGCCCGACTTCAGAGCATGCACCCGATACCCGCCCAGGTCCTCGTGGCTGACGTCCTCGTGGGTGACCGTCTTCACCACGTCCGGGCCGGTCACGTACATGTAGGAGGTGTCCTTCACCATGAAGATGAAGTCGGTGATGGCCGGCGAATAGACGTCGCCGCCGGCGCAGGGGCCCATGATCACGCTGATCTGGGGGATGACGCCCGAAGCCAGGGTGTTCTCGAGGAAGATGTCGGCATAGCCGCCCAGCGCCGCCACGCCCTCCTGGATCCGCGCGCCGCCCGCGTCGAACAGGCCGATCACCGGGGCGCCCACCTTCATGGCCTGGCGCTGCACCTTGAGGATCTTCTCGGCATGGGCCGACGAGAGCGAGCCGCCGAAGACCGTGAAGTCCTTGGAGAAGACGAACACCACCCGGCCGTTGATCCGGCCCCAGCCGGTGACCACGCCGTCGCCGGGGATGCGCTGGTCGGCCATGCCGAACTCGGTGACGCGGTGCTCGACGAACATGTCGAACTCCTCGAACGAGCCCTCGTCCAGGAGCAGGTCGATCCGCTCGCGGGCCGTCAGCTTGCCCTTGGCGTGCTGGCTGGCGATCCGCTTCTCGCCGCCGCCCAGACGGGCCTCGCCGCGACGCTTCTCGAGTTCTTCCAGGATCTGCTTCACGCCGCCGGCCCTATATCCGCGAAAAGCGAAGGCGTAGAGGCGCTTGGGACGGGAAGCAAGCTGCCGCCGGGGGAGCCCCGCTAGGCGGCGAGCGCCAGGGCGTCGCGCGCCGCGGCGGCCAGTTCCAGCGAGCGGATGCGCTTGTCCTGGTCGAAGATCTGGGCGGTCAGGATGATCTCGTCCGGCTTGTGCCGCGCAATGAAGCCCTTCAGCCCCGCCCGCACGGTCTCTGGACCGCCGACCACCGCCTTGGACAGCGGCGAGCCGGGCGCGACCGTGGCGGCCAGCCGCCCCTCCGGATCCTCGATCGGCGGCGGCAACGGGCCCGGCATGCCGCGGTGCAGGTTCACGAACGCCTGCTGCAGCGAGGTGAACAGGAAGCGCGCCTCCTCGTCCGTCTCGGCCGCCACCACGTTGAGGCCCAGCATCAGGTGCGGGCGGGCGCGGTACTCGGAGGGCGTGAACTCCCGGCGATAGATCTCGGCCGCCTCGTCCATCATCTGCGGCGCGAAGTGCGAGGCGAAGGCGAACGGCAGGCCCAGCACCGCGGCGAGCTGCGCCCCGAACAGGCTGGAGCCCAGCACCCAGACCGGCACGTTGGAGCCCGAGCCCGGCACCGCCCGGATCGCCTGGCCGGGCTGCGGGTCCTTGAGGAACGCCATCAGCTCCAGCACGTCCTGCGGGAACTGGTCGACGCCGCCGGCCAGGTTGCGCCGCAGCGCCCGGGCGGTCAGTTGGTCGGTCCCCGGCGCGCGGCCGACGCCCAGGTCGATACGGCCTGGATAGATCGCGTCCAGCGTCCCGAACTGCTCGGCGATGATCAGCGGGGCGTGGTTGGGCAGCATGACGCCGCCGGCGCCAAGCCGGATGGTCGAGGTGCCGTCGCCAACGAAGGCCAGGGCGACCGCCGTGGCGGCGCTGGCGATGCCGGTCATGTTGTGGTGCTCGGCCAGCCAGTAGCGCTCATAGCCCAGCCGCTCGGCCGCCTGGGCCAGGCCGCGGCTGGCGCGCAGCGATTGCGAGGGGCTGCCGCCCTGGACGATGGGGGAGAGGTCGAGGACTGAGAGCGGAACCATCCTGCCCATGTAGGCGCCCGCCGACGATCTCACAGCCCCGCGTCGCCTGTTAAGCTCGCCGCCGAACGGAGATTCCCATGCTGATCGTCACCGGCTCAGTCACCGCGAGGCCCGACACCTTCCAGAACCTGCTGGACGCCGCCCTGGCCCACGTGGGCCGTTCGCGAACCGAGCCCGGTTGCCTGACGCACAGCGTCCACGTGGACTGCGAGAACCCGCTGCGGCTGTTCTTCTACGAGGAGTGGGCCGACCGCCCCGCCCTGGACGCCCACTTCGCACAGGCTGGATCGGCCGAGTTTATGGCCGCCGCCCGCGAACTGGCCGCCAGCAGCACTCGCGTGCGGATCCTGCCGGTGGAACCGCGGGACTAGGCTCCCAGCGCCCGGAACCAGCGGTCCAGCATCGCCGCCTCGATGCGCAGGCGGGCCGTCCGCTCGGCGGCCTCCTCGTCGACGCCCCACTGCGCCTCCTGGAACGCCTCGTCGACGCGGGAGAGATCGTAGGCTTCTTCCCCTGAGAACCAGCCGCGCAGCAGGCCGATGGCAAGCAGGGCCGAGCCGAACAGCGGCACGCCGAACGCCAGGCCGGCGAGGGCGAAGTCGTCGAGCCTGAGCGCGATCTCACGCACCTTGGTCAGGGTTTCGGCGGGCTGCTCGCGGTGGACGATGCCGGCGCAGCGTTCGAACCGCAGGCCCTCCGGCGCCTCGGCTCGCGCCAGCACCGGAAGCCAGGCCTCTTCCTGCCGCGCCACCAGCGCCGCCGGCGCCTCGGCGAAGTAGCAGACCAGGTCCGAGCCGGCGTAGTCGGCGATCTGGTCGGCAACGCCCTCCCGCGCGCCGCCGATGGTCTCGATGGCGGTGTTGGCGAGGCGGGTGGCGTGCATCGTCGCCATCTCGATCACGTCGGTCTGGGCCGCCCACTCCTCGGCCACCTGTTCGGCCACGGCGCGGGTGGGCAGGACCATCAGCTGGGCCTTGGGCGTGCGCAGGTTGCGGCCGTCCAGCTGGACCTGCCAGCCGCCTTCGGCCTCCACCACGGTGACGGCCTTGTAGAACCGCCGCGGCTTCTCGGCCGGTTCGTGGAATCCCTTGCGCAGGTCCAAAGTTCTCTCTCCCGACGGAACGCGTCGATGCGGCTGTGGAATGGGGACGAAACGCGCCGGCCGCAAGGAGGAAGCGTGAGCCAGAAGGACATCGACGCCGCGATCGCCGCCACCCGCTTCGGCCTGGGCGCGCGGCCGGGCGAGATCGCCGACGCCGCGAAGGACCCGCGCGCCTACCTCAAGAGCCAGATCCGCCGCCAGGGCGCCGACCTCATCACGACCGACGGCGAGACTTCGAACCAGCGCCTGGCCGAGTTCCGCGAGTACCGCCAGCAGCGCGTCGCGGCCGAGCAGCTCGGCCAGGGCAAGGGCGACGACTCCGACCCGGTGAAGATGGCCCGGCAGTTCATCCGCCAGAACGCGGCCGGCGACGTGCTGGGGCGGGTGCAGCTCGCCGCGGAGACGAACGCCGGCTTCCGCGAGCGCTGGGCGCTGTTCTGGGCCAACCACTTCACGGTCTCGGCTGCCAAAGTCCAGGTCTCAGGCCTGGTCGGGCCGTTCGAGAACGAGGCCATCCGCCCCAACGTCTTCGGCCGCTTCGCCGACCTGCTGGGCGCGGCCGAGACCCATCCGGCCATGCTGCTGTACCTCGATCAGGCGCAGTCGGTCGGACCCAACAGCCGCGCGGCACAGTTCCAGCGCCGTGGCGGCGGCCGGCGGGGCCTCGGCCAGATCGATGGTCGGCCCCGCCGGAACCTGGGCCTCAACGAGAACCTGGCCCGCGAGATCCTGGAGCTGCACACCGTCGGCGTCGACGGCGGCTACGCCCAGGCCGACGTCACCGAATTCGCCCGTGCGCTCACCGGCCTCTCCGTCGCCGGCCCGCGCGACGCGGGCGTCGAGGGGGTGGTCTTCCGCGGCCAGGCGCACGAGCCGGGCGAGCGGACGGTCATGGGCGTCCGCTACGGCCAGGACGGCCAGGCGCAGGCCGGCGCGATCCTGGCCGACCTCGCGGGCAGGCCGCAGACCGCCCGCTTCGTCTGCACGAAGCTGGCTCGCCATTTCGTGGCCGACGATCCGCCGGCGGGGCTGGCGGCGCGGCTGGAGAAGACCTGGCTGGCCACCGATGGCGACCTGGCCCGGGTCGCCGAGATGCTGGTCGACGCGCCCGAGGCCTGGAGGCCGCCGCCGGCCAAGTTCAAGACGCCCTATGAGTTCGTGATCTCCAGCTATCGTGCGCTGGGCCAGGAGCCGCGCGGCCTGGGCCAGGTGAACGCGGCCCTGAACGGCCTGGGCCAACGGCCGTTCGGCGCGCCCTCGCCCAAGGGCTGGCCCGACGAGGCCGGACCCTGGGCGGCTTCAGACGCGCTGGTGAAGCGGATGCAATTCGCGCAAGCGCTGGGCGCGGTGTTCGGGCCGCGTGTGCAGGACCCGCTCGCCCTGGCCGACCAGACGCTGGGCGCGCGCCTATCGCCTGCCTCCGCCAAGGTCATCTCGCGGGCGGAGTCCCGTCCCGAGGCTGTGGCCCTCCTCCTCATGACCCCGGAGTTCCAGCGCCGATGACCGCGCCCATGCTCTCCCGCCGGGCCTTCGCGGCCGCCGGCCTCGCCCTGCCCTTCCTGGCCCGCGTCGCGGACGCCGCCGTGCCGCCCAACCGGAAGTTCGTGGTGATCGTGTGCCGCGGCGGCATGGACGGCCTCTCGGTGGCGGCTCCGGTCGGCGATCCGGACTACCCGGCGCTGCGCGGCGGCCTGGCGCTGGGCGACACGGCGCTGAAGCTGGACGGGACCTTCGCCCTCAACCCCGCCCTGCCCGCCGTCTACAAGATGGCCCAGGCCGGCGAGACCCGCATCGCGCCCGCCGTCGCGACCCCCGACCGCGCCCGCTCCCACTTCGAGGCCCAGGACGTACTGGAGACCGGCGCGGCGGGGGTGTACGCCACCACCTCCGGCTGGCTGAACCGCGCGGCCCAGGCGATGTCGGCGGCCGGCAGGGTGGAGGCGATCTCGGTCGGCCCCACCGCGCCGCTGATCCTGCGCGGCCCAGCCCCGGCCGCCTCCTGGTCGCCCGGCCGGGGCGTGGACACCCAGGCGCGCCTGCCGACCCTGCTGCAGGATCTCTACCGCGACGACCCGCTGCTGGGCCCCGCCCTCGCCCGCGGCCTGACCACCGAGGCCATGGCCCGCGACAGCGGCGCGGCCATGGCGAGCGGCGCCGGGCGTCCGGGCCAGGGCGCTGACGCCGGCCGGGCCCTGGGCGGGGCGCTGGCCGGCTTCCTGAAGGCGCCCGGCGGCCCGCAGCTCGCCGCCGTGTCGCTGGACGGCTTCGACACCCACGCCAACCAGAGCGGACTGCTGGCCACTCGCCTCGGCACGCTCGACGCCCTGGTGGACGGCCTGCACACCGGCCTTGGCCCGGCGTGGAAGGACACTGTGGTCCTGGCCGTGACCGAGTTCGGCCGCACCGCCCGCGTCAACGGCACCGGCGGCACCGACCACGGCACGGGCTCCACGGCCCTGCTGCTGGGCGGAGCCCTCAAGCCCGGCGGCATCGTCGGCGACTGGCCAACCCTGAAGCGCCAGGCCCTGTTCGAGGACCGCGACGTCTATCCGGCGCTGGACCTCCGCGCGCTGGAGAAGGGCCTGCTGGCCGAGCACCTGGGTATGGACCGCCGGACGCTGGACACGCTGGTGTTCCCGGAGAGCGCGGCGGTGCGGCCGGTGACGGGGTTGGTCTAAACGGGCGCCGCGTCGAACGCGATGGTCAGGCGGCGCTCGTCGGTCGTGAAGGGCACGGTGCCGTGCCACATGTACGATGGGAACAGCACCAGCCGCCCCGGCTTTGGGCGCACGAAGTGCTCGGCGGGCAGCTCCGGCTCGGTCTTGAACGGCGGCTGGCCGAAGCGGATCCAGCCCTGCTTCTCGGCGCTGTCGAGCGCGCTGTCGGGCGTCTCCACATAGAAGGCCGACGACAGCCAGCCCTCGGGGTGGAAGTGGTCCTTGTGGAAGCCGCCGGGCTTCAGCCGCACCGACCAGGCGCCCTCGACCCGATAGTCGCCCGTCTTGCGCGAGCGCACGGGGTCGGCGCCCTCGCCCATGCCGGCGATGTGCTGACGGATCGGCTTGTCGATCGCGTTGAAGAACGCCTTGATCGCGGGGTCCTTCGACCCGGTCAGGCGATAGGTCGTCTGGCTGCCGTGCCGCAGCGACTGCGACGACGGGTGCTCGTTGTAGAGGTGGATCCTGTTCAGGGCCGCGGCCAGATCGGCGAGATAGGCCTCCAGACTGTCCCAGCCCTCCGGCGCCTCGATCTCGTAGACGCCGACCATGGCGTCGTAGTCGTACAGCTCCTTGTACAGCGGGTCGCCCACCGCGCGGGCGGCAGTCGCCGCCCAGCCCCACAGCGACTGGTTCTCGGGCGCGAACGCCAAGCCCTTCTTCGCCTTGGCCAGCGCCAGCTCGGCCTTGCCCTGGGCCAGGTAGACGATGGCCAGCTGGTTCAGCACGCCCGGCGAGTCCGGCAGCCGCGCTTCGACCGACAGCATCAGGCGCTCGGCCTCGTCGACCCGGCCGCGCTCCAGCGCCGCCTGGGCGGCCGCCATGGTCAGCGCGAAGTCGTCGGGCAGGCGTTCGGCGGCGACCGCCAGCAGCTCCGCGGCCTTTTCCAGCTCGCCGGCCGCCTCGAACAGCTTGGCTTTGGTCAGCAGCAGCGGCGCCGGCGGGCCGCCCGCGTGGGCGGCGCGGTCCAGCACCGCCTGCGCCTCACCGATGTCGCCGCGCCGCATCCAGACCACGTCGGCGTACTCGGCCGCCGTCTCGGCCCGGCCCGGCGCGCGCTTCAGCGCCTCCAGATAGGCTTGCTCCGCCCCGTCCAGGTCGCCGGCCGCCGCCTTGGCGCGGGCCATGACGCCCCAGCTCAGGGCGCCGTCGATGCCAAGCCGGAAGGCCCGGCTCATCGCCTCGACCGCCTCCTCGCCGTGGCCCAGGTCGCCCAGGGTGGCGCCCAGGTTGTGCCAGGCCACGCCGCTGGTCGGAAAGCGCATGGTGGCCCGTTGGTCGAAGACCAGCGCCTCCTCGCGCCGGCCTACGCCCTTGAGCGCGGTCGAGTGCATGGCCAGCGCCCGGTGGCTGGGTTCGGGGTGGTCGGCCAGGGGCGTGGTGATCGCCAGGGCCTCCTGCAGCCGGCCCTCGTCCAGCAGGGCCTTGGCGCGGTCCAGGGGTTCGATGCTCAACGTCGCCTCTTGAAGGGTTCGGGATCGGCCTCGTGCTCATCGAAGCCGAAACGTTCGAAGCCGGCGCGCATTTCCGGGCTCAGCGGCGCCTCGAGCGCCAGGGTCCCGCGCGACGGGTGCGGCAGGATCAGGCGGCGCGCGTGGAGCTGCAGCTTCAGGCCCTCGGACAGGCTGACGGAGGCCTCGTTGTTGTACTTGGGGTCGCCCAGGATCGGGTGGCCCATGGCCAGCATGTGGGCGCGTAGCTGGTGGGTGCGGCCGGTGTGAGGCCACAGCGCCATCCAGGCGGCGCGGGGCCCGGCGCGGGCGATGGTGACGAATTCGGTCTCGGCGGTCTCGGCGCGCTCGTCCTTGGGATCGGTCGGGACCATCATTTCGCGGTCGCCCACGCCGCGCTTGGCGAGCGGCAGGTCGATGACGCCCTCGCCGGGCTTCGGGAACCCCGCGACGATGGCCCAGTAGATCTTCTGCGTCCGCCGCTTGGCGAAGGCCCCGGCCAGCTTCGCCGCCGCCCCCGGGCTCTTGCCCAGCACCAGCACGCCCGAGGTGTCGCGGTCCAGGCGGTGGACCAGCCGCGGCCGCTCCAGCCCCTCGCCCCAGGCCGAGAGCAGGCGGTCGACGTGCTTGGAGGTCTTGGTCCCGCCCTGCACCGCCAGCCCCGACGGCTTGTTCAGCGCCAGGACCTCCTCGTCCTCGTAGAGCACAAGGCTTTTGGCGTAGGCCGCCTCGCGGCTGTCCAACTTGCCCTTCTCGTGCGGCGGCGGCGCGTCGGGCAGCGGGGGCACGCGGACCTGCGCCCCGGCCGACAGGCGTGTGTCGGGCTTGGCGCGGGCGCCGTCCACCCGGATCTGGCCCGAGCGGGTCAGCTTCTGGATCTGGATGTGGTTCAGGTGCGGCCAGCGGCGCTTGAACCAGCGGTCCAGGCGGACGCCGTCCTCGCCGTTGTCCACATAGAGGGTGCGGACCTCCCTCACGCGAGGATGCGCCGCATCAGGATCAGGGCCGCGAAAAGGGCCGTGATCGACAGCACCACCGAACCCACGCTGTAGAGCGCCGCCTGGCCATAGGCGCGCCGCTCGATCATCAGGGCCACCTCCAGGGAAAAGGCGGAGAAGGTGGTGAAGCCGCCCAGCACGCCTACGCCCAGCAGCAGGCGCCACTTGTCCTGGTCCGCCCCGCCCCGGAACGCCAGCACCCCGACCAGCACCCCCATCAGGAAGCCGCCCAGCACATTGGCCGCGAAGGTGCCGTACGGCCAGCCCCCGCCCAGGGCGCGCATCGCCTGCACGCCGAGGAGATAGCGGGCCACCGCGCCCGTCGCCCCCCCGGCCGCCACTAGGAAGAGAGTCTGCATCGCGCGCCTTATGCGACGGCAAGACATTATTTGCCAACGTCGCCGATGGTGACGCTATGGCGCGCCCCCACGTCGGCATGACCGTATCGAAGATCACCGCCGCGGACGCCGCCGCGGTGCTGGAACGGCTGTCCGGCTCCAACCGGGTCGAGCACGGCGCCGTCTTCGTCATCAGTGTCGAGGCGATCCGGGACCGCTCGGGCGAGCGCTGGCCCAAGAAGCGCGACGACGTCTGGGGCTATCTGGGCCGCAAGCTCAACGAGTACCTCTCATACCAGGACGTCCACCAGCGCATCAACGAGACCGACGTCCTGGTCGCCATGACCACCGAGGACGGCATCGCGGCCCAGGCCGTGGGCATGAAGGTCCTCGAGGATGTACTGGAATTCTTCCTGGGCTCGGTCGAGCGGGCTGACATCCGCATCCGCACGGTCAGCAAGATCGAGGGTGACGAGCTCACGGTCGCCGACCTCGACCCCGCCGAAATCGCCGTCGCCCGCGAGACCCAGGGGTCCGCCCCCTACCGGCGGCAGGTCAGCGCCGAGCGCGAGCGCGAGCGCAACCCGATCTCCTTCGTGGCCTCCAACGGCCAGCGGCTGCAGGTGGACTTCGCCCTCGAGCACATCGTCAGCCTGAGCCACAAGGTCACCGCGGTCCTGCGGGTGGAGCCCACCGTGACCTTCGCCGCCACCGGCGAGGTGATCCCGGCGCGGCGGTTCGGCCGCCTGTCGGACGAGGACATCCAGGCCATCGATCGCGCCACGCTGAACTTCGGCGCCCTGTTCATGCCCCAGGACGCCCGCAGCCAGCCGCCGCTGATCCTGCCCGCCTCGTTCCGCACGATGGGCGGTCGCAAGGGCCGCCACCTGCTGGTCACCATCGACGGCGTGACCCCCGAGCGCGTGCGCCAGGGCATGATGCTGGAGTTCGTGGACATCGACCGCGGCACGCCCACCGGCCGCATGGTCGAGGTGGTGAGCCTGGTCGGCCGCGTCACCCGCGGCGTCCTGGCCCGCCTGCAGCCCAGCCGCGATGCGCTGGATCCCGTCCAGGGCGCGCGCTTCAACGGCCTGACCCTCGACTTCGCCGACGTGGCCCTGCCCGTCAGCCGGATCGAGGACTTCATGCGGGTCATGGCGCACCAGATGCGCGGCAAGGCGCCGGCCCTGATCGCCCAGGGCCTGGCGGGCTTCAGCCATATGGACATGGCCGACGCGGCCGGGTTCACCCACGCCAGCGTGCGCGCGGCGCCTATGACCCAGACGAGCCGCGACGTCGCCTAGGACTGGAGCCTAGGTGCGCTCACCCAGGCTGCGGCGCAGGGCGCGGGCGTCGTAGGTGTCGCCGCCCCGCGGGCGCTCGCCGCGGCCCATCACCACCTCGATCGTCGAAGACACCGACGGCCCGCCGCCCAGGTTGAAGGTCGTGCCGAGGCCCAGGCTCACGCCGCTGCGGCGGCCGTAGTCGGCGCCACCCACGCCCACGCCGACGCGCGGCCCGCGGTCCGGGCGACCCTCCATGAACCGGTCCGCGATGCGGAACCAGTCGTAGCCGTCCTTGATGGCGAGGTCGGCAGCGCGCACCAGGGCGTAGTCCATCACCTGCTGCGGCGGCGCGCCGGGGCCGCCGCGGAAGGTCACACGGTAGCGACCGGGCTCGATGCGGTACTCGGAATAGCCCACGGCCTGCGGGCCGGCGGCCGGCTGGTACACGGTGGGCGTGGTGGCGCAGGCGGCGAGCGACAAGGCGGCTGCGGCTATGATCAGGCGCTTCATGGCGAACGGTCCAAACTCAGAAAGACGTGTCCCTTCCGAAACTTGTACGCCGAAACGGACGAATTGGGAGCGTCGTTCCGCCTAGCTTAACCCCAGCGCCGCGACCAGGTCCGCGAAGTCGGCCGGCGGCGGCGCCACCAGGCGCTTCTCGCCGCCGCCGGGGTGCGGGAACTTCAGCGCCGCGGCGTGCAGCATCAGGCGCGGGACGGCGTGGCCGCCGATCATCAGGGCGCCGCCGTAGCGCGCATCGCCGGCGATGGGGCGGCCGATATGGGCCAGGTGGACACGCAGCTGGTGCATGCGGCCCGTCTCGGGATCGAGCTCCAGCAGGGCCGCGCCGTCGGCCTGCTTCAGGGTCCGGTAGCGGGAGACGGCCGCCTCGGCGTCCGGATGGTCCGGCGGACAGGGTCGCATATAGGCCTCGCGCCCGCTCTCGTCGCGGCGCAGGGCCTGCTCGATCCGGCCGCCCTTCGGCTCGGGCGCCCCGGGCGTGACGATGGCCAGGTAGGTCTTGGAAAAGCGACGCGCCATCAAGGCCTTGCCGAGGAAACCTGCGGCCGGCTTGGTCTTGGCCGTGAGGATCACGCCTGAGGTGTCACGGTCCAGGCGGTGGATCAGCCGGGGCCGCGCCTTCCCCGGCTTCGCGAAGGCCCACAGTAGCTCGTCCAGCGTATGGACCTGGCCGCGCCCGCCCTGGCTGGACAGGCCCGCGGGCTTGTTCAGCGCCAGGATCTCGGGGTCCTCATAGAGGACGAGGCCGCGCACGAACGCGACCTCGTCGGCGGAAAGCTGGATCGGAACGGGCGGCTTCACCCCCTCCGTCTAGCGGAGCACGCCCCGCTTCGTCATCGTCCAAGCGTACCAGATGAAGAACAGGCAGGCCGCGATGATGACCAGCGGCATCGCCAGGCCGCCCATGGCCTCGGACGCGCCCGGCGTCATCGCCGTGTAGGCGATGTTTCCGATCGCGCCCAGGATCGAGACCGCAAAGGCGTGGAACGCCCACTTCGACCGAAACAGCAGCAGGACCGCGCCCAGCGCCGAGCCCCAGACCCCGATCGCCCAGACGCCATGCATCCAGCTGGGATAGGTGTCCATGAAGGCGATCTGGGCGTCGGTCATGCCCATCTGCCTGTAGTAGGCCACGCCCTGCAGGTGGCTCATCGTGTAGTCGAAGGCGCCGAAGCCATTCCAGAGTAGGCCCACCGCGGCCACGAGCCAGAAATGCCAGGGCGCGCCGCGGGCCGGCGTATCCGTTGTTGTCGTCGTCATCGCTCCCTCCCCAGGAATGTTGTGGCCCGAGCCTAGGCCGTGCCGAGTGGGAGAACAATGGCGTGCGAAATCACTCGCCCCGCTCGCGCCGCAGCGCCGCCCAGCGGTCCAGCCGCTCCTTGATCCGCGCCTCCGAGCCCTCGCCGCGCGGCTGGTAGAACTGACGGCGCTCCATGCCGTCAGGGAAGTAGTTCTGGCCCGAGAAGCCCTCGGGCGCGTCGTGGTCGTAGGCGTAGCCCTTGCCGTAGCCCAGGTCCTTCATCAGCTTGGTGGGCGCGTTGCGGATGTGGGCCGGCGGCATCAGCGAGCCGGTCTCCCGAGCCGCCTTCATCGCCGCGCCGAACGCCTTGTAGACCGCGTTGGACTTGGGCGCGGCGGCCAGGTGGACCGTGAGCTGGGCCAGCGCGATCTCGCCCTCGGGGGACCCTAGGAAGTCGTAGGTGTCCTTCGCGGCGTTGGCGAGCACCAGCGACATGGGGTCGGCCTCGCCGATGTCCTCGGCCGCCGCCCGGATCAGCCGGCGCGCGATGAACAGCGGGTCCTCGCCCCCGGCCAGCATCCGCGCCAGCCAGTAGAGCGCCGCGTCGGGGTCCGAGCCGCGGATCGACTTATGCAGCGCCGAGATGAGGTTGTAGTGCTCCTCGCGGTCCTTGTCGTAGGCCGGACTGCGCTTCTGCAGCACCTGGCCCAGGGCCTTGGTGTCCAGGGGCTTGGCCGAGCCGATGTTGAACAGGGTCTCGGCCAGGGTCAGCAGGTAGCGGCCGTCGCCGTCGGCCATGGCCATCAGGGCCTCGCGCGCCTCCGGCTCCAGCGGCAGCTCCCGCCCCTCATGCGCCTCGGCCTTGGCCAGCAGGGTCTGCAACGCCTCGTCGTCCAGGCGCTTCAGCACATAGACCTGGCTGCGCGACAGCAAGGCGCCGTTCAGTTCGAACGAGGGGTTCTCGGTGGTCGCGCCGACCAGGGTCACGACCCCCTCCTCGACGAAGGGCAGGAAGCCGTCCTGCTGGGCGCGGTTGAAGCGGTGGATCTCGTCGACGAACAACAGTGTCGCCTGGCCGGCGGCGCGGCGCATCCGGGCCTGCTCGAACGCCTTCTTCAGATCGGCGACGCCTGAGAACACCGCCGAGAGCTGCTGGAACTCGTAACCCGCCTCCTTGGCCAGCAGGCGGGCGATGGTGGTCTTGCCGGTGCCGGGCGGGCCCCAGAGGATCATCGACGACAGCCGCTTGGCCTCGGCCATCCGGCGGATCGGCGCCTCGGGCCCCAGCAGGTGATCCTGCCCCACCACCTCGTCCAGTTTCTGCGGGCGCAGGCGGTCCGCCAGCGGCGACGGCTGCTGCGGCTTCAGGCCCGCGGCTTCGAAGAGGTCGGCCATGGGCAGGGTCTAGCAAATCGTCAGGTCGGGCGCCGTAGAAAGTCGACGCCCGAATAGATCGCCCGTGTCGGCTGTCCGCCCAGCGGCGCGTCGAACGCCAGCCGCTCCGGCGACCAGTCGTCCTCGCCCACCCGGTAGCCGCCGCCCGGCAGCGGGGTCAGCGGATTTGTCCCGTCCACGAACAGCCGCGGCCCCTCCGCGGTCACGTGGAACGTTCCGCGCCAGGGGTCGTCGCAGACATAGGTCCCGAGCAGGCGCTCCAGTTCCGGCGGCGTCGGCGGCGTCGGCGTGTCCATGGGTGTCCCGTCGGCGCGCAGCCGCAGGAATTCGACGCTGGCCCACCAGGCCCGGGCCACGGCGTCCCCCTGGCGCCGGAACACCAGCGGCAGCACCGCCTGCACCGGATCGGCGGCGATGAAGGCGTCCTCGCCGCCCGGCTGCAGCTCGATGCGTCGGCCGGCCAGGACGGCGGAGAGGCCGCCGCGCGCCTCCTCCACCACCAGAAGCTCGCCCGCCCGGCTGCGGTAGCGGCCCACGAAGGCCTCGCGAGGCGGCAGCGGCGCGGGTGCGGCCGCAGGCTTCGGCGCGGGGACGCCCTCGATCGCAGCGCGCAGCCGCTGGCAGGCGAAGGCGGTGATATTGCGCGGCCGGTAGCCAAGCCCGCCGACGTTGGAGCTGGCGAAGGCGCCGACACCGGCGGCGGGATCCACATGGAAGGCCGACGAGAAGCTGACCATGCCGCCGGTGTGGTGGAGCATCGGCCGCTCGGCCACCTTCACGCGGGCGATGCCGCCGCCATAGGCCGCGCCCTTTTCCCAGCCCGGCGCGTCGATGACGGTGTCGAACAGGCGCCGCCGGCCGGCCTCGGAGAGCAGCGGCGCGCCCTGCCCGTTCGCCGCCTCGATCAGCCAGTGGAGATAGCGGGCCATGTCGCCGCCGGTGGAGGCCGCCGATCCCGAACCCGCGGTCATGTCCGTCCAGGGCGCGACCTCGAGGCGACCGGCGCGCGGCGGCGGCCGGTCCGGGTAGAACGGAGCATAGCCGGTGGCGTAGCGGTCACGGTCCACGGCCAGGATCAGCGGCCGGGTCGCGGTCATCCCCAGGGGCCTCAGCACGGTGTCGGCCAGCACCTCGCCGAACGGCCGCTTCGCCGCCCGCGCGATGCAGGCCGCGGCGATGATGTAGCCGGTGTTGGAGTATGAGAACCTGGTCCCGGCCTGAAAGCCCTGCCACATCCGCCCGCCGCCGCCGCGCGGGAACAGGGGCACATCGTGCGCCAGGCCCGTGCTGTGCTCCAGCAGGCGGCGGATGGTGAACCCGCGCCCCGGCAGCGGCAGCTCGGGCAGCAGGTCGGCCGCGTCGTCGTCCAGACTCATGCTGCCGGCGTCGATCAGGCGGTGCGCCGCCAGCGCCGTCAGCGACTTGGTGATAGAGCCGATCTGGAAGAGGTGGTCGGGGCCGACCGGCGTGCGGCGCGCCACATCGGCATGGCCCAGCCGGACCAGGGCGGTGAAACCGTCCGGCCCGGCCAGCGCCAGGGTCAGGCCGGGCAGGCCGTAAGCCTCCACGTGCTGGCCGGCATAGGCCGCGATCTCGGCGACCGCCTCCTGGAACCGGGCGGCGGTCGCGCCATGCGTCTCGATCTGGACCCTGGGTTCCGCGGCGCGGGCGGCGACGCCTGCGCCGGCCGCCAGGCCGAACCCCAACACCGCGCGACGAGCGACCTGCATGCCCAACCCCCTGAACGAGGGCGCGAGCATGGACCGGTGCGCGAAGCCGCCGCAAGGGCGGCCCCGTCAGCCCGAGAAGGTCGCCGTCACCTGTCGACCGTCGCGTTCGATGGTGACCCGCCACGTCCGCACCTGGCCCGCGGTCGCCGCGGTCAGGTCGCGCACGCTGCCGATCTTCACGCCGTTCACCTCGCGCACGATGTCGCCGCGCTTCAGCCCGACGCTCTGGGCGGGGCCGGCCGCCACGCTGCTGATCAGCACGCCCGCCCCGGTGAAGGCGTCCAGGCCCATTTCGTCGGCGACGGCCGGCGACAGGTTGACCACGGTCGCCCCCGCGAACGGGTTGCGGCCGGCGATCGTCCGCTCGTCCCGCGGCGGCGTGGCAGGCGCGGCCTCGGCCCGCAGGGTGAGGGTCTCGTCGCGGCCATCGGCGCGCCGCACCGACAGGCGGACGCTGTCGCCCGGCCGGTGGTTGCGGACAAGGTAGTTGAGGTCGGCGGCGTCGGCCACCGACCGCCCATCGGCCTGCAGCACCACGTCGCCCGAGCGCAGACCCGCCCGGGACGCCGGGCCGCCGGGGTAGAGGTCGGCGACCATCGCCCCCTGCGGCAGCGCAAGGCCCAGGCTGCGGGCCATTTCGGAGGTGACGCTCTGGGTCCGCGCCCCCAGCCAGGGGCGCACGACCGAGCGGCCGCCGCCCACGGCGGTCTCCACCACCCGGCGCACCACGGCGGCGGGGATCGCGAAGCCCACCCCTGACGAGGTGCCGGACCGCGAAAGGATGAAGCTGTTCACCCCGATCAGGTCGCCGTCCATGTCGATCAGCGCGCCGCCCGAGTTGCCGGGATTGATGGCCGCGTCGGTCTGGATATAGGCCGAGCCGCCCTCGCCGGTCGGGTCGGTGATCCGGTTCAGCGCCGAGACGATGCCGTTGGTCACCGTCTGGCCAACGCCGAAGGGGTCGCCGATCGCCAGCACCAGGTCGCCCACCTGGGTGTCGGTGCTGTCGTCCATCGCCAGCACCTTCAGGCGCTCGCCGGCCGGCACCTCGATCTTCAGGACGGCGAGGTCGGTGCGCGGGTCGGCCAGCAGGACGCGGGCGGCGAACTCGCGGCGGTCGTTCAGCGCGACGGTGATCTCCTGGCCGCCTTCGACCACGTGGTTGTTGGTGACGACGATGCCGTCGGCGCGGACGATGACGCCGGAGCCCAGCGACTGGGCCACCCGGGCCTGCGGCACGCCCAGGCCGAACATCTGCCAGAAGGGGTCCACCTGCTGGCGCACCACCCGCTTGGCCGAGATGTTGACCACGGCCGGCGCAGCCCGCTGCACGACCGGGGCGAAGGACGACTTCATGGCCGCCGCGCTGGCGGGCGGGGCGCGGGTCGGCTCGGCGAAGGCGGCCGGCTGGGCCAGCGCCTGGCCGGAGGCCAGGGTCAGCACGAGGGCGGAAATCAGGGCGCGGGGCGCGGGCATGGGGTCTCCGGATACGAACGCCGGAACGCTACGCAGTTTTCCGGCGCAAAGATGGCGAAGCTTGACGCCTATTCCGCCGGCGACGCCACCGGCGTCGGTTCTCGCGCCGTGGCGAACGCCAGCAGGAACGCCAGGCCCAGCAGGCCCGCGGCCAGGTAGATCGCCAGTCCCGGAACGTGGAAATCCTGGTGGCGGATCGACCAGGCGAACACCTCGCCGAAGATCAAGGGGCCGACGATCGCCGCCACGCCCTGCAGGCTCTGGTTGGCGCCCTGCAGCTGGCCCTGCTGGTTCGGCGCGACCCGGCGGGTCATCAGGCCCTGGAGGCCCGGCATCATGAAGCCGATGAAGGCGAAGATCGGCACCGCGGCCAGGTAGAGCGGCCCGGTGGGCGCCCAGCCGTACCAGGTAAAGCCCAGCATCCCGGAGAAGGCGCCCAGCAGCACGGCGTTGCGCTCGCCGATCCGTTTCACCACCGGGCCGATCAGCATCGTCTGGACGATCACGCCGGCCACGCCGGTGGCGATGAAGGTCATGCCCAGGATCCCGGTCGACCAGCCGTAGCGGTAGCCGGCGTACAGCACGAAGATCGACGGCAGCACCATGTGGGCGAGCTGGAACAGGAAGGCCACACCCGCCAGCGGCAGCAGGCCCACGTGCGAGCGCAGTAGCTGCAGCGCCCCCAGCGGATTGGCCCGCCTCCAGTCGAAGACGGCGGCGCGCTTCTCGGGCGGCAGGCTCTCGGGCAGGACGAACAGGCCGTAGAGGAAGTTCAGCAGGGTGATCCCGGCCGCGGCCATGAACGGCAGGCGCAGGTCGATCTCGCCCAGCCAGCCGCCGGCGGCGGGGCCGAAGATGAAGCCGAAGCTGAAGGCCGAGCTCATCCAGCCGAACACCTTGGCCCGCTCCTGCGGCGGCGTGACGTCGGCGAGGTAAGCGTTGGCGGTGGAAAAGCTGGCCGCGGTCAGGCCGTTCAGCACGCGGCCGACGAACAGCCACATCAGCGTCGGCGCGAACGCCATGAACAGGAAGTCGACGCCCAGGCCGAACAGCGAGATCAGCAGCACCGGCCGGCGGCCCCAGCGGTCGGACATCAGCCCCAGGATCGGGCCGCAGAAGAACTGCATCAGGCCCCAGGTGGTGGCGAACACCACGTTCCACTCGGAGGCCGCCGCCGTGTCGCCGCCGGTGAACTGCTTGATCAGGTTGGGCAGGATCGGGATCATGATCCCGAACGACAACGAGTTCATCAGCGCGAGCGCGAAGATGAAGCGGAAACTGGCCTGGCGTCCGGCTCCGGCCGCCGAAGGTTCTGTCATGGCGCTCTCCGGGGGCCGGTCCTAACGAAGTTCCGTCACAGGGTCACGCCGCGGCGCGCCAAGCACGGCGAACAGCGCGATGAGCATCAGCAGTCCGGCCAGGTAGAACGGCGCCCCTACCGGCGCCCATGACGTCCACGGTCCGATGGCGCGGGCGAACCCCTCGGTGAACAGCACAGGGCCGATCAGGCTGGCGATGGCCATCAGGCCCATGTTGGCGCCCTGCAGCCGGCCCTGTTCCGTCGGCCCCACGCTGCGGCTCATGAGCCCCTGCGCGCCGGGTCCGATCAGGCCCATGAGGCCGAAGACCGGGATCGTCAGCATGAAGGCGAGCGTCGTCGGCGCCACGGCGAAGGCGGTGTAGCCGATCGCGGCCCAGGCGACGCCGGTGAGCAGTGCTCCGCGCTCGCCGAACTTCGCCACGAACGGGCGGACGACCAGCGCCTGCACGGCGATCGACGAGATCCCCACCACGGCCAGGCTCATGCCGGTCACGGCGGGCGACCAGCCGTAGCGATAGGTGGTGTACGGCACCCAGGTGCTCTGCAGCACCTGGTGCGCCAGGTAGTAGAGGAACATCACGCCCGCCAGCAGCATCAGGCCGGACGCCGAGCGGTAGAGGTCGAACGAACCCACCGGATTCGCCAACCGGAAGTTGAACCTGGCCCGCCGGTCGGCCGGCAACGACTCCGGCAGGACGAAGACGCCGTACAGGGTGTTCAGCAGGCAGAGGCCGGCCGCGCCCCAGAACGGCAGCCGCGGGTCGACGGCGCCCAGCAGCCCGCCCACGGCCGGGCCCAGGATGAAGCCGATGCCGAAGGCGACGCTCAGCAGGCCGAAGCGCGCGGCCCGCTCGTCCGGCGGGGTGATGTCGGCGATATAGGCGTTGGCCGTGGAATAGGTGGCCGAGGTGACGCCTGAGATCAGGCGGCCCACGAACAGCCACGCCAGGTTCGGAGCCACCGCCATGAACAGATAGTCCAGCCCCAGCCCGGCCATCGACAGCAGCAGCACCGGGCGGCGGCCGAAGTGGTCGGAGAGCGCGCCCAGCACCGGTGAGGCGAAGAACTGCATCAGCGCCCAGATGGCCGCGAACCAGCCGATGTAGCGCGCCGCGCTGGCCGCATCGCCGGTGAAGTCCTTGATCAGCTCCGGCAGGACGGGTGCGATGATCCCGAGGGCGATCATGTCGAGCAGGACCGCCACGAAGACGAAGCCCAGAGCGGCCGGACGGCCCCCGGCGTGACGGGTCTCGCTCATGTTTCGTCCCTCGCCGCGCGTTCTCCGACGGCCCGGATCTGAGCCTGCCAATACTCGGCCAGGCGCGCCAGCAGCGCCTGGTCGGGGAAGCCGTGGCGGGCTGCGCTCTCGGCCGGCACCTGGTCGAAGCCGCGGTGCTCGACACTGACCCGGGTCTCGTCGCCCACCGCCTCGAACCGCACCTCGACCTCGGTGTGGAGTTCGACCGGGAAACTCGCCTGCCGCCAGGAGAAGACCAGCCGCCCGGGCGGTTCCCAGGCCAGCACCTTGCCGATCTCGAACACCTTACCGTCGGCCAGGGTCTCGATCAGCCGGCCTTCCTCGAACGCCAGCCGGCCCGGGGCGCGCGGCGTGGTCTGGAAGAGGCCGCTGGGCCGCCACCAGTCGCCGATCTCCTGCGTGAACACCGCGAACGCCCGCTCAGGCGTCGCCTTCACGCGAAGCGCGACATAGACCTTCGACGTCATGCGCCCCGCTCGATGTGGGCCTTGAAGGCCAGGAGCTGGGCGCTCCACAGCCGTTCGCTCTCTTCCAGCCAGCGCAGCAGATGCACCATGGGTTCCGGCCTCAGCGCATAGATGCGCACGCGCGCATCGAACTCGGGATGGCTCTCCTCGACCAGGCCGCTGGCGCGCAGGGTGCGCAGGTGGCGGCTCATGGCCGGAGCCGAGATGTCCAGCTCCCGCGCCAGCTCGCCCGCCGCCCGCGGTCGCTCGGCCAGGAGGTCGACGGCGCGGCGCCGGTGCGGATCGGCCAGGGCCGCCAGCGTGCGGTCGAGGGCGGCGCTCAAATCCAGCCCGTGATCTTCAGCCCGCTGGCCTGTTCAGCCTCCTCGCGGCTGACCGCCTGGACGGTCTGGGCGACGGTCCAGATGTGGCCCTCGGGATCGCGGCAGCGATAGGTGCGGTCGCCATAGAACTGGGTCGCCGGCTCCATCAGGATCGCGAAACCCGCCTGCCGCGCCTGCTCGCAGTGGGCGTCGACGTCGGTGTCGATCTGGATGTGCACCGTCTGGGTGTTCTTGCCGCCGATCGAGGCCGGGCTCCGGTGGTCCTCGGTCCATTCGTTGCCCACCATGACCACGGCGTCGCCGAACCGCATCTCGGAGTGGGCGATGTTCCCCTGGTCGTCCTCGATCAGCATCGACACCTCGAAGCCGAACGCCGCCTCCAGGAACTTCAGGGCTGCCTTGGGGTCGCGGTAGCAGACCGCCGACATCAGGGGCGCGCGCCAGTCCTTGGTGTTCGGGCCGGCCATCTCACGCCTCCTTCAGGCTGTTGCTGATCTTGAGGCCCGTCTTGGCCTCCATCTCCTCGATGGGAACCTCGCGCACCAGCTGGGCGAAGTTCCAGACGTGGCCTTCGGGATCCATGGCCCGGTAGACCCGGGAGCCGTAGAACTGGTCCTCCGGCTCCGCCAGGATCCGCGCCCCGGCCGCCCGGGCCGTCTCGCAGTGGGCGTCCAGGCCGTCGGCCATGTGGATGCGGACGAACTGGGTGTTGACCCCGTCCACCGACGAGGGGCTGCGCATCCGCGCCGGGCCGACCAGCGCCGGATCGCCCCACTCGCCGCCGACCTGCACGGCCCCGCCGCGGAACGACATCTCGGAATGGGCGACGGCGCCGTCGGCGTCGGTGATCAGGTGGGTGGTCTCGAAGCCGAACGCCGCCTCCAGCCATTTCAGCGCGGCCAGCGGGTCCTTGTAGAAGACGGCGGGAACGAACACGGGCGTATCCATGGGCGATCTCCTTGCCTCAATGGATAATATTTAACGCTTTGCGCAACTAACTGTCAAGGCGCGAGTGCGGCCTGGACGTCGCTCAGCTTCCCGTCGTTCGGCGCGGGCTTCACCGCCAGCAGGCGCGCCAGCAGAGGGTAGACGCTGACGTTGTCGAAGACCGGCAGAGTCACTCCGGGCCGGAACGCCGGACCGTTGGCCACGAACACCGCCGCCATCTCCGGGCTGTAGGGGTCGAAGCCGTGGTTCCCCAGCTCGGGCTGGCTGGGCCTGTAGTCCCGGGTCGTCAGGGTCCAGCCAGTGTCGGGCAGACAGAAGAACGGCGCCACGCGCGGGCTCTTCCCGTAGTGGAACCGCGCCGGGATGTCGGCCTTGGCCCAGCACTGGAAGTGGTCGTGGGCCTTGAGCAGGGCGGAGGCCACCTCGTTCTCGTGGCCGGCGGCGGGGTAGATGGTCATGAACGCCCCGCCCGAGAGCGAGCGGTAGGCCGGCTTGGGCAGGGTGTCGTCCATGTAGAGCTTCCGGTCGGGCGACAGCGGCGCCATGCCGTGGTCGGCGACCACCACCAGGTTGGCGGCCAGCCCCCTCGCCTTCAGCCCCTCGACCAGCCGGCCGATCTGGGCGTCGATCGCGCCGACCGCGGCCGTGGTTTCCGGCGCATCCGGCCCGGCATGGTGGCCAGCGGTGTCGACGGTGTCGAAATAGAGCGTCAGGAAGCCCGGCCGTTCGGCGGGTGGCAGGTCCAGCAGGGCCAGCAGACGCTCCACCCGCGCGGCCTCGGGCGTCGCCATGTCGAAGGGCAGATAGTGGCGCGGCCGCACCCCATGGATCGGCGCCTCCGACCCCGGCCAGAACACCGGGGCGGTGATGATCCCCGCCTGTTCGGCCGTCACCCAGATGGGGGTTCCCTCGTCCCACCAGCGGTGGTCCTGCACCGCCTGGCGATTCGACATCTTGAACGTCTCGCCCGGCCAGCGCGGATCCTCGAACGTGTTCTCGACCATGCCGCTGCGGTCGGGCCGCAGGCCGGTCACCAGGGTGTAATGGTTGGGGAAGGTCTTGGAGGGGAACGACGGTCGCATCGCCCCGCGGACACCGCGGGCCGCCAGGCCTGACAGCACGGGCGTGACGCCACGGTCCAGGTAGTCGGCCCGGAAACCGTCGATCGAGACCAGGATGGTCGGCGGCCGCTCGGCGGCGGCCGCAGGGGCGGAGAGCGCGACGAGCGCGAGGCACAGGGCGATGAGTCGGAGGATCATGCCGCAGCACTAGCGGGGCACTGCGACGCTTCCGCAAACGAAAAACCCCGGAAGCCTGGCTTCCGGGGTTGTTCAGCTCGTCTTGTGACGAAGGACTATTCGTCGCCGCCGAAAGCGGTCTCGGCGGTCGGGCCGCTGTCCTTGCCCTTTTCGGACGGATCGCGGTCCACGAACTCGATCACGGCCATGGCCGCGTTGTCGCCGTGACGGAAGCCGGCCTTCAGCACGCGGATGTAGCCGCCGTTACGGTCGGCGTAGCGCGGGCCCAGCACCGAGAACAGCTTGCCGACCTGCTCCACGTCGCGCACCTGGCTGATGGCCTGGCGACGAGCGTGCAGCGTGCCGCGCTTGCCGAGCGTGATCAGCTTCTCGACGAAGGGGCGGAGCTCCTTGGCCTTCGGCAGCGTGGTGACGATCTGCTCGTGCTTGATCAGGCTCGCCGACATGTTGGCGAACATGGCGGTACGGTGGGCGGACGTACGCCCCAGTTTGCGGTGGGCTTTGCCGTGACGCATCTCATATCTCCTGGGTCATCCGACCCGCTGGACGCTCCCGATCGTCTGGAAGTCGTCCGACCTGACCAAGTCCCAGCCTGCTCCCGCCTGGGTCACTACGAAGCGCCGGGGCCCTCCACCGCTGTTGCGGCTTCATCGGGCCCGGACCGCCGAGGCGGTCCCGGAGTCGGCGCGAAGGCTTCTTACATCTGGTCTTCGAACTTCTTCGCGAGCTCTTCGATGTTCTCGGGCGGCCAGTTCGGCACGTCCATGCCGAGGTGGAGACCCATCCCGGCGAGAACTTCCTTGATCTCGTTCAGCGACTTGCGGCCGAAGTTCGGGGTGCGGAGCATCTCCGCCTCCGTCTTCTGGATCAGGTCGCCGATGTAGACGATGTTGTCGTTCTTCAGGCAGTTGGCCGAACGGACGGAGAGCTCGAGCTCGTCCACCTTCTTCAGCAGCGCCGGGTTGAACGGCAGTTCCGGCTTGGCTTCGCCTTCGACCTTCTTCTTCGGCTCTTCGAAGGTGATGAAGATCTGCAGCTGGTCCTGGAGGATGCGGGCGGCGTAGGCCACCGCGTCAACGGGGCTGACCGCGCCGTTGGTTTCCACTTCCATGATCAGCTTGTCGTAGTCGAGGCTCTGGCCCTGGCGGGTGGGCTCGACGCGGTAGGCGACGCGCTTGACCGGCGAATAGAGGGCGTCGACGGCGATCAGGCCGATCGGGGCATCCTCGGGGCGGTTCATCTCGGCGGCGACGTAGCCCTTGCCGGTCTGGACCGTGAACTCCATGCGCACGTTGGCGCCGTCGTCCAGGGTGCAGAGCACGTGGTCGGGGTTCAGGATCTCGATGTCCGACGGCGCTTCGATCTGGCCGGCGGTCACCACGCCCGGACCGGTGGCGCGGAGCGTCATGCGCTTCGGGCCCTCGGCGTGCATGCGCAGCGCCAGTTGCTTGATGTTCAGGACGATGTCGACGACGTCCTCGCGGACGCCTTCCAGCGAGGAGAACTCGTGGACCACACCGTCGATCTGCACCGCGGTCACAGCCGCGCCCTGCAGGGAGGAGAGAAGCACGCGCCGCAGGCTATTGCCCAGGGTCACGCCGAACCCGCGTTCGAGGGGCTCGGCCACCAGACGCGCCTTGCGGGCGGCGTCGGCGCCGGTCTCGATTTGCGGCTTCTCGGGACGGATAAGCTCGTTCCAGTTTCTTTCGATCACGTGTGTCCCTCGAAAACGCAGGATCGCCGGCCGCAGAACCGCGGACCGGCGTCAGGGAATTGTAGTTCTAACGACTAGACGCGCCGGCGCTTCGGCGGGCGGCAGCCGTTGTGGGGAATGGGGGTCACATCCCGGATTGTGGTGATCGTCATACCGACCGCCTGCAGGGCGCGGAGCGCGGACTCACGGCCCGAGCCGGGGCCCGAGACGTTGACTTCCAGCGTGCGCACGCCGTGTTCGGCGGCCTTACGGCCGGCGTCCTCGGCCGCCATCTGGGCGGCGTAGGGCGTCG
>Ga0209257_1000697_pt1 | contig 52054 bp, 40 predicted proteins | sample AraplaCvi_mCL_r2_FD_184277 | JGI IMG/M metagenome (GOLD analysis project Ga0209257, IMG submission 184277) | Arabidopsis root microbial communities from North Carolina, USA - plate scrape MF_Cvi_mCL_r2 (SPAdes) (version 2) | ecosystem: Host-associated > Plants > Roots > Endosphere | place: USA...
CCTGGACCAAGGCCGATATCGACGAATGGGCGGGGCTCGCCAAGCAGGCGCTCGACCTCACCGCCAAGGACGTCGGCGTCGCCTAATAAGTCATTGTCATAGGACGTCACCCGCGGGCTCGACCCGCGGGTCTTCTTCCGAGTTCGCATGGGAGAAAGATGCCCGGGTCGGGGCCCGGGCATGACGTGAAACAGCGTGCGTTAACCGTCTATCAACCCGGCTGTGGTTGGATGGCGACGAAAGTTTGTTGTCCGGAGTTTGAACCGCCCCGCCGCTTCGACCGACCCAGCCCATAACGCGCGCATCAGCGCACGCCTTTCCGGCGCAGGGTGAAGCTTGCTTCGCGCCGCCGGAATACGAGAGCCGCGGGTGCTCGGGGGTCCCGCGGCTCTCGCCCATTTTGATATCGGCGGCTGGATCCGGCCCGCTGTGATGGCGCGGCAAATCGGCACCCCGTTCCTAACATTTTTAACATCTCGGCAAGCCTTGGTTGCCTACCCTCCGCCGTGCCGCGCAAACATTCGGGCGCATGGCATCCGCATTGGCCCTGACGAGAACCGACATGTCCCTGAATAGAGTCTCCGTTCGTTCCCTGATGCTCGCCGGCCCGGCCATCGGTTGGGTGACGGCCTTGGTGATCACCGCTTGCGGCCTGCTCGCTGCCTTCCAGCTTCAGACCACGTTCAAGACCGTGGTCAATTCCAAGACCGCCCTGCAGAACCACACCCTGCTCGACGGACGCATGGACGGGCTCCGCGACGACGTGTTGCGCGCGCTCCGGATCGGCGCCAGCGGCGGCAGCGCGGACGACAAGAAGGCTCTGATCGAAGATCTATCGCAGCAACGCAAGGACATCACCCGGGCGCTGCAAGCCAACCAGTCGATCGGCTTGCCGGCCGACATCCGCAAGGGCTATTCCCGCGTCGCCGCACAGATGAACAAGGTCCTCGGCAGCACCGAGGAGCAGGTGATGCTGGCACTGCAAGACCCGAAGGCGGCCGAGGCTCAGCTCCAGGACTATGAGGGCGTCTTCGATGCCGTCGAGACCTCCATGGACAAGTTGCGCACCGACCTCACCGCGCTCGATGAATCGGTCGAGGCATCCGGCAACGCGACCTTCAAGCAGCTGCCGCTGATCCTGCTCGGCGTCGGTTCTGCCGGCCTGCTGGCGCTCAGCCTCGCTGCTTTCTTCTCGACGCGATCCGCGCTCCGGCTGCTGCGCGGCACCACCGATGCGATGATGCGCCTCACCGAAGACGTTGCAGGCGCCGAGATTCCCTATCTCACGCGCAAGGATCAGATCGGCACCATCGCCCGCGCCATGCAGGTGTTCCAGCAGAACGGCCTGGACCGCGCACGCCTGGAAGCAGAGCAGCAGGCCGAGCGCGAGATGCGGGCGAAGCGCACCGAGACGATCGAGGAAATGACCGCCGCTTTCGAGCGGCAGGTCACCGCCGTGGTGCGCTCGGTCTCCGACGCCGCCAGCGGCATGCAATCGACCGCCACCGCGATGACCGAGACCGCCGAGCGCGCCGCGAGCCGCGCCGGCGCTGTCGCGGAGGCCTCGGGCCAAGCCTCGGCCAACGTGCAGACCGTCGCCGCCGCCGCCGAGCAGCTCTCCGCCTCGGTCGAGGAGATCGGCCGGCAGGTCACCGAATCGACGCGAATTGCGGCCGATGCGGTCTCGCGTGCCACCCGCTCCGGCGACCTCGTCAACGCACTCTCCGCCGCGGCGGAAAAGATCGGTGCCGTGGTCAGCCTGATCAGCGAGATCGCCAGCCAGACCAATCTGCTGGCGCTCAATGCGACCATCGAGGCGGCACGCGCCGGAGAGGCCGGCAAGGGCTTCGCAGTTGTCGCCTCCGAGGTGAAGTCGCTGGCAACGCAAACCGCAAAGGCGACGGAGGACATCTCCGTGCAGATTTCCAGCATCCAGCAGGCAACCGGCGAGACCGTCCGGTCGATCGGCGACATATCCGAGATCATCGGCCGCATCAGCGACATCACGACAGGCATCGCCGCCGCGGTCGAGGAACAAGGTGCCGCAACCCGCGAGATCGCACGCAACGTCCAGCAGGCTTCGGCCGGCACCGAGGAGGTCTCCACCAACATCGCCTCGGTGACCGAGGCGGCGCAGGAGACCGGCAGTGCAGCGGGCTCTCTGCTCGATGCCTCGCGCGGCCTCGCCGAGCATGCCGAAGTGATGCGCGACGAGGTCGAGCGCTATATCACCGGCGTGAAGGCGGCCTAAGCTCAGTCAGTTCTCTGATTTCGTAAACGCAGCGTCGTCCGCCGGCGAGCACATGCTCGCGGCGTTCGACGCTGACGCCGTCGCCCAGCGCCTCGCGGAACAGCGTCAGCTCCGAGCGACAGAAGCCCTGGCAAGATTTTGCCGCGACGCAGATCGGGCAATGGTTCTCGACCAGCAGCAAGACACCCTTCTCCGCCGAAACGCTCGCCATATAGCCTTCTTCGCTGCGCATCTTGGCCAGGCGCTTCACCTTTTCTTTCAGCGAAGCGGCACCTTCGAGCGTGCGGCGATAGGTCTTGAGCGCCGCCTGCTCGCGCGCTTCGATCACCGCGTCGAGCATGGCGTCGCCGCCGGTCTTGCGGACGGCCGTGATCAGTTCCAGCGTGAGCCCCGCATGGTTGTCGGGAAAGCGCGCATGGCCTGCATCGGTCAGCGACCAGATGCGCTTCGGCCGGCCGACGCCTGTGCTCTGATCGACGGCATCGACCAGGCCGTCTTCGGCCAGACGGGTGAGATGCTGGCGCGCGCCGACCGCGGTCATGCCGAGCTTGCGGCCGAGCGCTTCCGCGGTCTGCGGTCCGGCCGATTTCAGCGCGTGCAGCACGCGCAGGGAGCCGCGATGTTTCATGACAATCACACTAGCACGGCTCCGACAATTTGGAAACTATTTGCTTTTCAAATTATGCTGCGCTAAGAGGGATGGCCTGAACAAAGCCGAGGTTCCCATGCCTCTCGCCCTGCCACGTCTCATCTCGCTGCTGCATCTTTTGCGTCTGCCCGACATGCGGCCGACGGAGCCGCCGCGCAAGAAGGACAAGCTCGACCTCTGCCTGCTGCCGCCCTATCTGCGGCGCGACATCGGGTTCGAGACCTTCCAATGCGAGACCCGCGAGGACTGGCGCACGTTCCGATGAGCCCGAGCTCCGCAGATATTGCGGCGCCGCGACTGCTGCGCCGGCAGAACCTCGCGCCGCTGGTGCTGGTCAATCTCGGCGTCGGGCTCCACGCCACGATCTGGTACATGGCGACGACGGCGATGCCGAGCGCGGTCGAGGAGCTGGATGCCGCGGCTTACTTGAGCTGGGCGACCAGCCTCTATCTCATGACCTCGATCCTGGGCGGTGCCATGCTGCCGCCGGTGAAGGCGCGGTTCGGCCCGCGCAGCTCGATGATGGGCGCGGGCCTGGTGGTCGTCGCCGGCGGCGTCCTCGCCGCTCTGGCGCCGAATGTCGGCTTCATCCTGGCGGGACGCGCGATCCAGGGCTTGAGCGAAGGCTTTCTCCTGGCGCTGAGCTACACGCTGGTGCGCGAGCTGTTCGACAACGCGCTGGTGCCGCGGGTCAACGGCGTCGAAGCCGTGACCTGGGCGACCGCGGTCTTCATCGGCCCGCTGCTCGGCGGCTGGTTGACCGATCTCGGCACCTGGCGCCTCGCCTTTCTCGGCTCCGGCCTGCTGCCTTTGCCGATGATGGTTCTGGGCTGGGTGATCCTGCGGCGGCACCCCTACGAGAAAGTGGCGCAGACGGCGCCGCTGCTGCGGCTCCTGCTGCTCGCCATCGGCGTGATGGCGATCGCCGTCGCCGACCGGTTTCCCGCGCTGGTGCCGAACGCGCTCGGACAGGCGCTGGGCTTCGCCGCGGTTCCGTTCGGCGTGCTGATGATCGCACTCACCATCGGTCTCGACCGGCGCTGCCGGCACAAGCTTTTCCCCACCGCCTTCCCCGGGTTCCGCCATCCGGCCTCGCTCGGCATCTGGGTCCTGGCCTTGATGGCGCTCTCGGAAGCCGCGGTCTATGTCTATGGGCCGTACATCCTGCAGATCTACCGCGGCCTCACGCCGACCATGGCCGGCTATTTCGGCGCGATCCATGCGATGGCCTGGTCGCTGACGGCGATGTCGGTCGCAGCCCTGGCGCCGCGCTGGCACAACCTCGCCATTCTCGCCGGCCCGACCTCGCTCGCGCTCGGCCTCGCGGGCCTCTCCTTCACCATGGCCGAGAGCCCGCTTCCAGTCATCGCTCTTGCGATGGTGCTGGTCGGCTGCGGCTTCGGAGTCTCCTATGCCTTCCTCACCCAACGCATCATGGGGACCGCCGAGCCCGGCGAGGAGGATGCCACCATCGCCTCGATGTCGACCCTCTTCACCATGGGCGGCGCGATCAGCGCCGCGGTCTCCGGCCTGATCGGCAACGGCATCGGGCTCGCCGGCCCGCTGACCAGCGGGGTCATCGGCCAGGCGTCGCTGGTGCTGTTCGGCGGCGGTGCTCTGCTGGCAATCCTCGCACTCGTTTGCGCCTGGCGGCTGATTCAGGCCTATGCCGCGCACCAGCGGGCGCCGGGCTGAATCGGCATTCTCCCTGAATCGGCATTCTCTATGCCGTCGCTCATTTAATTCGATTTTCCGGATACACTCCACCCGGGGCAATCTCCGCCCGATCCTGAATTGGGGAGTTCCTGCCATCATGCCGCGCGAGCCGCGCTATGATATCCTGTTCGAACCGGTGAAGATCGGCCCGGTCACGGCGAAGAACCGCTTCTACCAGGTGCCGCATTGCAACGGCCAGGGTTATCGCGATCCCTCCGCCATGATCCAGATGCGCGCGAACAAGGCCGCCGGCGGCTGGGCGGTGGTCTGCACCGAGCAGGTGGAGATCCACCACACCTCGGAGATCACGCCGTTCATCGAGCTCCGCATGTGGGACGACCGCGACCTGCCGGTCTTCGAGCGCATCGCGCGCGTGGTGCACGACCAGGGCGCGCTGGCCGGCACCGAGCTCGCCTATAACGGCATGAACGGCGCCAACTACACGACGCGCGAGACGCCGCTGGGGCCGAGCCATCTGCCGATCGCGACCTTCACCTATGACCCGATGCAGGCCCGGGCGATGGACCGCGCCGATATTCGCGATCTCCGCCGCTGGCATCGCACGGCGGCGCTCCGGGCCAAGCGCGCCGGCTTCGACATCGTCTATGTCTATGCCGCGCACGGGTTCAGCACCTTCCAGCACTTTCTGTCGCGACGCTATAACCACCGCTCGGACGAATACGGCGGCAGTCTCGAGAACCGCATGCGCCTGCTGCGCGAGGTGACCGAGGATACGCGCGACGCCGTGGGCGATACATGCGCCGTCGCCGTGCGCTTCGCCATGGACGACCTGATGGGGCCGGAGGGCTTCACCAAATCCGAAGGCGAAGAGGTGATCGGGCGCATGGGCGAGATCCCCGATCTCTGGGACTTGACCATGGGCAGCTGGGACAACGATTCCCGGACCTCGCGCTTCGTCGAGGAAGCGGCGGAGGAAGAGTTCGTGCGCGGCGTGAAGGCGCTCACCTCGAAACCCGTGGTCGGCGTCGGCCGCTTTACCTCGCCGGATCAGATGGTGCGGCAGATCAAACAGGGCCTGCTGGATTTCATCGGCGCGGCGCGGCCGTCGATCGCCGACCCGTTCCTGCCGCAGAAGATCGCCGAAGGCCGGATCGACGACATCCGCGAGTGCATCGGCTGCAACATCTGCGTCTCCGGCGACATGACCATGTCGCCCAGCCGCTGCACCCAGAACCCGGCCATGGGCGAGGAATGGCGCAAGGGCTGGCATCCCGAATTCATCCGCGCCAAGGAATCCGAGGCGCGGATTCTCATCGTCGGCGCCGGGCCCGCCGGGCTGGAAGCGGCGCGTGCCCTGGGACAACGCGGCTATGACGTGGCGCTGGCCGAGGCGACGACGGCGCTCGGCGGCCGGGTGGCGCGGGAGCAGAAGCTCCCCGGCCTCGCCGCCTGGGGACGGGTGAAGGATTATCGCGCCTATCAGCTCTCGAAGCTGCCCAATGTCGAGATCTTCTACGACAGCCGGCTCGATGCGGCGCAGGTGCTGGAGTTCGGCTTCGATCAGGTGCTGGTCACGACCGGCGCCACCTGGCGGCGCGACGGCGTCGCGCATTACCACACGCTGCCGATGCCCATCGCATCCGATGCGGAGCTGCTGACGCCGGACGATCTGATGATGGGCAAGCGGCCTTCCGGCACGTCGGTCACGCTCTACGACGACGATCACTATTATATGGGCGGCGTGCTGGCCGAGCTGCTGCAGCGCGAAGGTTTCGCGGTCACCCTGGTCACGCCGGCGACGGAAGTCTCGAACTGGGCGCGGAACACGCTGGAGCAGTTCAAGATCCAGGCGCGGCTGCTGGAACTCGGCGTCACGATCGTCACCGGCCGCATGGTCTCCAAGGTGCGCAAAGGCGAGATCGAGACATCCTGCGTCTTCACCGGCCGCACCGATCGCCATGCCGCCGACAGCGTGGTGCTGGTGACCGCGCGGCTGCCCGACGACCGGCTCTATCTCGACTTGAAGGCGCGCGAGAACGACTGGGCGGATGCCGGGATCGCCGCGGTGAAATGCGCCGGCGATGCCTGGGCGCCCTCCACCATCGCCGGCGCGGTCTATGGCGGCCGGCGTTATGCCGAAGAGATGGACGCACCCCCGATCGGCGACGCGCTGCCGTTCAAGCGGGAGATTACGGAGTTTCTCGACTGAGGCAGCCACGGCTTCTCCGGTGTTTACTGGAGCACCGTGCGCGCGTATCAAACCGCCATGATCTTCCCCACGCCCACCGAACTCGCCGCCGCCCTGCCGCGCCATGCGCGCCTGGCAGGGCTCGACCTCGGCGAGAAGACCATCGGCATCGCGATCGGCGATCCTGGGCATCTCGTCGCCTCGCCGCTGACCACGATCCGCCGCACCAAGTTCACCAAGGATGTGGCCGAGCTCCTGCGCATCGTGGACGAGCGCCAGATCGGCGGGCTGGTGATCGGCCTGCCCTTGAACATGGACGGCACCGAAGGTCCGCGCTGCCAGTCGGTGCGCCAGTTCGTCCGCAATCTCACGCCGATCCGCGACCTGCCCGTCGCCTTCTGGGACGAGCGCATGTCCACCATGGCGGTGACCCGCGGCATGATCGAAGCGGATCTCAGCCGTGCCAAGCGCGGCAAGGTGGTGGATCAGTCGGCCGCCGCCTTCATCCTGCAAGGCGCGCTGGATTCACTGCACCGCGGGCGATAAGCGGACCCTGGATATTGCATGAAGTGGATCTTGCCTTAGGTCCACTTTCAAAAGCACCTTTCCGCCATGCCCAGTCCGGAAACCCTGCTGATCTTCACCCTGGCGGCGCTTGCGATGAACATCTCGCCGGGCCCGAGCAATCTCTATGTGATGTCGCGGAGCCTCGCGCAGGGGACCGCCGCCGGCCTGGTCGCCGCCGCCGGGCTCGCGACCGGCAGCCTGGTTCATGTGACGGTGACGGCGCTGGGTCTCGCCGCGGTGCTGCAATACTCGCCGCTCGCCTTCACCGTCATGAAGCTGGCCGGCGCCGGCTATCTCGTCTTCCTCGGGCTGAAGATGCTGCTCACGAAATCCGCGGCACTCGATCCGGAAGCGCTGCTGCCGAAGAAGCCGCTCGGCCGCGTCTTCCGGGAAAGCTGCGTGGTCGAGATCCTGAATCCGAAAACCGCACTTTTCTTCCTGGCCTTCCTGCCGCAATTCGCCGATCCCCATGCCGGCGCCCTGGCGCCGCAACTGCTGCTGCTCGGCTGCATCGTCACGCTGACGGCGATTCCCTGCGACGCCGTGGTGGCGATTCTCTCCGGCAAGGCCGCCGCCCTGCTCCGCCGCCGCCCGATCTTCCAGAAGCTGCAGAACTGGGTCTCCGGCTCGGTCCTGGTCGGCCTCGGCGCGACGATCGCACTCCGTCGCGACTGAACTGAACTCCGCTTGCTTTTGTCACGCCGCCCTTAGACAGTGGCGGCCAAAGAGCAACGGGAGTCTTCATGTCCGGACCGCTGACCGGCCTTCGGGTGTTCGATCTGACGCGCATCCTTGCCGGGCCGATGTGCACGCAGATCCTGGGCGATCTCGGCGCGGACATCATCAAGATCGAGCGGCCGGGTGCCGGCGACGACACGCGCAAATGGGGCCCGCCCTTCGTCAAGGACAAGGAAGGCAAGGACACGACCGAGAGCGCCTATTATCTCGCGATCAACCGCAACAAGCGCTCAGTGACACTCGATGTCGCGAAGCCCGAGGGCCAGGAACTGGCGAAGCGGTTGATCGCGCGTTGCGACATCTTCATCGAGAACTTCAAGGTCGGCGATATGGCCAAGTATCGCCTGAACTACGAGGAGCTGAAGTTCGAGTTCCCGCGCCTCATCTATTGCTCGATCACCGGCTTCGGCCAGACCGGGCCATATGCCAATCGTGCCGGCTACGATTTTCTCGCCCAGGGCATGGGCGGGATCATGAGCATCACCGGCCAGGCCGACGGCGCACCGACCAAGGTCGGCGTGGCCGCGACCGATATCGTCACCGGCATCTTCACCTCGACCGCGATCCTGGCCGCGCTCCAGCACCGCCATGTGACGGGGCTCGGCCAGTATATCGACATGAGCCTCCTGGACTCGCAGGTCGGCTGGCTGGCGAATGCCGGGCTGCAATACCTGACGTCGGGCAAGGTGCCGCAGCGGCTCGGCAACGAGCATCCGTCGATCGTGCCCTATTCCGTGGTGAAGTCGGCGGACGGATTCTTCATCCTCGCGGTCGGCAACGATTCCCAGTTCCAGAAATTCTGCAGCTTCGCCGGCAAGCCGGAATGGGCCGCCGATGCGCGCTTCAAGACCAACCCGGCGCGGGTGCAGAACCGGGTCGAATGCTACGCCCTGGTGAACGGCGTGACCGAGACCAAGCCGACGGCGTATTGGATGGAAGGATTGGAGAAGCTCGGCGTGCCGGTCGGGCCGGTCAACGATATCGGCCAGGTGTTCTCCGACCCGCAGGTGCTGGCGCGCGGCATGAAGGTCACGATGCCGCATCCCGCGGCCGGCTCCGGCACGGTCGATCTCATCGGCAACCCGATCAAGCTCTCGGAATCGCCCGTGGACTACAAGCTCCCGCCGCCGACCTGCGGCCAGCACACCGACGCGGTGCTGAAGGAACTCCTGTTCCTGGAGGATAAGGAGATCGCAGCCTTGAGGGCGAAGGGAATCGTCTGATCCCCCAAAGCCGCAAGTCTGCGCATGATGCAGCTTTGGGCTATGCGCGCTCGGTGAGCTCCTGAGCCTTCTGCCAGGCGGAGATGTTGCGTCGTGCTTCCTGGACGAAGCGGCTGCGGCGCACACAGAACAGGAAGAACTCGCCCAGCACATGGGCGAAGAATCGCGACGGGCGTTTCACCTGCACCAGCAGGATGACGCGGGTTTCCGGCGTGTTGTTCCAGACCTGATGCCGATAGGTATCGTCGAACATGAAGCACCGGCCGGATTCCCAATGCACGATGTGCCGATCGACCCTCATCAAGCAGTTCTGCACATCGACCGGCGTGATCAGCGCGAGATGATAGGTCACCAGATGCTTGGTGACGCCGTTATGCTTGGCGATCTTCGCGCCGGGTTCCAGGATCGAGAACAGCGCGGTGTTGAGGCCGGGGATCTTGGAAACGAGCGCCGCGGTCCGCGGACATTGGCTGCAGTTCTGATCGACCCGATAGCCGTAGCCCCAGAGAAAGAACGATTTCCAGCGGGTATCGGCGATGCGCTTGTGATCCGAAGAGAGGTCGCGGAGCAGCGGGATGCTCTCGCGGTCGCGCAGCAGGTGCTCCGCCTCCTCGCGGATGGTGGTCCAGTTCTCTTCGAGGTGCTTTGCCCAGGGGAAGGCGGCGGTATCCAAGAGCGGCGTGGTCCCGATCAGCGACTGGCGCGCGATCACTTTGTCGATATGCCGGTTCAGGTTCTTGCCCAACCGCACGAACCATTCGCCGGGCTTTCCTGCCCGCTCCGCTCTTGTTGATGCCTGCATGCAGCCCTGCCTGCTTCCGGACGGCAAGCTTACAGCAGCATTACGATGGGAACGCAACCCTGCAGGTCGTCCGGTGACCCGGAATCGCAGCACTTTTCGCCAACCTGTTGGGGAACAAGGCCCGGCTAGACCAGGCCGCGCGCCTTCAGCTCGTCCTTGACATAGGCGTAGTAGATCGGCGCGGCGATCACGCCGGGGATGCCGAAGATCGAATCCATCACCAGCATGGCCAGCAGCAATTCCCAGGCGCGGGCATGGATCTGGCCGCCGATGATCCGGGCATTGACGAAATATTCGAGCTTGTGGATTCCGATCAGGAATATGAGCGAGCCGACCGCGGCGTAGATCGAGACGCTGAGGCTCACCACGACGATGACCGTGTTGGAGATCAGGTTGCCGATCACCGGCAGCAGACCGGCGACGAAGGTGACCAGGATCATGGTCTTGGTGAGCGGCAGATGTACGCCGAGCATCGGCAGAATCACCACCAGATAGATCGCGGTCAAGAACGTGTTCAGCGCCGAGATTCGGATCTGCGCGAAGACGATGCGGCGGAAGGATTGGCCGAGCCGCGAGACCCGCTGCTCCAGCGAGCGCGAGAGCACCGGCAGCTCACGGGTCGGGCGGAGATCGGTCAGTGCCACCATGGCGCCGATGATCATGCCGACGAGGAGATGCAGCAGCACACCGCCGGCCCGCTCGCCAATGATCTGCAGATCGCCGGCATGCATCCGGAGCCAGCTCGCCGCGCGCTGCTCCATCTCATTCACATTGGCCGGTAGATAATCCTGCGCCCAGGCGGGCAGATAGATGCGCGCCGAGCCGATGATGTCGGCCATCTTCTGCATCAGGGCCGGCAGGTTATCCGACCGATCGGTCAGGAGATCGGCGAGGCTGAGCACGCCGAAGACCAGGGCGAACACGGTCACCACCGTCACCAGGCCGACCGCGATCCAGCCGCCGGTCCGCCGGCTGACGCCGAGCCAGTGGTGGCGGGAAGCGATCACCTGGACCAACTCGAAGACCAGGAGGCCGGCGAGCAGCCCGGCGATCAGGTGCAGCCAGAGGATCGCGACCAGGGTCACGCCCATGATCACCCAGGCGGCGACGTCGCAGCGGAACTGCAGCCGCTGATCGGGATACCGGACGACCTCCGGCCTGGGCTCGGGTTTGGCAGCGGGTTGCGGTCGGTGCTTCATCTGGTCTCTGAAAATGGCGCCGGGGCGGTGGACTTCAAGTTATCATATTTGCCCCGTCCGGACCCCGCCACGAATCGTTGACCTCGGCCCGCCCGCCCCTATGATGCGCGGCTTATGAGCGACCCTGCGCGCAAGCCTGCCGCCTTCTTTCCCCACCGGCATCTGCTGGGAATCGAAGGGCTTTCGGCGGACGAGATCACCCGGTTGCTCGATCTTTCCCAGGCTTATGCCGAGCGGCCGAAGGGCGATCACCGGGCGCGGTCGCTGCTGAGCGGCCGGACGGTCATGAATCTCTTCTTCGAGAACTCGACCCGCACCCTCACCTCCTTCGAGCTGGCGGCGAAGCGGCTCGGCGCCGATGTGATCAACATGGCGGTCGGCACCAGCTCGATCAAAAAGGGCGAGACGCTGCTCGACACGGCGATGACCTTGAACGCCATGCAGCCGGACGTGCTGATCGTGCGGCATCCGGAATCCGGCGCGGTCAACCTGCTGTCGCAGAAGGTCGAGGCGGCGGTGGTCAACGGCGGCGACGGTCGCCATGAGCATCCGACCCAGGCTTTGCTCGACGCCCTCACCATCCGCCGTCGCCGCGGCAGGATCCAGGGCCTGATCGTCGCGATCTGCGGCGATGTGCTGCACAGCCGGGTCGCGCGCTCCAACATCCAGCTGCTGACCAAGCTCGGCGCCAAGGTGCGGGTGATCGCGCCGACCACGCTGCTGCCGTCGCAGGTCGACAAGCTGGGCGTCGAGGTCTTCACCGACATGCGCAAGGGCTTGAAGGACGCCGATGTGGTCATGATGCTGCGCCTGCAGCTCGAGCGCATGCAGGGCGCCTATGTCCCGTCGATCCGCGAATACTTCCATTTCTACGGCCTCGACTACGACAAGCTCGAAGTCGCGAAGCCCGACGCCATCATCATGCATCCAGGCCCGATGAACCGCGGTGTTGAGATCGATTCCGAGCTGGCCGACGACATCAACCGCTCGGTGATCCTGGAGCAGGTGCAGATGGGCGTCGCCGTGCGCATGGCCTGCCTCGACGCGCTCACCCGCGACCTGACCGGCGCCAACCAGATCGGGGCCAATACATGAGCCAGCGGCAGGCCGGCAGCACAAACCGTCCGCCGAAGCGCCAGACCAGGCCGCTGGCGCTGGTGAATGCACGCATCATCGATCCCGCCACCAACCGCGACGAGACCGGCGGCGTGCTGGTCGAGGACGGAATCATCCGCGACCTCGGACCGCAAATCACCCGAACCGGACTGCCAGAAGATGCCGAGGTGATCGACTGCAACGGCGACGTGCTCTGCCCCGGCCTGATCGACATGCGCGTCCAGCTGCGCGAACCCGGCGAGGAGCATCAGGAGACGATCGAGACCGGCAGCCTCGCGGCGGCCGCGGGCGGCGTCACCTCCATGGTGACCCTGCCCAACACCGATCCCATCATCGACGACGTCGCCGGCGTCGAGTTCATCGCCCGTCGCGCCCGCGAGACCAAGCGCGCCAAGATCTATTGCTACGGGGCGCTCACCCGCGGCCTCGAAGGCAAGGACCTGGTGGAGATGGGCCTGCTCTCGGCCAGCGGCGCGCTCGGCTTCACCGATGCGCTGCATGCGGTCGCCGACGCCCAGGTCATGCGCCGCGCGCTGAATTATGCCAAGTCCTTCGGCCTGCTGGTGATCCAGCATCCGGAAGAGCCGCGGCTCGCCGCCGGCGGCGCCATGAACAACGGGGCGCTCGCAACCAAGCTCGGCCTGCCCGGCATTCCGGCTGCCGCGGAAGTCATGATGATCGAGCGCGATCTCCATCTCGTGCGGATGTCGGGCGCCCGCTATCACGTCGCGCATATCTCGACCGCCGCGGCGGTCGAGGCGATCCGCAAGGCGAAGCAGGAGGGCCTGCCGGTCACCTGCGACACCGCCCCACCCTATTTCTCGCTCAATGAGGCCGAGATCGGCGATTACCGGACCTTCGCCAAGCTCTCGCCGCCGCTGCGCGACGAGAGCGACCGGCGCGCCATCGCCGCCGCGGTCGCCGAAGGCATCATCGACTGCATCGCCAGCGACCATGCGCCCCACGATGTCGAGAGCAAGCGCGTGCCCTTCGCCCAGGCCGCGGCCGGCGGTATCGGACTCGAGACACTGCTGCCCGTGAGCCTCGGCCTCACCCACAACCGCTCGGTCTCGCTGTCGAACCTGCTGAAATGCCTGACCAGCCGTCCGGCCGAGATCCTCGGCCTGCCGCAAGGCCGGCTTGCCAAGGGCGCGCCCGCGGACATGACGCTGATCGATCTCGAGCACCAGCATAAGATCGACCTCACCCAGTTCCATTCGAAATCCAAGAACTCGCCCTATGACGGGCGGCAGGTGCAGGGCGCGGTGCGCCGCACCTTCGTCGATGGCCGCGAGGTCTTCGCGGCGGCGGGGGCGAATTGATGGGTTTCGTCTTCGTCTTTGGCATTCCGCTGGAGAACTTGCTGACCGTGGCGCTCGGCGGCTATCTCCTGGGCTCGATCCCGTTCGGGCTGCTGCTCACCCGGATGGCGGGCTTGGGCGACATCCGCAACATCGGCTCCGGCAATATCGGCGCGACCAATGTGCTGCGCACCGGCAACAAGAAGCTGGCACTGGCCACCCTGGTGCTCGATGGCGCCAAGGGTGCGGTCGCTGTCTTCCTCGCGCGCTGGTTCTTCCTCGATCCGGTTTTGCCGGTGATCGCCGGCGCCGCGGCCTTCATCGGCCATATCTTTCCGGTCTGGCTGAAGTTCAAAGGCGGCAAGGGCGTTGCGACCGCGCTCGGCACCTGGCTCGCGCTGGCCTGGCCGATCGGCGTGCTCGCCTGTTTGACCTGGCTGGTTGTCGCGCTCGTCTTCCGCTTCTCATCGCTCTCGGCTTTGCTCGCGGTGGCGTTGGCCCCCGTCTATGCGATCTGGCTGGGCACGCCGGCACTGATCGGGTTCGGCATCGGCGTTGCGATCCTGGTCTGGATCCGCCACCACGAGAACATCCGCCGCCTGCTAAAAGGCGAAGAGCCGAAGATCGGCAAGAAGAAACCCGCCTAAGGCCTCGAACCGTTTCCGCATGTCCTCGATCGCGATCGAGGTCGCCAAATCGCCGCGTCGTCTCCCAAATCCGGCTTGTTTGCAGCCGATTGGAGACTCCGCATGCGTTCCTGGATCATCGCACCCCTGCTTCTCGTTGCCGCCATCGCACCCGGCAAAGCCGATCCCGTCGGCTTTGCCGCCCGGACCGTGCCGTCGCCGGAGCGGCGGGCCGATCTGGATGTCGGGATCTGGTATCCGGGAGCGCCGGGCGGAACGCCCGCGGTGATCGGTGCCACGCCGATCTTCGAAGGCGTTGCGGCACGGCGCGACCCACCGATCGTCGCGGGACACTTTCCATTGATCCTGCTGGCCCACGGCGGGTTGCGGGCGGCGCCGAACCTCACCAATTGGCTCGCCGCCGATCTTGCGGCACGCGGCATGATCGTGGCCACGGTTCCGCCGCCGCGCCTTGCCGAAGGCGAGGCCGCGGCCGCCTTGCGCGAGACCTGGCTCCGGCCGCTGGAGCTCTCGCGCATTCTGACCGCCGTCCTCAAGGACGCGGCATTCGGTCCGCATGTTGCGTCCGATCGCATCGCCGTCGTCGGTTTCCTGCGCGGCGGCACTTCGGCACTGGCTTTGGCCGGGGCAAGATTCGATCCGGCGCGGGTCCAGGCGTTCTGCGAAACACCGATCAAAGGACCGGCCGCCGAACAGGATTGCGGCTGGTTCGCGCGCCATGGCGTCGCCCCGCATGCGGCGGATCCGAATCAGCTCGCGCGCGACTTTCGCGATCCGCGGATCGTGATCGCCATCGCCATCGATCCCGAGCTCGCCGACCGGTTCTCCAGGGCGAGCCTGGGCGAGATCGCCATTCCAGTCTCGATCATCAATCTCGGCACCGTGGGCGCCGAGACGTCCGGGCTCGACGGCGCCGCCCTCGCCCGGCTGATCCCGGGCGCGCAGTTCGCGCTTGTGCCCAGAGCAACGCCCTTCAGCGCCTTCAGCCTCTGCGCGGCCGGTGCGGGCGAGCGGCTGGCGGCCGAAGGCGACGCAATGGCGATCTGCCAGGAAACTGCCGCTGAACGCAGCGCGATGCATCAGACGATCGCGGACCTGATTGCCCATGCCCTTGCGCGCCACACAACCGCCAAGGCGAATTAATGCAACCACGCATTGCCGGTTGGGCGATTGATTGTCGCCGCAGTTGCGCTTATGTTCTGCCGCCATGGGGATCAGCACGCAAGAACGGCTGGACTGGCTGCGCCTGGCGCGCAGCGGTGGGATCGGACCGGTCACGGTCCGGAACCTGATCGAGTATTTCGGCACCGCGGCGAAGGCGCTCGAAGCCCTGCCCGATCTCGCCCGACGCGGCGGCGGGGCGCGGCCGGTGCGGGTCTGCTCGCGTTCCGACGCCGAGCGCGAGATCGAGACCCTGGCGAAGCGTGGCGCCCGGCTGATCGCCCGGCCCGAGCCGGATTACCCCGAAGCCCTGGCGGCACTGGAAGACGCGCCGCCGGTCATCACCGTCAAAGGCCGCGCCGAGCTCCTCAAAGCCGACAAGATCGCCCTGGTGGGCGCGCGCAACGCCTCGGCCAACGGCCGGCGGATCGCCGCCGACATGGCGGCCGGATTGGCGCAAGCGGGCCGCGTCGTGGTCAGCGGCATGGCCCGCGGCATCGACACCGCCGCCCATCAGGGTGCGCTCGATGCCGGTTCTGCGACCGGCGGCACGATAGCCGTCGTCGCCGGCGGGATCGACGTCCTCTATCCGCCGGAGAATGCCGCTCTGTTCGACCGCTTGGGAAGCGAGGGCCTGATCGTCGCCGAATCCGCGCCCGGCACCGAGCCGGTCGCCCGGCACTTCCCCCGGCGCAACCGGATCATCTCCGGCCTCTCCCGGGCGGTGGTGGTGATCGAGGCGGCACTCAAATCCGGCTCCTTGATCACGGCCCGTTACGCCCTAGATCAGGGGCGCGAGGTCATGGCCGTTCCCGGCTCCCCGCTCGATCCCCGATGCCGTGGGGCCAATCGTCTCATCCGCGAGGGCGCCCGTCTGGTCGAGGATTTCGCTGTAGCTCCGCCAATTTACCGAGTCAGAGCGGCTTGATTCTGTTTTAGAATTTTCAAATCGTCCAAAAGGAATCCCGACTGAATCCGTGACTTGTGGAGTCATGGGTCCCCTGCGTCCGGGAATAGTGGAGTCGTGCGGACGCTCGAAAAGTCGGAATCGCCGAGATCGCAGCTGGCATGTTTTGGCTAGGGGAACCCGGGCGCGCTCAACGCTCACCAGTGACGCTCCTAGGGCGTTTTTGAAGCCTACAGATTGGTTTCCTAATTTATACCGTAGAAACAATAAGTTGCGCAGATTTCTGCATCTCGGATGCAGCGGAAGGCTTGACCGAACAGTTAGAGGGTGGAACCCTTGACATGGTAATGCATTTGCATTACCTATCTTGGCATCAGGTTTAGGAGAACGGACATGGCTGTGCTTGAGGCCGAAGCCACCCTCACCGACCGATACCAGACGACGGTGCCGGCCCCGGTGCGGCAGGCGCTCAATCTCCAGAAACACGACAAGCTCGTCTACCTACTTGAGGAGGACGGGAAGGTCAGTTTGAAACGGGGCACCCCTGAGAAAGAGGAGGATCCCATGCTTGGCAAGTTCCTCGAGTTTCTCGCGCGTGACATTGCCGCCGGTAATGCCCTGCCTCTGACTGGGGAACTCCAGAGTCGGGTCAACGACCTCGTCGGCGACATGAAGGTGGATCTCGATGCGCCGTTGTCGCCCGACGATGAGTAATGTCGACAACACCGCCTCTCGTCATCAATGGGTGGACGATCTTCGTCCACCCATTGTTTTTGGATCAACTGGAAGCACTGATCGCCGAAGTCGAGCAGGCCAAGACCAAAGACCCTACCAACTATAAGAAAAAGAACGCCGCAAAGCGGCTCGCCGCGATCGCTACCCTCATTTTCAAGGTTATCCCGGAAAATCCGGAGCGACCGGAGTACCGCCAAGGCGACACCCTTGGCGACGACCGGAAACACTGGCTGCGCGCCAAATTCTACCAGCAATACCGCCTCTTCTTCCGTTACCGGACCGAGGGGAAGCTCCTCATCTTCGCGTGGGTAAACGATGACGGGACGCTCCGCGCCTATGGGAGCAAGTCGGACGCCTACGCCGTCTTCAAAAAGATGCTCAACAAGGGCCATCCTCCGGACAGCTGGAACGCCCTCCTGAAAGAGTCCCGAGATGAGGCCGACCGGATGAACCGGGTAGTCGGCGCTCTTGAGGCCGAGAAGTCCTAGCCGCCGCCATCATCGCTGGTATCTCGCACCAGTCGATTAGCCTGCCCACGGTAGCAGCCACATCCTCGGCGCGTTAACGCACCGGCAACTCCGTGTGCGATATAGCTGAACCAACGCATACGAGGCTCGAGAGCTAGGTCGTTGACGACCACTCAGTGCCCTCGACGATTAAGACGATGGGTAAAATGACGATCAGCCTCGTTGACAGCTCGGGAACTCATATTGAGCACCTAGACCCGTTTATGACTAAAGCCGTGAAGGACTACTTCGCCGGCGATTCGGAATGTATGACCGAGGCAGAGACCGACGCCGCCCTGAACATATTCGATCGAATGAAGGAACGAGGCTGGCGGCTCGCCTGCGACTGTGCGGCCGGACCTCTTCTATCCGCAGCTAACCCGGCCGTGTTAAAGCGGATGCCACCGCCTAATCCGGCGCATGCCGACACCTGCGTCTTTCACGTAAGGGTACGGCGGACCATTAACGTGAGCCCGAACCGCGACGACCTTGGCCGCGATCTCTCCGTCCATGACGAGTTTAATGATCGGGCCGGAACGTCCGCCCACCGCGGCGGTACCGCTACGGGCTCATCGACCCGGCGATCTGGACTGTCGAAGGTACTTTTCAAACTGCTGGATACGGCAGGAGTCAATTACATCCCAGCGAGCTCGTACGGTGAGCAGGGACCTAGCTCAAAAAATGTCTGGCTCTCCTCGGGCAAAGTGACGCTAACCTCGGATGGCAGAACGACCGTCAACCTACGTGATCTCCTGGTGGTCGAACCGATCCAATTCAAAGCGATCGGTCGCCTGAAAGAACTGAAGAAAAAGATCGCAAGCTGGGAAGGATGGCCAAGCGGAAGCCGGCCTCACGGATTCTACTGCGGCCTCGTGACCAAGTACGAATATCTCGCGGATCGAGATTGCTACGCGCTCCATATGCCCGGATGGAAGAGCCCCCAATTCATCGATGGGAAGCCGCAGATCTTCGCAGAGGCCGATGCCGGCGAGCGCGCGCCATACATCGCGATCGTGAGCTTCGCCCAACAGTCACGCCAGGACAGCCAAGTGCGCGGTTTGCGCTGCTACATGCAACCATGCTTTAGCGTCGATAACTGGTTCCCGGTCGACAGCGGATCGGAACGACGGACACTCGAACTTCTCCTTCGATTCAAATTGAACCTTCGCGATACCGAGCGCGGCATCGATGTGACCATCTCCAAACCCTTGTTCAACGTAAAGGATGACCGCACCGGCGCGATTTGCCGTCCAGACTTCGTCATTACCGCGACGAAGCATGGAGCACCCCTCGGTGATACCGCGATTGAAACCATGGGGATGACCGGCGACACGTATGAGGAGTCGAAGCGCCGGACCCATCCGATCATGCAAAGACATTATGGGCTGCTCATCCAACACCAGACTCACGGCGGCGGCAGCCGTCAACAGGCGGACAACGATACTAGATTTCTGAAGGAACTTTCGGACTCGATTGAATCGAGGCGCCAGCCAGACTACCCATCTCTTTCGTAAAGCCCCCGAGTACCCATCGCGCTTCGTTGAAGGATCGAAGACAAGGATTACGCAGGTCCCGCTCCAACTGATCCAGGAGAGCTTGCGGCAATATCGGAGATGGCTGGCATCCAAGACCATCCTTGGAAGTTGACAAAACATCGCCATCTACGAACTCGGACAATGTCATACTGATTTGGTCGCTGAGTTTTTCGGGCGCGACCCGCTCCGCGAGCCTAACATTCGGCGTAAGAAGTGCACGAAACCGCGGCTCCGCTGTTACGGTCAAAGCGCCAAGATCACCATGGTCGACGCCCAGAGTAAGATACCATCCGGTCCACCCGGGAGGGCTCCAATCGTAGCCCCTCCATATACGCTCGAAGTCGCGAAGGATGACGGTGGCCCAAGCAGCCGAATGCTCTTCATGAGCGTCCGCTTCGAAGGACGCCGCCGCAGGCCGGCGTGAATGGGCGAGTGCCACGGACATCTTGAGCTGTTCCCGATCGTCGCGAGGGAGATATCTCGGATATATAGCTCAATACGACGCCGGCAATGCCTGCGGGCGGCCGTCGCCGATACAGCTTCGCAGGCTGGCTCGGACCAGCGACGGCGTCTCGGCCCGGATTGTCCAGCGGTTCAGGTGAAGTCGATGCCTTGAAGATCGGAGCGCCGATAGAACTGGCTCTGATGCATGCCGCCCATGAAACTCTTCGCTGCCTTTCCTACGGGCTGGATCTTCAGCCTACTGATCGTGCGGTAGATCTCGGCAAGGGAAGGCCCGGCCAGCTCCTTATGCAAGAGCTGCGGCGAGACATAGGTCGCCTCAAAGATCGCGACGTCAGCAGGATCGGCGTCGATCAGCGCGCCCCTGCTTTCAGTCTTTCCGAGGAATCCGTCCCGCCGCATCCTCTCGACGGCGCTCAGCGCGACGTACATCCGCTTTGCAATTTGGGTCAGCGAGATCTTCGGGGCGGGCTGTGACGGCGAATTCGAACGCGGAGGTTCGAGGACGTCCCCTGCGCTCCTGCCGGGCATGGCGAACTTGGCATCACCAAATCCTTGCTCGGGAGCCCAACCGCAAGTGACCCAAGTACCAGCCCGGATAGACCGAATCATCGATGAGAAACTCTTGTCGAGCTCGGACAGCGGCTTCCCGAACTCTTCGGCCCTCTTCCGTGGCGCCATCATGAGCGCTTCTAGCGCCTCAATCTCGTGCCATCGAATGCGAAAGCGGTCCGACAGTTTGATCCCGCTGTCTACCGGCAGCTGAAAGCCGATTAGACCTTTCTTGCAGGCCTCAATGAGCTCAGTAACGTCAATCTTCCACCGCAATGCGATGCGCTCAAGCTTCCACCAGACCCTCCCCTGCGCCACCCATTCCTCGAAAACTTCGCGCAGAAGGATCGTGCGGTTGTAGTAGCCGTGTTTATGACGACGAACGAGGCCATCGACTTCGGCTATGCGGGCGATCTCGGCCTTGGAGCAATCGATCTCGACCGCGGCATCAGCCAAGGTCATGTCGCCCTGAAGTTCGAGAGCTGGATCAGACACCTCGATATCAATCTGATCGTTTTCTGGAAAATTGCACTTCCAGTCGTCACCAAAGATCTTCCCAGCGAGAGTGCCCTCCAGCCGCCGAATTCCAGCGCGCAGGTTCCGGATCGGACCCCTGCCGCCACCAGGTCTCGCCCCCTGCGCTCGAACATACTTTTGTAAACTCGTCGGCCAGCCAAGAGCGTGCTCAAGGCCCCTGTTCATCCGCAATGACGCTCGGCTTGGCTCGGTCGCCGCAGTGAATTCGCAAAGCGCGGCGTATTCCCGCTTGCCGAAACCACCGAGCACGATCAAGACGTCTATAAGCGCGTCCAACGAGAGCTGCCTCAGCGGATCGGGCAATCGGACCGATCGCGCCTCGCCGGAAGTGACGATTTCCTCGATTATCACCTCAGCCCGATACTTCCACTTCGCCCGGCGAGCCTTATGCTCCATGCCAATCAATGGATGACCGTTCGGGCATTCCTCGAGCCTCTTTCGCTGCCACAGAAGCGGCTCATCACAGGTCGGACAGATTGCAGTCAGAAGACACTCGTGCTTCGGGCAGGCCCGGAACCACCTCAAGTCCCAGATGGCCCGATGGTAAGGCGCCTCGCTGAAGCAATGAAGGCACAATGCCGGGGATATGGAGATCTTGTCTGCGGCCACGCGATGCCCGCAAGCCTCCACCATGCCGTCAACGACTGCTCGGTTCGGTAGGGCCTTGATCGTCTCCACCGGCGCCCCTGACACGAAGGCGAGCTTCTCGATCACAGCCTCGTCCACGTGACTTTTTGTCAGGCCCGTGAACTGCCAGAGCCCATGCTGGCTGGAATACCCATTGGTCTCCATCACCCTTCCGGCGAAGCCAAGAAGGCTCTCGTCGGCATGAGGGTGCGTGATCAGCGGCAGGCGGGACGTGAAATCCATCTTGGCAATCCTCACTCGAAAAGACTGGCAACGGTGGGCGCCTCCGGCGGCAGGACGCTCAGGTCGAACGGGTCTTCCTTCCCCTTGACTCCGGCGAAGGATAGGCCCTTGGCACGCATCGCCCGATAGGCTTCTTCCACGTCGCTGGGATAGATCTCCGCCGGACGCTTGACACCCGCGCTCAACGTGATCGAGATCGCCTTCTCCGTGCGCTTCATGTGCTGCACGATATTGCCGATGAGACCACCATGCGCCCACGTAAGGCGATGCACAAACTCCTCATCGATCGGGAAGTTGTGCGGATACTTCCAGGATTGTGCCAACATCTTCGTCAATCCGATCAACTCCATCTTGTCCTTGTCGATCGACCAGTCATACGGCTCCAAAGTGACGTCGGCCATGATCCGACGACGCAGCGAGCTGTTCTTCTTCACGAAACGCGCGACCTCGGTGAGACCGGCAATGACGATCGGCGTTCGTCCATCCTCGCACAGATCAGTGATCACGTTGGCGCCTCCGTACACCGTCCTGTTGCCGACGATCCGGTGCATGTCATGCAAGACCAGAAGCTGCGTCCTCTGACCGTTCAACTGCTTGATGATCTGCCTCGTCATATCCTTCTCGGTCGCGCGAGGCGCCGGCGTTACGTGGAGGGCATCGAGGATCGCGGCCGCCAGCTGCTTGAAGTTGCTGCGATCGGGACACCGCGCAAAGACTATCGGTCGAATGTCGCCAGCCGCGTCGGCACTCGCTCGATGCTGCTTGTCGAAGTGGTCGAGCAACGTCGTCTTGCCCGACCCGGATGGCCCCGAAAGAATCATGATGTCTGAGTCCCCCCGCCCGTGCGTTCCCCGGAGCTGTTCGATTGCTGCGAGATGCGTCTTGATCCGAGGAGTGACGACGTAGTCGATGCCGAGGCCGGTAGTGCTATTGGGCTGCATGTTGGTCTCCCTTGAAAACCTGAAAGTCGGAATAGTCGATTTCGGTGGATTGGCCGACGGCATCGGCCTCGAACGGATCTTGGGCGGCTTTGCGAGCGAACGGATTTTCGCCCACGGGTTTGGACCGCGCCTTGTCCAGCTGACGCTTGAGAGCGTCCTCGCCGCTCCGCCAAAGTGACGGTTGGACAACGCCCTGCCCGGCGGCCCGAGCCCTCGCCCGCTTCGCCTTTGATTTCGCGTCGGCGACCAGCTTCTCGGTCCAGGCGATGAAGTCGGCGCGCATCTCGAGCCGGATTTCGCTGTTTTCCCAGTTGGTCTCGTTCGCCTTGGCGAGTGCCCGGATCTTCTTGTGCTGATGCAGGGTCAAGCCACTGGCATAAGCGGGATCGTCGCAAGGGACCGGGCAAAGCCGCTTGGTGTCGGGGTCTATGACGTAGATGAAGCCAAGGTCCACCGGATCGACTTTGAACGACAGCTCGATCCCGCCGTACTTGTAGTGAATGTCTTCGAGGTAAGTCGAATTATAGTCGAGCCCCAAGAACACCAAACCGGTCTTGCTGAGCGTCGCGGTGTGGAGCTCACCGAAGACACCGGCTATGTCTTCGATGCCTTCCGGGATACGCGGTTGATAGCCCTTGATGCGGTCATCCCATAGAAGCGCGGGCACGGCCCCGACGCCTTCATGCCAGGCATAACAGTAATCGACGAGAAGCCAATAATGGACGAAGTACCGGAACTCACTGATGGTAAGGACCGCACTCTTCGATGAAACGTACTTATCGCGCTCAACGACATTGCCGTAGGTCTTGCCGGGCAGGCGAGCGACGCCATTCTCATTGAATGTCTTGTTGAAGCGCTCAACGATTCCCTTGAACTGAGGAGTCTTGACCGGCGCCAGCCGATGCTCGGTTCCAAGCTTGCCGATCACGGACTTCAGGCTGTTCCCGAGGGCCTCCTTCGAATTATCTGTCACCATCACCTGCCACGACCCCATAACATCCCAGGTGACTGGAATATCCGGGTATTGTGACCGCAGATCTTTCGGCAGCACGCCACACCTGACGCATTGCAAGAGGCTGTAGGTACTGGGCGGTTCGAATCCTATGTAAATGCCGACGACCATCCTGGTGCAGCGATCGATGGCCACGTAGACCCACGGACGACCTATGACCGCCGTCATTTCGTCGTTCCAGACGTCGCAGTCAGCTACAGTGGCGTCGACCTCGACGACATCGAGGGGATGTTCAGCCACGGGACCTTTCCCGCCATGCATGAACATGGACTTTGCGGCCTCAGGACCGTAGCGCCGCCGGGTCACTTCATATTCATCAAGCCGGGCAAGCATTGCGTAGAAGGACGAGCGACTCATCAGCCTCCAGCCGGATTTCTTCGCGTCGTTCTTCTTCTCCCGGTGATACCTCGCCTTCATGTTGTCATAGAGCAGCGCCGGAACCGGGCGCTCCATGGTCAGGTACTCGTTCACAAACTCCTGAATGACAGCCTTCTCTTGATCACTACGCGACTGGACGGCGCGTCCCTTCTTGACGTGCAAGGGGATCAGGACGATGAAATTGAAGTTGGCCTCCTTGTAGAGGCGCACCCACTCCGCGACCGTGCGCCAGTCGGGCTCGAGCATGAGCTTTGTGGCCTTGCGGCGCCGTTTACGCTCGGCCTTGTCCAGACCTGCATAGTTGCGCCGAAGATCTTCGCCTTTCGCGATGGCGATGGCTTCGATTTCAGGCTGCCAAGCAGTGCTTTGTGGCGATGGCTCTCCTCTCTGGATGATGGCGCGGGCGTAGTCGGCGCGCCTCAACCCCTCCTTGACGTCCTTATCCCTGAAGGACGAGATATCCATGTCGAGCTGCTCGCTGCGGTCTGGGTCGATCTTTGTCGACTTCGGCGGCCGAATTCGTCCACTGCTCAAGCGCTTGTGGAATTCCTGCTTGGGCAGCGCTTCGAGCTTGTTTGTCGAGAGGTTGCGGACCGAATAGGTCTCGCTGCGCTGGTCATACAGGATGGCCGCAGGGAGGCCATCGCTCACCATGTTGGCAGACTGGATGAACATCACACTTCACCGAAGAGTTCGAACAGAAAAGGCCGGGGCGCACGCTTCGGGTGGATGAGGTTCGACCTTTCCGTCAGCGGCTTCCAGAGATTGCAGTAGAGTTCGCGGCGCCCGATGGCCGCGTAAATGAGATCGGCGTCACCGCCCATCGACGTGACGACGGCGGCGCAATCCGCAAAAGTCATCACATCCTGATCCTGTAACAGCTGCTGGAGCTTCCGGATTGCCGTAACGTGATAGGGATGCGCTCGCCGGCGTCGGATGGTTCGGATGTTCCGTAGGAGATCCGGATGGAAAAGGGTGGCATCCGTGACTAGGACCAACTCCCAGCCATCCGCCGCTAGAAACGGAGCAGAGAGCTCTCGGATCTCGACATTCTCGGGGGTGTTGGCGTCCGCCTCGAGCTTCGCCTCGACCATAATCCGCCGATCGAGGGCGAAGACACCACAGTCCGGCGTATAGCGCCGCTTGTTCTTACCATCGGACCATTCGAACGTCTCCGGCTGCGGCAGAAACTTCGAAACGCCGATCGTGAGATCGAGGAGGTTTAGTAGCACGCGCTCCGGTTCTGAGTGGAATGGCAGCATCGCCTCCATCACCTGCGACGGGAAATGTCCGATCGCGCGCGTGGTCCGGTTGGTCCGTACGGGATGGACGAAGAGCTTGTTGCTCTTTGCGTAGGTCGGCTCCTTGGAAGCAGTGAGGACCTTTTCATCGAAGGTCATGTCGCGCACTGCCTGCTGACGTCTCCGGCTTTTCGTCATCGCTCGCCCCTCCTTCACGGGTGAGTTCAGGACCTTGGGATTCTCCATGAAGAGGGTTAGCCCGCTGCCCAAGCGATGACTGTTCAATGGCTTATCGAGTCGAGTCTAATTGTAATTATAGTTTTTAGTATTTTGATACAGATTGGTTATATTCTGCGACGAACGACGCTGGCTGCGAATCTAAAATTTCGCCAAAGATTCAGACTCTAAGGACCAGCGAGGTGGATGAATCCAATATCCCCAGTTAGAGGGTAAAAAAATGGAGTGCCATGAGACAAGCCCGGAAACGTTCGGACAAATCGGCACAGTTCTTCGCGGTCGCCTATGTCCTCTCCGAGGAAGGTGAGACAATCCCGGTCGCCACCGGTCGCGGCTCGACGCTCCACGCCGCCAAAGAGACCGCCCGGCTGTTCAGTCTTTGTGGCGCCGCAGATGAGCACCGCAACGAGAGAGGGCACGACATTCTCATCGAGCAGGCTACCGCAGCCTATGCGCGAGGCTTTTGGCGGGAACCCGCAGATCTCCTACGAAATCGAGCCGGCGTCGTCGCATCGTATGCGGAGATCGAGCTTGAAGATCCCGACCTGGTGGCCGAATTCGCTCGGAGCTGGGATCAAGCCTTTGCCCCAGGCGCAGATGCTGTCTTCGCCGACCTGACTGCTTGCTATTCCGCGGAGATCGAGGAACAGGTCATCGAGCTTACGATCGACGGCATCCTGGCGTCCGAGGTGCTGGGGTATGCCAGCATCGGTCGGGACGGAAGGCTGACCGGGCACCGGGCGATTGCAGCCGTCAGGCTGCGTCGCTCCAACCCAGAGGCGTTCGCCAAGCGCTTCATCGATTGCGCGCTGGACGCTCCGGGCATCCGAAGATCGCTGGTCCCAGAATTCCACCGCCAGGCTTTTACGAACGACCAGTTCTTGCTTGGACAGATGGCGAGGATCGCGGCCGCTCAAACGTCTTCACCCGAGGAGGCGATGGCTGCCGGCTTCGTCCCGCTATGCCGGACGTTGATCCGAGCCGAAGCCGAGGAGCAATTCCGCGTCCTTTACTCCCACTCAGTCGCTCTCTAGTCGAGAGCTACCCCGCCGGAAAGCTATGATTTCAGGAGCATCGGCAGCGCCGGTCCGATGATCGCGATCGTCGAGACCTCGGCGATCCGTAGCTCGCGGCTTGGCTGCTCGCGGCGCAGCCGCCCCAAATCGCACAAGATGGATGCATGCCAACACTGATGGCGCGACTGGAAGGTTCGGCCTAAATTCCCCGTAAATCCAAACCGGAGATCCACTTGATTCCAGAAATCAAGGATATGGCGGAAGCGATCAGGATAATGTCCGCTGGACTGGGGAAGGCGGAACTAGAAATCGCGACATCATTCACAGCGCCACTCTACTGGGTGGTGAAGTCGAGGACGGGAAATATAGAAGCAAGAAACGGCTCCGCCTTTTTCCTCGACGCGGGTCAGGGCGTTTTTGGGGTCACGGCTCAGCACGTGATTGAGGGCTGGCGGCTCGCTGTCGCCGGGGGTGGTGTGGAGGCACTCCAGCTGGGCCGGGACCTTCCCCTAGACTTCTCGGGAAAGAACGCAATTCTTGCCGAGGACCGCGACATCGATATCGCGACGTTCCGAATAACGGAAGCGGAAGTCCGATCCATTAACAAGGTCGTCCTAACAGGTCATCAGACGAAATGGCCGCCGGCGCCGCCTTTGGAAGGAAGGGGCATCACATTTTCCGGGTTTCCAGGGATTTCCAAGGAATGGCTGTCAGCGCGCGAAATCTGTTTCGGCGCCTCCCCGGGAGGAGGCATCGCGACGAGCGTGAGCTATAAGGACATCTCCTCCCAGATCATCCGGGATCAGCTGATTGCCGCGCTGGGCAAGGGGCTTCCTCCGGAAAACTATGACTTCAGGGGTATCAGTGGAGGTCCCATGCTCACTATCGTCGAGACATCGGCCATCCGAAGCTGGCGGCTGGCCGGGGTCATCGTCGAGGGTCCGAATGCATCCGTCAGAGAGGGAGAATCGATAGCCGGCCTGGAGGTCATCAAGGCTCGGCGGGCGGACTTCATCTTGCCTGATGGCCAACTTGACTTAGCGCGATGGCGGTCGCTTCAGGCCTACTGATCATCGGGGCCGGCCTGCCATCCGCACCTTCTTCGCGTAAGCGGGCCCTGTCGCGACGTCCTCGTCAGAGAATCCTAGAGCGAGCGCCGCATTCCGGAACTACATGTTTTGTATCACGGCAAATCTGTAGTGAGGCGAACGTGCGGCTTTCAAGTCGGAACTTTACGACATCGGCAATGCGGATCAGTTATTTTGACTACGGCGAAGTCGCATCGATTAAATGCTTTGATGATGGGATGTCGGTCGCGCCGGAGCTCATCTTTCAGATTTCTGACTGGGAAATACTCAAGATGGTCGCTGCGACGTCGGATTCGGTCCGGCTGCGGCAACTCTTTGTCAAATTTCAGGCTTTGGAAGACGGCGTCGTCTCCTTCCCAACAGACGATATTTATCGAGCCTTCGAGCCATTGGCTCGAGCCCTCGGCGTCGGCTTGGGCACCCATGGCGCGATCACCAGGCCCGGCAAGAGGAACTGCCTCATCCGTCCTACGATAGAGCTCTGGGCACGTGACTTCGATGAATCCCCTCTGCTCTCGGCGACATTCGATGAGGGATTGGATCTTCTTTGGCTATTCGCCAACCAGACCGAGCGCCATCAGGATCCTAGTCTATTGCAATTCCAATGCGAGCTCGACCCGGCCAGCCTCTACAAACGCTTCCAAAAGCTACCCGGTCGCGAGAAGCGTGAACGGGGCTATCGCTGGGAAGCGGTGTCGCGGCAAGGTCAGACTCTCTTAATCCAGCTCTCGAGCGCTCAGTTTGGCGATAAGCTCTGCCCGCCTCACGCCATGGGTCCCATTATTTCGTCGGGCGCGACCTGGGTTCCGTCGAAGTCAATACTCGCTCCGAGCCGGCGTTCACAGGCAAAACACTTGTCGCGCATGATGCAAAGCCTCCTGCCGGTGTCATCAGTCTTCCCGTCGGCAATCGCCGCTTAAACCTCTCTTAACGCACCCGCGCATACACCTTAGGTGTCTCCCGTCTAAGCGGAGGCTATACCTATCGAGTTGGAAGTATGAGCTCCGGGAACGAGAACGACGCGCTACTCGAGCAATTGAAGCCGCTGATCCCTCGAGACCAGTACCGAACCCCCGCTTCTGAGGCAGCAAGCAGAAAGCCAGCATTCGAGTTCGACAACGTGAAAGCGATCTTGGAGGGGAAAGATTTTTCCAAGCGTGTGCTTGGACTGTCGATCTATCAAAGCTTGATTGATCTCAATCGCTCTATCGTCGGTCGGAGAGCAAATGAGGAATATCAGAGCAGCGCGCTCGCTGGACATTTCCTGACCAATCTTCGTTGGTATGCCAAGGTCATGCGGCCGGCTTCAGGGACTTCGATTGCTCCCGCGATACATTGGGTTTCATTTTCAAAGACACAGGAGGCGGCGATTGGAGCGGATTTCGCCGTGATCTCCGTGCCAAAGCAGACAGACGTAGCACACGGGATAGTCAACATCCGCCTCTTTCAGGCCAAGGTGAAAGACCCAAGTGGCTCCTTCGATTTTGGCCATGTTACTGGGGATGACGGCACCAATCTCGCTGAAACGAAGTTCCGCGCTCACCTTCAGGGAACGTTCGCATCACCACAACCAAAGCCCTATCTGCAGATCCACGCGCTTGCCGCCGCCCAGAAAATTCTGAACGACCACCGCTGGAAAAAATCAAACCGCCTCTCCAATTTTTGCTTCTACTGCTTGCTACCTGGAGCGTCGAGGGAAGTCCCCTTACTTCCAATGACGGCCAGACTGGACCACCTAATTGACATACACAGAAAGAGCCATTCATTTAGGACCATCATTAGCGGCGGTATGAGCTTGGGATGGGCCATCCTGGGTCTTTATTCGCAAGACCGAGCCTCAACCTCGATACCCATCAACCGCCTGGACGCCCTGTTTTCAGCGCTCAAGAGCATTCTGCCGGATATCAAGGTCGGCTTAATGAGCAGGACTGACCAGGATGCGCAGCTCGTACTCGCCAAGCTCCGAATGGCCGGAGGGACTGCCTCGCGAAATCTAACCGAATACACTGCCGCCCGCGGTCGCGGTCGAGAGCGAGATCAATAGACTTTATGCGCTGCGACACGCCGTTGCACCCAACAGCACAGGACACTCCGATCGCTGTCATTGGGGCCATCGGGCAGCGTCACTCTCTCATCGCAACTGCTTGATGCGTTCCTGTAAGGGAAGAGCTTCCGGAACGCTTTTCGCAGCCAGAGACGCAACAATGTCCACCACTGCCTGGCGGGCGGCGGCGTCCTTGAGCAATGCCTCAGAATCTCGATCGAGCGTGATGTTCACAAGGTCGGCCAACACATGACCGGTATCAGATCGGTACCAGCTGCCGCGTTTCAAGGCGCCGGCGATCCAAGAAAGACCCTCCAGGCGCAAATCGACGCCGAAGTCTTGCATGAGGAAATTCGAGAACCGAGCAATAGTGTGCTCATCTCGGTGTAAGTGCTCGGCCGACCAATGCGCGTAGAGATCCCGCAAGCGCCCGCCGGCTCCAGCAGGAAGCTCCAACAGCGCAATCTCGCTTCCGAAACCGAGAAGATCGCACAGCAAACTTTCTCCGTGGTACCACCGCGGCCGATCACCCCACTTTTCGGCCATAACGTATCCGACGATTTCGCGCATCAGCACCTCGAACGTCTGCACAGCAATGCCCTTACGAAGCCCGAGGAAGAGAGCGCCGACAAAGCGTCTTATCGCAGCCTGAGCGAGAGAACCATGGCAGAGGACTGGTTCCCAGACCGAACGTGCCTGGCCATTCGGAGCGGACAGTGTGAGCATGGCGAGCTTATGGGCTGCAGCATAACCGACATCGCTGGGAAGATCGTATTCGCCCGAATCGTTAGCGTGTTCCTTGGCGCGAGCAATTTCGAACGCCCAGATCTCACTGGTGAGTTTCGCATCATCAGCCCAATTTCCGGTTCCGGAATCCTCTAACAGCCAAGCAAACAGGCCTTTCAGGATACGGGTGTCGAGCGCGCCAACTTCAAACTTCGAAGGCTCGGACAGCCAATCGTTTTCATCGGCAAGATATGCCCGCATCTTCCGACCATAGCTTATCCGGCCCTCGCCTCTGGCAACGCGCTCGATACGAAGCGCGTCGACATCAGCCACGACACCCCGAATCTTGCAGCGCCGCAGGCGCGCGAGCCATCGAGACCAGCGCTCTCCTCCGCCTTGGGGGTCACCTGAACGCGGAGCTAGTAAAATCAGTGCTGACCAAAAAACGCCGACTTGCATCAAGCGCCACCAAGATCCAGCGAGTTGAACTCGATAAAATTCAGCAAGCTCTACAACGAGATCGAAAAGACGATAATTGCCCGCGGTCATGAGCCGAAGAACACGCGGCTCCCATTCGCTTGCGTACTCATCCTGCATCCAAAGATGCACGGCTGCAAAAGCAGCGTATTTCAGGTCAAAGGATTGAACGCCAATCCGCGTTTTCCGGATCGCGTCTCCCGAGTCCGGGATCTCGTCCACCGCGGCCGCGACGATCGACAGAACCTTCTGTTCGGCCTCAGGATTTGCCTTAAGCCACGATTGACCCGCCACAATAAGGAACGAAGCCACCGCCAGCCGGAACAATGCTTCGGATGGTTCCTCCGGATCCCCTTCCTCCGATCCAATCTGAGCAAAGTAAGACGCAGCGGCAGTATCGTTGATGGACTGCCGGCGATCCATCAGTCCCCAAAGGAACTCCGGGGTCGCTGCCCGACGAAGCTTCGGCGCAAGTTGCGCATTCACCCCATCAGCTTCCTTTTCCAGCGCTTCAGGCAGAGTGTAGACAAGGGCTTCACCGCTGCCGTCGGGTGCTGGCACCGGCCGATAGTTGTCGCGGTCCAGAATTGCAAAACGGATGTGGAACTCCAGGGCATCCCGTGCGTCCTGGGGAGGCGTCCACTGGCGCACCGTTGTCCTGAGCATCGTCGCAATCTCATCGTCCTCCTGCAGGAGTTCGACAGCCACATCGAACATCGTCTTGCATCGATGGGGAGCGGTGACCCAGGCTTTGGCCAATTCGAAAACAAGCATAGAACTTGCCATGGTTCGCCATGCGTCCAGGTTCATCTGCACCTGCTCCACGCGATCGGCGTCCCACAGATAGAATTCTGGCAAGGTCAGGAGCGGCCGGAGAACCCCTTTGAAGAGGCCAGGGCTGAACTTTCCAACATTGACGAGCAAACCGATCGCCGCAGCGGATGTGCACTCGGTTAGCAAGCGCTCGATGTACGGCTTGACGTCGATCTCCGCCGCAATTTTGAGCGTCAGCCATTTCTCGACCGCGTCCAGGGCAGCGAAGAGATTTCCGTTGTGATTGGATTCCGTCTGCGGCCAGGTAAAGACGTGACGGTTGCCTATGTATTGCCGTTCCTCGCCATCATGCAGCCGAAGGTCAACCTTCGGCGCCTCGGAGATACCTCTACGCCCGGCTTCTGCGACCCAACGCTCGGTGCAAAAATTTACCAAAGCGATGACCGCACCGAGTGCCTCATCGGGAGCGACCTGCAGGAATGGAAAGAACGGGCTCTTCCAGAACGCCGTGGGATACCCGTCATGCGCATACTCGAGCCCGAGATCAATATCGATGCTCGAATGCCCGTCTCGAGACGGCTCGTCTTCGAGGGTAAGCGCAAGGAGCACTTCGGCCGTCACCTCCGGCCGCACGCTCATCAGCGAGTTGAGGGCTCCGGCCTTGTAGCAGAGGTCTCGAAACACATGGTCGACCTTCAGCTGCGGCCCCAAGGGCCAGGGCGGCAAGCGCGATCTCGTTTGAAAATCCGGGGGAAAGCTTCTGGCCTTTTCGTATCGCTGGCGATACCTGGGATCGTTTGCCAGGCGCTCCGCATGCTCCTTCGCGCGGCGATTTCTCCCCTCATCTATCTTCGCTTTGACCTCCGAAGCAACGTCCCGCCGCCCGGCAAGTTCGAGAGCCCAAGCCCCGACTTCATCCGGCAAATCGCGAGCCGCCGCCAGCGGCGCCGCGTACAGACCTTCCTCGCTACTTCCGTAGCTGGGCTGAGCTCTCACTACCTGGGCGGCGCGGGCCATTCGCAGCGCCATTTCGGCGAGTTCTCTCCGAAATGGCGTGGGCGATCCGTCCGTCAATGTTATCGGCGCTTCTGTCAGCCAGGTTTCAATGACTTTGGCTAGGTCAGGTGACAGTAAATCGCCAATGCGATCGCGATGCTTGATGAGAAAATGCAAGATCGGCGGCCAACGTCCGATGATGACCGACCGTCGGCGCGTTTCCAAATAGAGGTTCATTGCCGTATCGGCCGACCGTATTTTCGGCACGGTTCCGATATAGTGGAATCTGACGAGCAGGCGATTGAGGTTCTTGGCGTCGCTTGCCAACAACAAATCTACCCGCTCGCCTAAAAACCGCTCGGCTTCAGGATCGAGGCAGATCGCGTCGAGAAGCATGTCTCCTGCAGATTGAAGGCCCTGCGCGCCGGCTTCCTGGAACGCGGAATCCCAGGCAGTTCCCTGCTTGGCTGGTTGCCGCAGGAGCCACTGTCCGAACATCCGAAGAGCGTTGATCCAGAGTGGGTTTTCGGCAAGTACAGCCCACTTGGGTGTGTCGCCCGCCATGGACTTCAAAGACTGGTAGCGCGCCCAATCGGCTGCGAGATCGTGCGTAAACTCAATGCACTTCCGGACGTTGACTCGCAAGGGCAAGGCGGTCGGCCGATCCTCAAACGCCTGTGCTTCCGCGATGTCCAGATCTCCCACCGGAAACGTGCGTTCGAACATCGCTTCACGCCGCGCGAACTTCATCATCAGCGTCTCGACGACCAGATGGCCCCCGGTCCAATGATTCCACAAGGTATCAGCGATCGCGGTGTGCGACGCGTAACCGCTCGCTTCGGAGCCCAGGCTGGCCCTGGCGTCCACCAGCCAAGCCAGAGCGCGCAAATTCGTCAGGGCCGAGATCGTTTCGGGATGACTGCACAGCCAGGCGAGCTCGGACGCCGCACTCAGCCCCTTTTTTACGTCCTCGGCTTTCAACGGTCCCAGTTCGACTGTGGAAGCCTTACGCCCTCCGGGCACAATTTCACTGCCGTCCGGCCAAGTTTGAGGTTGGGTGACGAAGACTACGCGCCAGAGCCAGTCGTTGCCGTCGGCATTTGCGGAGAGAATCGACCCCAGCAGTTTTCGGACTGCAATGCGCTCGGACGGCTCGGTACGTTCGGCGGAGTCGATAACGAGCACGTTCTTGGAGCTTGTAGTCGCATTCAGGACCTCGGCCAGATCGTGATTGATCGGCAAGGAACTGCGCTTGGCAGCGCTTAGCGCCGTCTTCAGATCATCGGACTTGAACCACACCTGGGTCCAATCCGGAAAATCGCTATCCAGGACCGTCTTCAACAGCGCCGATTTACCGGTGCCTGATTCACCGAAGAGAACTGTGATCGGACTTCCGGAAATCGCTGTCTTGAGCTTCGCCTTTTCCTCGGCCCGCTCCACGTGGAACCCAGACGACAACTCGGTTTGAATTCGATCCCTTAGGTCGGACGTGATATTGGCAAGCGTTTCCCAATCGCGCCGATAGTCCGGGTGATGTTGTAGCGCAAACTTTGTCCGCAATTGCGCCCAGAGATCGACAAGCGTGACCGTACCCCGACCTAGGCGCACCGCTTGCGCGATTTCCACCAACTGCTGCCACAGGGACTTGGCTTCCTCCAGGTCTCCGCTCACCAGGAGCCGTCGACACTCAGCGATAGAGTTATCTTTGTCCTCGGAGTGGGCAGTCTGGAAGTCCTTCGGAAACACGTCCATGCGACGGATAAGATCGGCCGTCTCCTTATCCGACGGGACGTCTTCAGCGCCGGCGCCGCTGACAACGCTCGAGAAGATTTTGTTCTGCCGGTCGTTGTTTCGGATCCTGCTGAGACCAAGCGTGTCTGGATGCGCGCAGGCAAGCTTCACGTCGCGCCATGCTTCGTCGAAAGCCGCGACCCTGCTGAATGTGACGAGCGCCAAGCCGTCAGTTGCCCGGTTCATGGCGCTGCCCGGCGCTCTCCACATCTTCCAGGCACGTTCGGTAAAATCGGATGGAAGGCTCGATCCGCTCACCTGAACGTTTCCCTTCGCCGAAATGGCAAGGCGACCGCCCGTCGCCGTCGTCAACAGCAGATCGTCGATTTCCCACCCCAGCGCCGAGACCTGGGCTTGGATCTTGATGCCTTGGCCTCCAATGCCCGGAATGTCGGCGCCGGCCAGCATCTTCACCATCAGCCAAGCGCTGATGTGGTCCTCGAAGTCGAAACCGGCACCGCCTGTGGCTCTAACTGGCGTCGGCTCCTTCTTTTCCGGGTCGCTCTTCTGCTCTTCTTGGCCGCTCAATGCCGAATTCTCTTCCGTCGGATATCGCTCGTTCACAGATCTTACCATTCCCGAATATCCGCTGCTCAAACGTTATCCGAGAGTTCCTGCATTCGATGGGCGCGGCGGAGTCGATTGCTGTTCAAGGCCGGGACCAGGCGAAGGGTACCCCGGACGGAGCATGGAGTGACGACTCGGCGGGCATCGCCCTTGCCATGAGGTCACCGCGCGTGGATAATTGGCACTACGGAGTTTTCACCCGTGCCGTCCGCGATGGCGAAGCCCGAAGGGCAGAAAGAGTTTAGTGCCCGTCGAAAACCCCCGGATGTCCGGCGGCGCCGATGGATTGAGCGGACCCATCCAATAAAGTGGCGCCGATCGCGATGTCGGAGGGCCCATGCGGTTCCATTACTCAAGCCTGAAGCGGCCGAAAGCCGCGGCTAAATCTATTTCCGAACAGATTGATGGCCTGGCGCTGTCATCGGCTCAAAACGGCCTGGCGGCGGCACTCGGCTATACGGATTGGCACGAGCTCGAACGCTGCCACGCCGAAAGCGAACCCACGACGCTGGACCAGCGAATGCCGGAGACGGAAGCACCGGTATGCATCGCGGATGTCGCGATCGTCCTCGCGGAGAAACTCGATCTCTATTACGGCGACGCTGCGTTGGTGCTGGCGCGCTCTCATGCGACCGGGGACCTTACCCTGGATGAATGGCTGATGAATGCCATCCGGGACAGTATCCACGGCAATCGCCCCCTCCCCCGCAGTGAGGAAAAGGGGCTCAGGATGTTCACCGGCACGGACCTGATGAATCGAATGCGGCCGGTGAAACGGGGTGAGCGGCGGGCTGAACCCGACCGGATGGCCGGTCAGATCCCATTTCCGCCGGCGGCAAAGGCGTGGCTCGATCCTCGGATCGAAAAATATGAACGGACCAAGCGAATATCAGTCCTGCACGCATACTACACGGAGCGAGCCTTCGGGATTTGGATGTTGTTCAGATGCGCACTGATTGTGGATGGGCGGATCATCGACACGGAAGCGGATCACGTGGACACTTTCATACCAGCCGAACTCGAATGGTACGGGAAGGATGCCATTGCGCAGCGCGCCCGACTGCCCGGCTTTCTCGCTCCGCGCGTACTTGCCAGATTGAAGAGCTCGGCGTAGCAAACGCTCCCTCTATGTTTCCCGTTGATCCGAAAGCCGAGCACGCAACCGATCCGACGACGTTTCTCGTTCAGGATCCGGAAATGCTGTCCAAGGTGCTTCCGCTATTTTCCTTCGATCCGCAGAACTCAATGGAGCGACCGGATGGACATGGCACGGCGTTCCGCATCGATCCGTGGGCAACTTGCGCCACCGCCTTCCACGTTCTGGAGGATCTCCTGCTTCCGAACAGGGCCTTGGACGGCTTCGACCTGAAACCAAACCTGCGTGTTGTGGCTCTCGAAATTGGCGGGATAGCCGCGTATGGCACGATAGCGCTGCCTAAGGATGCCTGGCGACCTATCAGCGGCGCCTACCTGCCGGGCGGCATCCACACGCCACTGACATTTACAGACCCGGTTCGCGTTCACAATTTGACGGAACTCTGCTCGCTCCGGATTCTGCCGCGGCAACAACCCATGGGCGGCACGCCGTTCCTACCGATGGCGCTCAGAGGGTGGCAACCGAGCTTGGGCGAAACAGTTCTGGCGCTGGGCTATCCCGGCCTCGACCTTACCAAGGATCGAAAAAAGAAGGCAGATCATCTTCCCATCGAAACGCGACTCTACGCCTCGTTCGGAAAAATTATTCACATCCAAGCGGCAGATCTCGCCAGCTCCAGACCTTGGCCGATCATCCGTGTTGACGTCGAATGGTCCGGCGGAATGAGCGGGGGTCCGGTGATCAACGCTGCCGGAAACGTCGTCGGTCTGGTGAGCACCGGAACTAGCGGCGACACTATCGGCACCGCGACTATCTTCTCGGGATGGGGAATGGCCACACGGGTCTTCGGAACCGTCGATCCTGACAATCCAGGTTGGTTCGGCTGTTTCGATGTGTTCGACAAGGCCGGCAAGCTTCGTGGAGTGGGCCAATCTCCGTCGGAGGTTCAGGAGTATGCCAACAAGGGAGACTTCTTCGAAATCCGCAAGATCACCATGAACTGGCAAACACAGGAACATATGGACCTTTAGTCTTCCCGTCCTCCGCCAAAAACTCTGTCTTAGTTTCGGTGAAACCCGACAAACCGGCTTCCGCGACCTAGGCGCCCGTGAGGGTGAACCGCATTGTTTCTGCTTCAGCTTGAAGCAGTCGGTCGCTTCCCGCCTTGCCAGCCAGCGTCGCTCCCAGAGACTGTAAGGCATCGGCGTAACGCTTGAGGACGGCCGGAGGTTCGGAGAGCCTCAACGCGCTTATCGCATCGGGCAAGGCAGTGCCAAGATCAGGCGGCATCGTTGGCAACTTCGGATTTAGGAGATACTCCGCCAAGCGGAGCAACGGGTCAGCCTGCTGGAGCAGCAGGAGCTCGACCACGGCACTGTGGAAATGCTTCGCTTGCGAAGCTGGAAGGCCCAGATGAACCGAGAGCCAAAATTGAACTGCGGGGTAAAGCGCGGGCTCGCCGTTGCTTCCGTCCAGAAACTCATCGAGGGAGGATCCGCGCCGCAAGCCACGCATCAGGCGATAGATGTTCATAAACCGCTTCAGCGCCCGTGGGCTCTTGCCGAGGAGTGGCGCCAAGGCGTCGATTGTGTCGACTTCCACCTTCCGCAGAGTGATCCGCGCCACCGTCTCTTCAATCGTTTCTAGCTCGGGTTCGAGCTCGACATTGATGGGGCTGATTGTCCCGACCACGGGAGGGGTCTCCCCGGGCTGCAGTGGTTCCACGATCGACGGCGTTGGAGGCGCCGGGACTTCAACCGGCCCCGCCACCGCATCCAGAAACAGCCGGAAGTTCCCTTCCGCTGCACTCAGGCGTCGCAAATGGATTGGAATTTGAAAGATCTTTTCGAGGTAGTCCTGCACTGTCGCCCGATCAGGCCCGTCGATCGGCTTTCCCTCTGCATCACGCAGTTGCTTATTGTAGATATCCAGCAGCGAGTGCTGGAGCCAACGCGCATCCACGCCTACGACGACGACAAAAAGCGGGAACGCGAGCAGAAGATGAACCGCCTCTAGGACTTTAACGACCTGCTTTGGATCACACCGATCGAGGTCGTCCACGTAAAGCACGATCCGATCGATGTTTTGTGCAGCCGCATGGATATTGCTCTTTTCGTCCGGAGTCAGAGTTGCAGCGCTGGCAGGCAATTCGCGCTCGGTGAGGATGGCGTTCAGCTGTTCGAAGGTTCGTCGTACCCAGCTGATAGTACCGAGCTCTTTCTCGAACCGGCGCGTGTCCTCTGAGAAGTTGAGGAAGTAGTCGTACACTTGTGCGCGCCCCCCACCTTTAAAGCGCGCCACATCCTTGGCTCCGGTCTCCTTCGCAGCAAGCGCCTGCTTCAGTTCAATCTGGGTTTTCCCCTTTTCTTGGTTTTTGGAACTCAGCGCCTGGTCAATTTGCCTCGCCCTCTCAATCCTTAACGCCCCTACGCGGTTTGCAGCATGGAGGACGGGAAGAAGACCGCTCTTCACTTTCGTGAACAGCAGCCAGCCGGAAGTGACGAACGGTAGAATCAGGGTTAGCCGCGCCCAGATATCCGCGAAATTGTAAGTCAAGAGCGTCACGGCGCCGGCTCCGACAACGACCAGCGCGACGATAGGCCAGCCGATCTGCCGCCAGTTTCCCTCGCTTATCGCGCGCCCCATGCCGCTGACTGTCCGATGAACCAGGCTGACGCCGGCACTGAGCTGATCGATTTCGTCGGTAATGCTCTTCTGTCGCTCGGAGATCGCCTGTTCGATCGCAGCCTTATCCGGGGCCTTCTCCTTCAAATCGAGCGGAAAGCCGATGCGAGCCATCTCTGTCTTGATTTTATACGGATTGCCTTGGGCAAGAACGTCCTGAACCACGCCCTTGGCAGCGTCCTTAAGCGCCTCGATTGTGGTATCCGCCTTCTTTTCCTGAAGTTCTTGGATCTCCCGGTCGAGGTCCTGCAGTTTCTGGGCCGCGGCATCGCCCGCGCTCTCCTGCTTTCGGATCTCTTCCTCCGCGACGGCTACCCGCCGCGCGACCTCACCCACCAGCACCTTATATTGCTCGTCGGAAAGACCGGAATTCCCTCCGGCACGAAGCTGGTCAAAAAGTTCGGCAGTGAGGGACGCCCAGAGATTGGCGTCGTTGTATGTCCAGGCGTTGAACTTGATATGGACCGCCTTGCCGATCATCGCCTTTTCAAACTCGTCGGCATCGTCGGATCGAGCGCGAAGGGCCAGTTCTTCGATCGCCGCCTCGAGCATGTTCATGTAGGTGGATTTGCCGGAACCCCAATCGCCGAAGAGACCGATAGCAAGGGGCGGACCGGGATCTTTGAGACAGATCACTTCCGCAAGCGATCGGACCTCGTCGGCAACGCCCAGGCGGTCCTCGGCGAGGGTCTTGGCCGGCCCATCGGCGATATACCGGAGCTCGGATCGCCGGGGTGGCTTTGCCGGTGCCGCCTCCGGCAGATACTTTAGGTCCCGAATGACATTCTCGATGCCGATCGGCTCGTCGACGGCCTCTCGTTTGATCTGGCCGACCGAATGCGAAAGGGCGATCTCAGCCTCGTGAAAAAGGGTCTGAAAAAAGAGCTGCGGGTTCTGACCAACGGCGTCGAGTTCATAGAAGACGCGCTGCCCCTGAGCCGTGTTCAGGGCTGCCAGTAACGCATGGCGCAAGTCGATCCGACTTTGCCGTGGCGTCATCTCCCAGACGATTCGGGCGGCATCGGTCAACATTTTCGTCAACTCAGGCGCCGCAATCGCCTCATGAACCGGGAGACCCGCAACGTCGATGGGAATGAGGGCTTCGAGCCGGGCGAGCTCGGTCGGCCCGCGCTCGGGGTAAATCTGCGTTACCAACCATTCGTCCAGTCCAAAGGGCGGACGGCTCGGTTCCAAGGACTTGGCCGCGCGGGCAAGAGCGGCTCGAAGGAAAGCCGCCACCCCGATGATGGGCTTTCCATCCCGGGTCATGCGAACTGGATTGCTCCGCGCCCGGGATAAAGCTGCCTGGGTGCTTTCCGAGAAGGCGTCACCGCTGTTCGAGTCAGCGGGAAGCGTTTGCAAAACCAGAAGATCGGCTACGCGCGCGTACCTTCCATCCACCAACGCGACCGGATGGGAGACGGGAAGGCCAGTGCCACTCCTCGGACGGCGATTGGGCTCCTCGTCCGTGGAGGTTTCCCCGGCGCCGCCACTCGGCGGCTGACCTGATCCCAACGAAGCTTGCACATCGGATTGGGCGTTAAACCCAGGCGAGTCAGGCTGCGGCGCATCCGAGGGAAAGCCTTGCGGCCCTATTGCAGCAGACGACGTTAACGAATCGGCACCCGAAGCAAGTTCAGCCTCCAGCTTGGCGATCTCATCCTTCAGGGTGAGCACGCGCTTCTTACGCCTTTGATCTTCCCGCTCGAACGAAGAGCCGCCGGTCGTCATGTTGATGGCGCTCTCGGTTTCAGGCGCCAGGGCGGCCTCATTGGAGGCGATCTCTTGCGAAATCGTAAGAGAGCTGAGCTCGGTCCTGAGCTCGTCTAGCCTTCTTTGCGCGTCAGACGGCGTCTCCGCCATGGATTTCCCCTCGTCATCGTCCCCGAGCGGTCAAATTGTCCTCGGGAAAAGCAGGCGCGGCAAGAGCGGCTTCCGGCCTAGTCTCGAGAGAGCTTCTGCTTGATCCGACCGATCGTTTCCTCGAACTGCTCCTCCCTAGTGCCGCGCCAGCCGCGCGCGGTCTCGCGAATCCCAAGACCCCAAGCGAAGATGAGCCCGCCGATCACCGCAAGAGCAATCGAGATATGGATGTCCGCCAACCAATTGAGGATCAAGTTAAAGCCGGCGAACCTGGTGATCGGCGCTGAGACCGCGTAACTGATCGGCATCGGGTACCAGACAGCGTCGCGGAGCCATTCAAAGCACTGCCATCCGACGATGCCGATTGCCACAACGAGAGCGCCCAGTCCGGCACAAACCAGGACGCCTCCGAGGAGTAGGTATGGCGTTCCACCTCGCTTTATGTGCCGGCCCCCGACCGCCCAGAGAACGGAGGACGGCGCATGTAGTCTATCAGGTCGGCCGCGGGATCGCTTGACCAACCACTCATGACCGTGAGAGCGACTTCCATTGTCGCGCTCTTCAGCGCTGGATCCATGATGAGGTGAGCAAGTATCGGCTCCCGGCTAATTGCCGTGCAGCACGCAAGGTAAGCACCAAGCGCCTTCTGTAGTTCGTCGTTGAGCTTATACCTCACGATGTCACTTCCAATTTCACGCAAGGATTCTTCGAACTCGAGGCAGGCGAATGTAAATTCCTTCCTCGCAACTCGCGTGTAGGCTGCCTCAAAGCGAACAGCGGTCGCTTCCGCCGAGGGGTTCGCAATGAATCCAGCAAGGGCATCGTCAAGGATTTGACGTACAAGCTCGGGAGGTCCGTGAAAGAACTCTCTGCTCATATTTGGACGGCCAGTCGTCCGCTCTAACACCCGATGAGCAAACTTCTCCGCCGCATCGCAGTCCGTTACTTCGTATGCTTTAAAGATCGAAAACGGCGCCGCAACGCCCGTCGCACCAGACAGCGCGCCAGCCCGCGTATGCGCGTCGCGAGATGTCTTGCCTACCTTCACCAGTCCTGGAATGGTCGGGTTGACGAGGATGTAGATCTGTCCCGTCACTGTCTTTCTCGTTATGCTCGATACGATGCGAAGTGCCGTCTCTACCCTCCAGCCTAAGCCAAACGTCCCAACCCCGAACAGGTAGATTCAGGACTATCCAGCAGAGGTCGCGATGTGTGCCGGATACCCGTGAGGCGGCTTGGGACGGCGAAGGTCAGCCAGTCATAGCTGTGTTCGATTTGGTCGCATCCATCGCCACCTCCTATCCACCTGAGGCGTTCGATGTCCGCTCAGCGCCGATTGTGTTGAAAAAGTCGCTATATATATTGCGAGTACGTTGGTCGAAACTTGTTAGGTTGCCAAGTGCTGCCGAGAGATAGAGTCTGGCGGAAGAACAGCGGGGCATCTCCGGAGCAGATAGAGGCTCTGCGCCAAGCCTCGCCGGTCAAGCTTCCTGCGAAATATTACGATTTTCTCGCGTTTTCGGACGGCGGCGAAGGGCCACTCTCAAGGCAGCCGCTAAACTTCGTGTTAGATCCCGCTGCGGTTGCTCTTGAGAACTTTTCGCGAGGTCTCAGCCACGAGTTCTTCCCCAGCTTTTTGATGTTTGGCTCGAACGGAGCTGGCGAGTACTTGGCGTTTGATGTGCGTGATTCAGGTCGGATGCCCATAGTCTCGATCGATATGACGAACACCGACCTCGGCGAGAGCGTCTGGCAGGTCGCCGCAAGTTTTGATGAGTTCGTCGAACTCGTGGGTCTGGATCCGCCAACGAACGACGCAAAGTAGTTGCTGATCGCCGGCCCGGGTGATTCACTTCTGTATGTGATTGGGAGTGAAATCGATGATGGGCGAGCGGCGGGTAGCGCAAGATAGCCTGTTCTACGAGTTCAGCCTTGAGGGGCACGTTCCCGCCAGCCATCTGCTGCGGTCGATCGACGGGTTTGTCGATCTGACGAGCCTGCGGGTACACTTATCGGGCTTCTATAGCTCGACCGGCCGGCCTTCGGTCGATCCCGAGCTGATGATCCGGATGCTGCTGGTTGGATACTGCTACGGGATCCGCTCCGAGCGCCGCCTCTGCGAAGAGGTGCACCTCAACCTGGCCTATCGCTGGTTCTGCCGCCTGGGCCTGGAAGGTGAGGTGCCGGACCACTCGACCTTCTCGAAGAACCGGCACGGGAGGTTCGCCGAGAGCGACGTCTTCCGGCACCTATTCGAGGAGGTGGTCGCGCGCTGCATCACCGAAGGTCTCGTCGGAGGCGAAGGCTTTGCCGTCGATGCCAGCCTGATCGAGGCGGAGGCCAACCGGCAGCGGTCTGTCCCCGCCACCGACTGGAAGACGCCCGAAGCGGCCTCTCGATCGGTTCGGGAATACCTGGCTGTGCTGGACGAGAACACATGGGGCGCGGCGACCGATGTCCAGCCGAAGTTCATCTCGGAATCGGACCCGGCGGCCCAGTGGACCGCGGCGAAGGATGGTCCCGCGATCTTCGCCTACTCGGACAACTACCTGATCGACTTGCGCTCGGCTGTCATCGTTGACGTGGAGGCCTCCCGATCGGTGCGCCAGGCAGAGGTCGGCGCGGCTAAGATCATGATTGAACGCACGGCACGGCGGTTCGACCTGAAGCCCGATCGGCTGGCTGCCGACACCGCCTATGGCTCGGCAGAGATGCTGAACTGGTTGGCCGAGGAGCGGAAGATCGCTCCGCATATCCCGGTGATCGACAAGTCGGCGCGTCATGACGGCACGTTCGCCAAGGCGGACTTCCGATACGACGGGGATGCCGATGCTTATCTCTGTCCGGGCGGCAAGTCGCTAACCACGACCGGCACTCTGGTCAATGACGGTGCTACGCTTTTCTACCGGGGGAGCGTCGTCGATTGCGGTCGGTGCCAGCTCAAGGCTCGTTGCTGCCCCAACACCCCGGCTCGGAGGATTCCGCGCAGCATCTACGAAGGCGCGAGAGACTTTGCCAGATCGCTCGCTGAAACTCCGGCATTCGAACAGTCTCGTCGCGAGCGCAAGAAGGTCGAGATGCTCTTCGCTCACCTGAAACGGATACTAAGGCTCGATCGGCTCCGCCTACGCGGACCACAAGGCGCTAGAACCGAGTTCTTGCTCGCCGCCACCGCCCAGAACCTCAGGAAGCTCGCAAAGCTGATCCCGGCTCCGGCCACCTAAGAGAACGCCAAGCCACCTAGTCGAGCCGATCTCACAATCGGTACATCGGCGTCGGCGTCTCGCCCTGGCCAAATGCCGAGTTCTTCAACACAATCCGCCATAAGGCGACATCCCTATCTCCTAACATTTCGGCTGCAGCGGTGTGTCGGAGCACGAGCCTCGGCGAGATGTCTAATTGCGTTTGGCGACTCCTACGCAAGCGCCGCCTGCCGCGGCTAAATCACGTTGGTGAGCGGGTCGGCGAACTGTGAGAATCCCAAGGCGCCGGCGAAGGAAAGACTTCAGTCAGAAACTCAAGAAACGCTCGAACGTTTGGACTGGCCCGTCGGCTCTCGGGCCAGAGCGCCGTAATGGCGAACCGCTCGACAGCAAACTCCGTCAGTATCGGAACCAGTTCTCCGCGAGCCACCCAAGGTGCCGCGATATAGGTTGCCGACATCCCGATCCCACCGCCAGCAGCCATCATTGCGATGCAGGCGTCGCTCACATCGACGGTCACCCAGGGCGTTGGGGTCGTTTCCACCAATCGATCACGAACCTTGAATGGCCAGCGCAGTGCCTGCCCCGAGCTCTGGTAACGGAAGTTCATGCATTCATGCCCTTCGAGCTCATCAGGATGACGTGGCGTTCCACGTTTCTTCAGGTATGCAGGTGAGGCGTAGGGACATATCCGATGCGGAGCGAGGCGGCGCGAAATCAGCCGGGAATCCTCAAGATCGCTGACACGGATCGCGACATCGATGCCTTCCTCGATGATGTCCATCAGCTGGTCACCCAATCGAAGATCTATAGACAGCTTTGGATGCCGCGCCCGAAAGCGAGGCAATGCGGGCGCGAGGAGATGAACACCGATCGGCAGCGGTGCCGTGACCTTCAGGGTTCCGGAGGGCTCACTGCGGGCGGCGATCGCCGCCTGCTGGATGTCCTCGGCATCCCGCAACAGCCTGAGGGCACGTTCGTGCAGATCTCGCCCCTCTGGCGTCAGCGTCAAAGAACGGGTCGTTCGGGTGAAGAGCGATAGCCCCAGCTGCTGTTCAAGTCGCTGGACGCTCTTGCTGATCGCAGATGGAGAAACCGATAGAGCGCGTGCGGCCGCAGTGAAGCTACCCAGGGATGCCGCCCTGGCGAAGGCGACCAGGCCGGTCAGCCGGTCAAAAGAGATTTGTTCCATAGAGGCATTAATATAACGATTTGCGGCCTAATTCTCAATTCCCCTTCGCATATCTAACTTCCCTCCTGTCAGCGCCATTGGGGCGCTCCCAGGAGCACCAATCATGGACAGCAGTCCCGTCACCCAAATTTCTGCCGCAAGCGCCCTGAACGGTCGCACCGTTCTCGTCATCGGCGGCACCTCAGGCATCGGCCTTTCCGCGGCGGCCCAGGCAAAGGCGGCCGGCGCAAAGGTGATCGTCCTTGGCTTCGACAAGGCCGGGGCCGAACGCGTCGCCAAGGAGAATGGGTTCGATGGCTTTCGGTCCGCCGATGTGACCAAGAGCGCCACGATCGTGGAAGCGCTGGCCGACATTCCACACGTGGATCACGTGGTGTTGCTCGCCGGCAGCTTCGTCGCCGGAAAGATCGTCGAGGCCGACGTGAACTACCTCCATCGGGCATTCGACGAACGCATCTGGGCGGCGGTTCACACAATCCGGGCGCTCGGCGACCGCCTGGCCCAGGACGGTTCGATCACCTTCATCTCCGGTGTGCTCGCCGATCGTCCCAACGCCTGGGGCACGTCCATTCTCGCCGCCGCCTCGGCCGCGATGGAAGCGTTTGCCCGCGGCTTGGTCCTCGAATTGGCGCCCCGCCGTGTGAACACGGTATCACCTGGCACCACCGACACACCGCTCCTCTCCCGCACGCTCGGCGACAATCGCGACGCCTTCGTCGCGCAGCTGACCGAGAAGTTGCCGCTGCGTCGGTTGGCCACGCCTGCCGAGGTCGGCGCCGCGATCGTCTTCCTAATGAGCAATGGATACATGAACGGCGAGACTCTTCATGTCGACGGCGGCGCCCGCCTGATCTGACTCCAGCCTCCGAGGAACTTCACCATGGCTACGGCCTCACTCTCGGATAGGACTGCCGGGATGCGCTCGTACGTGCCGCAATGTCCGGAATACTGGGAAATGGCACGCTATAGTCGGCTTTGCGCCAACAGCGGACTCGAGACGCGTTTGATGCCCGCTTCAGTGGCGGCGTGAAAGGCCGAGCGGACACCAAACGCATTGCTATTCGAACTGGCCGGGCTGATCTGACGACCGGTCAGTACTCCCAATAAGCCGGAATGAAACGGAAAGCCTTGCCGGCGACCGCGACGCGGCCGAACGGGAACGACACGTGAGCGGCGACCAGCAGCTCGCGGCTCTCCGCCAGTTCCCGCAACAGACGAATCCGAACGCGGACCGCCTCCTCGGGATCGTGGTCGAAGGCGTTGAACCAGTCGGGACGATCGAAGTGATTCTGGAACACGGAATCGCCCAGGAAAGTCATCCGACGTTCGCCCGACACCAGGCGGACCACGCTGTGCCCCGCGGTATGGCCGCCGGTGCGATGGACCGTGACCCCCGGTGCCACGTCGTGCTGCTCCTCGAACATCCGCAGCTGGCCGCGATACTTGTCCAGGAATCGCGCCGAGACCGGTCCCAGCACGTCCCGCACCGGCGTCGGCATGAAGGGTGGGAAATCCGGCGCCGCCCAGAACTCGACCTCGGCGGCAGCCACATGGATGGGGACGTCCGGCCGCAGGCTACCGATCAAGCCGTCAGCCAGTAGCCCGCCGATGTGATCCACATGCATGTGGGTCAGCACCACGTCGGTGATGGACGCAGCATCGATTCCCGCGGCGTCCAGCCGCCGGGCCAAATGTCCGGAACGCGGAGAGTGGAACTCCGTCCCGACTCCAGAATCGATGAGTATGGTCTGCTCACCGCTGCGCACCACGACCACGTTCAACGGCCACTTGAACTCATCGGGTGGCAGGCGCATGTCGTCCAGCCAGGCTGCCATCTCAGCCGGATCGGCGTTGGTGGCGATCGTATCGGCGGGCTGCGGCAGCACCCCGTCACTGATCACCAGCACTTCGAGCTCGCCAATCCGCAGCGCATAGCGCGACGGGACGAGTTCGTCCGGCGCAGTCTTGATTCCCAGGCTCATGTTCATTTTCGTCTCCTCCTGTTCGCCATAACCGCGGCTGCAACGTCTGTTGCTCCGCTCACGGCGAAATCAGGATCATCCAAACATCTCGTCCCCGATACCGTGCAGCCTGCTAGGTCCAGCCATCCTAGGAACCCATCCAACCGAACCTTGGGAATAGGGTTGTCGGTTCGCTGAGGAGACCGGCCGCGCGCGGCATAGGCTTATACGCCCTGGGTATAGGGTGTCGTCGACTCATGGTCAGATTGGCGCAGTTGGAATCACAAAATACCATGGCCAAAGGGTCAATGCTGTCACAGGGGTAGCCGACGGTGACACTGGTACCTTTTCGCCAGGATCAATTGCCGAGCTCGGAGCCCGAGCCCTCGGATACCGTGGAGTTTACGCCCGCTCATCTTTGGCGCCTGGCGGCAGACGGTATGCCCGTCTTCTTCAACAAACGGATGATCGACGATCTCGGCCTCGATGTCGTGGACCTGGATGTGCCGGGAAAGACACGCCTCACCGCCCTGATCGAGGCCACGGTTCACGCCGACGATGCCGCCGCCTTTGCCGGTTCATTGAGCCGTTGCATTGCTGCCGGTGCGCCCCTTTCCATGCGGCACCGATCTCGTCGCCGCGACGGCGCGTATCGATGGATGTCGAGCCGCCTGGAGCCGCTGCGCGACCGGGACGGAGAGATTTCCCAATGGTATGGAGCGTCGTTCGACATCGACGATGACGTCCGGGCGGAGGAGTTGCTGCGTCACCGACAGCAGGAACTGGCCATGTTGATCGATATGGTGCCGAGCAACCTGTGGCGGATCACCCCCGAAGGCGAGACCACCCTGGCCAACAAGCATATGGCGAACTATCTCGGCCTTAATTTAGAGGACAAGGGTCAGTTGGCGACGGCTTTCGATACAATATTCCATCCGGACGACGTGGGAGCCGTATGGGATCTGTTCAGCCACTGTCTCCGCACCGGCGAGCAATTCTCCATGAAGTATCGCCTGCGTCGCCACGACGGCGTCTATCGCTGGATGTCCGGTCGCGCGCAACCGGTCCGGGATGTGAGTGGCCGCATTATCCAGTGGTTCGGCTTATGCCACGATATAGAGGACCAGATTCGCGCCGAGGAAGCGCTGCTGCGCGCCTCCGACGAGCTTGCGCGCGCCACGCAGGTCACGCAGCTGGCAGAGCTGTCGGCCTCGATCGCACATGAGGTCAACCAGCCGCTGGCGGCGATCGTCACGCATGCGGATGCCTGCCGGCGCTGGCTGGCTGCCGACCCACCCAATATCGAGCGCGCCACGATCACGGCGGAGCGCATCGCGCGCGACGCCACTTCGGCGTCGGATGTCGTCAACCACATTCGCGCCTTGTTTCGTCGAGCCCCTCAGGCCAGGTCACCCCATGATGTCCGTCGCTTGATCGGCGAAGCTTGTCGTCTGATGGCGGACAAGGTCGCAGCTCACAACAGCCGGATCGAGGTGAGTCTCGAACCGGATCTGCCGATGATCCCCATGGATCGCATTCAGGTGCAGCAGGTGCTCGTGAATCTGATCCGGAATGGCGTCGAGGCCATGGAAGCAACCCCCACCGGCGCCCGCCTCCTTTCCGTCGTTGCGCGCAGCGACGGTGGCGACGCGATCCGGATTGAGGTTCGCGACGCCGGCACCGGATTCAAGGACGCCGAGCGCGCTTTCGAAGCGTTCTTCACGACCAAGCAGCAAGGGATGGGCATGGGGCTGGCGGTCTGCCGGTCGATCATCGAATCGCATGGCGGACAGCTCTGGGCGATCAACAACGAAGCTGCGGGGGCGACCGTCGGCTTCACTCTGCCACTAACCCACGACGCGCCGGACGTTCCATCGAGGGAGTTGGATCGATGACCGAGAGCACACAAAGTCTTTCCAAGAGTTCTGCTTTGCTTGTGGTCGGCGCGATTACCGCGCAAGTGATCGGCGGGCTGGTCACGCAGGTAGCCCCGTTCATGATCAGCGGCCTAATGGAAGGTCTCTCGCTGTCGGAGCGAGATGCGGGACTCGTTGTGTCTGTCGAGCTTCTTGCTCTCGCGGCGACGGCGATCGCTGTCGTTCCGGTCCTCCAATGGGTGAGTTATCGGCGGGTCTGCCTGGTCGCGGTCCTGCTGGCAGCATTCGCACAAGCTACGTCGATTTTCAGCACCTCGCTGGCCGAGGTCGCAATGACGCGTGCGCTTGCAGGAATCGGAGCGGGCGCGCTTTACGCCACGTCGTTGGCGGTCGTCGCAGCCCGTTGCAACAATCCGGACAGAGTCTATGGCTACTTTCAGGTCGTCTGGGCGGTCGGCAGTATCGCGATCTTCACTGTCGGCGGAGAGCTAACGGCCGCGTTCGCTCAGCGCGGCATATTCGCGCTGATGGCGGGGCTCACCTTGGTGCTTGCGCCGCTGCTCATGTTCCTTCCCGGTATTCGGGCCAGTGGTGGCGAGGCGCCGGCGTCTCCGCAAGCTCCGGCATCGCCCGCCCTGGGCATCTTGACGCTCCTGGCGATCGGGCTCTGTCTGCTCGGCGGCGGGGCAGTCTACGGCTTTGTCGGCCAGCTCGGGGAGCGCGCGGGCCTCGATACAGGCGCGGTTGGCTATGTGCTGACCATCGCTACCCTGTGCGGGCTGGCGGGCGCCGGAGCCGCCACCGCACTTAATCTGAAATGGGGTCGAATGGTCCCGATTTCGGGCGTCTTCCTGGGCTACATCCTTGTCGTCGCGGTGCTCTGCCTCGCCCACAACCCGACCGCCTTTGTCGCCGCCGTGATCGCCTACGTTGTCATCTACTACTTCTCGATCCCGTATCTCTTCGGACTTGCCGCGGCACTCGATCGCACCGGGCGATGGGCCGCCGCCGCCGGATCGGCGTTCCTGCTGGGTTGCGCCGCTTGCCCGCTTTTTGCCGGGAGCCTCATCGCGGGAACGGGTTACGTCGGGCTCGCTGCAGCCTGTATCGCGGTCCTGCTGATCGCCTGGGCGCTCGCTGCCCTGGCTTGTCGGCGCCTTCGCCTAGACACTACCCCCCTCGCCGATTATCAGCATTGAAGATCGACCCGGCGTGATCCGATCGAGTCGTGCAGGCTTCTTTGGAACGGTTCCAGCCATACCTATCCTTTGGTCTAGGGTGACCCGCGAATCCGTTAGGGTCCGCGACCGTTCCGCTAGATTGATTTCGATCATCTTCAATGTTGATCTAAGGCGGTTGTTGCGCTTCCAACTGCTCCGTGTTGAACCTCGACATGCGCATGCGGGGTCCCTGACCGGCGGACCAGCTTGGCGCTCAACAGAATACAAAAGTGCATATCGACTGTCGGCGAAGAGGGCATCCGCGACGAGGGCACGCACATGGATCGGAGCGCACTGTGCAACAAGCACAGGCCGTCCTATCCAAGAGATCGAGGGGATGGATATGAATGTGGCAGCGCCAATAACGGCAGAACGTCCAACGGAACGCCCACTGGCCATCCTGGTCGACGACGACGCTTCGGTGCGCGATGCGATCGGTGAGCTGCTGAGTTCGGTTGGTATCGATTCGGTTGCCTATGCCTCTGCTCGCGAGTTGCTCGACACCAAACTGCCCGATCGACCGGGCTGCATTGTGCTCGATGTACGGATGCCGGGCCTCTCCGGCATCGATCTCCAGGACCGCCTGCTGAGCAGCGGCATATCGATCCCGATCGTGTTCCTGACCGGCCATGGTGATATCGCGATGAGCGTCCAGGCAATGAAAGCCGGCGCCGTCGATTTCCTGACCAAACCGGTGCGCGACCAGAACATCCTCGACGCGGTGTCGGCAGCGATCTCGGCCGACGTCGCCCGCCGCAAGGCCGAGGCGGTTTCACGCAAGGCCGTGGCGCTCTACGAGACGCTGACGCCGCGCGAGCGGCAGGTGCTGCGCTCGGTGGTGGCCGGCTTCATGAACAAGCAGATCGCCTTCGAGCTCGATATCACCGAGGTCACGGTGAAGCTCCACCGCAGCAGCATGATGAAGAAGATGCACGCGACCTCGATCACGCATCTCTTGAGTGCTTGGCAAGCACTCCCCGCAAGTGTCCGGACGGGCGAGAGCTGAGCTTCAATGAAGCTGCCGTCCTTCATCACGCGCCGAAGCTCAGCCGTGGCGATCAGCGCCGCCGGCGTCCTGCTGGCCGGGATTAGCTTGGAGCCTTGGGGCCTGCTGATCCCGATCGTCGCCGCCTGCATCTGCTGCGGGTGGAAGAAGGGCCTGGTCATGGTCGCTGCGGCGAATCTCCTGGCCTTCGGCATCCTGTTCTATCGGGACGGGATCGGAGCGATCAGCGTCACCGCGCTCGCCGTCTTCGCCGCCACCGGCCTTGGAGTCTGGCTCCTGGTCCATCTGTTTCGATCGGAGCGCTTCTACGACCGCGTCTACGATGCGACGCATCCGAGCGTCGAGGATATTCCCGGACTAGGCTGGTTCGCCTATCCGGACGGGCGGTTGCGCTTTCTCAATCCCGCCGCCCTCACCTTCATTGGCGTCTCGCCCGAGAAGATGCGGGAATGGATCGATACCGACGATTGGTGGACCCAGTTCGTCCATCCAGACGAAGTCGACCGCTGCGTCGCCAACTGGCGCCACGCCATGAAGACCGGAGAGCCGATCCTGGAGGAACAACGGGTGCGGCGTCATGACGGCACCTATCGCTGGTTCCGCGACACCGCGGTAGCGTCGCGCGACGAGCGCGGTCGGATCACCGGCTGGTACGGCCACACCCAGGACATTGACGACCAGAAGCGCGCCCAGGCCGCGCTGCACGAACGCGAACGCGAGCTTCGGCTGCTGGTCGACACCGTGCCCTCGCTGATCTCGCTGCTGACCCCCGAAGGCCTCCCCTATTATTTCAACAAGCGCTTCGTCGATTGGGCGGATGTCGAATCCGGCGATGCAGCGGGGGGTGCCGGCCGCCCGCTCACGACCTACACCGCGCTCATCCACCCCGACGATCGCGCCGAGGCGCTGACCCGGTTCCAGGAGTCGATCGCGACCGGCGAGCCGCTCAGCCAGAAGTACAGGCTGCTCGGCAAGGACGGCGAATATCGCTGGTTTGATTCAAGGCTGCAGCCGCTGCGTGACGAGACCGGCGCGATCAT
>Ga0209257_1000700_pt1 | contig 51955 bp, 51 predicted proteins | sample AraplaCvi_mCL_r2_FD_184277 | JGI IMG/M metagenome (GOLD analysis project Ga0209257, IMG submission 184277) | Arabidopsis root microbial communities from North Carolina, USA - plate scrape MF_Cvi_mCL_r2 (SPAdes) (version 2) | ecosystem: Host-associated > Plants > Roots > Endosphere | place: USA...
CGTCGAATCCTCGCTGAAGAAGGAATGGCAGGAATACCTCGATCAGACCCGTCGGCATGTGGCGGTCCTGACCCAGGTCTGCCGGGAACTCTCCATCGATCCGGCGGAGCAGACTCCGGGATGCCGCATCGTCCATCACAACGGCACTGCCCTGGTCGTCGCCATGCAGATGGCGCTGGCCGAGGGCGACCCTGTGGCGGCCCAGCTGGTCGCCTGTGAATCCGTGGTGCTGGCGGAAACCAAGGATCATGCGGATTGGCAGCTCATCGGCGAATACGCCGCCGGTGCCGATGACCAGGTCCGGTCCGTGCTCCAAAAGGCCTATGACCAGGTCGAGGACCAGGAGGATGAGCATCTCTATCACACCAAGGGCTGGTGCCGTGAGCTCTGGCTGAAGTCCCTCGGGCTGAAAGCCGTCCTCCCGCCGCCGGAAGAGCGGGCGCATGTGAAGACAGCCGTCGCCGCAGCGCGCGCCGCAAGCGGTCGCGGCTAGGGCGACCGATCAGGCGCTGCGGCGGGTGAGCTGCAGGAAGATGTCCTCGAGATCGGTCTCGACGGTCGAGAGATCGGCGATCTCCAGCCCCGCCTCCTCGACCGCGTTCAGGATTTGCGCGAAGGGCGTCTGGTTCGGGCGGTAGTGCAGCTTTAAGAGCCGGGCACCGGTCAGCTCCGGCTTGAACGCCGCGAGGCTTTCCGGGACCACGGTGAGATCGCGCGTCAAGGTGAGCAGCAGCTCCTTGGCGTCGATCCGGCCCAGGAGCTTCGCCTTGGGCTCGCAGGCGATCACCTTGCCGTTGTTGATGATCGCGATCCGGTCGCAGAGCTCTTCCGCTTCCTCGAGATAATGCGTGGTTAGCAGCACCGTCACGCCGTCGTCATTGAGCTTGCGGACATAGGACCAGAGCTGCTGGCGGAGCTCGACATCGACGCCGGCGGTCGGCTCGTCGAGCACCAGGATCGGCGGGTTGTGCACCATCGCCTTCGCCACCATCAGCCGCCGGCGCATGCCGCCGGAAAGCGAGCGGGCATAGGCATCCGCCTTGTCGGCCAGGCTGAGCGCTTCCAGGATCTCCATGGTGCGGCGCTCGCGCTTCGGCACGCCGTACATGCCGGCCTGGAGATCCAGCAGCTTCTTCGGCGTGAAGAAGGGATCGATGTTGAGCTCCTGCGGCACGATGCCGATCGCGGCGGCGACGTGCCGCGGATCCCGGTCGAGATCGATACCCCAGATCGCGACCTTGCCCTCGGTCTTGATGACCAGCTGGGCCATGATGTTGATCATCGTAGACTTGCCGGCGCCGTTCGGTCCCAGGAGGCCGAAGATCTCCCCGCGCGGGATGTCGAGGTCCACATGGTCGAGCGCCAGCTTAGGCTCGGCGCCCTTCTGCCCATAGCGCTTCACCAGGCCGCGAATCGAGACGGCCATCTCGGGCAGAGGCGCGTGGGAATCGTCGGGCATGGGGGTCGGCGGAAGCCTTCGTTTTGAAGCGGTTAGCCGCGGTTGATTTGCCGCCGCGCATGGGTATCATCGCGGCCCATCAGGGTCAATCGGCGCGCCCCCAAGGATTCACTGGGCGAACCCGATTCCCCGCATCCATCTGAGGGTTATGCCTGCCATGTCGACCGAGCCCGTGGAAACCGTCGAAGTCAGCACCATGAGCGTCGCCTGCGAGGGCGGACCGGGTGCCGCCGGCCATCCCAAGGTCTACCTGAACCTCGCCAAGGACGGGCAGATCGACTGTCCCTATTGCGGCAAGCGCTTCGTGCTGAAGGCCGGCGCCAAAGCCGCGGCCCACTGATTTGGCACAATCCAGCACGCCAGCCGCCGAAATCGCAGCGGCCACCAAGCCGCGCCATGTCTATCTGGTGGATGGCTCGGGCTATATCTTCCGCGCCTATCACGCCCTGCCGCCGCTGACGCGGAGCGACGGCACGCCGACCAATGCCGTGCTCGGCTTCACCAACATGCTCTGGAAGCTGCTGGAGGAGACCGACGCCGACCATGTCGCGGTCATCTTCGACGCCTCGCGCAAGACCTTCCGCGACGAGATCTACAAGGAATACAAGACCAACCGCACCGAGACGCCGGAAGACCTGATCCCGCAATTCCCGCTGATCCGCGAGGCGGTGAAGGCGTTCAACCTCCCCTGCATCGAGATGGAGGGCTACGAGGCGGACGACCTCATCGCCACCTATGCAGACCATGCCGTCGCCGAGGGCGCCGACGTCACCATCGTCTCCTCCGACAAGGATCTGATGCAGCTGATCCGCGACGGCATCAAGATGTGGGACCCGATGAAGAACCGCCCCATCGGCCCGGCGGAAGTGCAGGAGAAGTTCGGCGTCACGCCGGACAAGGTGATCGACGTGCAGGCGCTGTGCGGCGATTCCACCGACAACGTGCCCGGCGTCCGCGGCATCGGCGTGAAGACCGCGGCGGAGCTGATCAACACCTATGGCACGCTCGAGAAGCTGCTCGACTGCCTCGACGACATCAAGCAGCCGAAGCGCCGCGAGACCCTGCAGACCAATGCCGAGCTGGCGCGGATCAGCAAGCAGCTCGTCACGCTGAAGCACGACGTGCCGGTCGAGCAGCCGCTCTCCGGCTTCGCCAAGCGCGGCTTCGATCCGGAGACCCTGTTCAGCTTCCTGCGCCACAACGAGTTTCGCACCACGCTGACCCGCGTGCAGCAGAAGCTCGCCGAGCGCGGCGGCGTGCAGGTGGTGCCGGGTGCGGCGCCCCGCCCCGCCCCGGTCGTGAAGATCATCAAGAACCAGGTCACCGAAAAGGCCGCGCCGCAGGCGCACAACCGCGAGAACTACCAGCTCATCACCGACGAAGCCGCCCTCGCGCGCTGCATCGCCGATGCCGTCCACGCGCGCAAAGTGGCCTTCGACACCGAGACCACCTCGACGCAGGTCGCGGATGCGGAGCTGGTCGGCATCTCGCTGTCGATCGCGCCCAACGAAGGGTGCTACATCCCGGTCGGGCACAAGGGTGCCGAAGGCGATCTCCTCGGCGGCGCCATCGCCGCGCCGCACCAGCTGCCGCGCGCCAAGGTTCTGGCGATGCTGAAGCCCCTGCTGGAGGACCCCTCGGTCCTGAAGATCGGCCACAGCATCAAGTACGATGTCGCGATCATGGCGAAGCACGGCATCGCGCTGGCGCCGATCGACGACACGATGCTGATCTCCTATGTGCTGGAAGGCGCGCTGCACGCCCACAACATCGACGAGCTGGCGAGCCTCCATCTCGGCATCGACACAATCAAGTATGCCGACGTCACCGGCACCGGCAAGGCGCAGGTCACCTTCGACAAGGTGCCGCTCGACAGGGCGCGCGATTACGCGGCGGAAGATGCCGACGTCACGCTGCGCCTCCACAACACGCTGAAGCCGCGCCTGGTCAGCGAGCGCCTGCTCACGGTCTACGAGACGATCGAGCGGCCGCTGATCGCCGTGGTCGCGGGCATGGAGCTTGCGGGCATCAAGGTCGATGTCACCGAGCTGAAGCGGCTCTCCAACGATTTCGGCGGACGCTGCGCCGAGCTGGAGCGCGAGGTCCACAAGCTCGCCGGCACCGAGTTCAACATCGGCTCGCCGAAGCAGCTCGGCGACATCCTGTTCGAGAAGCTGAAGCTCGGCGACGGCGGCAAGAAGGGCAAGACCGGCGCCTATTCCACCGGCGCCGACATTCTGGAAGAGCTGGCCGTGACCTCCGGTCATCCGCTGCCGCAGAAGGTCTTGGACTGGCGTCAGCTCTCGAAGCTGAAGAGCACCTATACCGACGCGCTGCAGACCCAGATCAGCCCGAACACCGGCCGCGTCCACACTTCATACGCATTGGCCGCGACCTCCACGGGCCGCCTCTCGTCGAACGATCCCAACCTGCAGAACATCCCGATCCGCACCGAGGAAGGGCGCAAGATCCGCCACGCCTTCGTCGCCGAGAAGGGGATGAAGCTCATCTCGGTCGATTACTCGCAGATCGAGCTCCGGCTCGCCGCCGAGATGGCCGACATCCCGGCGCTGAAGCAGGCGTTCCAGGACAATCTCGACATTCACGCGCTGACCGCGAGCCAGGTGTTCGGCGTTCCGGTCGAAGGCATGGACCCGATGGTCCGCCGCCGCGCCAAGGCGATCAACTTCGGCATCATCTACGGCATCTCGCCGTTCGGCCTCGCGGCCCAGCTCGGCATTCCTCAGGCCGAGGCCAAGGCCTATATCGCGGCCTATTTCGCGCGCTTCCCCGGCATCCGTGATTACATGGAGCGCACCAAGCAGATCGCCCGCGAGCAGGGCTATGTGACGACGCTGTTCGGCCGGCGCTGCCATGTGCCCGGGATCAACGACAAGAACCCGGCCCGCAAGAGCTTCATGGAGCGCGCGGCGATCAATGCGCCGCTCCAAGGCACCGCCGCCGACATCATCAAGCGCGCCATGGTCCGCATGCCCGAAGCCTTCGCCAAGGCACGCCTCCAGGCGAAGATGCTGCTCCAGGTGCATGACGAGCTGGTGTTCGAAGCGCCGGAAGCCCAGGCCGAGGAAACCGCCGACGTCGCCCGCAAGGTGATGGAAGGCGCCGCGCTCCCCGCCCGGGAGATCTCGGTGCCGCTGATCGCTGAGGCCGGCATCGCCGACAATTGGGCCGAAGCGCATTAGGACTGTCGCGCCGGCACGAAGCTCTTTCTTGTCCGGGTCCTGTCCGGGTTACCGCTGCGCAGGACAAGGCTGCGGCGCGCCGCACTTCACCCTGACAGTGTCGACCCGTTCAGCCGGGCCTAAGCTCCTGATGTTGCATGCCGATCTTCCATTCGAGGGGCAAGGCGATTCCGCGTTCTGTAAACGTCGGGTAAACGTTGCAGCAGGACGGCACGGCATCTGCGCGCCCGCCCAAAATTCACGGACGCTCGATCTCATGCGCGTTGCACAGATGTTTGTTTCCGTCCGGGTCCTGTCCGGGTTACCGCTTCGGACGATAAGATGCGCAAGGCTTCGGCGCGCCGCACCTCGCTTTTACGGTCTCGGCTGTAAAAGCCGATGAAAAATCGCACCAAGCCTCTGACTCGGCGCGGCTTTCTTCCATTCGAAGGGCGAAAGCGATTCTTCGTTCTGTAAAAGCTGGGTACAAGTTGCAGCCGTTCGGAAGTGCTTCGTCCGGCGTAGGATTCACGATTTCAAACAGCGCACAGACTCTACCATAAGCGGCGTCCTTTGTCAGGCGCGGAGCTGCCGCACGCCCGTTGACGGCGGTCGCTCGCTGCGCCAGACCAAGGCGACGAGGCCGACCGCGAGGCTCAGGGCATCGGCCAGCACCACCGGGGATTCGATCAGCAGGTCGTGGAAGATCCAGAATGGCCCGCCCGCGAGTACGATGACGCGCATGCGATCGGCCCGGGTCTGCAGCCGGCCGAAGGCGATCACCAGATTGCCGCCGGTCGAGAGCAGCGAGATCAGGCCCTGCCAGGTGGCGATGCTCGAGGCGAGCATCAGCCCGGCCAATCCATAGCCCAGCACGCGCAGGCGCGGATGCTTCCCGAAGGCGAGGCAGGCGACCAGCTGCAACGTCCCGAGCGCGTTCACGATCGCCGCTGTGGTCACACCGAGCAGTGCGTAATGCAGGCTGAGAAGGGCGAGAGCGCCGAGCTGCACCGACAGCATCACCGCGCGGCTTCGGAACAGGGGCCAGAGTGCCAGGCCCACGGTCGCGATCACGCCGCAGATTCCGGCCGGGGTATGGATGTCGAAGGCTGCCATCGTTTCCTCCACTTGGCTTCGGCTGGCCAAATTGGCGGGCGGTGGCTACGCGGCCGTTTCAGAGGGTGCAAAAGCGGCTACCGCCGTAAAGCGATGACAATGCGGTTGCAGGCTCGATGCCCGTGCCGCCGCAGCGAAGCCGCTATTTCTTTACGATGACATTGCCGGTCTTCTTTCCGGCTTCGACCTGGTCGATGACCAGAAGCTTTACCGGAACGTCCCCCACGCTCTGGGCATGATGCCATTGCCCGATCGATTCGATGATGAAATCGCCCGCCTTGAAGGTCTGTGCCTTGCCGATCGCATCATTGGTGACCGTGAGGGCGCCGGCCAGCATGTAGCCGTAGCGCGGGAAGGGATGCATATGCTCGGGCAGTTTTGCGCCGGGCTGGATCTCCAGCAGCGTCACGACGACTTCCGCATCGGACTTCGGCAGCGTGATCGGCTGGCCACTCGACGTGCGCGCGGTCGTGAGCACCTCGGCCATGGAAACGGCCGGCGCCGGATCGGCTGCGCCGGCGCTCGTGACGCCGAAGGAGATCCACAGCACAAAGACAAAGGCCCAGGGCGACCTGGAAACATGGACTTTCATCACATCCTCGACGGAGCGGGTTGGGAATCCAGCCATGATCGCGGCGTCGGACTACGACACGGCGACAGAATCCAAGAAAGGGTTACGGTTGAAACGGGCGGGAGGCCGCCGATCGATCAGCGCGGCGAGCCCTCTAGCCCGGCAAGCTCCGCCGCACTCGCATTGGGCATGCGCATCTCGAAGATCTCGCTGACGACCGTGTAGTCGTAATAGCCGAGCCGTGCGATCGGCCGCAGCTTCGGCACATCGATCTTGCCGTCGGCGCCGATCGCATGGTCCGCGATATGGATGCGCTCGACCCGCGCGAAGACGATGTCGACGGTGCCTTCCGGAGAATTCCCCTGCAGGCGATGGGTGCTGAGGTACCGGCACTCGAAATGAATCGGCGATTCCGCGACGCGGGGACAGGGTGCGTCGATGCAGGCGGCCTTGGTGACGCCGGCGAGGTCGAACTCGTCGATATGCGACGGCACGGCACTGGCACTCCTGTTCACCGCCTCGCGCAGGTCGTAGGTCGCCATGTTCCAGGCGAACCAGCCGCTTCGCTCGGCGTTCAGGACGGTGTCCTTGCGCCGGCCGTCGGGATACTGGTTGGCCGCGAACATCACCATCGGCGGATCGAAGGTCAGGTTCTGCCACTGGCTGTAGGGCGCCAGGTTGCAGATGCCCTCGGGGCTGATGCTGCTGAGCCAGCCGATCGGCCGCGGCACGGTGCAGCTTTTGAACGGATTGAACTTCAGGCCGTGGCGGTCGGTGGTCGGGTTGTAATGCATGCGCGCCCCTTTTCGGTTGCCGCCAGCCTAGGGTGCCACGGGGCGCGGTCCTAATCCGAAAAAGCTGGGGGCGCGATGGGATTCCTCTATACCGAACCGGCGGCGGCCTTGGCGAGGGCGTCGAGCCCCAGGGTCATCGCCGCGACTGTCGCGTCGAGCCCTGCCGGAAGCCCGTGGCGATGCTGCAGCCAGGCCGGCTGGTTGTAGGCAAGCCATGTCGCCCCGGCCTCGTCCTCGTAGACCAAGACCTTCAGCGGCAGATCGATGCCGCTGCTTTGCACCGCCGCCATCAGCGGTGTGCCGGCCTTGGCCGTGCCGAAGATAAGCACCTCGGTCGGTCGCAGCGAGAGTCCGGCAGCGACCGCGCCGGCCGCATGATCGATGCGCGCAAAGACGGTCATGCCCTTCGCACGAACGGCGGCTTCGAGACGATCCATCGTCTCCCGCGCCCGATGCGCGCTCTGAAGCAGCGTCAATCCGTCTGGCGCCACCGGCCTTCTCCTCTGTTCGGCTTCCACACGATCCGACCTTTACCGCGCAGAGCAGCCCGCGGGAAGCCGCCGTTTACGGCGAGGCAGCCGGCTCCGGCTTTTGAGCAATCCGAGAAGGTCTTTTTACCGGAATTGTCTGCCCCGTCGGTACGGCCTGCGGTAAAACGATCCCAAACATGGGAGAGATCATGATGCATATGCTGGATTGGAACGGCTATCGCGCGCAGGTCGTGGCGGGCGTGAGCAACATTGCAAAGCTCAGTCCGGATACGGTCCGCGGATATACCGGCCTGAGCGGCGCCGGAGCGAAGACCGGGCAGCTGGAGGCCAAGACGCGCGAGCTGATCGCGCTGGCGGTCGCGGTGTCGCTCCGCTGCGACGGCTGCATCACCGTGCATGCCGAGGCCGCGCGCAAGCTGGGCGTCACCGAGGAAGAGCTGGCCGAAGCGCTCGGCGTCGCCATCACGGTCAATGCCGGTGCAGCGCTGGTCTATTCGACGCGCACGCTGGACGCCTTCCAGGCAGCCAAGGAGGCCCAGGGGTGATGGCAGACCAGAGCTTGAACGAAAAGAGCGCGGCGCTCGGCCTGGTCACCGCGACCGGCGAGCTGCCGATCTTCGCGCCCGGCGCGCGCGTCCGGATCAAGGACCGGACGCCGATCGGACATTACCGCGTGCCGCACTATCTGCGCGGCAGGGTCGGCAAAGTGGACTCGATCATCGAACCGGTGGCGGTCGACAATGAGGAAGAAGGCTACGGCCGGAATGCCGGGGCGAAGCTCCATTATTACCGGATCGCGGTGCCTCTGACCGAGATCTGGCCCGACTATGTGGGGGCGCCGCGCGACGGGCTCTATGTCGAAGTCTATGAAACCTGGCTGGAGACAGTGCCATGAGCGGTTCGCATGATCATGACCACGCGCATGACCACCACACGCATCCGCATGCCGAGGTCGGCGCGACGGGACGGCCCGGCTATTACGACATGCTGGAGACCGCGGTCCGGGAGCTGCTGATCGAGAAGAAGTATTTCTCGGCCGGCGAGATCCGCCGCCAGATCGAAGTGCTGGATTCCAGGACGCCCGCGCTCGGCGCCAAGGTCGTGGCCAAGGCCTGGACCGACCCGGACTTCAAGGCGCGCCTGCTTGCCAACGGCCGCGCCGCCTGCGAGGAGCTCGGCATCTCGTTCTATGACGACACCCAGCTCATCGTCCTGGAGAATACCGACGCGGTGCATAACCTGATCGTCTGCACCTTGTGCTCCTGCTATCCGCGGCCCGTGCTCGGCCTGCCGCCGGACTGGTACAAGGCGAAGCCCTACCGGGCGCGCGCCGTGACCGAGCCGCGCGCGGTGCTGGCCGAGTTCGGCACGATCATTCCCGACGCGGTCGAGGTCCGGGTGCACGATTCGACCGCGATGGTGCGCTATCTGGTCTTGCCGATGCGGCCCAAGGGCACGGACGGATTCACCGAGGAGCAACTGGCCGCGTTGGTGACGCGCGACGCGATGATCGGCGTCATCCCCGCGAACGAACCCGAAGGAGCCCGGGCATGACCGACACCGCCAACCTCGTCACGCGCCTGCCGAACGATATCGGCGGCCTTCCCGCCGGCAAGATCGAGCAGACCGATCATGTGCTGGAACCGTGGGAGAAACGCTGCCACGCCCTGGCCGACGTGCTCGACTTCCACAAGATCATCAACACCGAGGAGAAGCGCTGCGGCGTCGAGGCGCTCGGCGCCGAGATGGTCGGCAAGCTCAGCTACTACGAACGCTGGATCGTCGCCTTCTCGAACATCCTGTTCCGCAAAGGCATCCTGACGCCAACCGAGATCGCGCTGAAGATGCAGGAGATCGAGAAGCGCTGGGACGGACACGGTGGCACATAGTTTCACCCGAACGCGAGGCTCCTTTAGGTTTTTCGACGAGCCCTCTTCTGCTTTGATGCAGTTCGAGTACGTAGCCTTAGCCTGTCAATCAAAACCGAGTCGCCGCGATTTGGCCATTTGGTCATTATGTAATCTCTCGTCTCTGGGGTGAGCACGAGTTCGATGGATTGATAGCGGAGATCAACATCCTTCATATTCGCGATGAAAGATGCAAAGCTCCCTCGAGCGTCCATCGGGAAGCGCTCCCTCATTTCAGCATACCAAGCAGCTGTTAGTGAGCCCACGCTCAAGAATAATGATGGTAACCTCAATGATCTCGCGTGATCCGGCCATCGGTCATAGAGGCGGCCGAGGGCAAATAGCCCAGTTCGTGAGCTAGTTTCGCCTCTTGCTACAAGTCGCACCAACTGAGCCTGCGTAAACGCGTAGCCGACGGCATCAACAACCCGGAGCAGACCAGGTAGGACCTGCTGAGCTCTCCAAAACGGAGGATCTTCTCCATAACCAAGCAGCACATCTATTGTCTTCTCGATCATCCATGTCCGGCTTGGACCATGGATCTTTGTTAGTAGCGCCGCTACTCCGTCGGCAATCTCTTTGTTCTCCCATCCTACCGAGACACTTAGTATGTCCCGAAGAGATAGAACCATCGCACTCCCTGTTTCTCCGCGCGCGATCTTCTGCAGCGGCTCATCAAGGCCAGTTTCAAGTTGTTGATCAACTGGAACTGAAACGGTGACCGTTTCTTGATCGGGATGCTTTGCGAGTTGCTCTTCATGCAGCATTGCCCATTCCTGGAGCCAAACCCACCAGATCCTGTTAGACTCAAGACAAACAAAAACGAGAATGACCGGCAGCTTGAACTCTTTGGCGTATTCTATAAGAGTGCGCGGTACAGGCATAGTCGCCCGACTATTTCGAATGCTGACTGCCTTCTTGCTCTTGATCTGAAGTTTGATGATTTTGCCGAGTAGGTTCTGGCTATCGCCATCGGGCTGCGCAACCTCGGCTTCCAGGTCGATGCCGTAGTCGCGATTCAGCGTACGAGCCACCCAGCTCTTGTGTTCATCAATGATCTGGAAGACTCTTTGTTCTCCTAAGTCTCCAATTCTCTGCGACTTACTTCGCTTGGGCATTTGTACTCCGCAGAGACATTAGACTCTTCCCAGGTTCTGCAGCCGCTGGATCCGCTCCTGGATCGAGGGATGGGTCGCGAAGAGCGCGCTGGCGTTCTCGCCGAAGTTCTTCAGCGGGTTGACGATGAAGAGGTGCTGGGTGGCGCGATTGCCGATCTCGGGGCCCTTGGTTTCGCCGGCGCCGAGCTTCTCCAAGGCGCCGATCAACCCGACCGGGTTGCGGGTGAGCTGAACCGAGGTCGCGTCGGCGAGGTATTCGCGCTGGCGCGAGACGGCGAAGCGCACGAGCTGGGCGGCGATCGGCGCCAGGATCAGGAACACGATCATGATGACGAAGACGATGATCGCCGCACCGCCGCCGCCCTTGCTGTCGCCGTCGCTGCGGCTGCGGCGCGAACTGCCGGTGCCATAGCTGCCGAAGCGGAAAGAGCGCAGCACCACGTCGGAGACCAGGGCGATCAGGCCGACCATGATTCCGACCGCGACCATGTAGCGGGTGTCGAGGTTGAGCACATGGCCCATCTCATGGGCCACCACGCCCTGGAGCTGCTCGCGGTTGAGCGTGTTCAAGAGCCCGCGGGTGACGGCGATCGCGGATTTCTGCGGCGAGAGGCCGGTGGCGAAGGCGTTCAAGGCCTCGCTTTCCATGATGTAGACTCGCGGCTTCGGCAGGCCGGCGGCGATCGCCATTTCCTCGACGACGTTGTGCAGCTTCGGCTCCTGCTCCGCCGTCACCTCGCGGGCGCCGTTCATCGAGAGCACGACCTTGTCGCCGAAGGTCAGGGTGACGCCGGCGGAGATCACGCCGATGAAGGCCAGCAGGAAGCCGCCGAACAGCCCGGCCTGGCTCAGCGCGAAGAGGTGGAACCGATTGGCGTCGGTGCCCCAGGCCTCGACCGCCCAGCCGAGCACATAGCCCAGCAGGAAGCCGATGACGATCAGCGCCAGGATCAGCATCCAGGTCTTGGCGCGGTTGCTGCGCTGCGCCGCGACGAAGTCGGTGCCGTTGACCCGAGCCTCGGTCACCGGCACATGCGGCGCTTCCGGCGCAGCGGGCGCCGGCGGAGATTCCCGCGGCGCCTCGGCCTGGTCCCAGGGACCCTTCATCGCAGGATCAGCGCAGGCTGACCTTGGGCGCCACTTCGACGGCGGCGCGCTCGGCCTCGGAGACGCGCCAGAGCTCGGCGTTCTGGAAGCCGAACTTATTGGCGATCAGGTTGCCGGGGAAGCTCTGCACCGCCGTGTTAAAGCTGGTCGCGGTGTCGTTGTAATACTGCCGCGCGAAGCCGATCTTGTTCTCGGTCGAGGAGAGCTCCTCCATCAGCTGCTGCACCGACTGGTTGGCCTTCAAGTCCGGATAGCTTTCGGCCAGCGCGAACATCTTGCCGAGCGAGGCGGTGAGCGCGCTTTCCGCGGCGATGGTCGCGGCGGTGGCGCCGGTCGCGGGCGCGGTGCCGGGCCCCGCGGAACCAGGGTTGGCGGCCACCGCCTTGTTGCGGGCCTCGATCACCTGGCGCAGCGTGTCTTGCTCATGGCCCATATAGCCTTTGACGCTCTCGACCAGATTCGGGATGAGGTCGTAGCGGCGCTTCAGCTGCACGTCGATTTGCGCCCAGCCGTTCGCCACCTGGGTGCGCAGGGCGACCAGGCGGTTGTAGGTCATGATGACCCAACCGATGATGAGGATCGCAAGTACGACGATGACGATGAGCGCGGTCATGATGTTTCCCCTTTGGCATCCCCGACGGAGAGGGTGCCGGAAAGCGGTCGCGCGGGCAAGGTGCGGGGTTCATGAGATTGCGCGGAGAGACCCGTCGGGTCGCTCGTTGCCGCCCAATCAGTCGTTCGCGCGGATGAACTCGCGGACCAGGGGGAAGACTTGGGTTTCCCAGCGTTTGCCGCTGAAGACGCCGTAGTGGCCGGCGCCGGGTTGGAGATGGTGGCGCTTCATGTAGGGCTTCAAGCCGGTCAGGAGGTCGTGCGCCGCCACGGTCTGGCCGACCGGGCAGATGTCGTCGCGCTCGCCTTCGACCGTCAGCACGGCGGTGCGGCGGACCGCGGCCGGATTGATCGGCTTGCCCTTGAAGGTCATCGTCCCGCGCGGCAGCGCATGTTCCTGGAACACGGTGCGCACGGTCTCAAGATAGAACTCGGCGGGAAGATCCGAGACCGAGAGATATTCGTCGTAGAAGGCCTTGATCGTGTCCGCCTTCTTCCAGTCGCCCCGCGCCAGGCTGTGGAAGAGATCGGTATGCGCGGTGACGTGCCGCTCCATGTTCATCGACATGAAGGCCGCGAGCTGCACGAAGCCGGGATAGACTTTGCGCCGCGCACCGGCATAGCGATAGGGCACGTCGGCGATGAGATGCCGCTCGAACCAGTCGATGGTCTGGCTGCAGGCGAGCTCGTTCACCTTGCCGGGATTGATGCGGGTGTCAATCGGCCCGGCCATCAGCGTCATGCTGCGCGGCTGGGCATGATGCTTCTCCGCCGCCATCACCGAAACCGCGGCCAGGGTCTGCACACAGGGCTGACAGACGGCGATCACATGCGCGGGGCCGATCTCCTCCAGGAAGGCGATCAGATGCTCGACATATTCATCGAGGCCGAAGCGGCCGTGGTCGAGCGGCACGTCGCGGGCGTTGTGCCAATCCGTCAGATAGACATCATGGTCAGGCAGCAGCGTCTTCACGGTCGCGCGCAGCAGCGTCGCGAAATGCCCGGACATCGGCGCCACCAGCAGCACCTTCGGCTGCTTGGCTTCGATCGGCTTCTTGAAATGCAGCAGGGTGGCGAAGGGCGTGCGGAGCAGCGCCTCCTCGGTCACCGGGACCTCGCGGTTGCCGGCCCGGACCGTCGCGATGTCGAAGCTCGGGCGCTTGTGGCTCATGCCGCTGCGGGCGACGAGCTGGCAGCCGGCCCAGAAGCTCCGGAGCCAGGTCGCACGGTCGCCGCCGTCCTCGATATGGCCGGGAGCCAGATGCGGCAATGCGTCCGCCATGCTCCGCGCCATGGCCCGGAACGGGTCCATGAGATCGGCCGACGTTTGATAACTCATATAAATCATAGGCTTCCGTTCCGGTCCGAGCGCGAGCCGCCACCCCCAGCAGACTCGAAATCCCGATCCGTTAACACGAAGCCTAGTGCATTTGTTGCTGCACTGCGAGATGCTATTCCCGTCATCATAATTAAGAATGATTCCATCACATCGGGGAAAGGCATGACCGCGACGCTGACCATCAGCAGCAAGAACTACTCTTCATGGTCACTGCGCGGCTGGCTGCTCTGCCAGCTGGCGGGGCTCGATTTCGAGGAGGAACGGGTCTCGGCCAATGATCCGGCGACCCGGGCCGAATTGCTGCTGCTCTCGCCCTCCTTCCTGGTGCCGGCGCTGGAGCATGACGGGGTCAAGGTCTGGGACACGCTGGCGATCGCCGAATACCTGAACGAGACGTTTCCGGAAGCGGGCTTGCTTCCCGCCGACCGCAAGGCCCGCGCCCATTGCCGCGCGATCGCCGGCGAGATGCATTCGGGCTTCGCCAATCTGCGCGGCTCGCTGCCGATGAATCTGAAAGCGCGGCACCCGGGGTTCAAGATCTGGGCCGGGGCGCAGGGCGATATCGACCGCGTCGTCGCGATCTGGCGCGAATGCCTGCAGGCCTATGGCGGACCCTTTCTCTTCGGCGCCGGCATCACGGTCGCCGATGCGATGTATGCGCCGGTCTGCGCGCGGTTCCACACCTACGACGTGAAGCTCGACGCAGCCTGCACCGACTATATGCAGCGCATCCTGGCGCTGCCGCAGATGGTGGAATGGACCACCGCGGCCTGGACCGAGCCGGAAGAGCTGCAGGAGTTGGAGGTGGAGTTCTGAAATTCCGCATCATCGCCGTCGGGCGCATCAAAGCCGGGCCGGAGCAGGCGCTCTATGAGCATTACGCGGCGCGGGTGAAGCCGGCGATCGTGCTGAAGGAAGTCGAGGAGAAGCGGCCGCTCTCTTCATCCGAATTGAAGGCGCGCGAGGCGGAGCTCATCCTCAGCGCGCTCGCCGAAAGCAAAGGCAAGCGCGCGGTGGTGGTACTCGACGAGCGCGGCAAGCAACTCGGCAGCCGCGACTTCGCCGCGCGCCTGCAGCGCTTCGAGGATGACGGCGCCGGCGAGATCGCGTTCCTGATCGGCGGGGCGGATGGGCACGGAGAGGCGGTGCTCGCGCGCGCCGACCTGAAGCTCTCCCTCGGCGCGATGACCTGGCCGCACATGATGGTCCGCGCCATGCTGGCCGAGCAGCTCTACCGCGCCCAGGCGATCCTGGCCGGGCATCCCTATCACCGGGACTGAGCCTCTGGTAGAATTGGCACTATGACGATCGCGCTACGCACATTTTCCGTTCTCTGTCTGCTGCTGGCGATCGCGGCCTGCGCCACACCGGAGCCATCGCACGCGGAAAGTGCGGCTTGGCGCAGCTGGCACTATGACGATGGAACCACGCGAAGCTTGCGGCTGACCGTGTTCGACAATGACATTGCTGAACTGTTCGCTCGTGGCCCGGCGGTCAGTGTTCCGCATTGGGGCGAACTCGACTATCCGGAGAACCAGGCCTTCGCGCGGATTCAACGGGTCGGCGGGCGCACCTTCCTGATCTTCGCTGCTGAGGGTCGGTTGGCCGAGATAGCCGAGCGCTCCGGTGATCACCTGGCCGTCTGGTTTCGCGACTTTAGTTCCGGCGAGGACATCGCAGGCCAACTCCATGCGTTGCCGATCAACACGCGAACGCCTGACCTGGAGCTCCTCCTCGTTCCGGAGCCGGCGTCCAAGAGGCCCGAGGTGCTCCCGGAGCCGACAAACCGCTTCTCGATCTGATCCGCGCCACGCGCCCAAATCCCGCCGCATTTCGGCAATATTTCCGGGGCGATTCAAAGGCTTGGGCTTGGCTAAAAGCGCTGGCGAGCGCCCTCGAACCCGGTTATCACTGACACCATATATGTCCTCCCAGACCAACCGAGGCTCCGGCATGGCCGCTCCCCACCGCCCCAAACCTGTCGTGCTCTGCATCCTGGACGGATGGGGCTATCGCGAGGCGACCGACAACAACGCGATCGCGCTGGCCAAGGGCACGAACTGGGCGCGGCTGATCAAGGAGTGCCCCTGGAGCCTGGTCGATGCCTCCGAACTCCATGTCGGCCTGCCGCACGGGCAGATGGGCAATTCCGAGGTCGGCCATATGAACCTCGGCGCCGGCCGTGTCGTCATGCAGGACCTGCCGCGGATCGATCTCGCGATCGAGGATGGCTCGCTCGCCAAAAAGCCGGAGCTGGCCGAGTTCATCGCCAAGCTCAAGGCGAGCAAAGGTGCGTGCCACATGATGGGCCTGCTCTCGCCGGGCGGTGTGCATTCGCACCAGGACCAGATGGCGGCGGTGGCGCGGATCGTCGCCGATGCCGGCGTGAAAGTGGTGGTGCACGGCTTCACCGACGGCCGCGACACGCCCCCCTCGAGCGCGCGCGGCTTCGTGGCGGATTTCGAGAAGAAGATCGCCGGCCACAAGAACATCTCCTTCGGCACCATCGGCGGGCGCTATTACGGCATGGACCGCGACAAGCGCTGGGAGCGCGTGGAGCTCGCCTACAACGCCTTCCTCGGCGAATCCGAGTTCAAGGCGCCGACGGCCGATGCCGCCGTCGCCGCCGGCTATGCGCGCAAGGAAACCGACGAGTTCATCAAGCCGACGCTGATCGGCGGCTTCGCCGGGATCCAGGACGGCGACGGGTTGTTCATGGCGAATTTCCGCGCCGACCGGGCGCGGCAGATCCTGACCGCGTTCCTTGATCCCGCGTTCAAGGACTTTGCGCGCAAGCGCGTGGTGCAGTTCGGCGCGGTCCTCGGCATGGTCGAGTATTCAAGCGCGCTGGCCAAGCTGATGCCCTGCCTGTTCGCGCCGCAGGAGATGCGCTACACGCTGGGCCAGATCGTCTCCGAAGCCGGGCTGAAGCAGCTCCGCATCGCCGAGACCGAGAAATACGCGCATGTCACCTTCTTCTTCAACGGCGGCGAAGAGACACTCTTCCCGGGCGAGGAGCGCATCCTCGTTCCTTCGCCCAAGGTCGCGACCTATGACCTGCAGCCGGAAATGTCCGCCTTCGAGGTGACCGACAAGCTGGTCGCGGCGATCGAGCAGGACAAATTCGATCTCATCGTGGTCAACTTCGCCAACAGCGACATGGTCGGGCATAGCGGCATTCTCGAAGCCGCGGAGAAAGCCGTGCTCGCGGTCGACAAATGCCTCGGCCGGTTGCGCGAGGCGGTGGAGAAGAAGAACGGCGTGCTGCTGATCACCGCGGATCACGGCAATGCCGAGCAGATGGTCGATCCGGTGACCGGCGAGCCGCACACGGCGCATACCTTGAACAAGGTGCCCTTCGTCCTGGTGAACGGCCCGGCTTCCAACAAGAAGCTCGCCGGCGGGCAGCTCGCGGACGTGGCGCCGACCATCCTGGAGCTGATGGGCCTGGAGCAGCCGAAGGAGATGACCGGCCACTCGCTGCTGCATGAAACCAAGGACGAGGCGCTCCGCGCCAGTGCTCAATAAGCGACGCTCCCTCCTGCTCGCGACTGCGCTGAGCGTGCTCGGCGCGACGGCCTATGCGCAGACGACACCCTCGCCCCAGGACCTGAACGCGATCCAGAAGCAGATCGAGCAGGGCCAGGCCAAGCAGGAAGAGCTGAAGGCCAAGGCGGCACAGCTCGACAAGGAGATCGCCGATCTCCAGGCGGCGGCGGTGAAAGCCGCGCATGAAGTCCAGGAGACCGAGAGCCAGGTGACCGACCTCGAGGACACGCTCGCCGCCTTGTCCGATGAGGAGCAGGAAAAATCCGCGGCGCTGGAAGCCGAGCGCGCGCGGCTGACCCGGGCGGTGCTGGCCTTGCAGCGGCTCTCGACCCAGCCGCGCGAGGCGCTGCTGTTCTCCTCCGAGGCGCCGGTCGATGCGGCGCGCACCGCAAGGCTGCTCGGCATCATCGCGCCCGAACTCGATGCCCGGGCGCGCTCGCTGCAGAGCGACCTGAACGAGCTTCATGAGATGCGCCAGCAGATGGCCGAGGAGCGCGACCAGCTCGCCACCGCCGTCACCAAGCTTGCAAAGGAGAATGACCGGCTTGCCGATCTCATCCGCAAGAAGGGGCAGGTGCAGAAATCCACCCTGGCGGAGAGCGCTTCCGCGCAGTCCAAGCTGGAGAAGCTGGCCGGCCAGGCGAAAAATCTCCAAGATTTGATCGACCGGCTGAACAAGGCGAAGGCGGAGACCGGCCCGGTCGCGGCGGCCGAGCCTTCAAGCCAGCAGATCGCTCCAAACCAGGCGCCCGGCAATGCCGCCAGCGCTACCGCCGCGCAGCGGATGCAGCAGCCGGCGAGCTTCCGCAATTTCCCCGATGCGGGGCGGATCGACGCCAGGAACCCGATTTTCGCCCCGGCACGCGGGCGGATCCTGACGCATTTCGGAGATCCCACGGATACCGGCGGCGCTTCCAAGGGCCTGGTGCTGGAAACCCGCGCCGGGGCGCAAATCGTGGCGCCGTTCGACGGCCGGATCGCCTTCGAAGGTCCGTTCCGCTCCTATGGGCAAATATTGATCATCGAGCATGGCGGCGGGTATCATACAGTGCTCGCCGGATTGGACCGGGTCGATGCCGTGGTCGGTCAATGGCTGCTTGCCGGCGAACCGGTGGGCTCCATGGCCCCCGCCGGAGCGCCGCAAGGCACCGGCGATCTGTCGGCGGCTGGTCGCCCGAAACTCTATCTGGAGCTGCGCCGGAACGGACAGCCGGTTGATCCCGTTCCCTGGTTCAGCACCGCCGAAATCAAAAACGACACCCAAGCCGTCAACAAATAAAGGTCAAGATCCGATGTTCCGCACTTCGCTCCTAGCCACCGCTGCCCTGATCGGCGGCGTGGCGATCGGTGCCTTCGCCCTCCGCCCGGATGTGGTCTCGGCGCAATCCGCCAGCGCCGAGAAGACGCCCTCGACCGACACCAACACCTATGAGCAGCTCAACCTCTTCGGCGAGGTGTTCGAGCGCATCCGTTCCTCCTACGTCGAGCCGGTGAAGGACGACCAGCTGGTCGAGAACGCGATCAACGGCATGCTCTCCGGCCTCGATCCGCATTCCTCCTACATGAACGCCAAGGACTACGGCGACATGCAGATCCAGACCAAGGGCGAGTTCGGCGGCCTCGGCATCGAGGTCACCATGCAGGACGGCCTGATCAAGGTCGTCTCGCCGATGGACGACACGCCCGCCGCCAAGGCCGGCGTGCAGCCGAACGATCTCATCTCGCATATCGACGGTGACCCGGTTCTGGGCCTGAGCCTCAACCAGGCGGTGGACAAGATGCGCGGCGAGATCGGCTCCTCGATCACGCTGACCATCATCCGCGGCAACCAGGATCCGTTCGACGTCACCATGAAGCGGGCGGTCATCACCCTGAAGTCGGTGCGCTGGGAGATGGAGCCGAACAACATCGGCTATGTCCGCATCACCAGCTTCAGCGAGCAGACCGACAGCGGCCTGAAGAGCGCCATCGCAGCGATCAAGACCGCCTCCAAGGGCAATCTCAACGGCCTCGTGCTCGACCTTCGGAACAACCCGGGCGGCCTGCTCGACCAGGCGATCGCGGTCTCCGACGACTTCCTGGACAAGGGCGAGATCGTCTCGACCCGCGGCCGCAATCCCGACGACGGCCAGCGCTGGAACGCCGAGAGCGGCGACCTGCTGGACGGCAAGCCGATCATCGTGCTGATCAACGGCGGATCCGCCTCGGCCTCGGAGATCGTCTCCGGCGCCTTGCAGGATCACCACCGCGCGATCCTGATGGGCACCAAGTCGTTCGGCAAAGGCTCGGTGCAGTCGATCATCCCGATCCCGAACCATGGCGCGATCCGCCTCACCACGGCCCGCTACTACACGCCCAGCGGCCGCTCGATCCAGGCCAAGGGCATCGATCCCGACATCATGGTCGAGCCCGCGAAGATCGAGACCGTGGACGACACCGGCAAGCACGAGGCGGATCTCCGCGGCGCGCTCGCCAATCCGGATTCGCAGCAGAAGCCGCCGGCGATCAACAACCAGCCGGGCAACACGCAGCCCGGGCCGGAAAGCGAGAACGGCGCGAAGCCCGAAGACAAGAAGGACGCACCGGCGGCCAATGTGCAGCCGGGCACCAATGTCGACCAGAACCAGCAGAAGCCCCATGTCGGGTCGGAGAAGATCGCGATCACCGATCCGGAGAAGGACTATCAGCTGGCCCGCGCCCTCGACCTGCTGCAAGGCCTGTCGCTGGTGAAGAACGGGACCGCCGACGCGAACTGAGTTGTCGCCGGAACGGGAATCGGGAATCGGCCGCTGGCTCCTGCCGGCGGCCGTTCTCGTTGTGCTCGGCGGCGGTGCGGCCGGACTCTATCTCGCCGGCGACCGCGTTTCCGAACAGATCCATTACTGGCTGGCGAGCGGCGGCGGCGCCGACCTCGCGCCCGTCCCGCAGCCGCGGACCGGCGCGGCCAATCCCGGCGCATCCGATCTCAGCGAGATGCCGGCGCTGGTTGCGACCGGCAATGGCGCGCCGGAAAGCTGGCCCGATCTTTCGCCCGCCGATCTGCTGGCGCAGAGCTCGGCACTCGGCGACCGCGCGCTCAAGGATACCGCCTTCGACCAGCCGCCGGCCCGCCGCTTCGCCCGGCCCTTCACCGCGCCGGAAGGAAAGCCGCTGCTCGGCCTGCTGGTCACCGGGCTCGGCATCGATCGCGCGGTGACGGCGGCGGCAATCGCCGGCCTGCCTGCGGATGTCTCATTGAGCTTCAGTCCGACCGCGCCCGAGCTGGGCGACTGGATCGCGGCCGCCCGTGCCTTCGGCCATGAGGCGCTGGTGGACTTGCCGCTGCAATCGAAGGCGAAACGCGATGTCGGCGCACTCGGCCTGCTGATCGGGTTGAACGACAATGAGACGGATCGGCGCATCGGCGCGATCGCCGACCGGGCGCCTTCGGTCTTCGGCTTTGCCGGCGCCGGCGGCGATGCGCTGCTGCTGGACGACACGGCGACCGCCACGCTCGCCCGCGAGATCGCGCGGCTGGGCCTCGCCTTCATCGACACCAGCGGCGAGCCGATGAGCCTTGCCCTGCCAGCGGCGCGTGAAGCGGGGCTTGCGGCCGCGCGCAGCCAGGTGACGCTGGACGAACGCCCGTCGCGCACCGCGATCACGGAACGGCTTGCCGCCGCAGCCGGTCTCGCGCAAGAAGAGGGGCGCGCCTTAGCCGTGGCGCAGGCCTCCGCGGTCACGGTCACCGTGCTGGCTGATTGGCTGCGTCGGTTGGGCGATCAGGATCCGATCCCCGCACCGGCCAGCGCTTTGTTGCAGAGATGAGGGCATGGGCAAGGACAAGAAGAAGACATCGAAGGAACCGAAGAACGATTACGACGCCCTGCCCTATCGGCGCGGCGTCGGGATCGCGCTCTTCAACCGCGACGGCCAGGTTTTCGTCGCGCAGCGGCTGGATTCGCCCGGCCCCGCCTGGCAGATGCCCCAGGGCGGCATCGACAAGGACGAGAGTCCGCTCGACGCCGCCTGGCGCGAGCTCCATGAGGAAACCGGCATCACCAGCGCCGAGCTCGTGGCGGAGAGCAAGGGCTGGCTCAGCTACGACCTGCCGCGCGAGCTCGCCATGACGCTCTGGAAGGGCCGGTATCGCGGCCAGGAGCAGAAGTGGTACGCCTTCCGCTTCACCGGCGAAGAGAGCGAGATCGACATCGCAGGCGAGCACCCGGAATTCTCGGCCTGGAAATGGGTCGATTTCCGCCTGGTGACCGAGCTGATCGTGCCGTTCAAGCGCCCGCTCTATCAACAGGTCGTGCTCGAGTTCGGCCACCTCGCAGGATAAACGCATGGCGACGAGCGCGCCGTTCCAGCATCTGAAGCCCGGCATGCGCTGCGCGGTGCGGGCGGCGTTCATCGACTATGATGGGACCTTGCATGAGCCCGGGGAGACCTGGATCTTCCGCGGCCACAGCTTCCTGCCCTATGAAGACGGACTGAGCCTGTTCGTCGAGCGCGCCGACGGAACCGAGCAGCAGATCCGCATGCAATGGCGTCCGGACAAACAAGGCTCGATCATCGATAAGCTCGACCAGTTCATCGGCCCTGCCGAGGACTGACGCGACGGACGCTTATCTTGAATCGTGATGCGGACATTCGGGCGCGGCAACGACGATTGATATCAAAGTCCGGCGACTCTATCGGGGCAGGAAGTCGCGGATTGCCGCGGCGATTTCCGCGGCATGGGTCTCCAATGCGAAATGTCCGGTGTCGAGGAAGCGCACGACCGCATCCGGATTGTCGCGCTTGAAGGCCTCGGCGCCGGGTGGCAGGAAGAACGGATCGTTCTTGCCCCAGATCGCCAGGAATGGCGGCTTGTGGGTGCGGAAGTAATTCTGAAAGGTCGGATAGAGCGCGATGTTGCTCTTGTAGTCGCCGAACAGATCAAGCTGGATCTCGTCCGCGCCGGGCCGCGCGAGATAATGGTTGTCGAGCGTGTATCCGTCCGGCGAGACACGGGTCGCATCGGCGCCGTGGGTGTATTGCCAGATCGTCGTCTCCGGCTTCAGCATCATGCGCAACGCGTCGCGATTGGCTTGCGACGGCTCCTGCCAATAGGCGCGGATCGGATTCCAGCCGTCGCTCAGTCCTTCTTCATAGGCGTTGCCGTTCTGGGAGATGATCGCGGCGATGCGGTCCGGATGCTTCGCTGCCAGGCGGAAGCCCGTCGGCGCGCCGTAGTCGAAGACATAGACGGCGTAGCGCTCGAGCCCGATCACCTCGGTGAAGCGGTCGATCACCGTGGCCAGACTGTCGAAGGTATAGGCAAAGCCTTCTCGTGCCGGCATGTCCGACTGGCCGAAGCCCGGCAGGTCGGGTGCCACCACACGAAAGCGATCGGCGAACAGCGGAATGAGATCGCGGAACATGTGCCCGGCGCTCGGAAAGCCATGCAGCAGCAACAGCGCCGGTGCACCCGCGGGCCCGGCCTCGCGATAGAAGACATTGAAGCCGTCCACATTGGCCTTGCGATAGGCGATCGACGCCATGGTCCCTTCTCCTCTTATGTAACCTCTATAATCACAATGAGACAGTTACGTCCAATATCGTAACTTGTCAAGAGCAAATAAGGTGGTTATCTATGAAGCCGCTTTTCTGCAGTTCAGCGGCACGCAAGGAGACCCATGGAGCAGCTTCCAGCCATCTTTGTCGGCGATGCACTCGGCCTGGACTTCCTGAACTCCCTGGCAACGCCCGTGGACGCGCCGGTCGACTGGATCTCGGACGGAAACGGCCTGGCGGCCTGGCTGGAGCAGGCCGGCGTGGTGCCGCTCGCTGCGCTGAAGGCGATCCGGTCGAAGTCCAGCCCAGCCGAGCTCGATGCCGTGGCGAACCAGGCCGTGAGTCTGCGCGAATGGTTCAGGGCGTTCGTGCGCAAACACCAGGGCCGGCCGCTCACCGCGGTCGATCTCGGTGAGCTCGGCCGGCTGAACCGACTGCTGGAGCGCGACGATTCCTATCTCCGGCTTGCCCTGCCCTCGCCGGGCGAGGACGGTCCGATCGCGTTGCAGAGGCGCCGGCGCTGGCAGACGGCGGATTCCCTGCTGCTGCCGATCGCAGAAGCCCTGGCCCAGGTCGTCGCGAGAGAAGACTTCACGCATGTGAAGGCCTGCGAGGGGCCGAGTTGCACGCTGCTCTTCGCCGACCACACGCGCGGCCATGGCCGGCGCTGGTGCAGCATGGCGCTCTGCGGCAATCGCGCCAAGCAAGCCGCGCATCGCGAGCGGTTGAAGGCGCTGCGGGGCTAGAGCCCGCAGGTTCCGACCGAAGCCACCGAGGGCGGCTCAGGCCGCCGAGGACTTCGCGGCCGAACCCACAATGTGCTCGGCGACGCGCACCGCCTGCGCGACCACGGTGAGCGAGGGATTGAAGCCGGTCGAGCTCGGCAGGAACGAGGCATCGACGACGTAGAGGTTATCGAGGTCCCAGACCTTGCAAAAGGGATCGAGGACCGACGTTGCCGGATCGGTGCCGAAGCGCGCGGTGCCGCATTGATGCATCGCGACGGTGATATCCATCTTCTGGGTGATGACGATCGGGTAGCCGATCGCGCGCATCAGCCTCGACCAATGCTTCACCAGCTCGCCATGAGACTTCAAGTTGTTCGGCGTGTAGCTCACGCGGATCGTCCCGTCCGCATCGAGAGAGACCCGATTCTCGGGATCCGGCAGGTCCTCCGACATGATCCACCAATCGACCGACCGTTCGGCGAAGCGGTTCATCAGCCATTCCGGCAGCCAGCGCTGGTTCGCAGTGAGCATCCCGCCCTGCAGCTTGCCGAGGCCCTGCACATTGCCCATCGGATAGGGCCGCACGGCATTCGCGAGATAGAAATCGTTGATGCAGAGGGATTTCTGGAACACGACCGGATTTCGCCGCAGCGGGTTTATCGCCATCATAGCGGTGTTGTTGTGCGCCATGTAGTTGCGGCCGAGCTGATCCGACGCGCTGTTGCCGAGACCACGCGGATGCTTGTCGTTGGCCGAACGCAAGAGCAAGGCCGTGGAGTTGATCGCACCGGCGGCGGAGATGAAGAGGCCCGCCTTGACCGCCAGCGCAGCGCCATCGCTGCGGATCTCTATGCCGGTCACTCTTCGGCCCGTGCCGTCGGTGAGCAGCCGCTCCACCTTGGTATCGAGGATCAGATCGACACGCCCGCTATTCAAGGCGGGCCCGATCAGACGCATCTCCGCGTCGTTCTTGGCGCCGAGCTTGCATGCAAAGCCATCGCAGGTCCGGCAGCGGATGCAGTTGCCGCCCTCGTGGCGATCGACGGCAATCGGCAATGGGAACGGCCGCAGCCCCTTGGCGCGGAGCTTGGCGGCAACCGCCTCGATGATCGGCTCATGGCCGATCGGCGGATATGGCATCGGACCGGACCGCGGCGGCTCGATCGGATCGGCGCCGGCAAGGCCATGAGTCCCCATCAGTCGTTCGGCCACGTCGTAGTAGGGCGCCAGGTCCCGGTAGCGAATCGGCCAGGCCGGCGCGACCCCGCCTTCGTGCTCCAGCGCCTCGAAATCCTGCTCCCGGAAACGGACCGTGGCGGCGCCGAAGAACTTCGAATTGCCACCGACATAGTAATAGGTGGAAGGATTGAACGGCTTGCCATCCCGGTCGTGCCAGGTTTCCTTGGCGGTATATTTCTTGTCGTGGAAGACTGCCTTTACCGACCAGTTGTCCGCTTCGCGCGGGAGATAGTTGCCGCGCTCGATCACGAGGACCGAGGCGCCGGCCTCGGCGAGCCGATTCGCCATCGCCCCGCCGCCCACCCCGGCGCCGACGATCGCCACGTCGTAGAATTCCTTGATCGCGTCCACAGCTCCCCCTGTGATTCCGATCCAAGGCCCTTAGGAGCCGGGAACCGGCGCGGCTGTCAACCTCCCTTTCGCCTTGAGCCTCGCCGGATGCCGCGTTAGAAGGGCGCCGCTGCTTTCAGACATGTAGTGCGGGTGTTTATTTGACGATGCTCTCCATTCCCGTCCGTATCGCGCAGGAACTCAACGTCCGCGAGGCGCAGGTCACCGCCACGATCGAATTGCTCGACGGCGGCGCGACCGTGCCGTTCGTGGCGCGCTATCGCAAGGAAGTGACCGGCGGGCTCGACGACACGCAGTTGCGCACACTGGACGAGCGCCTGAAATACCTGCGCGAGATGGACGAGCGCCGGACCGCGATCCTGAAGAGCATCGAGGAACAGGGCAAGCTGACGCCGCAGCTCCAGGAGCAGATCGACGCTGCCGATTCCAAGGCGCGGCTGGAAGATCTCTATCTCCCCTACAAGCCGAAGCGCCGCACCAAGGCGCAGATCGCGCGCGAAGCCGGGCTCGAGCCTCTGGCCGATCTGCTGCTCGGCGATCCGACCAAGGTGCCGGAAGCCGAGGCGGCTGCCTTCATCGACGCCGAGAAAGGCGTCGCCGACGTGAAGGCGGCGCTCGACGGCGCGATGCAGATCCTGATGGAGCGTTTCGCCGAGAATGCCGATCTGGTCGGCACCTTGCGCGACTTCGTCTGGAGCAACGCCAAGCTCACCTCGAAGCTGGTCGAGGGCAAGGCGGAGGCCGGCGCCAAATTCTCCGATTACTTCGACGCCGCCGAACCGATAGCGAAGATCCCTTCGCATCGGGCGCTGGCGCTGCTGCGCGGCCGCAACGAGGAGTTCCTGACCCTCGCCCTGGTGCTGGACGAGGAGCCGAAGGGGAAGGAGCTCGGGCCTTGCGAGCGCACGATCGCCGCCCGCTTCGGCATCGCCGACAAGGGCCGGCCGGCCGATGCCTGGCTGCAGGAAGTCGTCCGCTGGACCTGGCGCGTCAAGCTGAAGCTGCAGATCGACGTCGAGCTGATGACCCGGCTGCGCCAGGCCGCCGAGACCGAGGCCGTGCGCGTCTTTGCCGGCAACTTGAAGGACGTCCTGATGGCCGCTCCGGGTGGCGGCCGCGCCACGATCGGCCTCGATCCCGGGCTTCGGACAGGGGTCAAGGTTGCGGTGGTGGCCGCGACCGGCAAGGTGCTGGAGACGGCGGTGATCTATCCGCATGAGCCGCAGCGGAAGTGGGACGAATCGATCGCGATCCTCGCCGCCCTGGCATCGCGGCACCAGGCCGAACTGATCGCCATCGGCAACGGCACCGCCTCGCGCGAGACCGACAAGCTGGCCGCCGACCTGATCAAGCTGCATCCGCAGCTGAAGCTCACCAAGATCGTGGTCTCCGAAGCCGGCGCTTCGGTCTATTCCGCCTCGGAATATGCGTCGAAGGAACTGCCGGCGCTGGACGTGACCTTGCGCGGCGCGGTCTCGATCGCACGACGCCTGCAGGATCCGCTGGCCGAGCTGGTGAAGATCGATCCCAAATCGATCGGCGTCGGCCAGTACCAGCATGACGTCAACCAGACCCAGCTCTCCCGATCGCTGGATGCGGTGGTCGAAGACTGCGTCAACGCGGTGGGCGTCGATGTCAACCTGGCCTCGGCCAAGCTGCTGGAGCGGGTTTCCGGCCTCAACGAGACTCTCGCCCAGAACATCGTCGCGCATCGCGACCAGAACGGCCCGTTCCAGTCGCGCCAGGCGCTGCTGAAAGTGGCGCGGCTCGGCCCCAAGGCGTTCGAGCAATGCGCCGGGTTCCTGCGCATCCGCGACGGCGAGGACCCGCTCGATTCCTCGTCGGTGCATCCGGAGGCCTATCCGCTGGTGCGCCGCATCCTCCAGCATCTCAAATCCGAGATCCGCGCGGTGATCGGCGATGCGACCGTCTTGCGTCGCCTCAACCCCGAGCAATTCGCCGACGAACAGTTCGGCGCGCCGACGGTCACCGACATCCTGAAGGAGCTGGAGAAGCCCGGCCGCGATCCGCGCCCGGAGTTCAAGACGGCGACCTTCAAGGACGGCGTCGAGGAGATGAAGGATCTCCAGCCCGGCATGCAGCTCGAAGGCGTCGTGACCAACGTCGCCAATTTCGGCGCCTTCGTCGATATCGGCGTGCATCAGGACGGGCTGGTGCATGTCTCCGCGCTCGCCGATCGCTTCGTGAAGGACCCGCGCGAGGTGGTGAAGCCCGGCGACATCGTGAAAGTGAAGGTGCTGGAGGTCGATCTGAAGCGCAAGCGCATCTCCCTCACCATGCGCCTGCATGACGACGGGGCGAAGCGCGGTCCGGCACCGAACGATCGCCCGCTCACCCAGCGCGACCGCCAGCACATGACGGACCGGCCGAAGGCCGCTGCACCGAAGGCGCCGGACAACGCGCTGGCGGCGGCGTTCAACAAGGCCGGGTTCACGCTCAGGAAGTAAGGGCTCGGTGGCCCGCATGCGCCTGTTGATCCTCGGCGGCACGCGGTTCCTCGGGCGAGCGATTGCGAAGCATGCCGTCGCGCTCGGCCATGACGTGACTTGCGCGGCGCGCGGCCTTGCCGGGACCGTGCCGCAAGGCACTCGACTGATCGTTGTCGACCGCGATCAACCGGACGGGCTCGCGCCCCTGGCTGGGATGCCATTCGACGCCGTGGTCGACGTATCCCGTCATCCCGGCCAGGTGCGCCGCGCTGTCGCTGCGCTGAAGCCGCAGGTTGCGCATTGGACCTTCGTATCGACGGTGAGCGTCTATGCCGACAGCCGCACGGTCGGACAGCGGGCAGACACCGCACCACTCCTGGCGCCCCTAGCGCCGGAGATCGAGCATTGCACCGAGGAAACTTACGGGGCGGCCAAGATCGCGTGCGAACAGGCGGTGGGCGACGATGCCTTCATCTGCCGCGCCGGCTTGATTGTCGGGCCGGAGGATCCGACCGGGCGTTTCACCTATTGGCCGATGCGGCTTCAATACGGCGGCGAGGTGTTGGCGCCCGGGGCGCCCGATGACGCCGTTCAGCTCATCGACGTGCGCGACCTCGCCCAATGGATCGTGCATGCCGCGCAAACTGGCCTGATCGGTCGCTTCGACGCGATCGGTCCGACCTATACCCGCGGCCGGCTGTTGGCGGAATGCGCCGAAGCCGTCGGCGAGCACTGCACCTTCACCTGGGTCGATCGCGCGTTTCTGGAAAGGCTTAACGTCAAGCCCTGGTCGGGCCCGCAGTCCCTGCCGCTCTGGCTGCCGCTTCCGGATTATGCGGGTTTTGCAACGCGCGACACGTCATCGGCGCGAGCGGCCGGGCTTACAGTGCGGACTCTCGCGGAGACGGCCCGAGACACGCTCTCCTGGGCGCGCCGCGCCGACGGGCCGGTGACCGGCCTGACGGCGGATGAAGAACGCGCCGTTCTCAAAGTCTGGCATGGAAGCCGCGACCATCGCTGGTCCTAGGATCCCGCCGCGCAGGTCTCGGGCCCCGAGACCGCGACGCGATAGATGATGTCGAGATCGTTGGCCCAGACCGCGATCCGGCAATCGGTGTCCGGCTTGCGGAACTGATAGAAGCGGCCGCCGGTGACGAGGCGCGTGCGGGTTTCCGGCACGCCCCATTCCTCACGCAGCGTGAACACGGCGTTGCCGGTGTATTTCTGGCTCTGCACGGCGCCGTACTGGTCCGTCGGCGTGCAGGCCGTGACGAGTGCCAGAACACCGATCGCAGTCCCTACTTTCATCACGCGCCCGATCTGTTTCAGGTTTCCCGCATTTTAGGCGCGGACAACCCGCCGGGAAATGCCCATCGCGGGGCGGCCGAACCCGACCGCCCCGCAACGTCTCAGGAATAGGCCGCCTGCTTCAAGCGCCGCGGCAGCAGGAAGTCGAAGGCGGCGAAGGCGAGGATCGCCAGGCCGGTCAGCGGGAAGAGGACGCAGACGACGAGCGCGATGCCGAGCACCGCGCGCGGGATCCGGTAATCCGCCGGATAGCGCGGCGCGCCCAGACTGCCGGCCGGCCGGCGCTTCCACCACATCACCACGCCCGAGACGCACAGGAACACCACGAACAGGCAATAGACCGTGTTCAAGATCGTGTTCCAAAGTCCCAGCGTGCCCTGGTGGAGCGCGATGCCGACCGCCATCGCCTTGCCGCCGAGGCTGTAATCGGCGAAGCGGATATCGGCCAGCGCCTTGCCGCTGTAGCGGTCGATGTGGATGGTACGGTCGCCCATCGGATCTGTCGTGTCGCCGTCCATGGAATCCGCGGAGATCGTGTAGACGCCCTTCGGCCCGCTCGGCAGGTTGATGCGAAACTGCGCGGCGAAACCGATCGATCGCGCATAGGCCGAGACCGTGTCGAGGTCCACCTGCCCCATCGGGATCGCCTGCTTGCCGGCCTGCGAGCCGGACAGCGGCATCGGCGTCTGCTCGAGCGCCCAGGGCACTTCCTTCATCGCGCCGTGATTCATCTTGGCATGGGTTTCGTCGGAGAGCGGCACGTTGTCGAACTTTTCCGCCGGAAAGGTGCTCCAGGCCTGCACGATCTTGGTGCCCCAGATTCCGGTCCAGGCCAGGCCGGAGAGCAGGAAGAACAGCAGCACGATCGAGAAATAGAAGCCGCCGGTCATATGCAGCTGGCGCCAGAGTGCGCGGCCGCGCAAGGCGAGGTTCGGCATCAGCGCCTGGGCCCAGCCACGTCCGTTGCGCGGCCACCAGAGATAGAGGCCGGTCAGCACCAGCACGATGCCGAGTCCCGCCGCGATCTCCTGCAACCGGTCGCCAAAATCGCCGAGCAGCAATGTGCCGTGGATATGGTCGGCCCAGTAGAACCAGGTGTCGTCCTTGACGATGGTGCCCAGCACCTTGCCGTCATGGGGATCGATCGAGACCACATGATCCTTCGCATCCGCATTGACCAGGAAGACGCTGGCGCGGCGGTCGGCGGCGGCCGGATGCACGAACAGCCGCGCCGTGCCGCCGGGGATGGCGGCCTCGGCCGCCTTCATCTGCGCTTCGATGCTCAGGCGCTCGCCGCCGGGGGTCACGGGATATTTCTTGCCGAAGAAGGTCTCGACCGATCCGCCATAGACCATGACCAGGCCGGTCAGGGCGAGGACGAGCAGGAAGGGCACGACCACCAGGCCGGCATAGAAATGCCAGCGCCAGACGGCGCGATAGAGGGCAGGCAGGGACGATGCGCCCTGGGACGATGCGCGCTGGGACGATGCGCGTTGGGGCGCCGTCCCGAAAGTTTCGGGATTCATTGCGGTTCTCCAAAGGATGCGGAAGGAAGCGGCGGCGATCAGGCCGCTTGCGGTGGCCCTTGGGAGAAAGCGTCGGACGGATAGAGCGAGAGCGGCGACTGGCGCGCAGCGTCGCGGCGGTAGGGTGCTTCGACCGTGAGCGCGCGCGGCGTGACGGTGGGCCCGCCGTCGGCGAGTGCCGCGACCGGGGCATGACCGCCCAGCGTGCAAGTCGGTCCGCAGAGCTGGCACTTCTGCTGATGGTCGACGGGGCTTGCGGGTGCGTTGTCGCCGTTGGACTCGCCGCTCGGACCGCAGAGATGCGCACCGAGATAGGCCTGCAGCGGATCCGCCGCCGCGAAGGCCGGCAGCAGGGCGCTCAGCAGCAGGGCGTAGGCCGCGATCAAGCCGATCGCCAACCGATGCCGCCGCACGCCCGTGATCAAACCCCACTTCGCCATTCTCGACTTTGAGCATGACGCGGCCGGTTGCCGCAAGTGCGGGCTTCCCCCTAGCCGCAGCGCTGACCCGGCGAGTCGCGCTTGACCGGCACAGTGCAGCTCTCTACCAAGAGCGCCGATGGTTCCCCGTACCCGCACGATGTCGGGCCGAGGATAATAGGGAACACGGTGCGATGCCGTGGCTGCCCCCGCAACTGTAAGCGGTTCGTCGAACATCCATGCGGTCCCGCATCAACCTGGACCGCAACCACTGGGAAGAATTCCCGGGAAGGTGGATGCCGGCAATGACCGCGAGCCAGGAGACCTGCCATCACCCATGCAACCATCTTTGCCGGCGGGGCGTCCGGAGGGAGAAAACATGACCCAAGCATCGTCACTCGAGCGTTCCGCCGACAGTCTCGCGGCGCTCTTCACCGCATCCGTCGGGAGCGCGAAAACCGATGGTGAGCTCCGCCTCGACCTCCTGCGCTGGATCCTCGACCTGGCACCAGAGATCGATCCGGCCCATGCCGCGCGGATCCTGATCGGCCGGCAATCCCGCGGCGAAGGCGCCGCCTTCTCCGGCTTCGCCCAGTCGCTGATCGCCGAGGTCGGCCGGGCGGACCGGGCGCAGCTCGCCGCCTTTCCCAGAGTTCGCCGGCGCGGCACGGCGCGAATGAAGCCGAACGAGTCGCTGCGGCATCAGGTCGAGCCCCTCAGGCCGGATTGACGCTTTCGGGGCCGGGTCCTTATAATCGTCCGTGATGGTGCCCCGACGGATGAAGTCCAGGGGCTTAAAAGGGAACACGGTGCGGACGACCCAAAAGGGGCCAAAACCGTGACTGCCCCCGCAACTGTCAGCGGAGAGCCGAGCGTCAGTGTGACCACTGGATACCTTTGAAAGAGGGGCTGGGAAGGTCGGCGCAAGGCGGAGACCCGCGAGTCAGGAAACCTGCCATCGGGAGTGATGCCTTCAACCGCGCGACGGGGATGTCGCGCCCGATAGGAGAGTTCCGATGACCACCACCACCCAGACCCGCACCAACACCGCCACGATCAGCGCCACCCGCTCGAAGACCCTGATCGCCGCTAGCATGGCCGCCTTCCTCGGCATGTTCATGATCTGGGGCGTCGGCTTCTCGCATGTCGCGGCGGCGCATAACGCGGCCCACGACACCCGTCATTCCAACGGCTTCCCCTGCCACTAAGGGACTAGCCACATGGACATGTTTCGGCGGCTGTTCATCGCAGCCGCGAGCGCCGGACTATTGTCCGGGCTCTTCGTCACACTCGTGCACAACGTGACCACGGTCCCCATCATTCTCCAGGCCGAAGTGTTCGAGCAGGCCGCCGAGCAACAGGCGCCCGCCGCCGCGGCAGCCGAAGAATCTCACGACCACGACGCGGCGGCCGGGGAACACGCGCATGACGGCGAAGAGGAAGAGCCGCAAGGCAGGCTTGAACGCGCCGCCAAGACTGCCGGCGCCGATCTTCTGACCGGCATCGGGTTCGCATTGCTGCTGATTGCCGCCTATGCGGTCAGCGGCCGGGCGGTCGATTGGCGCCAGGGCGTGTATTGGGGGCTCGCGGGTTTCGCGGTCTTCATGCTCGCCCCGAGCCTCGGCCTGCCGCCGGAAGTGCCCGGCACCGCGGCGGCGGATCTCACCGCAAGGCAGATCTGGTGGGTGGCGACCGTTGTGCTGACGGCGAGCGGCCTCGCTCTGCTGTTCTACAAGCAGCAGCCCAATCCGCTCTTTGTCGTGGTCGCTTTGGCGCTCATCGTGGCGCCCCATGCAATCGGGGCGCCGCAGCCGGAGCATTATGAATCGGCGGCACCGGAATCCCTGGCGCACCGCTTCATCACCGCGACGATGATCGCCCAGCTGCTGTTCTGGGCGGTGCTTGGTGCGCTCAGCGGCTACTTCTACAAGCGGTTCGTGCAGCCGGCCTGACCGCCGTCTTTCAACCTCTCAACGATCGCGTCTGACCGCGCCGCTTTCGCGTGCGCGTCAGCGAAGGAGAAGTCATGTCCATTCGCAACTGCGTTTCGCTTGCGACCTTCTTGACCGCCGCGGCTCTCGCCCTGCCCGCCGCGGCCGAATCCACAGCCTATCCACTGACTTTGGAGAATTGCGGCCGCAGCATCACCTTCGACCATGCGCCGGCCCGCGCCGTCTCGATCGGGCAGAGCAACACCGAGATCCTGCTTTCCCTCGGCCTCGGCGCGAAGATGGTCGGCACCGCCGTCTGGTTCAGCCCGGTGATGAAGGGATTCGAGGCGGAGAACGCCAGGATCCCGCGCCTCGCCGACAACGATCCGAGCTTCGAAAGCGTGGTGAAACAGCAGCCGGACCTGGTCACCGCGCAATACGAATGGCATGTCGGCCCGAACGGCTCCGTCGGCACCCGCGATCAGTTCGCCGAGCTCGGCGTTCCGACCTACATCGCCCCGGCCGATTGCGTCGCCAAGGACAATTCCGGCGGCGGCGACGGCGTGCGGCGAGAGATGTTCACCATGGATCTCATCTATCGCGAGATCCGCGACCTCGCGCGGATCTTCGACGTCAACGACCGCGGCGAGGCCCTGGTCGCGAGGCTGAAGCAGAGGGAGGCCGCGGCGATCGCCACGGCCAGCGGCGCCGCGGACAAGAGCGTCACCATGGCCTTCTGGTTCTCCAGCCCGAAGATTCCCGGTGATTCCTATATCGCCGGCGTCAACGGCGGTGCTGGCTACATCATGCATATCCTCGGCGCCCGCGACATCATCGACCTCAAGGACGAATGGCCGCTGGTGAGCTGGGAGCGCGTGACCGCCGCCAACCCGACCGTGCTGGTCATCGCCGAGATGTCGCGTCGCCGACATCCGGCAGACTCGGCGGCTGCGAAGATGAACTTCCTGAAGACCGACCCGGTCGCGAGCGAGATGAATGCGGTCAAGCAGAACCGGATCATCACCATCGATGCCCAGGCGATGGATCCCGGGATCCGCACCATCGACGGGATCGAGCAGGTGGCACGGGGCCTGAAGGCCTTCGGCCTTTCCTATTGAGCGCCGCCGACCAGGCACCGGTAGAAGGCGGGCGCGGCCATTGGGCCGCGCTCGCGATCGCCGCCTTGGGCGTGCTGGTTCTGACCATGGCCTTCGCCATCTCCACCGGCGAGATCCGCGTGCCGCTCGGCGTCATCGCCAAGACCATCGGCAACAAGGTCTTCGGTGCAGCCTATGCGCTCGATCCGATCCAGGAAGGCATCGTCTGGAATTACCGGCTGAGCCGAACGGTGGTCGCGGCCTGCGCCGGAGCCGCCTTGGCTTTGTCGGGCACGATCCTGCAGGCGCTGCTGCGCAATCCCCTGGCCGAGCCCTACGTCCTTGGCATCTCCGCCGGCGCCTCCACCGGCGCCGTGGCGATCGTCATCCTCGGTTTCGGCGGCGGACTTCTCACGCTTTCCGGCGGCGCCTTTCTCGGCGCGCTGAGTGCCTTCGGGCTGGTCGCCCTGCTCGCCTCCGGTGCCGGCAGCGACCGCGTCGTGCTTTCGGGCATTGCCGCATCGCAGCTCTTCAATGCCTTGACCGCCTATATCGTCACCACCTCGGCCGATGCCGAGCAGGCGCGCGGCGTCATGTTCTGGCTGTTGGGCAGCCTCAGCGGCGCGAACTGGGCGGATGTCGGCATGGCGGCACCCGTGGCCCTGGCCGGTGCCGTGGTCTGCCTGTTTCATGCCCGGGCGCTCGACGCCTTCGCGTTCGGATCCGATACGGCGGCGAGCCTCGGCATTGCGGTGTCGCGTGTGCGCCTTGTGCTCTTCGGTCTTACCGCAGCCATGACGGCAGTCATGGTCAGCCTGGTCGGTGCGATCGGCTTCGTCGGACTGGTGGTGCCGCATGCCATGCGATTCGTGGTCGGCCCCGGCCACGACCGGCTGCTGCCGGCTTCGGCACTGGCGGGCGCCGTGTTCATGGTGCTGGCCGACATCGTCTCCCGGATCATCGTGCCCCAGCAGGTGGTGCCGATCGGCGTGGTCACCGCCTTGGTCGGTGCGCCGGCATTCGCGGTGATCCTCACCAGAGCCCGGAGAGCCGCATGACGCTCCGCATTCAAGATGCCGCCTGGAAAGCCGGCGGCAAGCTGATCCTCGACGGCGTCTCGATCGACGCGCGGCCGGGAGAGATGCTTGGGCTGCTCGGTCGGAACGGCTCCGGCAAGTCGAGCCTGCTGCGCCTGATCTGCGGGCTGCGGCCCCTGGCGCGCGGTGTCATCACGCTGGATGGCCGCGACATCGCCGGCTTCTCCCGGCGCGATCTCGCGCAGCGCCTGGCGCTGGTCGAGCAGCAGGCGACGACCGATGCGCCGATGACGGCACTCGATGTCGTCCGCCTCGGCCGCACGCCGCATCGCGGCGCGCTCTCCGCCTGGGCGCGGCACGACGAGGCGGCGGTCGCCGAAGCGCTGCGCGCCACCGATCTGTGGGAAAAGCGCGGGCAGGCCTGGCACACGCTTTCCGGCGGCGAGCGCCAGCGGGTGCAGATCGCCCGGGCCCTGGCCCAGGAGCCGAGCGAGCTCCTGCTCGACGAGCCGACCAACCATCTCGACATCCGTCACCAGCTCGATCTGCTCGCGCTGCTGCGGCGGCTGGCCGTCACGACGGTGGTGGCGCTGCACGACATGAATCTTGCGGCCGCTTTCTGCGACCGCCTGGTCGTGCTCGACCGTGGGCGCGTCGCTGCGATGGGTTCTGTGGCCGAGGTGCTGACGCCGGAGTTGATCCGCACTGTGTTCGGGGTGACGGCGCAGGTCTCGTATCGGGCCGAGCGACCGCAGATCGCGTTCGTGACCTAGGGCTTCGCGAACCCGCAATGCCGCATCACGAAATCGGCGATCGCGCCGATGTCGTTGAGGTCGATCACCGGCAGCCGGGTGTCCGGCTTCGGTCCATCGACCAGGATGGCGACGATGTTCGGATCTTCGGCGGCCAGCAGCGGCTTGCCGTTGGCCTCGCGGTAGATCTCCAGCTTGTCGTGGCCTTCGCGCTTGAAGCCCTCGACCAGCAGGAGATCGACCGGGCTCATATGCTGCATCAGCGCCTTGGAATCCGGCTCCGGTGCGCCGCGCAGTTCATGCATCAGCGCCCAGCGGTTGCCCGAGGCGACCAGCACTTCGGTGGCCCCGGCCTCGCGGTGGACATACGAATCTTTGCCTGGCGTGTCGACGTCGAAGGCGTGATGCGCATGCTTCATGGTGGAGACGGTGATGCCGCGGCGGATCAGCTCCGGGATCAGCTTGGCGAGCAGCGTGGTCTTGCCGGCTCCGCTCCAGCCGGCCAAACCCAATACCTTCACTTCTTCTGATCCGCGCGGTCGTCTTCGGCCATGTGCTTGATGCCGACCCGGAAATAGTCATAGCCGGTGACCAGGGTCAGCGCCGCGGCGATCCACATCAGCGCCTCGCCGACGATCTGCAAAGGCAAGCCCGGCACGACATCGCCAAGGATCAGGAAGCCCATGGCGATCATCTGCATGGTGGTCTTCCATTTTGCCAGCATCGAGACCGGCAGCCGCACCTTGAGTTCGGCGAGGTATTCCCGGAGGCCCGAGACCAGGATCTCGCGGCAGAGGATGATCAGCGCGGGCAGCACCACCCAGCCGGAAATCTGGCCATGGGCAGTCATGACCATCAGGATCGCCGCCACCACCAGCTTGTCGGCGATAGGGTCCAGGAACCGGCCCAGGGCCGAGACCTGATCCATCCGGCGGGCGATGTAGCCGTCGAAGAAATCGGTGATACAGGCGATCGCGAACAGGATGAACGCGAGCCAGCGCAGCAGCGGCTCGTTGAAGAACAGCAGGGCCGCGATCAGCGGAATCGCAGCGATGCGCGAGAGGGTGAGGAGATTGGCAATGTTCGTCATGACGTTTGGCGTACGTCTTCTTTTCGGTTCGTGAGGAAAATAGCAGGTCGAATCACGCCTGTCACACGGCTGAAATGCGGCGAATCATCATCCGCCATGAAAGTGATCATAGATCTTGCGGGCGACCGCCTCGGAAACGCCCGGAACCGCCGATAAGTCCGAAAGTCCGGCCTGGGAGACCGCCCGGGCCGAGCCAAAATGCAGCAACAGCGCCTTCTTGCGCTTGGCGCCGATCCCGGGCACGTCGTCCAGGATCGAATGCCGGATCTCCTTGGAACGCTTGGCCCGATGGGCGCCGATCACGAATCGGTGCGCCTCGTCGCGCAGGCGCTGCAGGAAATAGAGGACGGGGCTCTTCGGATCGAGGCTGAAGGGCTCCCGCCCCGGCATGAAGAAGCGCTCGCGTCCGGCATTGCGGTCCGGTCCCTTGGCGATCGCCGCCAGGCACACGTCGGAGATGCCGAGATCGGCCAGCACCTGCATTGCGGTGTTAAGCTGGCCCTGACCGCCATCGATGAGCACCAGGTCCGGCCAGAGTCCCTTGTCGCGGTCCGGATCCTCCTTGAGCGCCCGGTTGAAGCGCCGAGTCAGCACCTGGCGCATCATCCCGTAGTCGTCGCCCGCCATCACCGGCGGCCGCGCCGGATCAATGGTCTCGATCACCTTCTCCAGCGAGGCATTGGGCTCGACCTCGAAGGCGGGCAGCGGCGCCTCACCGAGCCCGTTCGGCGCCTCGTCCTGAGGCTCCTCTTCCTCTTTCCGGGTCACGTCGCGGATCGAGTATTTGCGATACTGGTTCTTCATGAAGCCTTCCGGACCGGCGACGATCATCGCGCCATAGGGATTGGTGCCGGAGATGTGGCTGTTGTCGTAGACCTCGATCCGCCTCGGCGGCTGCTCCATCTTGAAGAGCTCGGCGAGCGCCGCGAGCAGTCGCGTCTGCGAGGCGGATTCCGCCATGCGCCGGGTCAACGCGTCCTTGGCATTCAGCAGCGCGTGATCCAGCGCCTTGCGCTTGTCGCCGCGCTGCGGCGCCAGGATCTCGACCTTGCGGCCGGCGCGCAGGGTCAAAGCCTCGGCCAGCAGCTCGGCCTCGGCCGGCATTTCGTTGACCAGGATCAGTTTGGGCGGCGTCTTGTTCTCATAGAACTGGCCCATGAAGGCGGCGAGGATGTCCTTCACCTCGGCCTGGCGGTCATGGGCCGGGAAATAGGCCCGGCTGCCGTAATTGCTGTTGTTGCGGAAGAAGAAGACCTGCACGCAGCTGTGGCCGGATTCTTCCTGGTGCGCGGCGATGATATCCGCCTCTTCGACATTCTCCAGGTTGATGTCCTGCCGGCTCTGGATCGCCGCCAGCGCCTGAATCCGATCTCGGAGGCGCGCGGCTTTCTCGAACTCCAGCGCGTCCGAGGCCTGCTGCATCTCGGAGGACATCCGCAGCTTCACCGCATCGCTCTTGCCGGTGAGGAAATCGTGCGCTTCCTGCACCAGGCCGTGATAGTCGGCCTCGGTGATCCTTCCCACGCAGGGCGCCGAGCAGCGCTTGATCTGGAATTGGAGACACGGACGCGTCCGGCTGGCGAAGATCGAATCCGAGCAAGGCCGCAGCAGGAAGGCGCGCTGCAGCGCGACGATGGTGCGGTTGACCGCGCCGGCGGAGGCGAATGGCCCGAAATACTCGCCCGGCCGGTTGCGCGCGCCGCGATGCTTGGCGAGCTGCGGCGCCGGATGATCGCCGGTGATCAGGATATAGGGGAAGCTCTTGTCGTCGCGCAGCAGAACGTTGTAGCGCGGCATGTAGCGCTTGATCAGGTTCGCTTCCAAGAGCAGCGCTTCCACCTCGGTGTGGGTGGTCACGAACTCCATCGCCGCGGTCTCGGAGATCATCCTTTGAATACGATTGGCCTGCCGGTAGGGCTGGGTATAGGCGGTCACCCGCTTCTTCAGGTCGCGCGCCTTGCCGACATAGAGGACGTCGCCCTTGGCGTTCATCATGCGATAGACGCCGGGCGAGTTCGGCAGGGTCTTCACCTTCTCGCGGATGACGCCGGCGCCCTGCGCGAGCCGGCCGCGCTCGGCACGCGGCGTTTCCGCCTCGTCCAATCCCTCGATCGCGGTATCGGTCCTCTCGTCGGTCATGCTGCGGATATAAGGCGTTCCAAAGCTCATTTCTGCAGCAGCCTAGGATCGGGCTGCCATTCGGCGAACTCTTACGCCGGGACTCACCCTCAATCCAGGGCTGGATGCCCGGCGGATATCCCCGGATTCTGTGGATAAGTCTGTCGGTAATCTCCACCCGGTCCGGCGGGCTGCAGGGATTCCGCCGATTTCCAAGAAATGCACAGGAAATAGGCAGAAGTGACAAGCCTTTGATCTATATGATCTTATTCAGGCCGGTCTGAAATATCGTGGTCACAAAGCGGACTCTGCTCTTGACTCCGGGGGGCGTTTGAGACTCCGGCGGCCATGTGAACAACTTGGCTCAGGAATCTCCGTTTAGGGGTCTGAAACCATTAATTTTTCGCTGTCACGGCGCTGACGCGGTTTCGTCTCTCCCGCGTCGCATCAACGGGCATTTCGCACCCGTTCGATCTCCACACCGACGCTGTCGGCCTCGGGAAACACGTCCAGCTTCTCGATCCGCACTTTCGCAGATTGCACACGGCGGTCGACCAGACAGGCTTGCGCGATTCTGTCCGCCAGGGTTTCGACCAGGTTGATGTGACCTTCATCGACGATGGCGCGGACCTGCTCGACGAGGTCGGCGTAGTTCACGACATGGGCAAGCTCATCCTTGATGGCCGGATGCTCGGTGCAGATCAGCTCGAGATTGACGCGCACCCGCTGGGTGCCGAGCTTCTCGTGCTGATAGACCCCGATCCGCGCCGACAGCACGAGGTCGCGGACGAAGACCTTCATCATGCGTGCCGCTGCGGTGGACGGATGCGCGGCAATCTTCCCAATGGTTTTTTCGGCCTGACTCATGCGGTTAGAACCCTCCTGCGATGAAGATGTTGCCGCACTCTGGGGCAGGCCCGACGACCGAGCGAAGGCGGAAGCCGCGCTCTGGGGCTTCCAGCAGGAGCGCCCAGCCCCTGCATGCCAACATTATAGTGTTTTGCTCTTTCCGAGTCCCACGCGCTGTCGCAAGGGCGACCGGCGCATTTCTCATACCGGCAGGAAGCTTATTCCCGCGGCAGGAAGCCTTTCGTGGATTGCTGCCAGCCGAGGTGCTCGCCGCCATCCAACGCGATCATCTGGCCGGTCATCGCCGGCGCGGACAGGATGAAGCGCACCCCGGCGGCGATTTCTTCCGGCGTCGCACCATGGCCGAGCGGAACCGCGGCGCTCTGGGCGTCGAACTGATCCTGCGACTGCCGCTCGCTGGGCAGAGTCGGGCCGGGTCCGATCCCGTTCACACGGATGCGCGGTGCCAGAGCCAGCGCGAGGGTGCGGGTCAATGTCCAAAGCCCCATCTTGGCGACGGTATAGGACAGGAAATAAGGTGTGAGCTTCCACACCCGCTGATCCAGCATATTGACGATGTTGCCCTCGACACCGTCCGGGAGCTGCTTGGCGAAAGCCTGCGAGAGAACGAGCGGCGCGCGCAGTCCGGTCTCGATATGCCGGTCCCAGCTGTCGCGGGTGACGGTCTCGACCTTGTCCATCTCGAAGACCGACGCGTTGTTCACCAAGCAGGTGAGCGGCCCCAGTTTCTCCCGCGCCCGCGGGATCAGGGTTTCGACCTCCGCCTCCTTGCCGAGATCGGCTTGCAGCACCGCCACGCGGCAACCGAGCGCGCGGATGTCCTTCGCCGTCGCCTCGGCTTCGGCGAGCGAGCTGTGGCAATGCACGGCGATGTCCCAGCCGTCGGCGGCGAGGCCCAGCGCAATGGCGCGTCCGAGACGCTTCGCCGCCCCGGTGACCAGGGCTGTCTTGATGGGGGCTGATTCAGGCATGGCCGGAGAATGGCGGGCTAAGCGCAGCGAGGCAAGCCACAAAGCACGTTGAAATCGCTGGCCTTTCGGAGGAGCCGGGCGAAGGCCGCTTGATGTGTGTCAAAGCCCTGCGTGCCAGTTTCGGATCAAATCGGACGAACATTGCAGTGAGCCTTGGAATGCGCCTGGTCCCCCTCGTCATCCTGGCCGCGATCGTCGCCGTCGCCGCCGCCTTCATCATCCGTTGGCAAACCGAACAGGCCGACGCGGTTCCGGCCGGTCTCGCCCGTGCCAACGGCCGCATCGAGGCCGAGCGCGCCGCGGTCGCCTCCAAGTATGCCGGCCGGGTCGCCGAGATCCTGGTGAAGGAAGGCGATTTCGTCGATCGCGGCACGGTGATTGCTCGCATGGATACGGCGGAGCTGCTGGCTGAACTCGCCGCCGCCAAGGCCAAGGCGCAGCAAGCGGTGCAGGGCGTCGGCCAGGCCAAGGCCCAGCTGCTGATGCGCCAGGCCGAGCTCAAGCTGGCCAATGTCGAATTGCAGCGCGCGCAGACGCTCAGCAAGCGCGACTATATCTCGGCCTCGACGGTTGATCAGCGCCAGGCGCAGCGCGATGTCGCCGCCGCCACGGTCACCTCGGCACAGGCGGCGATCGGCGATGCCGAGGCGGCGCAGGATGCCGCCGAGGCCTCGGTCGCGCAGCTGCAGGCGGTGCTCGACGACATGACCTTGAAGGCGCCGGTCTCCGGCCGCGTCGAGTATAAGCTGGTGCAGGCCGGCGAAGTGATCTCGGCCGGCGCGTCGGTGGTCACGCTGCTGGATCTCACCGATGTCTATATGACGATCTTTCTGCCGACGCCGGATGCGGGCCGCGTCGGGCTCGGCTCGGAGGCGCGGATCGTGCTCGATGCCGCCCCGGACTACGTCGTTCCCGCCAGCGTTTCCTTCGTCGCCGCCGAGGCGCAGTTCACGCCCAAGTTCGTCGAGACCGAGAATGAGCGCGAGAAGCTGATGTACCGAATCAAGGTGCGGATCGATCCCAAGCTGCTCGCGACCTACCGCGACTATGTGAAGGCCGGCCTCACCGGCAATGCCTATGTAAAGGTGCAAGCGGAGGCCGCCTGGCCCGACGCACTTGCGGCCAAGCTGCCGCCCGAGCCCGGCAAGTCGCAGTAGGCGCGCGCATGGCCACCAGCGGGCCAGCCCTGCGGATCGACGGCCTCACGCACCGGTACGGCCAGACCTTGGCGCTCGACGCCGTCAGCCTGGAGATTCCGGCGGGCGCATCGGTGGCGCTGGTCGGCCCGGACGGCGTGGGAAAATCCACTCTGCTCGGCATCATCGCCGGCGCAAAGCGAATCCAGGCCGGCACGGTCGCGGTGCTCGGCGGCGACATGCGCGACCGCCGGCACCGACGCAAGATCGGCCCGCGCATCGCCTTTATGCCGCAAGGCCTCGGCCGCAACCTCTATCCGACCCTTTCCGTCGCCGAGAACATCGACTTCTTCGCCAATCTTTTCGGCCTCGATCCTGGCGCTCTCGCCGAGCGGCGCGCTCGGCTGCTCGCGGCGACCGGGCTCGCGCCGTTTTCCGACCGGCCGGCCGGCAAGCTTTCCGGCGGCATGAAGCAGAAGCTCGGTCTCTGCTGCGCGCTGGTGCACGATCCCGATCTGCTGATCCTCGACGAGCCGACGACAGGCGTCGATCCGCTCTCGCGCCGCCAGTTCTGGGAGCTGATCGCGCAAATCCGCGCCGATCGGCCGGCCATGACCATGCTGGTAGCGACCGCCTATATGGAAGAGGCGGAAGGCTTCGACCAACTGATCGCGATCGACCAGGGTCGCGTGCTGGCGGCGGGCCGCACCCGGGAGGTCATCGCCGCGACGGGTGCCGCGCATCTCGATGCTGCCTATGTCGCCTTGCGGCATCGCGGCGATGGGACGCTGCCGCCGCCGCTCGCGATCCCGCCCCGCGTGCAACATGACGGCGCGCCGGCCATCGTCGCCGAAGGATTGACGCGGCGGTTCGGCGATTTCGTCGCGGTCGATCATGCGAGCTTCCGCATCGAGCGCGGCGAGATCTTCGGCTTCCTCGGCTCGAACGGCTCCGGCAAGACCACGACCATGAAGATGCTGACCGGCCTGCTGGCCGCCAGCGAAGGCAAGGCCGAGCTGCTCGGCCGACCGGTCCAGGCGCAGGACATCGCAACGCGGCTGAAGATCGGCTACATGTCGCAGAGCTTCTCGCTCTATGAGGAGCTGACGGTGCGGGCCAACCTCACGCTGCACGCGCAGCTCTATCGCATCGAAGCCGCGCAGGTGAAGCCGCGCATCGAGGCTGCACTCAAGCGCTTCCAGCTCGCGGGCGTCGCCGATGCCCTGCCCGGCAAGCTGCCGCTGGGCCAGCGCCAGCGCTTGCAGCTCGCCGCCGCCTGTCTGCACGGGCCAGAAATCCTGATCCTGGACGAGCCGACCTCCGGCGTCGATCCGGAGGCCCGCGACGATTTCTGGCGCCTGATCCTGGAGCTTTCGCGCCGGGAAGGCGTCACCATCTTCATCTCGACCCATTTCATGAACGAGGCCGAACGCTGCGACCGCATCTCGCTGATGCATCGGGGCCGCACTCTCGCAGTCGGAACACCGGCTGAGATCGTGGCCGCCGAAAACGCAGAGAACATCGAGGAGGCCTTCATCCGGCAGATCGCCCGGGCCGAGCCGCAATCCGCCGCGGCGGACACGGCACCGCACGAAGCTGCGACCGCGCGCGGCATCGCGCTTCCCGGGTTCCTGCGCCGTCCGCTTGCTTTCGCGCGCCGCGAGCTCATCGAGCTGATCCGCGACCCGGTGCGCCTGGCCTTCGCCTTTCTCGGACCCGTCTTCCTGATGGTGACCTTCGGCTTCGGCGTTTCCTTCGACGTGGACAAGCTGACCTATGCTGTGCTGGACCGCGACCGGTCGCTGGAGAGCCGGAGCCTGCTCGAGAATTTCCAGGGCTCGCGCTACTTCCTGCAACAGCCTCCGCTGTTCGGCGCAAGCGAAATCGACCGGCGCTTGCGCTCCGGCGAACTGAAGATGGTGCTGGAGATTCCACCGGATTTCGGCCGCGACCTCCTCGCCGGCCGCAAGCCGGAGGTGGGCGTCTATCTCGACGGCAGCATGCCGTTCCGGGCCGAAACCATCCGCGGCTATGTCGACGGTATCGCCCTCGACTATGTCGAGACGCGGCTTTCCGGCAGCACCGGCGCCGTGCTCCCGGTCGCGATCCAGCCGCGCTTCCGCTTCAACCAGGATTTCAAGAGCGTGGTCGCGATCGTGCCCGGCGTCATCATGTTGTTGCTGATGCTGATCCCCGCCATGCTGACGGCGGTCGGCGTGGTGCGCGAGAAGGAGCTGGGCTCGATCGCCAATCTCTATGTCTCGCCCGCCGGGATCGGCGAGTTCCTGATCGGCAAGCAGCTCCCATACATCCTGATCGGCTTCATCGCCTTCCTGCTGCTGGCCGGCCTCGCCGCGCCGGTCTTCGGCCTGCTGCCCAAGGGAAGCCTGGCGGCGCTGGGACTCGGTGCCCTGCTCTATGTAGCCGCAGCAACGTCGTTCGGCCTGCTGGTCTCGGCCTTCGTCCGGACCCAGGTCGCCGCGGTCTTCGCCGCTGCGATTCTCTGCATGATCCCGACGGTCAATTTCTCCGGCTTGTTCTATCCGACCTCGACCCTCGAAGGCACCGGACGGATCTTCGGCATGCTGTTCCCCGCCTCCTGGTTCCAGACCATCAGCCTCGGCGTCTTCGACAAGGGTCTGGGTTTCGCGCATTTCCTGCCGCAGCTCGCGGCGCTCGGCGGCTTCGCGCTCGCCTTCCTCGGTATCGCCCGGCTGCTCGTCCGCAAGCAGGAGCGCTGAACATGGGCCGGCATGCAATCAACATCTTCCGTCTCGGCTTGAAGGAGCTCGCCAGCCTGTCGCGCGACATCGTCATGATGGTGCTGGTGGTCTACACCTTCACCCTCGCGGTCTACGATGTGGCGAAAGGCGCGCGCACCGAGGTGCAGAACGCGGCGGTGGCGATCGTCGATGACGACGGCTCGGATTTCTCGCGCAAACTCATGGATGCGATCCAGCCGCCTTATTTCCAGCACCCGGTCCGGGTCGACCGCGGCGCGGTCGAAAACCTGCTCAACCACGGCACGGTCACCTTCGTGCTCAGCCTGCCGCCCAAGCTCGAGGCGGATCTCCTGGCCGGACGGCAGCCGGAGATCGCCATCGAGGTCGATGCCACCGCCATGACCCAGGCGGGGGTCGGCACCAGCTATCTGCAGAACATCGTGACCCGCACCGCGCGCGAGTTCCTGCACGACCATGACGCCGAGGCCGGGCTGCCGGCCACCGTGGTGACGCGTGCGCTCTTCAACCCGAACCTGGAATCGCTCCGCTTCAACGCGGTCATGCAGGTCCTGGAGAACATCACCATTCTCGCTATCATCCTGGTCGGCGCCGCGGTGATGCGCGAGCGCGAGCGCGGCACGATCGAGCACCTGATGGTGATGCCGGTCACCGCGGCGGAGATCGCGCTCGCCAAGATCTGGGCCAACGGGCTAGTGATCCTGGTCGCCGCCGGCCTCTCACTGGTCTTCGTCGTCGGCTGGGCGCTGGATGCTCCGGTTTCCGGCTCGTTGCCCCTCTTCCTCGGCGGCGCCGCGCTGTATCTCTTCGCCGCGACTTCGCTCGGCATCCTGCTGGCGACGGTCGCCAATTCGATGCCGCAGCTCGGCCTGCTGGCGATCCCGATCTTCGTGGTGATGAACATGCTCTCCGGCACCACGACGCCGATGGAGGCGATGCCGGAATGGCTCGGCATCGCCATGCAGGCCTCGCCCTCCACGCATTTCGTCGCCCTGGCACAGGCGATCCTCTACCGTGGCGCCGGGCTGGACACGGTATGGCCGCAGATGGCGGCGATCTTCGGGCTCGGGCTGGTCTTCCTCACGGTGGCTTTGCTACGCTTCCGCGCGATGCTGGCGCGCCAGGCCTGATTCGGCGGCGGCCATCGGCCGCGAGGGACAACGAGGGAAACATGGAGAGCGGATCCATCGACTGGGAGACCTATTCCCATCCGCTTGAGCTGCTGGTGGCGCTGGGCGTGGGTTTGCTGATCGGCATGGAGCGCGAGTGGCGTGTTCACCAGGATGTCGACACGCCCGACGAGCATGCCGGGCTGCGCACCTTCGGCCTGATCGGCCTGCTGGGGGGTGTCGCCGGCCTGCTGAAGGAGAATGCCGCCTGGCTGACCGCGGCGGCGCTGCTCGCGGTTGCGGCGGTGCTGATCGCGCAACGCCGCAAGGGCAACCGGAACCTACCGCTGGAAGACGTGACGACCCTGGTCGCGGCGCTCGTCACCACGCTGCTCGGTGCGCTCGCGACCAGCGGCATGCCGCAGCTCGCCGCGACCAGCGCCGTCGTCATCGTTGTCCTGCTGCATCTGAAGCCGACCCTGCATCGCTGGGTCGAGGCCTTGAGCCAGGATGAGCTGCGCGCGGTGCTGCGCCTGCTGGTGATCTCGATCGTGATCCTGCCGGTCCTGCCCGACAAGGGCTACGGCCCCTATGCGGCGCTCAATCCCCGGACCATCTGGCTGTTCGTCGTCCTGATCTCGACGCTGTCCTTTGTCGGCTATCTCGCGATCCGGATATTGGGGCCGAAGCGCGGCTATCTGGTCACGGGCTTCTTCGGCGGCGTGGTCTCATCGACGGCCACCACCGCGGCGCTGGCGCGGCTCGCCCGCCAGGATCAGAAGTCGGTGGCGCCGCTCGCCGCGGGAATCGCCTTGGCGAACGGCGTGAGCGTGATGCGCATGGTGATCATCGTCGCGGCGATCCACCCGGCCCTGGCGGTCGCCGCCGCCTGGCCGCTCGGCTGCGGCGCGCTGGTGGCGCTGGCCTGCGCCCTGCTGCTGTGGCGCAGCCATGACGGAAAGGGCAAAAGCGGCGGCAAGGACATCGAGATCAGCAATCCGTTCGATCTCGGCCCCGCGCTCAAGCTCGCGGCGCTGCTCGCCGTCATCCAGGTGCTGGCCGCGTTCCTCGAGGATCGCTACGGCCAAGCCGGCGTCCAGGTCCTGGCGGCGATCGCCGGCCTGGTCGATGTCGACGCCATCACCCTCACGGTCGCGCGCGGAACGGCGGGCGGCGCCGCGATCGCGCCGGCAATCGTCGCCCTGCTGATCGCGGTGCTCGCCAACGCGGTCTTCAAGTCCATCCTGCTGTTCTCGTCCGGCGGCAAGATTGCGGTCTGGGGCATCGGCGCGCTGGCGTTGATGTGCGTCGCCGGCGGGATCGCCTGGCTGATCCCCTCGCCCTTCGCGGCGTTCGGCCTCGAGACCGTGATGGATCAGCCTTCGGGCTGATGGCAGACGGCTTCGATGTTGTGGCCGTCGGGATCGAAGACAAAGGCGCCGTAGTAGTTGGGATGATAATGCCCGCGGATGCCCGGCCCGCCGTTGTCGCGCCCGCCCGCAGCGAGCGCCGCAGCATGGAAGGCGCGCACCTCGGCCCGCGTCCTGGCGATGAAGGCGAAATGGATCGGTCCCGGCGCGCTGCCGTTGCCGAGCCAGAATTCCGGCCGGCCGTCGGTGCCGAGCAGCGCCCAGCCTTCGCCCTCCTCGACCACGCTCATGCCGAGCGGCGCCAGTGCGGCGAGATAGAAGGCTTTGCTTTTCGGGAAATCGGCGACGGTGAAGCCGACGTGATCGATGGGCATGGGTGTGTTCAGTCGCTCAATTTCAATGACTAACAGCAGGAATGCTGCGCAAGCTCAGTACTTCCCCTTGCGCTGGCGGAACTTCGGCTTCATGCCCGCCTTGCCAGCGGTAGAGCGCGCGGTCGGCGGCAGCGGCTTGCCGTCGAGGCCCATGCCGGCGCGGCCGGCGGCGGTGTTCGGGATCTCGAGGTCGATCGATTCCAGCCGCTTGATCTCGTCGCGATAGCGCGCCGCCGTCTCGAACTCGAGATTCGCCGCGGCGTCGCGCATCTTCTTCTCGAGATCGGCCACGGTCGTCTTGAGATTTTGGCCGACACGATGCATGTCGCCGATGACGCCGGTATCGACCGTCACATGGTCGCTCTCATAGACCGAGCTCATGATGTCGCTGATGCTCTTCTTCACCGATTCCGGCGTGATCCCGTGGGCCGCGTTGTAGGCCTGCTGCTTCTCGCGCCGCCGTTCGGTCTCGCCGAGCGCATATTGCAGACTGTCGGTCATGTTGTCGGCATAGAGGATCACGCGGCCTTCGACGTTGCGCGCCGCGCGGCCGATGGTCTGCACCAGCGACGTGCGCGAGCGCAGGAAGCCCTCCTTGTCGGCATCCAGGATGCAGACCAGGGCGCATTCCGGGATATCCAGGCCTTCGCGCAGCAGGTTGATGCCGACCAGCACGTCGAAGGCGCCGAGCCGCAAGTCACGGATGATCTCGATCCGCTCCAGGGTCTCGACGTCGGAATGGATGTAGCGGACCCGGACGCCCGCATCGTGCAGATATTCGGTGAGGTCCTCCGCCATGCGCTTGGTCAAGGTGGTGATGAGGACGCGCTGGCCCTTCTTCGCCACCTCCTGGCACTCGGCGACCACGTCGTCGACCTGGGTCTCGGTCGGGCGGATGATGCAGACCGGGTCGATGAGGCCGGTCGGGCGGATGACCTGCTCGGCGAACACGCCAGCCGTCTGCTTCAGCTCCCAGGCACCCGGCGTCGCCGAGACGCAGACGGTCTGCGGCCGCATCCGCTCCCATTCCTCGAATTTGAGTGGGCGGTTGTCGACGCAGGACGGCAGGCGGAAACCGTACTCCGCCAGCGTCGACTTGCGCGCATAGTCGCCTTTGTACATGCCGCCGATCTGCGGGATCGTGACATGGCTTTCATCGACGAAGATCAGCGCGTCTTCCGGCAGGTATTCGAACAGGGTCGGCGGCGGCTCGCCCGCCTTGCGCCCGGTCAAGTAGCGGGAATAGTTCTCGATGCCGGCGCAAGAACCGGTCGCCTCCATCATCTCCATGTCGAAGGTGACGCGCTGCTCCAGCCGCTGCGCTTCCAGGAGCTTGTTCTCGACATTCAGCTCCGCCAGCCGCAGCTTCAGGTCTTCCTTGATCGCCTTCACCGCCTGATGCAGCGTCGGCTTCGGCGTCACGTAGTGGCTGTTCGCGTAGATCTTGATCTCGGCGAGATCGGCGGTGCGCTCGCCGGTCAGCGGATCGAACTCGTAGATCGTCTCGATTTCGTCGCCGAACATCGAGAGCCGCCAGGCGCGGTCCTCGAAGTGGGCGGGGAATATCTCGATGCTGTCGCCCTTGACCCGGAAGGTGCCGCGGAAGAAGGCCGCCTCGTTGCGCTTGTACTGGATCTCCACCAGGGCGCGGAGCAGCTCCTTCTGGTCGATCTGATCGCCGCGCTTCAAGGTGATGGTCATCGCCGAATAGGTCTCCGGCGAGCCGATACCGTAGATGCAGGAAACCGAGGCCACGATGATCACGTCGCGCCGCTCGAACAAAGCCCGGGTCGCGGAGTGCCGCATCCGGTCGATCTGCTCGTTCAGCGAGCTTTCCTTCTCGATATAGGTGTCGGTGCGCGGAACATAGGCTTCCGGCTGGTAGTAGTCGTAATAGGAGACGAAATACTCGACCGAGTTCTCCGGGAAGAAGCTCTTCATCTCGCCGTAGAGCTGCGCCGCCAAAGTCTTGTTCGGCGCCAGGATCAGCGCCGGCCGCTGCACCTGCTGGATCGCATGCGCCATGGTGAAGGTCTTGCCCGAACCGGTGACGCCGAGCAGCACCTGGTCGCGCTCGCCCGCCCGAATCCCGGCGACGATATCGGCGATCGCCTGCGGCTGGTCGCCGGCGGGCTGGAACTCGGACATCAGCTGGAACGGCCGACCGGAAGACGGACCCACCGGCACGCGCTGCTCGACGATGACGGGTTCGGACTGAAGCGGCTTCATCCGCCCTATATAGTACGGGCGGGTTGCAGCGAAAAGGCAGCCGGAGGCCGGACTGCCACGCTGCTGACAGAAGGTGGCAATTACCCCTGCCGATTTTCAGTCTTTTCGATTCTCCGGGGTTTTGATCGCCCTCAGGCATTCCGCATAGGTGTCGAGCACCCATTGCCGGTCGGCATTGGTGCGGTCCTTGGCCGGATTGCCGTGCAGGGTCTTGCTTTCGAGGTCGGCGACGAGCAGCAGCAGGCGATAGGCCACGCTTTCCGGCGATTCGTCGGTGGGGTGTTCGGTCGGCAGGTCGGACATCGGGCTTCCTTTCCGCAGGAAGCCGAAATTAGCCCGGGTAACCGGGCCGTGCGCTGATCCAGGTCAATGAGCTCAGCGATCCGTCCGGCCCAAGACTTCGATAAGCTCGGCGATCTTGGCGCGCTGCTCCTTGGGATCGCCGCTGGCGATCGCATGTTCGACGCAGTGACCGACATGGTCCTTCAGCACGACCTCCTCGATGCGGCGCAAGGCGGCGCGCACCGCGGCGATCTGCGTCACCACGTCGATGCAATAACGGTCCTCCTCCACCATCCGGGAGAGGCCGCGCACCTGGCCTTCGACGCGGTTCAGGCGCTTCAGGCAATCGGTTTTCGTGTCCTGCTGCATGGCTTGACATATACCCATACCGGGTATATTTGACAAGAGGATAGATACCCCCCAGGGGTTTATGAACGGAGCGAGCATGAGCGACCACGCGCATCACAACCACAACCAGAGCCACAATCACGGCCACGATCAAGGCGGCGGCGGTTGCGGTTGCGGATCGAAGCAGGCGGCGGGCACCGAGGGCCAGGCGAAGGACCCGGTCTGCGGCATGTCGGTCACAATCGCGGGCGCGCAGCACAAGTCCGAGCACCAGGGCCAGACCTATTACTTCTGCTGCAACGGCTGCCGCACCAAGTTCGAAGCCGATCCGCAGAAATACCTGGCACCCAAGCCCGCCGCGGCGGCGCCGGCGAACAAGGACGCGATCTACACCTGCCCGATGCACCCGGAGATCCGCCAGGTCGGTCCCGGATCCTGCCCGATCTGCGGCATGGCGCTGGAACCGCTGGATGCCACCGCGGAGACCGGACCGAACCATGAGCTGATCGACATGACGCGCCGCTTCTGGATCGGCCTCGTCCTGAGCGTGCCGGCAGTTGCACTGGAGATGGGCGGGCACTTCTTCGACTTCGAGCATCTCATCCCGATGCAGATCTCGAACTGGGTCCAGCTCGTCCTGGCGACGCCCGTCGTGCTCTGGGCCGGCTGGCCGTTTTTCCAGCGCGGCTGGGCTTCGGTCGTCTCGCGCAATCTCAACATGTTCACCCTGATCGCGATCGGCACCGGGATCGCCTGGACCTTCAGCGTGGTCGCGACCCTCGCGCCGCAGCTCTTCCCGCCGGCCTATCGCCGGATGGACGGCTCGGTCGCGGTCTATTTCGAAGCGGCCGCCGTCATCACCGTGCTGGTGCTGCTGGGGCAAGTGCTGGAGCTCCGCGCCCGCGAGCGGACCGGTGGCGCGATCCGCGCCCTGCTCGACCTCGCCCCCAAGACCGCACATCGCGTCGAGCGCGACGATCTCGAGGTCGAGGTCCCGCTCGACCGGATCGCCGTCGGCGACAGGCTTCGGATCCGACCCGGCGAGAAAGTGCCGGTGGACGGCGAGGTGCTGGACGGCAAGAGCACGATCGACGAATCCATGGTGACCGGGGAATCCATGCCGGTCGCCAAGGGCCGGGGCGAAAAGCTGATCGGCGGCACTTTGAACACGACCGGCAGCCTGATCCTGAAGGCCGAGAAGGTCGGCAGCGAGACCATGCTCGCCCGCATCGTGCAGATGGTGGCGGAGGCGCAACGCAGCCGCGCGCCGATCCAGCGCTTGGCCGACCAGGTCGCCGGCTGGTTCGTGCCGGTGGTGCTGGCGGTCGCGGTGGCAGCGTTCTTCGCCTGGACTCTCTGGGGTCCCGAGCCTGCTTTCACCTATGGCATCGTCGCCGCCGTCGCGGTGCTGATCATCGCCTGCCCCTGCGCGCTCGGCCTTGCCACGCCGATGTCGATCATGGTCGGCGTCGGGCGCGGTGCCCAGGCCGGCGTCTTGATCAAGAACGCCGAAGCGCTGGAGCGCATGGAACGGATCGACACGCTGGTCGTGGACAAGACCGGCACCTTGACCGAGGGCAAGCCGCGCGTCACCGAGATCATCCCCGCCGAAGGGGTGGATGAAACGCAGCTGCTGCGGCTCGCTGCCGGTGTCGAGCGCGCTAGCGAGCATCCCCTCGCCCGCGCCATCGTCGCC
>Ga0209257_1000701_pt1 | contig 51901 bp, 56 predicted proteins | sample AraplaCvi_mCL_r2_FD_184277 | JGI IMG/M metagenome (GOLD analysis project Ga0209257, IMG submission 184277) | Arabidopsis root microbial communities from North Carolina, USA - plate scrape MF_Cvi_mCL_r2 (SPAdes) (version 2) | ecosystem: Host-associated > Plants > Roots > Endosphere | place: USA...
TCACCAACGCCATGGCGCCCGTCGCGGCAGAGATCATCCCCGGACGTCCGCCCGCGATCGCGGTGACCACGGCGATGCAGAACGAGGCGTAGAGGCCGATCTTCGGATCCACGCCTGCGATGATCGAAAACGCGATCGCCTCCGGGATGAGCGCGAGCGCAACAAGGACGCCCGACAGCACGTCGCCACGGACGTTGCCGAACCACTGCTCGCGCAGTGAGTAGTTGACAGACATGTAAGACTCCGGCGCGGGATGCGCGCCACATTGCAGATAAGGGGACGCAAACCATCCAGCCGCCAAGGCAGCGGCGGGAACAGGACAGTCAGGAAGGGCGTCAGGGTGGCGTCATGAAACCGCAGCGGCGATGAGCGGGGCAATTCTAATGCGAGTTGGCACGGGACGGTTCATGTCCGCTATCGGCCAGAAGCGGACATTCCGCTCCGCTACTGCCAAGCCACGTCAACGCGATCCCGAGGGACGCGTCTTCCTCACCTCGAATGGCCTCCCCTGCTGGTAGGCAACCCTCAATGCCGCCAACTCCTCCGCAGACAGGTGATAAGCAAACGCGGGCAGTAGATCGGCAAAGTCGTCTGCCGAGAACCAGGAACCGAATCTGGGCCAGAGCTCCTTGTGCGTGGGAAGGTGCTCGTAGAACGCACAAGTCGCGGCAGTGGACGTGTCATTGGGCAAAGCGCCAGACCGGTCCGAGCAGCACCACGCGGCGTACCTCAGCAAGCGACCTGTAAGCGACGAATCATTGGCTTGAACTGCGGCCAGGAACTTCAGATGAAGTTCGATCCAGAGCGCCATCGGCGACGCCGCCGACTCGATGAGGCAGCGGAACTCGGGCAAACCTTCAATGGCTTCTCGGCGCCACGTGCTCATCTTTTCCTGACCGTCTCATGCGGGAAGCGCGAATACCAACCCGACGAATGAATGTCCGCTTTGGGTCGAGAGCGGACATTAGCATCTGCGAGGATCGCGATTGCGAAAAAGGCTGACGGCGAACTTTGAACTGACGCACATGCGTCGTTGAATCGTGCGCGATGCGGCGGCACGCTGAGTGGGCACCGGCTAGTCCGGTGTCGGGCTTGGCGGCCCAAACATGTTCGGGGCGCAAGGCGCCCATCATCCGATGCTGCGCTTTCGTTTTTTCCGGCACATCGCGATGATGGGCGTTGCGTACAGCGCACTCGCCTATGGCGGGCGGCGCGGGGGAGCCGCAAGGCTCGCCGGGTCCGACATACCGGTCCGCCAACCTCGCGTCGTCCGTAACCCTGTTTGGCGGCAGGGCCGACGGAATCTCCCTTTAAAAAGGAATTCCATCATGTCGAAGAACAACCGCACGCGCCGTGATCGCACCGCGACCACGCTCCCCATCTACGCCCTTCCCTTCGTCGCCCCACGCGAGCAAGGCCGCGCGAACCACTGGAACGTCCCGGCCACAGGCGGAACCTTCCGCGACCTCGTCGAAGCCGAATCCACCGGCCGCCACTATGCCGCGCTATACAAGCAATGGCTGCAGGCCAACCCGGAACTGGTAGGCATGGGCAGCCTCGGTTGGATCGCCTCCGACATCGACTTCAAAGACCCAGCACGCACCGGCTACTGGATCGGCTTCTTCTCGTGCATTGAACGTCTTGTCATCAACGCTGAATCGATCAGCTAGCGCAGCGCCAACCCTGTAGCGTTAAGGCCCGGGTGCCTTCCGTTCGCCCGGGCTGCTGCGGTTACCAGCCAAGCTCATCGGAATGGGACTTTGTGTGTAGTTCGGTCACTACGTAGGGCGCATTAGCAATGCGCGGCTCCAGGCTCCAGGCTCCAGGCTCCAGGCTCCAGGCTCCAGGCTCCAGGCTCCAGGCTCGGCGCAATGTTATTGCGCCCTACGTGCCAATTGTCAGGGCTCGTTGATTGGAAGTGCGGAGTAAGGATGAACTGCAATACGCGTGGGAGGCTCGGCCAACAGGTCGATGATCTCATCCCGGAGTTCGTCGGCAAGTGGGCTGTTCTCATAAAGCGCTTTCGCCTCTTCGGACTTGAATACCTCGATGTTCCATAGCGTGTCGGGGATCTCCGTCCTCGCGAGCGATGATGAAACGGTCCGAAGCCCCGGACTTCGCCATTCCGACAGTCGCCAGCTCGAATAGTTTGTCGCCCATGCCTGGCTTGGCGCGCATCTTGATGATGTAGGCGGGTTGATCCTGAAGTTTCATGTTGTCTCCTCTCCAGGATTGAAGCCTGGGATGAATCTTGTGCCTTGGTGGCCAGGGGATGCCGAAGCCCGACTTTCGGCTCGATTGAAGAGACCAACCACCGCATGCGGCGCATCGACGCCGAAGAACCGCTCGTGGTTGCTGGCAGTTTCAACGGCGGCGTTCGTGCTTCGCTGAAACATCTTGGTTTCATACGCAGCGATCGCCGCGTTGATGTCATCGGGTGCGGTGATGATCGCTTCGGCGAGTTCGGCGCCGTCGACCAATGCGAGATTCGCCCCTTCCCCCGCGAACGGCGACATCAGATGAGCCGCGTCTCCGACAAGGGTCACACCCGGCACGCGTCCCCAGTCATGGCCGACCGGGAGCGCAAAGATGGGGCGAAGGATGGGCGGCGCGTCGCTTTCCGTAATCAGAACCGTGAGATGAGGCGGCCAACCATCGAACTGCGCAGCAACCTCGGCAAGTGCGGTCTTTGCATCGGTGAAGTCCAATGTGGCGAACCAGTTCTCCGGCTTGTTCAGGGCAACGTAGGTGCGGATCGTTCCATCCGCATAGCGATGGGAGAGGATGGCCTTGCCGGGAGCCAATGCCATCAGGGTGCCCCCGCCGATCGCATCGGCGCTGGACTTGAAGCGCTTGTCTCCGTCGACCAGGTTCATTTCGATGAACGAGGTTCCCGTGTAGCTGGGAGTCGCGTTGGAGAGCAGCGGGCGGACTTTCGACCAGGCACCGTCAGCGCCGACAAGAACGTCGCTCCTCGCTCTGGAGCCATCGGCGAAGAAGAGCTCGTGCCTTCCTTCTCCACGGGGCTCTATGGAGGCGACCTTCCGACCCCACTGAATCGCGTGCGACGGCAGCGAGTCGATAAGCATCTGGCGAAGATCGCCCCGATCGATCTCAGGACGATCTCCCCTTGAGCTTCCCGGCCTGTCGAGCAGGATTTGGCCGTCTTTGTCGACTATGCGTTTGGCGTCTTCCCCCGGCCGGACCAGCGCCAGGAAGGTATCGAATAGTCCCGCCGCCTTGAGCGCGATCTGGCCGCTGTACTGGTGGATATCGAGCAGCCCTCCTTGCGTCCTGGCGCTCGCGGAGTGCTCAGCTTCGTAGATCGTCGCCGGGATGCCGTGGAGATGTAGAACACGGGCAAGGGTCAGGCCGCCGAGGCCGGCGCCGATGATGGTGACTGGGTTTTGCATGGTCGCGCTCCTGTCGCCGCTTGCCAGCAGCGCGCACGGGCGCTGATTTGCAGCGGTTGCCCGATGGTCAGGCAGTGAGTTGGGAGCCGCTGGCCTGACCACGCGAGACGCCGGGGCAGGATGCATGCGACGGCCAGAAGGAGGCCGTCATTTTCGCGACGACAGCGAAACTAAAGCAATCACGCTGAACGATGCGTGGCTGCTTCCACTTCTCAAGAAACGCCGGGGGTGTATCGGGCAATGATCGCTTTGGGTCGAAAGCGGACATCGGCACGGCGCAACAGTTGCTTGTGAGCCCCTCTGCAGGCTAGCCGCCTGCTGATGCCGCGAACATCCCGCCCCAGCGCGGCCAGACATGCGGGAGTTTCCTCATCGTTGACCGTTTCGGCCAGAACTATCGTTGAACTCACACCTACAACTAAAAGACTCAAGCGCGATCTAGTGGGCCCACCAGCAACCGAATAGGCTGGCCAGCCTCATGAATTCTAAGGATTAGGGGCGTTCGGAGATCTGCGCCTTACTCGCAATCTTACTCATATCCGGCAACCTACAGAAATGGATCGGGCCCCAGATCCATCGGACAAACGCGACAGAAGCATCAAGATAGCTTCTTGCGAAATCGGTCAGACGACCGTGGACGTTGATGGTTGCATGAGGACACCGTCGGAACAAGCGGCGTGACTATGACATGGAGCAAGCGTCGGACAACCATCTATCCAGCAGTAGATTCAGGGCTGCCAGTGTGGCGCCCGGGGCCAGCACATGCACCCCAACCCGATGAGCAACATGGAAGCCCGGCTCTTCCAGCCAAGGAGCACCGTCGCCCCTCGGCACGAGTAGCAGCGAACAAACAGCACGCTCCCCATCCCATCGCAAGGCGTCCTGGTAGAGATGCGCTGACCGCATCGCATCCAGCACGTTCTGGCGACTCGTTCGGTACTTCGCATCGAGGACAAGCATCCTCCGGCGGTCCCCCGACTCGACCGTGATCAGGATATCCGGCTGCAACTGCAATGAGACGCTCTGGAAGCCAGCCTTGGTGGCTCCAGCCGAAGGGAAGCAGCGCTGCAGCGACGCCTCGATGCGAGTGCCAGGCCCCCTTCCTACCAGCCGAATGCAATCGCTACGGGCGCCGGGGTGCTGCATCTCCCATGTGAGATCGCTGTACCGCTCCTGCAAACAGGCCGCTATCCGCGTGAAGCACCAGCGCTCGTAGATCTCCCAGGTCGGGCTGAGCCAGAGACTTTCGCTGCGAGCGTCGCCGGCCACCCCAGGACGCAAGACCGACCACGCAAAGCGGTAGGCGCGCGCATAGCCCGGGTGAGCCGAAATGGCGTTCAGTCCAGCCGCGGTGACCTCTGCGCGACTCACCGAAACAAAGGGATCCAGCCGAGACAACTTGGCCAACTTCCCGGCGAATCCGCTCAGGAATTCCAGCTTGCGAGCAAGCCGCGGCTTCAGCGGCGTGCGCGTGCCTGCTTCCTCCTCCCGTGCCGCCATGTCCTGCAGTGCGTCGGCGACCTGAACGCAACGGCGGCGGACCGCCAGCAGGACAGCCGCCAGTGCGCGGTTGGCCGGGTTATCGAGGTCGTCAATCGAGTGCACGACATCGAAGAGGGGCACAGCGCCGGCAGACAAGACGCCCTCTCCGCGCAGGAGTGCCGCCGTATCCGGGCGACGCAGCAGGTTACGCGCAGAGGCCGCGTCGAGCCGGCGCACCCGATGGCAGGGAATAAGTGCGCGCTCGCCTCTGAGGCGTGTCAGAGGCTGTTTGGCCACGGCCTTCAGGCCCGTCAGCAAGGCGTCTCCGTACCGTCTCAGACGCGCGTAGGCCAACAGGGGCGAGGCCACCTCACCAGACACGCCGATGCTGGCTTGCGCTGCTTCAGTTCCCAGGAGCAATTCCGGGTCGAAGGCATACAGATCGTCCAGCATCTGGATGAAGACGTCGGCGCCGAGCTTGCTCTGGTCAGGTCCGACGTCGAGCCAATACTCGGCGATCCGCTGCCCTGTGCCGTCTACCAGCTCCGCCAATACCCGGCCGGCATAGAACCCCGGCTGCCACCGCCACCCTTCAGCTCCATCAACCCGCACGGGCTCGACGGGCGCTTCATCGATGTACAGAGCAACTCCATCGATCGGCGCGAAAAAGTGGTAGATCCCCAGCTCGTGAAATCCAGCGGTAACCGTTCCCGGGTGAAGCTCGAGAATGGCGTCCGCCTGATCGATGCAACGCAGGTCAGCCATGAATCAGCGCCAGAAGCGCGCACTACCCAAATGACGTAGGTCCGTCGCCAGTTCCGCGACCTTGTTGGCCGACTCGGTCAGATTGCGGGCACGCAAGACACTCTCCACCTCGTCGAAAGCCGCCCGCAGCCTTGGCGTGTCTTCACCACGCAGCTTCGGGAGGACTTTCGAATAGATGGCGTGATCCAGCGCGGCGTGGGCGTCAAACGCACCGCCGCCCGTTGCGGCCTCCACGTAACCAACCACGTCGCCGATGGTGCGCCAACCAAAGTGCAGGCGGACGGGGCGCAGCGTCTTCACTAGAGTGCCGAGCACTTCCCTGACCAAGCCAACGCTCGTCGCGTCGAGCCCGGTTGTCTTCCAGCCGGGGAACCCGTCGACGTCGATGTCCCAGAACTCAATCACCGACGCGCGGTCGAGGACCTTGTCGCTGAGCCCGTGGGTGGTCTCGTCCATATTGACGGTACCGATCAGCACCAGGTTCTCCGGATACGGGATCCGGGCCGGCACGTCGCCCACCTCATCTCCCAAAGCATGCAGTTCGATGTCGCCGCCGGTCTCCATCGCCGACAGCAGCGGTGCGAGGTACTGCTCGGGATGCGAGAGATTCATCTCGTCCAGTAGCACCGTGTACGGCCGGTCAGGATCGGCATGGGCGCGTAACAGGAAATCGAGGAAGCCCGTGCGGACGTAGACCTCGTTGTCGATTGGATTGACGTAGCCCAGCAGGCTGCTCGGGTCGTGCCAACCAGGCTGGACAGGAACGATGTACCAGCCATCCTGTTCTGGCTGTCGGGTCCAGAGGCCCTTGGCGTAACACATAGCCAGTAACGTCTTGCCGGCGCCGCTGAGGCCCGTCAGCACCGCGAAGTGACGGCGGGGGTGGCTCCGGTTCCACAACCCGGCGTGCAACCTGGCCACTAGTTGCGGGCCAAAGGCAATGTTGGACGGGAATGCGGCATTGATCGACGCCAGCGATGGCAGTTGCGACCACAAATCATCGCCACTCTTGACGCCGCTTCCGCCGACCGACGCGACCACGGGCTTGTTGATTGGCGCCAATGCCCCTGGCGTCCAATGGATGCGCGAGGCCCAGTCCCGGCCTCGCTCGGTCAGGTGCAGGGTCTTGTCGGAATCCACTTCAGCCAATTCCATTCCCTTGGCCCAGTTGATCAGGACGGTAGGGGCAAAATCGCTGGTCCAACCAGGATTGACCTGCTGCAAATTGGCGATCACCTGCTTGTGTGGCAGGGCGCGCTCGCGAAGCATGTACAACAGATTGTCGAAGCCAAGGATGCGAGTCAGCAGCCAGTCAGAGACTTCTTCTGGCTCACCCGACTCCAGCAACGCTTCACCGCGTGGCGTGAGCTGAAGATCATCGCCAACTGCCCGCAGCACTCCCCATTCGGCGATCAGCGCATTGAGATTGGTTGCCAGCGAGGAAGGCGCGAGTTTTGGATTGACTGACCGGATGTGCTCGAGAAAGTCGGCGCGTTTGCAGCCATCCTTAGCGAACTCCAGCATTGCCAGCAGGCTCGGGACTAGTCCGGCGATCGCCAGCATCCCGCGACGACGACGATCCGCGGGCAACGGGTTGAGCTTGACGTCCCCGGGCACGTCGCTCGGAACTTCGGTGGCATCGCTCCCCTTGTCCTGCACGAAGTGGACGAACAAGACCCAAGGCAGCGTCATCCGCTCCTCGGGGCCCGAGGTGGTTACGCCAACTTCATCCAGGCGCGTCAGTACGCGTTGGTGCAGTTCGGTGCGGTGCTCGATGCCACGGCTCAGCCCCATTGCACGACCGAGCCGCAGGAGCTTGTGGTAGTGCGCCACGGTCGTAAAGAAAGCTGGCCAGAGCGATGCAAAAACCCGGTACATCTTGAGCCGCGGCCTGCGATCGGTCAGAGGCTGAACCATCGCGCCGATCTCATCCCAGGCATCGCCTAGCCATTCGCTGCGAGCCTCGGGCTCCTCCGGAACTGGCGACTGCTTCAATTCCCACAGCCGCTCGGCAATCGCCTTATCGGCGATTACTCCCGACACGTCGATATGCCCTTGCCCTGTGGCCGAAATCGTCTCGTTCTCCCACAGCTCCTGCTGGAACTTGGGGCCGACGAAGGTCTCCCTATCCACCGACGCCACACGTGCAAGCCACGTCGAGAGGTTCTGCAACCAATCATCGAGGTGATACTGGCGTCGGTGTTGCTCGATCGCGGCTTGGCTGGCTTCTCGCAGATCGTTGTCGTTCCTCATGTCCCCGGGCATCCAATCTCTCCATTTTCCTTTCAGTCGAGCACTGACTTCACGGAAGGCAGAACACAGTTAAAAACTGTCAGCGAGATGATCCACGATCACTCTTTAGCAACCACCGTGTCATACAGACCGTAGTGGGTTAGCCCTTCATGGCTTTCGATGCCCGTGTAGCGCAGCGAAGCGTCCTCGTAGCGCCGGAAGGCGAACACGGCCTGGTTCATGTGTTCCGTGTTGAACACCTTTAAGCGCACCAGCAAGCGGAAGTCTTTCACGGTCAAGCCGGTGACCACCTTGAACAAGTCTGGCTCGATCTTCGTGATGACATCCTGCAGCGTGTTTTCGCGGAAGTCAGTCAAGTACATGAACGCCGGAATACGCGTGGCGAACTTGATCAGCTTTTCCTGAACCAACTTGCGCTTGCTCTTGAATTCCTTCTCCTCCTCGGAGAGCTGCCTCTTCTCCTTCACCGTCAGCTTGCCTTCCTTTGCCTTCTTTTTCAGCGCCTTGATCTTCTCGCTCTTGTTGATGATCGTTTCGATCACGTTGTCGCCCAGCGAGCGCCAGCCCTCGATGCGCTCCACGGCGGCCAAGGCCTCGGGATCGTTCAGGACGCGACGCAGCGTGTCATTGTCCACGTTAACCAGCAGAGCGCTCTCCCACTTTCGAGCCAGCAGCGTTGCCGACGTGCCCGCCATCGCAATGTCGAGAATGCCGCCGGCGTCGATCTGCGTCATGTGCGCGCCGTCATAGGCCAACACCGGCAGGAACGACACCAGCTCCTTGACTGCGTTTTCCGGGTTCGGCTCGTTCGGCGACAAACCAATGCCGTATTCGGACAACTGGCGTAGGGCGCGCGTGGGCGCGAAGTCGAACACGAAGCACGCTGGCTTGAGGATTTCCTCCTCGTTCGGGTTGTCGCCGTTCGGGTTCTTGATCGACCACGGCGACTGCACGCGGAACGCCGCCTGGAAGTAGGTCTCCGGCGACTTCAGGTTGCGCAGCATGAGGATCGACGACCACTGTGCCACCGTCACACCGGTCGTCAACTTGCCGCAGGACAGCGTGATCGTCTTGGTGTCGAAGCCACTGCCGATGGCCTTGCGCACCGGCGGCAGCGCCTCCAGGCCGATACCGGCGCTCGTGCCTGCCGCCGCGATCACGGTGTAGTCGTGCCAGAAGACGTTGTACTTCTCAGCCAACAGGTTCGCCATCGCATGGCAGGCGGCCACGTTCGGCAGGAACCAGAACGAATGCTGCAAATACGGCAGCAACCGGGTGTCGGAATACGGGAACGGCGGCTTGGTGCCGGTCTTCAGGTACTCGACCGCCTTGGGCATGTAGGCCCCACGAATGATGTCGAGCCATTTCTGCACGTCGTCTTTATGCTTGAACTTCGCCGCTTTGCCGCTGCCTGTGGCTGCGAAGAACTCGTTGAGATCGAACTCGTCAAACTCCCCGGCGCTGGCGATAGCCAATAGTTCGTCAGGCATCTGGTAGGTCAGTAGCCGCATTTGCGGCAGCGCCCCGTAGGGGTTCCATTTGTCTACATGATACGTGGCGTGCTCTTCCTTGACCCGCTGCTCGTCGGTGTAGGTCCAGTTGTAGATTTGCTCTTCAATGAACTCGCCGGTAGCCAGCGCTTTGAACGGGGTGCCGGACAGGTAGAGATACGCCTTGGTGGTGATAGGTAGGAAGTCCGCTTCCTTCTCCGACAGCACCTCAAGATCATCGTTCACTACTTCAAGGTCAGCCGCGTATTCGAGCTTGGCTTCCTTCTTGGCCTCGGCCTCGTCTTCGCCCTCGAACAGTTCCTTGGCGGTGTCGCGCCACGCGCCGAAGTGGTATTCGTCGAAGACCACTAGGTCCCAGTTCACTTCGTGCAACCATTCGTTTCGGGGCTTGATGGCCCCAGTCGCCTTGTCACGGCCCAGCAAGTCCTGGAACGAGCCGAAGTAGACCACCGGCTTCTTCTTGTCGACCTCGGTAGGATCGCGGCCCGAGCTCTTCGAGAGATATTGCCAGCCGTCGAAATCGACGTGGTTCTCCATATCGGTTTGCCATGCATCCTCGACCGCCGGCTTGAACGTCAGCACCAGCACGCGCTTGGCGTTCATCGCCTTGGCGAGTTGGTAGGTGGTGAAGGTCTTTCCGAAGCGCATTTTTGCGTTCCAGAGGAAACGTGGAACGGCGTGCCTGTCTTCCGCCCAGCGCGAGCGGTAGTAGTCGTGCGTCTGCCGCACCGCTTCGGCCTGTTCCTTCCGCATAGGGAAGGTTTCGTGGTGCGTGCCGGTGAACCTTTTGCCGGTGCGCAGTTCGGTCAAGACCGTTTTCACGTCCGCCACGGTGCAGCGCACCCATTCCAGCGTCGTGTTCTCGAAGCCTTTCTTGACCAGCGCGGCGCGAACTTCGTGGTCGCGGATGACGCTGCTATCCTCTCGCTCGGCGCTTTCGTCCAGCTCGATGGTGAACTTGATCGCAGCGGTCTTGGTCTGCTCGGAAATGCGCGCTTTCACGTCGCGTGTGGTCTGCCCGATCTTTAACTGACCCTTGTGCGCATCGTCGGCGATCGAATAGGCGTAAATGCGCGGGCGCGCAGCAGGCTTGGGCGCGAGGATCTCTTCGATGGACTTACTCATCGGCCCCGCCTTTGGATCGAATACTTGCCTCGATGTAGGCAATATCGCTCTTGCTCAGCTGATACTTCTTGTAGAGCTCCTCATCCGTCCACACCCGATCCCACTGCTGCTGCGGAACCCAGGTGTAAGTTGCGCGCGTCGCGTGCTGAGTAATCTTCCGCAACGACACAAGAAAGCGGAAGAAGCGCGTGTTCAAATAGCTTTGCAGGCTCTCAGCCTTCTTCTTCGAGCTGACGTAGAAGAAAAGATAGGTCTGCGTGCAAACAGAAGGCTTCTCAGCGATGAAGCTTGGACCAAGCACCATTGCGGGGCGAGCGCCACGCTCACCATAGGCGGCGGGGGTCATCACCTTCCAGTAATCAATCAAATGTGCGCTCTTGGTGACATCTTTACGTGCAATGCCGCCAACGAGCCGCTTGCCACTACGAAAGTAGTAGAGCGCAATGTCATCCGGTTTCTTCTTCTCGCGGAAGCCTTGGAAGTTTGACGTCCAGCCGAACTCTTTATCCGCCGAAAGAATTTCGGTAATGGAAGGCTCCTTCGCTGCGAGAACTTTCTTCAGGACGCTCAGGCCGCGACTATCGCGCACGAAGATATCGTGCTCGCGAAGGTCTCGCTCCACAGGTCCAACGGTCTCCTCGCCGCTGACGGTTGTGACCTCGCACGCGCCTTCATTGTCCTTATCCCAGAGGAAATAGCAGACACCGCCCTCAAAATCCACGCCAGGAAACACCAAATCCATTCGCTCAAAGTCCACCAGTTTCCTGATGTTCCGATCTCCAAGCATTGATTTGCGGAACTCACCCAGCCCAAGACCCGACGCCATCCACCGCGACGGGATAACCATCACGAGATAGCGCGGCTCCAGTTTTTTTGCCTGTTCGACGAACTTGTTGTAAATGGGGATATCGCGCGTTCCACCATCACTTGCCAATTGGTACGGCGGGTTGCCGATGATTACATCGAACTGCATATCACCTCCGAAAATCTCGCTCATTCGCGCTTTGATATCGTCGGCATGAATGAATGCATACGCATGCGTTTCTGCTTCCTCGCCTCGATCTAGCGCCTTCTTACTCGCTCCACAGTACTCGCACTTGTCGCCGCCCCATGAATGTTCCACCCGTTCGAACCAGACATTCCCATCGTCGCTGGCGAACGACTTGGCAATCGAGTGTTCACCACTGGCAAACTTTGAGCAGTAGAGGCTTCTCCGGGCCAGAAGACTGGTCAACTGCGTGATGGCAATACCGAACACCTGCTTAGTCAGAATGTGATCCACGCGCTCCTGCAGGTCGGGCATTGCATCCTTCAAGCCTTCCGTCAACCGCGTGGTGATTTCGCGCAGGAACACCCCAGATTTGGTGAATGGGTCAAGGAAACGTACGTCCGGATTCGCCCAGATATTCGCCCCGCCGTGGTCCGCCGCCCATGCAGCAGCCACCGTGTCGAGCATTCGACTTGCAAACTCCGGCGGCGTGAAAACCTCATCGTTGCTCAGGTTCGCAATGCAGGTCAGCACGTCCGGGTTGCGCCCGCGCAAGGTAAATCCGGCTTGTTCGCTCATGTGGCGGTCCCCACCGCAAGTTCACCAACGGTCATCGCCGGATACGTCTTGACCGGCGTGAAGATCTCATGTTTCCCCAAGTGGGCGAACAGCGACCCCTCCGCACTGAACGCAGACGAGCCGGTCAGCACGTCGAAACGGAAATCGCGCCGCTGAAACTTGCCCTTCCCAAGATAGCCCCACTCCGGGAAGGTGATCGGCTGCTTGATGCTGTCGAGCATGGTCAAGGCGTCGCCATGAACCAGGTTCTGCACCAGTACGAAACTGGCCGCCCGGTAGAGGTCATCGCCACTCTCCAGGCACAGGTACTGCGCGAAGATCTCGAGGAGGTTGTCCCGGCACTCGGCGATGTTGTCTGGGAGCAGCTCAATCCCATAAATGCACATCACGCCGAACAACGCGAAGTGGCGCTTCTCGAACTCGGACCTCCCATACTTCAATTCGACCGCGGCGAGCTTGCGGCGCAGGATTTGAATCAGAAAGTTGCCGCTGCCGCACGCCGGCTCCAGGAACCGGCTGTCGATCCGCTCGGTCTCACCTTTCACCAAATCGAGCATCTCCTCCACCATCCACGGAGGGGTAAATACCTCTCCGTGATCGGCGACTCGCTGTTTTGACTTTACAAGGCTCATGAAATCAGTGCGCTCAAGTGACAACTTCTGATTGAACTCTTTTGCGATCTAGTCCAAAGCAAGATCGCCCGGGGATTGCCAAACCATGGATAGATGGCCGAGGGGCCTTTCCTGTCAACGCCCTTCAAATCAAGTCCGCGCCTTCATCTTCACAAACACCTTCAACCAGCGCCGCCACCTCGTGCAAAAAGGCGTTCCGCTCCAGGGACGGCGTCACATCAGGAATTGGCGCCGCTCGGTCATAAATCCGTTCGCCGATGATCGAAGCACGTGCATAGCTGGATCCACGACCGGATTGATTGAACGCCGATTGCCATTCCGGCATCCGTTCGGCCCGAACGCGACGGGTAGCAAGGTCGAGCATTCTTACGGATAGCGCATTGGCCAAGCCGTCGAATACCTGCTGCTTGTGGGCGTCGTCAGTCGGCTCGGCAGGATCCCATCGAAGTGGATTCTGCAGAAGGACATACAGTCGGTCCTGAAGCTGCTTCCGGAGATCGGCGACCGGCTTGAGATTGTCGTACTCGTCGCCAAGCCCGGGGGTGCTCAAGCGTCGACTCAACGCCCAGATACGTTTCCAGTGTTCCTTGCCAACGCCCGGCCTGTATTCCAGGCCCAGTCTCGGCCACCACACATCGTGGAAGCTCTCCGCAGCATTCTTCACCGCAAGGACTAAGTTCATCCGGTCGTACACCGGCTTTGCAAGAACCGGGGCCGGCTTCTCTACGATGGTATCGATGGCTTCTAGCAGCCCTTGCAATTGAACGATCGTCCGTTGGTGGGCCTTCTTCGCCGGGTTCAGTTCGGTATCGATGTTGCCTACAAAGAAGCATGCCTCCTTGATGCGACAGCGAAGTGCGCGTTCCGCGAAGGGGCCTAACTCCTCACCGATCGAAGCAAGGACGTTCTCTGCAGACGCCAAGACGTGTTGTTCCCTGGCTGCGGCATTAGGCAGGTTGTCACCCTTGACCTCATCAAAGCGCGGGAACACCAAGAGCAGCTTACTGGCGTTGCCTGATGTGACCATTTCCTTCATGGCCGAAACCGGAGCGGCCTGCATTGGCTGGACGGCGCTGTCGACAAGCACGATCGCGTCCGTCGACTCGATTCGTCGTGTAAGCGAAGTCGAGATGGCTGCGACCGACTTGGGTGTATGGCCTAGCCCTTCGCCATCAAGCAATACAAGCTTTGGCTGTTGGCCATCGTTCCATCCTGGCAAGAACGCGCCAGAAACGCGGACGCCATTTACTAGAGGGGTCAGCAATCGCCCGAAGCGCGGCGCGTGGTTACTGGAGAAGCGCGTCACCGTCTTGATGAAGCTCGCGCGATCATCTGTTTCCCATGACCACGACTGCGGCCAACCCTGCTTATTTCGCCGCACCGTTCCTTCCGCGAGGAGCGAGAAGCGCAGCTCGATTTCATCCATGAGGCCGTCGCTTACAGAGTGGAAGTCGTCATCCTCGCGCAGTCGGCGGTCGAGCTCCTCCTCAAACAGTTCGTCAACGACACGCTGGTCCTTCTCGTCGAAAGCCCCAAGCTCGGTCTTGAGCTGATCGCCATGACGTACTGCGATCGCACGAACTGCGGCGAGCGACTTGGTCAACAGGGCATTAGTGGCCTCCAGGTCGATGGCATCTTCTTTGGAAGCTTCCTCGACTGACTCAGGAGCATCTTCGTCTTCATCGACCTCGTCCTCTGCATCCTCGGACTGAGGCCCATTGCCAAGCACGTAGTTGAAGCGGAACCGCTGATTTAGGTGCATTAACAACTTGCGCAGAACTTCCGCGTCACCATCGCCACGGTAGGCCGATAGCACAGCTTCGGAAATGCACTCATTCAGGTGCTCGCGCACTTCATCGACCGGGAAGAAGGTGACCACGGCCCGATACGGACCTGGCCCTAGCACGACCTCGGTTTCGTGCACCGTAGTCTTCGCGGTGGATGTCGAAGGGAATCGCTCAGTCTGTGGGTCAGTGCCGATCAGCTGTCGCAACAGCGTCGTCTTGCCCGCTCCAGTGGTCCCCAGAAGCAAGGCCCGCCTGTAATCCGAATCCTTGGAGCTAGGCAGAGGAAGGAGCGACTCCCGGATCGCGCCGAAGTCGCTCTGCTCGGGCTCCATACCGTGGAAAAAGATCTCCACTACCCTGCGGTGGAAACGCTGCTCAGCTTCGGCCTTCGCCGAGAGGCTCCAGAACGCATCCTCAGCAAGCAGCTGGTTTAGCTGATCCTTTAACTCGTCAGCCTCGGTCTCGTCGGTCGTGCCGAGTCCCTGGCGGACCCTCAGGCCAGGCCTGCCGGTATTGGGATCGACGCGAACTGGATGACGGAAGATCACTGCCCAGGCATTTCGCCCCTGGGAGCGGCTCAAGGTCGCGGAGAATCGTTTTTCCATACCTGCAAACCGTTGTTCCCGTGTTGTTCCGACGTCACGCTACGCCTCAAAAATGTGGCTGTCAACAAGTTTCGGAACAACGATGGAACAACCCCCACTCCTGGATTGAGGACGAACTGTTCCGGTGCCCTTGCCACTACTCCGCCACCGTCCACAGAAGAGTCTGGGACTGGGCCGGATTGACGACGTCGATCCAGCGCGTTTAACCTGATCTGGTCAGCGGCGCTGACAGGCCCCGCTAAGGGCCTAGAGGGGCGTGAGGCCTTACTTAAGCAAAAGTACGCAGGCCCAAATGGTCTTGCGATGTGCCGGTTGTCCGGCCCTTTTGTTATGGGTATTTGCCTCTATGAGCAACTTTGAGAACGTTCCTAACGTCGTTCGCCTCGACGACGAAGCCGTGTTTCACCTTTCGATCCTTCGCGCCTGGCTGGCTGTCTTTCCGGCGAAGCTGCGTGAGCACGCCCGGTTCAAGGTTCACAATCTTCATCGCGCCATGCCGGCGGGGGAGATTTCTGCCTACAGCCTGCTGAGCGGCGCCTACATCGGTTTTGCGCCCCTGCCCGTTAGCTACCGACGCTTCATCAACGAGGCGGAACGAATCAACAAGCATGAGCTCACACCTCCCGATTTCCTGAGGGACGCGAGCGCACGGGAGAACAGTGCGACCGAAGAGTTCGAGATGAGCCGCGGCGAGTTCAAGCGGCTGCTGGCCCGCCTCGACGAACTCGCGATGGAATGTGGTGACATCGCCTCGTACGCCGCCGTCTTCAACTGCAGGGAAGTGATCCTTGGCGATCAAAGCCCGTTTGCACCCACGGCCCGCGACGCGTACGCCAAAGGTCCATTGCATCTCTGGGACTTTGCGAAGGCTGTTGAAGAACACAGCCTCGACGACATGGCTTTCGGAACGTTCGGCGACTGGGTTCTCTTTCTGCACTTGGAGAATGGCGTCGTATCCGGGCACGCCATCCATGCGCTCGCACACCGCTTCGGAGATTTCCGCGCAAACCCGCTGATCGATGGTCTCGAGCTCCGCATGCGCTCGGGAGGCCTTTCTCCGATTATCGAGGTGCCGACGAATGTGCAAGAGGCCGTCAGAGCCCTGGCGGATAGCCGCTTCCAGAATCAGCCTTTCGAGTTCGTGCCGCCGCCGATGATGTTCGGGGGCTCTGTGGTTCCCTGGAAGGCGATCAGCGAAGTCCGTCGTTGCCGGACGGAGGCTTGACTCATGGAGGTTTCCAAGAAGATCGCCCCCGGTCCGGGGGCGGCGGCGTCCTTCGTGTCTTTCGGAAAGCAGTCGGAAGAAGAGCAGATCGCACAACTGATCAAGCTTTTTGACCTCGATCCCGTGTTGCGAACCACCGAAGTTATCGCAGTGACCGGCGATACCCGGACTGACTTCTACGCTCGACAAGACCCGACCAGCGCGCTATTCGATCCTGCGTATCCCGAACCCATTGGTGGCCGGCGTTCCGGCAGGGCATCTCGGCGCTACTGGACAGTCGACATCTTGCGCTGGCGGATTCACCAGGCCTCCTCGGGCAGCAGGTGAGGCGAACATGGAGACTTCAACCAGCGCCACCACACCCCGCGTGTCAGGCTCGCCGATCGAATCCGCCTTGGGGCGAAGCAACACAAACCGTGCGAATCCCCTCCTGGGTACCGGGGTTAGCCCGATAGAAGAGCGCGCGAGCGCCAAGGATCCTCATGGGATCAGCGACAGCGCGCCACTAGCGTTCGCAGCGTATAAGGTAGCGATTGAGTGCCATTTAAGGCTGCTCAACCGGACCATTGACGAAGCGGCAGTGCTCGGTCGACTCACGCACGACGGAGCCGGGCGTGAGCTTCCTGGCACGCTTTTCCATCAGCTCGGCGGCCACAACCGCGAACGTGTTGCCTGCTTTTTCGACCTGCATTGCACGCTGGATACGCGCCACCTGAGCTGGATCGGATCCTGCCTTCAACAGCGCGCGATTCTTGTCGCGCTCGACGCGCGCCTGGGCCAACGTGACCGCTGGATACTCACCGAGCGTGAGCATGTTGGCCTTCGCGGCAAATCGATAGCGATAGCGCCAGAGCTTTGAGCCTGCGGGACGCATCTCGATGCACAGACCATTGGTGTCGGCGACCCGATAGACCTTCGACTTGGGCTTGAGGCTGCGGATCTTGGTATCGGTCAGCATGAGTGAGTAAGCCAATTGCGAGTAAGGGCCAAGATTCGACCTCGATCTTACTCGCCGCGTTACTCACGTGCCACCCGAATTTGGGTGGAGATCACCAGACAGCCATGGACAAGAATGTTCGTTTTAGCGCTTGTTTTTAGCCGTTTTCAGAATTGACCCGTGTGCTTTCAACCATAGATTGGCCGCCATTTGAACCATAGTTTGGCCACTGAGCGGAAGGTCTCCGATTAGGGGTTTGAAAATCCCCGTGCCGGTGTTCATCCCTCCCCGGCCACCATTCACAGACGTAAGCCCAGCAAGGCTCTCAGGCCCTACTGGGCTTTTTCGTTTCTGGGCGTAGTAGACAGATAGCAGGTGAAACCGCCGCCGCAGCTATGCGCGTAAAAGGTGGCGTAGCGGCCGCACCGCACCCACCGCGCTTCTGCGACGCCCCGCCACGGGGCGTCGCAACGTACCGATTGAGGCAGCCAGCATCACCCTGCCCGCTCGCATAGCAGGTGACATAGCAGGTGCGACGACTGGCGATTATTTCACCGCCGGCCTACCCTCCGGGCCATGGCCAGCCCGTCCGCGCCAGCGATCTGATCAGTGACCTGCTGGCCACCGGCATCACGCGCAGCCAGATCGCCCAGCGCACCGGCCTGAGCCCGGGCTAGGTCACCATGCTCAAGCAGGGCGACCGCGGCCAGCGCATCGGCTTCAGCACCTACGCCGCCCTCCAGCGCCTAATCGAGACGAGCCGTCCCGACGCACAGGCCGGCCCCGGAAGGCTGCCAGCGGACGACGCCGACGCGGTGGACCCCGCCGAATGAGTGACCCTGTGGCGCCCGTCAGCGTTGGACTACCCTAGCGACGCACGCGCCAGAGGGGCGCAGGCAGGGGTCGCATGGACATTAACTGGGAAGGGGTCGTCGCTTCATTAGGGGCGATAGGAATCGGTGCTACGACGTTGGGTTATCTGGCTCACCGCCTGATCGATTCGCTTTTGGGGCGCGGGCTCGAGAAGTACAAAGGAGAGTTGCAGCGTGAAGCTGATCACTACAAGGCCGACCTACAGCGCCTGACAAAGGAGCACTCCGTCCGCTTCCAGCGACTTCACGGTGCAAGCGCTGATGCAGCAGCAGAGATTTACGCGCGCCTTGTGGCCCTCGATGAAGCGCTATCGTCTGCCCTTCGTTCGTTTCAACACACCGGCGACATGCCACTAGATCGAAAGCTGAGTGAAGTTGCCAAACTTCACAATGACCTACGCCACTACTATCTGCCGCGGGCGATCTACCTGTCGAAGAACAACTGCAAACGGATCGATGAAATTCTCGAATACTTCAAAGACATCTTCTTTGACGTGACCTCATACACGATTGATCCGATGGCCCCGGAATATCTGCACAACCGCGATCTCCTCCTGGAGCGCTTCGAGGTCTGGGAGAAGGCGCGCGGCACGTACAAAAACCAGTTCGGCAGCGCCAAGACCGGACTTGAGCAAGCCTTCCGCGAGCTCATGGGCATCAAGGGGGAAGACTCATGAACACGACCAATGGTGTCCACTGGGCAATTCAGCCGCACGTTGACGAAGCCGCCAACGCGTTGATCCGAACTCAGGTTGACCCATGGCTTTACATGGAACACCAAGGGCTGAACGTGCGCCGCGTTGATGGGACCGAGATCTCCTACAGCGGCATAAAGTTTGAAGGCTCACCGCGCCTTGTCTTCTGGAGCCCGAATTACATCGATCCATATCTCGTAGCGCTCGTTGACGTATTTGTTGACACCACATCGAAGAAGGCTCGAGAGCTTCGGCAGGACGTCGGTATCGTGCTTCACGATCTTCAGGGCATGCTTGACGGTGCGATCAGGAAGGTACTTGAGCGTATGTCTGACGTCGATCGCCGGCTTCGCGGAGGTGGATTCCCGCAGACAGTAACTCCGCAGTCGATTGAAGATCGCCTCACGTACCTTTCAGGATATGTGGCCGCGAGGATCAAGGCTGAGTACGGGGTCGAGCTCATGCACGCTCGAACCATCATGATTCAGTCTTCTGGCAAGGCCTCGTCGCTGGTTGACACATACTCCACATGGCTCATGGCGGGCCTCGCCGCATTCGTCGCTGTCCTCATTTCCAATCAGGAAAAGGTATCTAAGATAGTGACGCCGCAGATGCTCACAGCCTGCCTTGTCGTATTGTTACTCGTCGTAGTTCTTGGGATCGCACAAAAGGCGATAGCAGTTGCGGTCGCAGCGCGCGGAGCCGGCGAACTGGTAGGCAGGGATTTGGCGGAGCGAGGCGAAGACGCAGTCGGGCTCAGCGTAGTTGTCCGCGAAGTCCTGAAGGGCTCACTTCCCGTGATTCGACGCATTATGCGGAAGCAGTTGTCCAGGACCCTTAGCGGTGACATCGCTGCAGATGGGCGTTCAACCTTCCGAATGGCACAAGTTCAGACGATCCTCGTCGCGATGCAAATGTTCCTAGTTGTGTTCCTGATCGGAAAGTTGGCATGGGATTCCGCGAGCGTGGAAGGTGCAACGTCGCCTCCTCGAGCAGAAGCGCTGTTCGTACCGGTTCCCCAAGCGCCGCTCGACGACTGTCACCCTCCCCGGCGCCGAACGCGAGCCGAGCCTTCGGCAGAATCACGCGAGAGCCACTAACCCGGCCTTACTCGGGGGCCGTCCTAGGACGAGAATGCCGGGCCTGGTGGGCGCTAATGGGCCCGCCCCCCATCTCATCCCTTGCGACCGGCCGCGTGACAATGCCAACCTGCGGCTGATTGCTCGCGGGCCGTTGGAAAGCGCGCATCCTCGCGAGCCTGTAGGCTTGGATGGCTGGGGGGCAAATGAACACGATGGGTATCCGGGTCAAGCCCGGCGAAGTGACGTTCGCGATCTACGATGCCGAAGCGCGCGTCGTGCTCAACGTCGAGACGATAAAGATTCCACGGGCGCTCCAGCGTCCGGATGCGCTCAAGTATGTTCGCAACAACGTGCTGGACATAATCCGTGAGTACGCGGTAGCCAGAGCGGGAATTCGCGTGACCGAAAGCAATGCCCAGACGACTAACATCGAACGCATTGAGATTGAGGGCGTGATCCAAGAAGCATTCGCGAGCAGTTGCTTGCAGAGTTACTACGCCGGCCAGATTTCCAGCATCTCCCGGCGCATCGGTTTCGCCAGAGATCAGTTCAAACGCTACGTTAGCAACGAAGTGCAGTACGAGGCCATTGAGAACTGGTCGGATCTTGATGCCGAGCAGCGGGAAGCAGTCTTTGCAGCACTCGGAGCAGAAAGTGCTTAACCCTTACAATCGTGCGGACGTGCATTTCCAACTGGGTGAGGAAATCGGGGCGGAAGGCAAGAACTCACAGGTCTACTTGGCCCATGATCCTCAGCTTGAAGCGCAGCTTGTGATCAAGAAGGTGGCCAAATGCGGACTGGACGCCGAAGGCTATTTCTCCGAGTCGAGGTGCGTCTACGCTAGCTCACACTCGAATGTTGTTCCGATTCACTATGCTTGCCAGGATGCGGATCACATCTACTTGGCGATGCCGCATTATGTGAATGGATCGCTCAAGAAACTGATGGGCCAGCGCCCCCTTACTGTTCGCGAAATAATTGTCTTTGCAACCCAGTTTTTAAGCGGACTGCACCATATACATTCCCAGGGCCTTATTCATTTTGACATCAAGCCAGATAACATCCTGCTGTCGGAGAGAGGCGAGGCGCTTGTCGCTGACTTCGGATTGGCAAAGGCAAGAGGCCTCAATGGCCTCGCCGAGCAGGATATGCATTACGGCAAGATGGCACCGCCTGAGCATTTCCAACAAGACGCATACGATCATCGATATGACATCTACCAAGTAGGAATGACCCTCTACAGGATGTGCGTCGGTGACGCCGAGTTCTACGCGCAGTACCACTCACACTTCGTTAATGGCGAGCTTGATAGACACGGATTTAGGCATGCGGTAGCGAATGGCCAGTTCCCATCCACCGAGAACGACGTGTTTGCGGAGCACATTCCAGACGCAATGATCCGAGTCATTCGGAAGTGCTTGAAGCCAATCGAGCAGCGCTACGAATCCGTCACTGAGGTAGTGAACGATTTGGCACCAATTGAAGGCCAGCTACTTGATTGGCAGTTCCAGCAGGACGAATTCGGAAAACACTGGGTCAAGGTCGAAGACGGGATGAAGATCTCACTGGATCTCACCCTTGCGCGCGCCTCGGTAGCAAAGAAGGGCCGAGTCGATCAGGCAGAAAGACGCATCAATCAGTATTGCACAGAAGGACTCAACAGGCAGTCCACGAAGCGTTTCCTTCGGGAGCACTGAGATGAAGAAAATTCGGAATGACCGAAGCACGTACCTGACCAGAGCCTCGCTTCTAGCGAAGGCGGATCGAAAAGAGAAGCCAGCTCCAGTGGATCGGACTGATCGCGGCGATTTTAAGGTCGATTCGGCTGGTTACTTCATTTGGCCAAAGAAGCCCAGACTGGCGGCACGATAGCTGTCGTCGCTAGGGATTTCTGGAGCCTTGCCCCTAATCCAAGCATCGAACCAACGGCGTTCCCAATGGGGCGCCGTTCTACTAGACGCGACGTAGCGGCAGAGTCACGAGACATCTTCAGCGCATAACACTTCCAGAGCCTAGGTCACGATTCAATCTCTTCTGACGACTAGGTATTCTGGACAACGCGTTGACTAGTTCCACCTCGGCAGTCTGATCCATTTACGTGACGCAGACGCTTCCGTGCCGCAACGCGCGTGGTAGAGCTCTACGTTGAGAGAAAGTCGCTACATTCGCCGACTAGCTTTCGAATTGTCTCGTCGGCGAAGTCTGGCCTGGCAAGTAGGATTGCACGAACCTCACAAATCTGCGTGTCGTTCGGAATCAGCTCGGAAGGGCATTCCCATAGCCAATCGATAAGGATCTCGTAGAGCTTGGTCGGCTCCATCTCCATAACTTCACGCCGCGTCGGAACATACATTCCCGTCCTATAGACGGGGCTATTGTGCCCGTGGGACTCAATTGCGGCTTCGAACGCGCTCTCCGGCATTCCGAAGCGGTCGTCCAAGTTCGACATGATCTCCTCGCTTTTTACGTCGGGCAGTCCTGAGTACACACAACGCACTGCACTAGCCGCAGATCCGCCCATCATTCCCCACATGTGATTGAAAGTAGTTGCATAGAGGTCTCCCTCCGTCGCGGCATCATCGATGGATCCGACGTCAACATCGCAGGGCGCTTTCGGATTAGTACGCAATCGAACCAGATGATCGACGACCGTTTCCTTCGAGAAGTCGCGCCGAAACCAGCCCAAGTACCAGTTCGACCAGAAGCTGAAGGTCAGTGCATCAAATAGATCATCGAAGCAGCATTGCATCTGGTCATTGCGCGCCAGGACGTGGGCAAATATCGCGAATGCTTGCGATACAAAGACAGAGTGCCGCAAGTCTTGATTTGAAGCATCGGAGATCCTTGCCAGCGCGAGCAGCGCTGTGAATGCATCGAGGGATCTAATCTCGCCCAGCCCTCGGACTTGCCTGTCACCTACTTCCCCCAGAACTGGATAGCCTTTGACAGAGCCGCGAACGAGGACGAAGCGCTGGACTTCATACGACAAAAACGGCAACACCTGAAGTGCAATCCCCGTCCCTTCGAATGGCTCTGTAAGAAGCTGCCACAGGGGCAGGTTTCGCCAGTAGGCCAGATTCGACTTGCCATCCGTGATCTCGTCGACGATGGCGATCGTTGCTTGCGTTGGGAGCCCCTCCCCATTGCGCCACTTCCGACAGATGCCAGACGACATGTCTTGACCAAATTGGTCCTTTGATGGCGGCCGCCTACGTAGGGCAGCTTCGAGCGCATTCGGCGAGGCAGTTCCAGTTGCTGTCATCGCCTCTTGAAGGCAGGCCTCGCCTATACACCTACGCACCCTTAAATGGTGCGCTTTGAGGTCTTCCTTAGTCCTCGGGAGCCGGTAGCCCATAGTCCTAGATACTGCGCCTCACAGGTGACGAAAGCCATTCGGCGAAGTCGTAGCGGCACAATGCGCGTGTGGTAATTTGTGACACACATAGTATGAAGGTCTGCTAGATCCATACTCGATTGCGCAAGCCCTCTGTGCGGGCTAGTGTCGCCTAGTGATGCCATGAGCAGTCCGATGACCTCGACCCTGCGAGTCACCACAGGCGAAGACGTTGGCGCTATCGAGGTCTCCTTGATCCGTAGCGTGGGCGCGCTTGTCGGCGGAGAAGATCTGGCAAAGGCGCTCGGCTATCCGAGCCAGAACGCGTTCCGAAACGCGCTAGCCCGAGGGCGAATCCCGATCTGCGTATTCATGATCCAGGGGCGCCGCGGCCGTTTCGCGCTGGCACACGACATCGCTGCATGGTTGTGCGAGCAGCGGGATCTGGCAGCCAGTAACGCCACTCGCTGCAACCACGCCCGGGAGGTGCCCGCCACCTAATGCTCTGGCTACCAAGGCGCAAAAATGAGTGAGCCCAAGGTGATCAGACCTTGGGCTCTCGGACGTTCGGCTACCTGTCAGCAGCTGTCCTGCCGGAAGTCTCACGCCACTGCACCGCCGTGTCAAGCACCAGGCGCCGCTGAATTGCGACGCCTTAAGGGGTGCTCGCCTTCCATATGCCGCGCGCGGAGGAGCGACAGCTTCTAGGGCAACGCGCGCCCGAAGAATGGGAGCGCGACATGGAACAGAATCTCACCGCAATCGACGCGAAGGATGCGTCACCGACCTGCCTAGTATGGGCGCCGGCCCAAACGCCACAGCACGACAACTTTGCCCTCGGTGAGCACCTCCAGCGCATCGGCATTCCTGCGCCTGGTAAGGAGTACATCATTGGTGCCCAAGCGACGCCAGCCAGGCGGGTTGGGACGTGTCGCAAGCGGAACATCATCCTCGAGGTCCCTGCCCCACATCTAAACGTGGTTCTTCAGGCAGAGTCGGCCTCTGGCGAGTACTACTTCCTTCTGGACCAGCTCCGCCGCGTCGACATCGCAGCAGTGTTTGACCAGCCGACGACGTTGCCGGTAGAGATCACCAAGAGCAACGGAGTACGGGGCCGCGCACAGTGCACCGCGGACTACCTGGTGGTGTACGCAGATCGGGTGGTTGCCTACGAGGTCAAGAAGCAAGCCGATCTGGACGAGCTATGCGTATCAAGATCCGTCGACTGGGTGCGCGATAACGACACCTATCACTACCTGCCTGCCGAGAAGGCCTTCGGTCAGCTGGGCATCGAATATCGGGTCTTTCCAGCAAATCAGATCACGAATGTCTGCGCCGCGAACTTACGACTGCTAGCTCGTGTCCGTCACGTTAAGGATTCCACGGCTTTGTACAAGGAGAGACGCCGTGCACTCGAGATTGTTCGTGCTCGGGGCTGCATACAGATGCGGGACCTTCTGGATCGGCTCGAAACCGTTGACACCACCGCTGTTATGCAGCTCCTGGATCGGGGGGATCTGCAGGCGGATCTCGATCGAACCCTTCTGTCCCATCCCGATTACATCTGGGTGGCGGTCAGCCGCGAGGAGGCCGTGTTGCTGGAAGACTCCAATCACCAGTTCGAGCAGGCACTGCGATCCGCGGGTCTAACGTCCGAAGAAGTGATAGACCCGAAATACTGGGGAGCCGTCGCCAGACGATGGCTTATCTGCACCCAGCCGGACGAGCTCATCCCGGACACCATAAAGCCGTCCGACCGCACCTGCCGGAGGTTGCGTGCGCTATTCGCGAGGGGCGGCGGCGATATCAGGGCATTGGTGCCCAACTGGAATAGGTGCGGCAACCACCACGCCCGGTACTCCTCGGCACACAGGGCGCTCGTCGATTCTCAACTGCGGCAAGCGCGGTCCGATCCCGATCAGAGCACCATCGCCGCGGGAATACGCAACTACTTGGTCGCCCACTCGGACTTCTGTCGCGAATCGGGAATCGACGAATCCCCGATATCCTCGGCAACGATATATAGGTATGCGCGGCAAGGCGTCCATCCTTCAGAGGCTCTAACGCGTGGGGGACGACGACTCGCCAATGCGGGCAGTGACCCATCCGACCCTGCCACTCGATCACTTCTGGCGACGACTCCATTCTCAGTGGCGCATATCGACCATTGGCAAATGGATCTGCACGCTCTTGTTGGTGACATTGGCGGGAAGAAGCGAACACGTCGGCCTTGGCTAACTGCGATGGTGGACGCGTTCAGTGGTGAGCTCCTTGCCTACTCCATGAGTTTCCAATCTCCGAGTCGCGATGCGTGCTCCCTAGTCATACGCGACTGCGTCCGTCGCCATGGGCGGGTACCGGAGATGATCGTTACAGACAGCGGCGCAGATTTTACGAGTACACACTTCATCGTGATGCTGGCCACCCTTGGCATCACGTGGGCCAATCGCCCGCCGGAAGATCCGCGTTTCGGAAAGGAGGTGGAGCGAGTATTCGGGACATTCAAGGAGAGGTTTGCGCGGGGCTTGCCCGGATTCTGCAACGACATCGCTCGAGCGAGGGAGCAGTCTAGCTCGGCAAACGCGTCCAAACGCGCGAAGCTCCGGCTCCATCAGATCTGGCAGATCTTTGAAGCTTATGCGATGGAGGGATACAACAACGCGATTCGATCCGGGGGAAATCTATCGCCGGTAGCACTCAGAGACTCTGTGCTGGCGAGCCATCCCTTCTGTGGGATCAAGTGTGCTTGGGACCTCGCGCTGCTCATCCTGACGTCGGTCGAGGCGCCATCGAAGGACTACAGAGTGTGGCCTGGCAAGGGCATTCGCGTACGGGACCGCGTGTTCACCTGCCCTGAGTTGTCAGTTCACCGTGGCTCCACAAGGCGGCTCGTCGTCCGCATGGAGCCTCTCGATCGATCGATCTGCTATGTCCAGGTCGGCAATCGATGGCTCGTTTGCCGCGACGGCACCGCTTCTGTCTCTCAAGGGATTCCTGATATCGAGGTTGCAGCATCCGCTCTCGAGGGGGAGGAGCTGAGGTCCGCACTCAGAAGGGCATATCTGGATGCAGAGATCACCCTGCATGAGTTGAAGCTCGCGCGCCTTCCGGCCGAACTTCACGAGACCACGGCCCGGCTGGCGAAGCCCAAGCCAAGCACGCCGCCAGCAGCTGCGTCTGCTCTGACTCGCCCCAAGAATCTGGAGGAGGTCCCACTGCTGCCTGTTCGACCGGAGCAGCAGCCATGAACTCCTTCGATGCGGGCGACATCATCGAACACAGAAACTTCCGCGTCGGCCTCAATGCTGCCGTGACCCTCTGTCGCGCATGCTCGGGAGGCTCGGTTCTAGCCGTGCTAGGGCCTACGCGCGCCGGAAAGTCAGTCATCTTCCGGGAACTCCATCGAACCCTTCAGTGTGATACGGCGGGCCACCGCGATGGCGAAATGCCTGTCATCGCATTAACGATCGCGACGTCACAGGACGGACGAATCGCACCGAAGCACCTGACGCTAAAGGCGCTGAAGGCTATCGAGCACCCCACCTACCGCCACTTCGGTGAGCTGGATGAGCAGGATCATCCATTGCCGAGCCGCGGCAGAGATGAGACCTCCATGCGCATCGCGCTCGAGGCTGGGCTGGACGCGCGTGTCGTCAAGTACACATTACTGGACGAAGCACACCACCTCACCCATACCCGAGACGCCCGCATTCGGGCGACTGTGCTCGAATCAATCAAGTGCTTGACAGCGATCGATCGCACTCTGGTGCTGGTGGGCGGCTACGAGCTGGCATACAGCGGCTTGTTCGACTCGGCGCATTTTGCAGGGCGACTTACCTGCGTCGAGTTGTCCCCTTACCGTGAAGTTGAAGACGACATGCTCGAATGGCTAAGCATTCTCAAGACGCTCAGCTTGAGTCTGGTCGTTAAGCCTGCCAACCTGCTCCTTGACCACGCACAGAGCATCCTGGCTGCGTCGTCAGGATCATTTGGGTTGGCGCGAAAGATCGTGTGGCGGGCCAAGGCTATCTGCGAGAGCGCTGGCCGACCGATCGCGAAGGGCGATTTGATAGAAGCATTCCCGATGCGCCACGAGCACGACGCGATCCGGCGAGATATCGAATGTGGTCAGGCTGCGCTTGAACGGTTCTCGAGTACAGCCATTATCCGCAGCGGAGGTCCTGGGAAGCCGGCCACGTCATCTCCGCTGCTGAAGCCATTCAAGCGGAAGCCCAATCGGCGCGCGATTCTCCCGCTGGAGGTTGCAGACCAATGAGCACGGAATTGTTCCCCATCGCTCCTTGCGGCTCCGGGTCGCTCGAGATCGAGTCCCTGCACTCGTACTTCGCACGCTTGGCCCGAGCACACACACTCTCGCCCGTGACTCTCGCGAAGGTCCTCTCGCATATCTATGGTGGAGGGAACCCCTCGCAAAAACTGCTGGACGCAAGCTTATACAGTCCCGCGTCAGCAATGCTCTGTGGATATGGGACGGGCATATCGAAGCTTGTCGATGCGCTTCGCACCGCGACTGGGCGTACCGATCTACGGCAGCTGACCCTACTCAGCCTTGCACCTGCTGCCAGCAGAACAGCACACTCATCGGTCAAAGCGTGCCGTGCGTGGTGTCCTGCTTGTATGCACGAGGCTTCGACGAAAAGAGAGACATGGTATGACCGGTTGCTATGGATGCTTGCCCCAATCGAGCGCTGCCCAGTTCACAGGATAGCTCTCCGGAGCCACTGCTACCGTTGCGGTAAGCCGCAGGAGTACTACCATCGGACAGGGGTTACCGAACTCTGCTGGAAATGTTCCGAGTCACTCGAGGCGCCAAGTAGTTCGTGGACGCTCCGAGCGGAGCCATGCTTCGGTGAGCGTGACTGTTGCGAACTGATCGAAGCGATCGCTAGCGAGGAGCTCACGTCAGCCGTTCCGGATGCCTTTGGCGCCTTTGAGTCAGAACTCAGCCTACTGTGCTCGCCGCTCAAGAAGCGCGTTGCCGACATATCGCCCACGGGAGGAACAAAGCGGTCCACCGGGGAATGTTCGCGGCCTTCCCTTGCAACAATGCTAAAGCGGGTGCACGCCGCCGGCGTCAGTCTGGTCGGGGTCCTGAAGGAGCCCCGCGATGCCGCCCTTCTAGCCGGTGAACTTGAGTTCATGCGTCTCGACCTGCCGCCTAGCGCTCGGCCTCGCCATCCGCTTCAAACCGCCAATGCGGTCCGTGAGCGGATTGAGCTTGAGCTTCGGCAGCCGATACAAGTCCGAATTCCCTCCTTTCAGGCTATAGCCAGGGAGCACGGAGCGTCCACAGGCTTTGTTCGGCACAGATTTCCAGCGCTGTCGAAGCTCTACATCGATCGTCTGCACTCGCAGAGGGTTCGGGAGAACGCTGAGCAACGTGGAAACGTGACGGCTCTGCTTTGCTCGGGTGTGCTAGCTGACTATTTCAATGGCCGGTTTCGTAGTCAGGACGAGGTCGTTGAGTACCTCGTAGAGACCTGCGAGACGAGCAAGTCCATTGCAAGGACCCAACTTAAACGCGCGTTGGAACGGAGAAGGGAGCTCGGTGAGGCGGAGGCGCGGGTTGCCAAGAGGGCCTGACCGCCGGGATGTCCGCTATCGGCCAAGAGCGGACAAGGACGAGATTCGGTGGTTCACCGCGTTCTCACGGTTCCATTTCTACGATCGCGTCTCCGAGGAGACCATAGCTTGCAGCGGCGTTAACAGACATCTGAGGTGCCACCATGCGATCGCTTTTGTTTGTGGATGACAACGACTTGTTAGCAGAGACAGTCGTGATGGCTTTGGGCAACTTAGGGCTGGAAGTTGCGGCCGTCCAGAACGCGGAGCATGCGCTGACGCTGCTCAATGAGCGACGAGTTGACGCGGCTGTTATTGATGTCCACCTCGGCGATGGGACTGGTGGCATCGAGCTGGCCCGCCAAGTGCTGGAGTCCAGTCCGGGAGTGGCCGTGGTGCTGACCACCGCATACGCGATGCCGGAGCTGGACATCCCGGAGGGAGCCACTGTTCTTGAGAAGCCCTATCGATTTGGCGATCTCTTTCTGGCAGCAGGGCACGAGCCTCCCTTGGAGCTTCCGAGTTCACTGAAGGTCCCGTCCGACCCTTCCGACGATGCGAGCTGGTAACAGACGCCTACGCCTTCGATCCGACCTCCGCCCAGGAGCAATGTCCGCTAACGGCCAGAAGCGGTCGTTTGAACTGCCGCGTTTGTACCGTGTCAGAGACTAGGCGGGCTTGATTTTCTGGAGTACGTCTTTTGCAGCTGACAAGATCTCGCGTTCGTCTCTGTAACCTGGATAGCCCCACGTCTCTCTCGGGAGTGGGCTGAAGAAAACCACCTCATCGAAGAGATGATTCAACACCACACGATGACCGGCAGGAATGGCTTCCCTATTGACCTCGAAGTTCCAGGCGTTCTCGAAGAACCTACAAAAATCCTGAGCAGACACATCTCCGTTGACGAAATCCTGGAGTCTGCGTAGCAGGTCATCGAGGGAACACTCTTCGCTCGCCATTCTGCGCTCCGTCTCCGTGCCTCGCTGGCACACAGGTATGTCCGCTTCGGGTCGAAAGCGGACATTAGCACCGCCGGTGCGCCGCGTCCGATCCAATGTCCGCTATCGGCCAGAAGCGGGCATCATGAAGATGGTTTCCTTGCGTGGGAGATCAGAATGCCGCCTACGACGCTGAAAGGCACTCCGACAAAGAACAGTGCCGCAACTGAAGCACCCTGCACCATTCCACGCGCGTCCGGCATCGCGCCGGCGTCGGACCCGAACAACGCGCTCAGGATGGCTAGCGCGCTAAACACGATTACAAGAATTCCGACGCCCAGAACCAGCCAGCCCAGCCCTTCAAGCAACTTCTTCATCGTGTTCCCCTGCCACTCATGTCCGCTTTGGGTCGAAAGCGGACATTACACCAACCCGAACAGAGCGGCCCGACATCGCCGTAAACACTTTCGGGTTCATGGTCGGACTCCCCACCTAGGAGTTCGACATGAAAGGCACGAATAGCAATCCCGCCCCTTGGAACAAGGGCAAGATCGTGGGTCGGAAGGCTCCGCTCAGACTTCGCGACATCTGGGCGATCCGAGTTCGGCTGCAGCTTCGGGGCAGGCTCCGCGAACTGGCGCTCTTCAATTTAGCCATCGACTCGAAGCTAAGAGCATGCGACCTGGTCGCCCTTCGCGTACAGGATGTCAGCCATGGCCAAGCCATCTCGGCGCGGGCGACGATCCTGCAGCGCAAGACTTGCCAGCCGGTCTGCTTCGAAATCACCGACCAGACGCGGAGCGCAGTCGCGGCCTGGCTTGCTCACGCCGGAGCGGTTAGCGATGCCTACCTGTTCCCCAGTCGTGTTCGACGGTGTGCTCACTTATCGACTCGGCAGTACTGTCGGATTGTCCATCGTTGGGTCGCTGATATCGGGCTGGACACTAGTGCCTATGGGAGCCACTCGTTGCGCCGCACCAAAGCAGCGCTGATCTACCACCGGACGAAGAACCTGCGAGCTGTCCAACTTCTCCTAGGACACACCAAGCTGGAGAGCACGGTTCGCTACCTCGGGATCGAGGTCGAGGATGCGCTCGAACTTTCCGAGCAGACAGAGGCATAACCTTGCCGGACCAACGGACGCTTCGGTCCGTTGGTCCGCCGCCCGGCCCGGTGCTAACGTCCGCTTTCGACCCAAAGCGGTCATCCATGTTGCGATCGCTGAAGCGGCTGATCCGGTCCGGATCACTGATGATTGTTTATGCAACTCTAAAGCGGACATTGATAGTTGAAGAACTGGGGCAGCACCCCGCACCAGACCCGTGAGCGAAGCCAGATCAAGGTCCGGCTAGGTAAAGGTCATCGCAGGACCTCTAAGCCGTGGTAACGCTCGCGCCAATCGCGCAGAGGCTTGGCGCGTAGACAGCTATCCAGCGAAAATTGCTTCGCGTCCTTGATGTCCGATGCTAAGAGGGCAATAAGAGTTGCGCATTGCTGACGCAAAATTGTGTCGGTTTGCGTCGCCGCTATGACCGCAGCGAGGAGTTCCTCTAGGGTCAGCAAGTTCCCTCTGACTGGTGGAGCAACCCCACTTCTCAGGCTATTCGACACGCGAGCGAACAAGTGACTCGCCTCATCGCATCGCGACAGGTAGGGCAGTCCTTCATTCTCGGCGCGCTGCAATGCTAAATCGTCGTCGGGGATGCGACGTCGGAAGCTTGGGTTGGTCTTTTCATTCGTGAAGATTTGCATTTCAGTTCTCCGGGAGTAGGTGGCTGGATTGGTTAGCGGCTGCACCGTCACTGTTGCAGGCCGCATCCACCTTGGCCGAGACCAGCACCTCCCTCCTGGAGTTCGCTACGCGGACGTGAACTTCATTCTTCTTGAGGTACGGAATGGAGAATGCCTGGTCATACGTTGCCCAATACACCTGATCGTCTGCCGCCCACTTTGATCCAGAGAGTGCGTGCATCAACTCTCGCTTAGCGGTGGATCGACTTTGCTCCGTATCGGCACCGCGGTATCCAAGAACGGCAACCAGAGTTTCCAGCGACTCATGAATTCTTATCGTCGGATCATCGGGAAGGGGGGCCTCGCCGGCGGCGAGATTGTTGGACAGGAAGAATGCAACTCTCCAGCCGCGCATTGCTCGCAGGCGCAGCGCACTGGGGAACATCGTGGACTCGCCGTCGGCCTGATATGTCGGATACGTCATCTCCATCTTCTCCAGGCTTTCGTTGTTACCGTAGATGTAATCCTCAAGCTTCTCGCGCGCGACACGGATCGCAGCGTCATGGCTTCCATCCGCAGACGTATGCACAAACAAAGCAGGCGCGTAGCGCCTGATCTCGACTGGTCCGACGAGATCTTCCATGTGGTAGGCGGGTCTGGCATCGAGCCTAATACCGAAGAACCTCGGAATCGACTTGAGAGCGTCTGCGAACAACGGGGCAGGTGCACCATTCATGATCTTCTCCGTCCAGCCGTTGCCATTGCTTCGTAGGTGAACGAAGCTCGTGAATCGGTGGCGGTTGGCTGCTGTGTTGAAGTGAGGCCACAGCGGCAAGGAATGGCCGACTTCCGACCGACAGTAGAGACGATTGGGAGCGGGACGTCCTGCGCGGCTCAGTGGCCGATACGACGTTGCGTCGCAGTGATACTAGAGGGTGCGCCAACTGATGTTACTTACTCGTGACCCGGCCGAGCAATTGCTCTTCCCACTGATCGACGGCCGGCATCGACGACATTCCATCTCTAGAATAGAGAACGGCGAGGCAAGCCTCGCCGTTCTGTGTCAACCCGACGCTGTTATTGCTTGGTCGGAATGTTGACCTTGTCGATGCCGTGGATGACACCGTTGCTAGAACCGATGTCGGCGGAGGTCACCAGCGCGCCGTCGATCCTGACTTGGTCGTTGGCGAACACGATCGGCGCAGACTGACCGTTGACCGTCCTGGCCGCTTCCCACTTGCTGACATCAGCCGCGGTCTTGCGACCGCTCACAACGTGGTAGTTGAGCAAAGACAGGAGCTCTTCCTTGTTCTCGGGCTTGAACAGGTTGTCCAGCTTGCCTGCCGGAAGCTTCTCGAATGCCGCATCAGTCGGTGCGAACACCGTGAAGGGGCCCACGCCGCGCAGCGTATCCGCCATGCCTGCGCGATCGATGGCTTTTCCGAAGGTCTTGAACGAGCCATTGGCAGCGGCGGTGTCGACGAGATTCTTATCGGTGGGGGAATTGTTGATGGTGTTCATGATGGTTGCCTTTGAAGCGATCCGCAGTGGCACGGACTCGGAGATGGCCGAAGCCTGGTCCTGCCGAAGGCAGGAGCGATGGGGCTCAGTGCGGATGGGGAGTGGGTCGTACAGCGCGGCTGAGTGGCCGTCACGACATTGCGTCGCGATGCCGCCGGAGCATGCGCGAAGCAACGTGAGACTAGTGTGAGTTGCAACAGGCACTGCACGTATGCGGCATGGGCGGCGCAGGTCTGACTTTGCATCAGTCGACTGGCGGCATGCTCGACCAAACGGATGCAGGGGCACCTATTTCGGTCGTCGGTGCCCGCTTTTTTGGTCAATAGTGGACGCTAAGCCGGCAAGCCCGTCTCCTCAGTGCTAATGTCCGCTTCCGACCCGAAGCGGGACGTTCGGGTGTCGACCAAGAGGGCAAGGGACAGGCATGAGCGACCCTTCAGATTGTTCGACTGCTGACACACGCTGTGGATTCGCGTGCACGAGGAAATGCCCGTGCGGAGAACCACCTGGACGTTCACCGCAATGCAATCGTCTGGCAGGCCAAACGAAAGCCCATGTCGAGTGCGTCATTGACCGTTGCCGGCGGAGTTTCGAAGAGAGGGGCAAGAATCGGCAAGGCACCCTCGAAATCGATTTGGCTTACGTACGGGGGCCGGCTAGAGCACTTCCAAACAGTTACCCGGAAACGTACACCGCGGTAGTGTCCGCCAACTTGGAAGGCATGGCCCCGATCCAAAGTCATGTTGAGTATCACCCTTCGACGCCGCACCGATAGGTGCGGAGAAATAGCAACTCCACCCTGCGCGCGCTTTAGAGACGAGGGCGTGAGGAAGCTGTTGTCATCGTGATAGAAGCTTGCGCACCAACGGACATGCCAGGTCCAACTCTCCGGGAACGCTCCAATGACTGCTTCCGGCCAGAAGCGGACATCAGCCGCCGAGGTACTTCCGTACGTCTTCCACAGACCGAAAGGACGCATCCGATTCCACGGCTGTGATCCTGTGCAGTGTTGCTAGCAAGCGCTCCCCCGCGCCGGCTTCAAGGACGTAGATCCCTCCGCTCACGACACGCCCGGACCGATAAACTAGCTCCGTGAAGCGAGGTTGGAGCGGCGCGCCGCTTTGGTCCCAAAACAGCCAACCACCCGATTCGACGTCACAGCCTTCACAGTAGTCCGTCAGCGCGGTGACGGTGGGAAACACATAAAACATCAAATCATCGGCACTAAGTGCGAAATACATGCAATCTCCAAGCTTCCTGCCTGTGCATCCGAATTTCCATTTTGGGTCGTAAGTGGACATTAGCACCAACCCGAGCAGAGCGGCCCGACGCCGGCGTAAACGCCATCGGGTTCATGGTCGGACTCCCCACCTAGGAGTTCGACATGAAGGGCATGAACGACAATTCCAAGCCTTGGAACAAAGGCAAGATCGTGGGTCGGAAGGCTCCGCTCAGACTTCGCGATATCTGGGCGATCCGAGTGCGGTTGCAGCTTCGGGGTAGGCTCCGCGAACTGGCGCTCTTCAACTTGGCTATCGACTCGGCGCGGGCGACGATTTCGAGATCACCGACCAGACGCGGAGCGCGGTCGCGGCCTGGCTTGCTCACGCCGGAGTGGTTGGCGATGCCTACCTATTCCCTAGTCGTGTTCGACGGTGTGCCCACTTGTCGACTCGGCAGTACTGTCGGATTGTCCATCGTTGGGTCGCTGATATCGGGCTGGACACTAGTGCCTACGGAAGCCACGCGTTGCGCCGCACCAAAGCGGCGCTGATCTACCACCGAACGAAAAACCTGCGAGCTGTCCAGCTCCTCCTAGGACATACCAAGCTGGAGAGTGCGCTACCTCGGCATCGAGGTTGAAGATGCGCTCGAACTTTCCGAGCAGACAGAGGCATAACCTTGCCGGACCAACGGACGCTTTGGTCCGTTGGTCCGCCGCCCGGCCCGGTGTTAATGTCCTCGCTCGACCCAAGGCGGACGACTGAGGTTTCATGACTTCGCATCCCGATCTGCCGCGCGTGAACATCGGGCGCACCGGCACATGGCGAATCATCGGGGTGGCCATATCGGTGTTGGTTGGCATTCTCCTGGCGCTCGCCTTTGTAGCCGCAGCTGCAGCGATCTATGCGGTAGAGACGATTCCGGCCGGTGCGGCCAACGACGCGGGGTTCGGCTTCATGCTCGCCTTGTGCTTGGCAGTTGCGGGCTTCGTTGTTCTGGGTGTTGGTCGGCGGCTATGGCGCGGTTCGGGCAAGGCTGGAACGGGATAGCGTCCGCTTCCAGGCGACAGCGGAAGTTCGGAAAAGACGGCCGGTAGCCGGGCTGCTAATTCCGCTTCCGACCCAAAGCGGTCAGTCAGCTCGCCATGGCATAGATCAGGTAGCCGTACGTCCAGCCTGTCCTCCATCCAGGCTATCCGTCACGCAAGGATTGTGTCGCGCGATGATCGTCGTCACCGGCAGCCTGTTAGCCTCTCGATGCACTGATCGGTACTTGTCGGGATTGAACCGGCGCCTTCGTGCAACGCCTACTGAGGAACGCGCAATGGCCGGCAATCGCAGACCCGAACACTTCTACAGCTCAGAGCGGGTCGTTAACTCTTCCCGAGACAGGAGCGGTGCCCGAATCCAAATCGAGGCAGACACACTCGCATTCATGCGTGCGGGTGGAAGCGTCCAAGTTCTTCCTAATACGCCGTTCCGCCGTAAGGATCTTGGTGACGATCCGGCAACGCTGAATCCTCCGGAGCGCCCGCGATCGAAGGCGTAGTCCCGCTGCGAGGTCGATGCGAGTAGCCAATCCGAGCTAAAAGCTCGGCCCATGGGTGAGAGTCATCATCGCCTCACTTCAGGACAGTTCCCATGGCACGGGATACCCACCGCCAGAAAACCCAGACAAGACCGTCGAGGATCAGTCTGAGCAGATCGAAGCATTGGCCAACGCACTTCAGGCGCTAATCCGAACGCTCTCTCCCGCGCAGCGAACGGGATTCATAAGCCATCTAAAAGGGGTAACGCGCAAGGGCTCGCGCGCTTACACCGAGATGATTGGTCGTATGCGCTGATCTTCAAGAGGTCGGAGCGCGATGACTTAGTGCCGATGGCCATTTGGCGATTGAGTCGCACCACGAAAGGTCGATCCAGTGAGTGCAACTGAGTAGCGCAGGAGCAACTCGTGCCTCGTCTGCTGAGCCACATCGTGTTTGCGTTCTTCACAGACAAGGGCGTAGTGTGCGGGCTGCACAGAGCCGTGAGAGGTTACGGCCTTCCTGGAGACCTCGTGCACCTTCCCGCGCGAGGCCATTATGAACATCCGAGTGTACTCCGCGCCTACGGGCTACCTGCTCGTAGACGGCTTTACGTCCGCACCTTGGTGCGTGCCTCCTGCGCAACTGGTCTTCAGCATCGCTAGCGACCGCCTGCCCATCGCAGTGGCGCAGATGTTGGAGGGTGCGTTCGCCGAAACTGGGACGATTGAGCTCCGCGAGACATGGGCGAACCATCTGTTCCGAGACTATCCCGAGTGGGATCGCCACCACCGTCCGGTGAGCGAGCTGGTCGGTTGAGACCGTGGCCATCACGCTCATCGAGATGGTCAGCGTCCGGCTCGCGCGGGTAGTCGCGAGTTGGATCCACGCAATTCGCGCTATCTAAGGATCGGGGATCCGTATGACCAAGAAAGGCGCGACATCCAGGCCGTTGATAGCTATGTTTCGTTTCACGCTGGGAACCGGGCAGAGTATCGGCCCAAAGGATCTGCAATCGATCTGGATCCGAGCCTCCCAGATGGCGGATGTAAGCGTGGGATGTGTGGCGGGCCGTAGACCAGAAGATAAGGCCACCTATTCGCTATACGCCGCTCAATCGCTCGAACGGCTTGCAGAAATCGAGGGACGCCTTCGCCGCTTGCTTGATGAGCGGAATCTTCGCGCTGCATTGCTCTGCGTGCACGCAGAGGGTCAGTAGGCTCCGTCGCCCGGCTCGACGCCGCGTCGCGGATCAGACTCATTGCCGCGAGGGTGGCCATCCTAGACTGCGGCGCTTAACTGCCGCGTCCGTCGCCAGTTGTCCGATGTGCGATCGCCTGAAGGCGGCCCGGAGGGGTCATGTTCACGGACCAGCAGATGACCTTGGCCAACATTCGCTTTCTGGCTAGAGGCGGTGAGACGCCGGAGTTCTATGATCTCCTGACGGCGCGTCTGCTTGAAACAGCCGCGCAGTGGCCTGCACTCTGCCTCACCGATGATGAGAGCCTGATCCTCGCTCGCTATAGGGCGAGATTGCTCTGTGAGCTGGCCTATTTACGGTCCATGGCATCCCTCGGAAGCTCGGCGATAGCGGCCATTTGACGCTGCGACATGAGTCGTCAAGCTGGAGACCTGTTGAGACGGTCGATCTCTCGTCTGGCCTCCTCAAGAGCCAACGCGTATGCGCCGATCGCTCCGCTGAAAGTGGCTGGGATTCCCGCGAGGAACATTCGGTGAATAATCTTGAACTCATGAAGATTTGACACGGTGACAACCGCGCTCCAAGCTGCGCCTAACGTCTGCCGTCGGAGTTCTATCCGAACTTCGCGACCGCCGTATCCGCAAGGCCCGCTGTTCCACACTACGCCGTCATAGCGAATGTCAGCGGCCTGAAAATCCCCTTGGTGGTAACGGCGTCGGAGGTGTTTGCTGCCGAACGCGCGTCGGCTCGCATCTAGCAGTTGATTTTGCCACCAGTATCCGAGGTCGCTTGGAACCTCATCAATCTTGGGGAGGCTGGCCGTCGCGAAGTTCCACGCCTCCCAATGATTCACGTCATCGGAAACCTCGTTGGCGGCGCGCAGCATTGCGGCGTCCAACTGCTCGATTATTCCGTGCAGCTCCGTGCGCGTCTTCAAAACCGGCTCCTACATCTTCCGTTCAAGCTTGCGCGCCGCGGCGTGAGTCACCTGTGAGGCGGCCGGCCCGTGCCCGGCGGTAGCGGAGTTCGTACTACGTTGACGTCGTCGGCTCGAAGTCTCGCCCTAATCCGTCACCTTCACTGGATTCGCTCCGCGATGTATCCGTGACGTGAGACGACTTCTAACAAGGCCCACATGAGCTTGCCTGTGGCCTGAATGCCTGCGCATGCTTAGTGAACCGCGGTTCGCGCGATCCGAGAACCCTGTTATGCGCGTCCTGTTTGTCGATGACGAGGCTGATGCGCGCGATATCATAGGGGACGCGCTGCGCGTCTACGGATTCGAAGTGGAGATCGCAGCCGATGGCGCGGCGGCAATTCGCGCCCTCGAGGCTGAGGCATTTGATGCCATCGTGACTGATTTCCGCATGCCAAATGGAGTAGACGGAATCCAAGTGGCCGAAGAGGCACGGCGGAAGTTTCCTGGAGTAGGGGTTCTGATCGTTTCGGGATATGCCCGTGCCCAGTTGCCCGCTCTACCTGCAGGAGTTCGGTACATGGCAAAGCCGTATCGACTGGCCCAACTCATCTCGGCTCTAAGAGCGCTAGTTCAGCGACGATAGCGGACGCTGTCCTCCAGCCAAGCATCAGGTGCGGCTCGACCTCTTCCCAGTCGAGCTGGGGCATGTGCGTACGGGCAGGTCTTCCTAGCTCGTCCGCGAACCGTCGCTCACCATCGGACCCTCCTCGGGAAGCAGACTCTACCTCTGTGCCACTACTGGCATGTAGGAAAGTCGTCAGGGGAGGGTCACGCGCTTGGATCGCTGCGCAGGCGACAGCTATTCACCGCCTCCTCGAGCTCTTCAAGGAAATAGGGCTTCCGTAAGTGAGGGCGGCCCGCGAATTCCCTTGGGAGGTCGCCAGCGCTGCGCCCGCTCGAAATAATGAACGGAATGCCGCGACGGGTAAGAGAGATGACGACCGCAGAGCTCGTTTCGCCGCCCAGCTCAAAGTCCAGCACGGCCGCGTCAAATGAGCTGCTGCCCAGGGTCTCAAGAGCCTTGCGTACCGATGTCGCGTGGACAACCTCATGGCCTAGCTCGCCTAGAACCATCGCCAGGCAGCCGGCGATCTCTGACTTGTCTTCTACGACCAATACCTTCAACGTGCGGCCCCTCAATCCCCGGACCACGAGCGTATCAACGGCGGAGTGAACAAGGTTCGACTTCTGCCGGACGACTACGTTCGACACTTTGGCACGCACTGGGTCGATGCCGTTTGGGGCTCAGGGATGTCGGCTAATGGCCGATAGCGCACGTTCGGCGCACCGGCGGGGTGCCGGGGCGGAGGGATTGCGCTCCCTCCGCCCCCATACGCCCTTCAACAACGCGGACGCGGACGAGCTTCATTCCTCCGGGCGTCGCAATGAGACAACGCTACCGTTGGATACGGCAATATTGTCCGCATCGAGCCGGGGCAGCGTCAGCTCGACAAGCTCGGCCGTTCAATCTTCTGCACGAACCCGGCAGAGTTCGCCTAAGTAAGCACTGTCGCGCTCGCGTACCGAGATCGGCCCAGCTTCAGCGTCGGCCAGGACATCCCGCCACCCAGCCAGCAGCGCAGCTGGGTCCGGGTGAGAGGCAGCCAACGCCCGCAGCGCCAAGCCCTGCACATATACCTGCGCTTGCAGGTTGCACATGGCCTCTTCAGTATTTCTGTCCATGCGCGTCCTCCGGTCGGGCTAGGTGTTGAGAACGGCCCCGACCTGGATACGCCGCGGCGTTGATTCGGGACGCTTGGGAATGCTGAGGGTAAGCACGCCGTTGTGCCCGGATGCGGTGATGCCGTCCGGGTCTGCGCTGTCGGGCAGCGCGAAGCGACGGTGGAAGACGCCGTGTCGGCGTTCAATGCGCGAGTACCGTTCAGTTTCGTGCACCCTCTCCTCGCGACGTTCGCCCTTGATCGTCAGCAAGCCCCTGTCCATCTGCACCTCGATGGCCTGCGGATCGACGCCAGGAATATCCGCGAACAGCAGAAAGCGATCGGCTTCTTCCTTGATGTCCACTCGCGGCACCCATTGGCTGGTGACGACCGACGACTCGTCAGTGGCGTTCTGGAGCAGACTCCCCTCAAACAAGCGGTCAAAGATCTGCTTGACCGGATCCTTCATCGAACCCTGCGCGGGCCACTGGGGATTACGAACCATCTCGTTCATGGCTAGGTCTCCAATTGGCAACGGACGGCGCCCCCGTCCGGCGATGAGGGTAGATTCTCGCCGGCGATTTTCAAGGCCCTCGAACGACCGGCCTGAGCGCGTTGAAAATCGATTTAGAAACGTGGAGGGCGTGTCGAGGCTGCAGATGGCGACTGCCTCCATTTACCGAATTCGCCTCTGTCCCGAATGGAACGGGAAGCGGCCGACTCAGCAACATGTCTGCTTCTGTCCGATTGTGGTCATCGGGCTAGGCCGCGGTTGGTTGGTGATGCAGTTCCGCCCCCCCGGTGCCGTCGCGTCCACTTGGGCCCGTGAAAATGCTGACGCGGCTCCCTCGGCGCAGCTGCAATACTTAGAGTGTCCTCAGCCAACTACCGTCGCCATGCCCTCGACCGTGAATCTAGGATTCCTGGACGCACCCGGTAAAGTGGCCGCGTTGATTCGTAGCCATGATTGGAGCGGATCGCCGCTCGGCCCGCCGACACAATGGTCGCAGTCACTACGCAGCGTCGTGAGCTTGCTGCTGTGGTCCAAGTTTCCGATGTTCGTCGCGTGGGGGCCGCAACTCGGCTTCGTCTACAACGACCCTTACGCCGAGATTCTCGGCGCAAAGCATCCGTCCTCGCTGGGGCGTCCGTTCGAGGAGATATGGTCCGAGATATGGGGCGATGTGGGTCCGCTGGCGCATCGCGCTCTGCAGGGCGAGGCGAGCTACGTCGAGAACATGCCACTGCTGATGAGCCGCAAAGGCTACGACGAGCAGACGTGGTTCACGTTCTCCTACTCGCCCGTCGCCGGCGACGATGGCCGCATTGCCGGCATGTATTGCGTGTGCACAGAGACCACCCTCAGCGTGATGCTTGAGGCTGCCCGCGAAGCGCAGACACAACGACTCGCTTCGCTGGCCGAGCAGCGCCAGCTCGCGCTGGATGCCGCCCAACTGGGGTCGTGGCAATACGACCCCGCGACCGGCATGATCACGCACGATGAGCGCTACGGCCAGATCCATGGATTGGTTGGATCGTCGCGACGTCACATCGACGACATCAATCGCCTGGTAAGCCCCGAAGACGCGACGCGGCTTCATGTTGCGATCGAGGCGGCGATCACGCCGCACGAGCCGCGGCCTTATGCCGTCGAGTTCCGCATCCGTCGGCCCGACGGAGCGGTGCGCTGGCTGGAAGCGCGTGGAATCCCCAGCTTCGAAGAACGCGAGGCGTCACGCGTGGTAGCGAGCCTCGCCGGCACCGTGGTGGACGTCACCGAGCGGCGCATTGCGGAGGAAGTGCTGCGCGAGAATGAGGCGCGCTTCCGCCTGATGGCGAACGCCTCGCCGGCCGCGCTATGGCTGACCGATCCGGACGGCTACTGCACGTTCCTGTCCAGCCAGTGGTACGAGTTAACAGGCCAGACTGAAGCTGAGGCGCTGGGCTTGGGTTGGACGAATGCCACGCATCCAGACGATCAGGAGCGGGCGCGTCGAGCCTTCATCGACGCCAACGAAAAGCGCCTGCTGTTTCAGACCGAATACCGTCTGCGCACCGCCGACGGCTCGTACAGGTGGGCAGTGGATCTGGGGCGCCCCTGGTACTCCGAAGCGGGCGAGTACGCGGGCATGGTGGGCGTGGTGTTCGACATCGACGCACGCCGCCGAGCGGAGGAGGCCGTCGAAGAAGCCAGCCGGCGCAAGGACCAGTTCCTCGCCACACTTGCGCACGAGCTACGCAATCCGCTCACGCCGATCTCAAATGCTTTGCAGGTCTGGCCGCACGTCGAGCACAAGCAGGAAGAAGCCGGCCGGCTGCGAGCGATGATGGAGCGGCAGGTGCGACAAATGGCGCGGCTCATCGACGACCTACTCGACGTATCGCGCATCACGCGCGGCCAGATCGGCCTGCGCCGGGAACGGTTGGACCTGTCCATCGCGATTCATGCGGCTGTCGAGGCGCTCAAGCCGTTTATAGATTCAAATGCGCACCGACTCGTCGTCGAAACGCCCGATGACGCGGTGTATGTGGACGCTGATCTCGGTCGGCTCGTACAGGTCTTCGGCAACCTGCTTCACAACGCGGCCAAGTACACCGCGCCAGGTGGCGACATCTGCATCGTCGCAAGGCAGGAACGCGACGTTGCGATCGTGACGATCCGCGACGACGGTCTGGGCATTCCCACCAGCATGCTCGGGGAAGTGTTTGAGATGTTCGCGCAGGTCGATCAGTCGCTCGGACGCGCGCATGGCGGACTGGGCATCGGTCTGACTCTGGTGAAGAGCCTCGTCGGCCTGCATGGCGGCAGCATAGAAGCGCGAAGCGAGGGGCCTGGGCATGGGAGCGAGTTCGAAGTGCGGCTGCCCGCGATCTCTGTCGCGACCCACGCCATCATGGCGCCGCCGACCGTGAAGCTGCACGCGCTACCAGCACATCGTGCGCTGGTCGTCGACGACGTGGAGCCGTCCGCCAACACGCTAGCGCTGATGCTCGAATCGCTCGGTCAGGTCACTCGTATCGCCTACAGCGGCGCGACGGCGCTGGAGGCGTGGGATGCCTTCGCGCCGGAGGTTGCCTTCATCGACATCGCGATGCCGGGGATGGATGGTTACGAAGTCGCGCGCCGCATCCGAGCCAGCGCGGGTCGTGCTCCGTTGCTGGTCGCGCTGACCGGATTCGGCCAGGAGGAAGATCGCCGTCGCGCGCAGGACGTCGGCTTCGACCATCACCTTGTCAAGCCAACCACTACCGAGGCGCTGTACGAGATCCTCGCCACACTGCATCAGCGCAATGCTGTCCAGGCGTGACCGCCCGGAATACGCTGCGCAAAGGCGCGGATTGTAGGCGGAACGTCCGCTACTGGCCGATAGCGGGCGTTCGCACGACGGTAGGTAGCGCGATGTCACGAGCACGTCCACGCGCAATAACTCACATCGCCATCATCCGCATCGCCGGCGAACATCAGTCCTTCGACAAGTGGGGGTCTGCGTCTTCCCATGCCGCGCGAATCTTGCCGTCCACTTCAGACCAAGGCAGGCCCGTGACGTAAGACGCCCACAGCGTTTCAAGCTCGCGCGCCACGTCGTCCCAACTTGCTTTCGGATACAGCTCGCGGGCTTGCTGACCAATGACGCGCGTCAACGCGGAATATGGCGGACGTGTGGGGTACGGGGTTTCGCCCATCATCAACTCCGTTACGTCCCCGTCTGCGAGTGGGGCGCTTCTACGGGCTTGCTCTGGGGCGAGCCCTTCTGGCGCAGCCAGATGCTCAACATCACAAGCGCAAGCACGGCAAGGAACTCGCTCTGCCAGTTCTGGAACGATTCGAACCAGAACGTCGCGTCGAACAGGTGCTGCGTCCAGGGCACGGGCGGCTCCCCTCGCAATGCCCGCTCGGCGAGTTCGCGTCGCCAGCTCCCGCTGAAGTGCAGGACGAACGACAACACGAACAGAAGCCCGAAGGCGATCGCGAGCGAGTGCCCGTAAAGCCGCTTCCAGAGGCCGCCAGCGCGCACGGGCCACGGCACGGGGCCCGCCTGCACGTCGTCGTCCTCTTCCGATTCCGACATGGGACGCGACTCGGCCGAACCCTTCTGGCGCAGCACGACAGTGAGCAGCACATACATGCCCATCTGCAGGAACTCGCTTTCCCAGTTCTCGAAGATGGAGGACATCAGGTGGCCGGTGGTCAGGTATTGCACCAGGCTCAACTGCGACGCCCCTTCGCGTCGCAGTTCCTCATTGAAGACTGCATGCCCCGTCAGCACCTGCCCCACAAGCGGACCGATCAGGCACGCCAGCAGCACGAGGGACAGTCCGTTGTCCCTCCAGAACGAACTTGATCTGGCGGCCTTAGCCGGCGGCACTCCCGCCTCAGGCGCGCTTGCGCTCACCGTTGGGTCCGCCATTCATGAACTGCGAAGCGGCCGCAGCCGCCTCCGGCGTTTTCTTCCACGCCTCATAGTCGACGTCGAACTGTTCGCGTTCTTCAGCGCTGAACATTTCCTTCGCCATCTTGAACATGGTCTTCTCTTCTTCCTTGGCGTGGTGATCGATCATCTCGCCGAAGACCTTGACGCGGCCAGCGAACTCAGGCGTATCCACTTCTGCCTCGTGCACCTCGGGAATCACCGAGTGCTCCACCGCGTGATGCTCCGACAGCGCTTCCGCGTGCGTCGCCAGGCCATCACGGTCCGCCCGTTCCTTGAATGCCGGATAGAAGACCAGCTCTTCCCACTTGGCGTGCGGAAGCAGGTTCGCTTCGACGGTTTCCAGCAGCGTCGTGCGCGTCTGGAGCGCGCGATCGGTCGTGTCATTCAGTTTGTCGAAGATCGCACGCACTGCGTCGTGCTCTTCCTTGAGGGTCTTGAGGATATCACGCGCCATGGCTTTGTTCTCAGCTTCGCTAGGTGTAATCACCTTCGAGTAAGCGCAGTGAGATACGCGTGACGCAAACGTTCGGCAAACGCAAGCGCGCTCATTCATGCGTAACGAAATCGCCTCCGCTCGCACGTGATCGGCGAATGATCGTTCGCGTTCGTCACCGCTTTCTGATGTCGAACAGTGCACGGTGCGTCCTCGGCGCTCTTGCCGAAATACTTCAGGAAGCACGACATGGGCAAGCTCGACGAAAAGAACACGCAGACCACCAACCAGGGCCAGCAGGGTGGACAGCAGGGCGGCGGCCAGCAAGGTGGCCAGCAGGGCGGCGGCCAGCAAGGTGGCCAGCAGGACAGCCAGCAGGATGGACAGCAGCGCGGTGGCGAGCAGGACGACCAGCGCGGTGGCCAGCAGCGCGACGATGAGCAGCGCGATCAGCAGGGCGGCCAGCAGCGCGGCGGCCAGGAGTAACGGTCCGCGCGACTGCGCGAACGTGCACGAAGGAGGGCAGCGTCGCTGCCCTCCGCAGCAACTGAGCTTCAACACCTACGAGGTAGCGACGCGCGACGTAGCCCAAGGGAACAAACGATGCGGATTCTGCTGGTGGAAGATGACAAGGAAGTCGCGGAAAGTGTTGGCCAGGCGCTCACGATCCTCGGGCACTCGGTCACCCACGCAGCGTCTGTCATCGAAGCCGTCGGGCTTGTGGATGACATGGACGGGCTGGATGCGGCCATCCTGGATGTGGATCTCGCCGGCGAGACGAGCGCCGGGGTAGCATCGGTACTCACTGGGCGTTCCATTCCCTTCATCGTCGCGAGCGGACATACCGTGGCGGAGACGCCGCCGGAAATGCGTGGCAAGCCGCACCTTCGCAAACCATATCTGCTGGTCGAACTTGACCGCGCGCTGGAACTTTGCCGCGCGAACCCGCCGCGTTAGGACAGGCGCCTACTTGCAGCCCTCCGGGCTGCACGGCAACCGGACAGTAAACGTGGTGATGCCTTCGCGGGATCCGCCTGCGACCTCGCCGCCATGCGCCCTCACGATCTCGCGGACGATGAACAGCCCGAGTCCGAGGCTCGAATTTTCGCCGCTCGAAGCTACCCTCTGGCCTCGCCGCAATGGGTCGAACATTTCATCGAGCGATTCGGCCGGAAGCGGGGGGCCGAAGTTGCGCACGACGATCTCGACGCTTTGCGTGTCGCCTGCGAGCGCCACGGAAATGTCAGCGCCCTTATCGCCATACTTGTAGGCGTTGCTGACCAGATTGCTCAACACTTCCCGGATTCGCGAGGCGTCGAACTCCCCGCGCGTGGGCCCTGCCGCGTCGTACCGGATCACCGCATCCGGAAACGCCGAGCGCAGCAGGTCGATTTCCTCGGCGATCGTCTCGCCGAGATCGCATTCCGCCACGACAACGCGCATTCCCAGACCCAGCTGAGTCCTGCTGTAGTCGAGTAGATCGTCCAGCAGCTTACTCATGCGTATTCCGCTGCGGACGATGCGTTGCGTTTGCTCTGAATAGGGTGAGTCGTGCGTCATTCGCGACAGCAGCTCCGACGTGGTCACGATGACACTCAAAGGCGCGCGCAGGTCGTGCCCAAGCACTCCAAGGAATACCTGGCGCCAGGATTCCGCCTCCGTCGTGAAGTCGGCGACCGATTCGGCAACAGCCTGGTCGATGGCTTCGTTGAAGCGAATCATGTCCTCGAGCGAATGTTCGGCCAGAGCGGCGTCGGCGATCCACAGACGCAACACCGCAGCGCGAAGGGCGCGGTATTCCGCGACCATATGGTTGACGTCGAAACCGCCCTTGGCCCTCAACCTGCCGTGGGTTCTTGCAGCAGACGGCGCGCCAGTCTCGGGCGGTGCACGGCCCTCGGACTTGACGCGCTGCGCATCCGCTCCCTGGTAAGTACGCAGATCCGCGACGATCGCCGTTAATACCTGGGGAATGTGGTCCCGCAGTGCGGCGGCATCGAGATGCACGCTCCCTGGCGCCTGGGTAGCCGCAAAGGTCTGTGCGCCATCGGCTATCGCTCTGGCATTTGCCTCGATAAAGTCAGCAAGACGCATGGGCCACCCCATTGGCATCGAAACGACACAATGCCACGGGTGCGTGATGGTCGGGTCTGGACCCCCGCCATCTCTTCCAGCGCCGGGGGAGGAAGCTGGGGGCGCGGCGCGATCCGGAATCGTCGCCAACTGCGCACGCTGCGCTTCGCCCTGGCTGAGTGTCCGCTCATGGCCGATAGCGGACGTTCGGCGGGGCTGCCCGAACTAGAATTCAGGCCCGCGCCCTCGCGGTTTACCATTTGATATCAAACCGCCCTCAAACGGAGGTGCCGATGAACGCCTTCCCTCCGCTTAAGCGCGATCCGGGTGGATCAGTCTTTACCCGAATGAGCCAATTTGCTGAACCTCGACGTTAAATCCGAGGTCGACGCCGTCCGCATTGTCTGCAACGGCATCTCGAGCCGTTCGTGCCGACGCGCCCTGAAGGCGCTGAACATCCCTGCCAGCTATATAGGGGCGGAGAGTACGATGCGTCGGCGCCTGCAGAGCCCCAATGGCCGGTTAACGGAAGCCGAGTCCGAGCGCCTCATCCGTCTCGCGCGCGTGTATGCCGAGGCTTCGGAGCTCTTCGGTGAAAAGGCCGCTGCCGAGAGCTGGCTGATGACGCCTCAGGACTTCGTGCCGGGCGAGAAGGCTGTCAGCCCCATGCAGCTGGCCACCAGGGAATCCGGCGCGCGCTTGGTCGAGTCATACCTCCGTCGCACATCGCACGGCTTCTTTTGATGCGCCTGTGGCGCATCTTCATCTACCCCGAGATGCCGTGGAGCGACGGCTGCATGTAAGCGGGCGACGCACCGTGGTTGGTCCTGATCGCGCGAACGTCCGCTATCGGCCAGAAGCGGACGTGTCAGCCAACCAATACCGCGCCGGCTCGATCTGGCGTCAGCGGTTTTGGTGAGGGACCCACACCCATAACCCCGAGCGGGCGCCCTCGGAACGTGATGCGCCGTGGTAGAGCCACGCTACGGCACCATCAAGGCCCTCTGGCCGCCAGGTCCCGTGCGCGCCATGGCGTCCTCGTTTGACGAATAGGCCGTCGTCGAGTCGGCTTACGTCAAGCGAGCCGTCATTGTCGTCGGGGTCCGGAACCGCGATCTCGGCGCCAGTTGGCAATGCAGAGATCAGCTGCGCCAGTGAAGCGTGAAGCGGCTCGGCGAGCGATGTGACGTTATAAAGCATGCCGGTACCAACATCTCGGCTTGCCGATAGCTTGAGGGGTAAGGAAGAGAACTCCATGACATGTCTGCCGAATAGTCTTGTCGATGGCTGCTATGGGTCGAAAGCGGACATTAGCACTGCACAACGAGTGCTCACGAGCCCTGGCCGTAAAGGCCGCGCACTTCCCCGCGAAATGTCCCGCCAGGCAGGTGTGGCCAAACTTATGAGAATTTCCTCATAGTTTGTCCGTTTCGGCCAAACTATGGTTGAAATCACAACCCGGACGCCAGCAGACTTAGACTTGGTGGGCCCACCAGGATTCGAACCTGGAACCAAGGGATTATGAGTCCCCTGCTCTAACCGTTGAGCTATAGGCCCGTGGGCTGCGGAGTTTACCAGCCGGCGGGGACGGGACGGGGCCGGGGCGCCGCGAACTGGTCGCGCTTCCCGGGTGCGCTTCGCTTACCCGGGCTACGAGAATCCTTGCCCGGGTTGCGGGAGCAGGCATCGCGAGATGGCGCGCGGGCTTGCCGCGCGCCGCGCTGCTTCAACGCGTGGACATCGAGTACGGGCGCTGCTGCGGATCCGCCGCCCATTCCTTGTTCGGCTGCGCCTGCATGGTGAAACGCAACTCGCCGCCGGCCATGATTTCCTCATGACGCAGGAACGCGCGCTCCAGCGGCTTGCCGTTGAGCGTGGCGGTGCCGATGTAGAGGTGTGCGTCGTCCAGGCCAACGGCGATGACGGTGAAGCGCTTGCCGTTGGGCAGGTTCAACGTGGCGCGCGGCATGAACGGACGGCCGATGACGTACTCGTTGCTGCCCGGCGCGACGGGATAGAAACCCAACGCGGTGAACACGTACCACGCCGACATCTGGCCGAGGTCGTCGTTGCCGGCGAGGCCATCCGGACGCGGCGCGTACTGCGTCTTCATGATGTTGCCCAGGCGCGCCTGCGTGCGCCACGGCTGGCCGGCATACGCATACAGGTACGCGACGTGGTGGCTGGGTTCGTTGCCGTGCGCGTACCAGCCGATGAGGCCGGTGATGTCTTCCATGTGTTCGAAGATCTTCGGATCAACCTTCGCGTCGAACACGGCGTCCAGGCGCGCGAGCAACTGGTCTTCACCGCCGTGCGCCTTCGCGAGGCCCGCGACATCCTGCGGCACGTACCACGAGTACTGCCACGCGTTGCCTTCGGTGTAGTCGGTGCCGTAGCCGCTGGCGCTGGGGTCGAAGGGCTCGCGGAAGCTGCCGTCGCGCTTGCGTGCGCGCATGAAACCGGTCGATTCGTCGAACGCGTGCTGCCAGTTGGTGGCGCGCTTGCCGAAACTCTTCGCAACATCGTCGCGGCCCATCGCATCGGCCATGCGCGAGATGGTCCAGTCGTCGAACGCGTACTCCAGCGTCTTCGATGCGGCTTCGCCTTCCTCGTCGATCGGCACGTAGCCCAGCTGCATGTACTGCGCGATGCCGTCGTACGGGCCGTAACTGGCGCTGGCGACCATGGCGTCGAGGGCTTCGTTCGCGTCGTAGCCGCGAATGCCCTTCATGTACGCATCGGCGATCACCGGCACCGAGTGGTAGCCGATCATGCACCACGTCTCCAACCCGTGGAACGCCCACACCGGCAGCACGCCGTACGCGCTATAGCGACGCGAGGCGAGCAGCGAGTTCACGAAGTCGTTGGTGCGCTGCTCCGGCTGCACGATGGTGAGCAGCGGATGCAACGCGCGATACGTGTCCCACAGCGAGAACGTGGAGTAGTTCGTGAAGCCCTTCGCCTGGTGCACGGCGTTGTCGGAACCGCGATAGCGTCCGTCGGCATCCATGAACAACGACGGCCCCATCAGCGTGTGGTACAGCGCCGTGTAGACGCTGCGGCGCATCGGTTCGGGCGCATCGACGTCGAGCGCACCCAGCGCCTGAGACCACTGCGCCTTCGCGTCATTGCGCACGGCGTCGAAGTCGAAACCGGGTACTTCGGCGTCGAGGTTGGCGATGGCGCCCTCCTCGCTCACCGGCGAGATCGCGACCTTCACCACCATCGTCTCGCCCTGCGCACTATCGAAATCGAGCGCACCGACGAGCTGTCGCCCTTCGATCTGCGCACGCTGGCGCGGGTCCTTCTCGCCCGGCGGCGGGAAGCCCTTGTAGACGACGTTCTCTTCCGTGTCGTGGAACTGATGCCCGCTCACCGGTTTGGAGAAACGCATCGCGAAGTACAACTGGCGACCCGGCGCCCAGCCGCGCGTTTCGCGGAAACCAGTCAGCGTGCCGTCCGCGCGCATGCGCATGCGCGACCACTGCACCTTGCCGGGATAGTCGTACATGCTCGTGCGCAGATCGACGAGCACGTGCGCGGGCTTGCCCTTCGGGAAGCGATAGCGATGCACGCCGACGCGCGGGCTCGCGGTAAGTTCGGCGCGGATGCCGTAGTCCTGCAGCGTCACCGCGTAATAGCCGGGTTCGGCCTTTTCGTCCTTGTGATCGAAACGCGAGGTGTAACCGCTGCCGGGTTTGTCGATGTCGCCGCGTTCCAGCTTCACCTCGCCCGTGATCGGCATCACCAGCACGTCGCCCAGGTCCGAATGCCCGGTGCCGGAGAAATGCGTGTGCGAGAAGCCGACGATCGTGTGGTCGTCGTAGCGATAGCCCGCCGCCCAGCCATAGCCTTCCTTGCGCGATTTGATCTGCGTGTCGGGGCTCAGCTGCACCATGCCGAAGGGCACCGTCGCGCCGGGAAAGGTGTGGCCCTCGCCGCCGGTGCCGATGAAGGGATCGACCGAGGCGAACGCCTTCGCGCCCGCGATGCCGGTGGGCGTGGCCGCGGCAGCGAGCCCGCTGGCGAGCGCCAGCGCGGCGCCGGCCAGGCGCAGGGAATGGGAACGGGCACGACGGGACATGGGCGCTCCTGAAGCTCGAAGACAGTGCGGCGGGCCGCGATTTGGATCGTTCTAAACGCCGGACCCTAGCACGGCGATGGCGGACAGCTCATGTTGCGGTGCAAGATTGCGCCTGACGGGCCCGCCACGCAGGATGCCCGATTTAGAACGATCCAAATCCGACCCAAGCCGGAGCCGAACCCTGGTGACTGCCCCCGCCATCCGCGGCCGCGTGACGCTGACCGACATCGCCGACGCCTGCGACCTTTCGCGCGCGACGGTGTCGCTGGTGCTGCGGGGCAGCCCGCTCGTGAACGCGCAGACGCGCGCGCGGGTGGAAGCCGAACTCAAGCGCCAGGGCTACGTCTACCACCGCGGCGCGGCGAACCTGCGACGCAAGGTGTCGTCCACCGTCGCGTTGGTCATCAACGATCTGTCGAACCCGTTCTTCGCCGAATTCGCCGCGGGCGTGGACGAAGCGCTCGGCGCGGCCGGCTACGTCACGTTGCTGGGCAGCACGGGCGAATCGAGCGAACGCCAGCAGGCGGTGCTCACCTCGCTGCTCGAACACGATCCGGCCGGCATCATCCTCTCGCCGGCCGAAGGCAGCGATGCGGCACGTCTGCGTCCGCTGCTGGCTTCGCGCACGCCGATGCTGGTGTTCAACCGCACGCTCGGCGACGAATGGGATTACCTCGCGCTCGACAACGCACACGGTGCGCGCCTGGCGACGGAACATCTGCTGGCGCAGGGCCATCGCCGCATCGCGTTCTTCGGCGGACATGGCGAATCCAGTTCATGTTCGGAACGCCGCAAGGGCTGGCATGCGGCGCTTGCCGATGCCGGCATCGCGCCGGAACCGCAGTGGATCGTCGAATGCGCACCCACGCGTCTTGAAGCCGCGCGACAGACCGGTGCGCTGTTCGTGCGCGATCCCGCGCCGACGGCGGCGGTCTGCTACAACGACGCGGTCGCGCTGGGGCTCATCGCCGGTCTTTCCACGCGAGGGCGCCGCGCCGGGCATGATTTCGCCGTCACCGGCTTCGACGACATTCCAGAAGCGTCCGTCAGCGCGCCGCCGTTGACGACGATCGCAGTGGATCCGCGTGCACGAGGAAGACAGGCGGCGGAGCTGATCCTGCAACGCCTGCGCGACCCATCCACGCCGCCTGCCACCACCATCGCCCCCGTTCGCCTGCATGTGCGCGCGAGCAGTCAGTTCACCTTGCACGGAGATGCCGCATGAGCGG
>Ga0209257_1000702_pt1 | contig 51789 bp, 52 predicted proteins | sample AraplaCvi_mCL_r2_FD_184277 | JGI IMG/M metagenome (GOLD analysis project Ga0209257, IMG submission 184277) | Arabidopsis root microbial communities from North Carolina, USA - plate scrape MF_Cvi_mCL_r2 (SPAdes) (version 2) | ecosystem: Host-associated > Plants > Roots > Endosphere | place: USA...
GCCACGGCCTCAACCGCAACCTGGGCTTCACCGAGGAGGACCGGGTCGAGAACATCCGCCGGGTGGCCGAGGTGGCCAAGCTGATGGTCGACGCCGGCCTGATCGTCCTGACCGCCTTCATCTCCCCGTTCCGCGCCGAGCGCCGCCTGGCCCGCGAGATCCTGGCCGACGGCGAGTTCGTCGAGGTCTTCGTCGACACCCCCCTGGCCCTGGCCGAGCAGCGCGACGTCAAGGGCCTCTACAAAAAGGCCCGCGCCGGACAGCTGAAGAACTTCACCGGCATCGACAGCCCCTACGAGGCCCCAGAACACCCCGAACTGCGCATCGACACCACCAACACCGACCCCGTCCAGGCCGCCGAACGCATCGTCGCCTGGCTGGAAGGTGAGATCGATTACGAGATCTGACGCGGCGAAATCCTCGTCCTTCGACAAGCTCAGGATGAGGATTTCTTCTGCGCCCGCGTTGAATTCGTCCTCATCCTGAGCTTGTCGCAGGACGAGGACGACCACTCAGCGCGTCCGCTTCAGGAGGTTGACCGCGCCGATCAAGCCCAGCCCGCCCATCGCCGCCATGGCCAGGTAGCCCCTGGCCCCCAAGGCGTCGAACAGCGGGCCCGAGGCCAGGGCGCCTACGCCCAGCATGAAGCCGGCCGACAGGGCCGAGTTGATCGCCTGGGCGGCCGAGGCGCCGCCCGGCGGGGCCAGGCGCTCGATCAGCCGCAGCGAGGCCATGAAGCTGGCCGCGAAGGTCAGGGCGTGCAGGGCCTGCAGCGGGAACAGCAGCCACAGCGGCGGGGCGAAGGCGTAGGCGGTCCAGCGCAGCAGGGCCGCGCCGCCCCCCAGCGCCAGCAGCCTTTCCGGTCCGACCTTGCGCCGCCAGGGCTCGGCGAACCACATGAAGCCGACCTCGACGGCCACCCCGACGCCCCACAGCACGCCGATCAGCGGATCCGGGAGGCCCTGCTGGCGCCAGAGCAGGGCCGAGAAGCCGTAATAGAAGGCGTGCGTCCCCTGGATCAGGCCGGCTGTGACCACCGCCAGCAAGAAGGTCCGGTCGCGCAGCAGGCCGCCCAGGCCTTTCCAGCGCTCGGCGCGACCGAGTTGGGGGGCTCCAGCCTCGCGGACGCGATCGGGCGGCAGGACCAGAATCGAGACCACGGCCACGCCGACCGCCGCCGTGGTGATCCAGGCGGCGATGACGCCGGGCGCCGTGACCGCCAGGATCGCGCCCATGGCCAGGTTGGCGACGATGAAGGCCGCCGAGCCCGCGCCGCGCGGAACGCCGTAGTTGAAGCCGTCCAGCCGCGAGCGCCGCAGGGTGATCACGTCGATCAGCGGGGTCAGGGTGGTCAGGCAGGTCATGCCGACCAGCCAGCAGGCCAGCAGACCCCAAAAGCCCGAGGCGAACGCCATGGCCAGGTAGCCGGCCGCCGCGCCCAGGGCCAGCAGCGCCAGGGGCGTGCGGCGCAGGGTGAAGCCGTCGGCCCACACCGCCAGGCCCGGTCCCAGGAACGGCCGGGCCAGCAGGGGCGCGGCCAGGATCACCCCGATCTCGGCCCCCGTCAGGCCCCGCGAGCGGAAATAGGTGGCGATGTAGGGCAGGCTGACGCCGGTGCCGAGATAGGAGACGACATAGAACAGGCCCAGGCGGGCCTGGGCGGAAAAGCGATCGCGAACTGGCGCTTCCACTACCAGTTTCCCCGTCGCTCGAAGCGATAAATAGTCGGCCAACACAACCCGACTTGCGCAAGCGGCGAGGCAATAGTTAAGCTAATCTCCAGGTTGGGGAGATTTTGGCTATGCTCGCGGCGACGGGAAATATCAACACGCCTTATGAGGTGCTTGGCGTTGTACACGCGGTCGTCACGCGAACGCCGAAGACGACGGGCTGCGGCGCCCAGGGTGGGTTTCCTATCCAAGAAGCCTACGAGGCAGCTACCGCAGCACTGCATCAGGCGGCACTTAATTCTGGTGGTAGCGGTGTAATCCACGTTGGGTATGACTACCGCCTTTCGGCTACCAACCCCGGCTGCAATTCTTCCGCCCAACCAGTCTTCGAAGTCTACGGCTGGGGCACAGCTATCAAGGTCGCCGAAGCGGCCGAGGCAATCGCGGAATGAGCTGGCTGTCGCGGCGGTGTTGCGACACCGTCCGATGGGCTTCGACATGGCCAATCCCGCCAAGGCTTGATCGGCCCATGGCCCGTGTCGCGATCGCAGCAATCCGCGGCTATCAGAAGCGGCTTTCGAGCCATACCGGCGCGACCTGCTTGTTCTCACCGTCCTGCTCTCACCGCGCCGTGTTGTCGCTGGAGCAGCACGGCTTCGCCGAGGGCGTACGCATGATCAACGCCCAACTGCGGCGCTGCGGAGGCGACTACGCGCTGAGCACGACCACCACGGGGGAGACATGGCTGATTACAAACGACGCCTTGCGCTTTGGTCCCGGTGAGCTTTCGCTGAATGTCAAACAAGCTGTTCCCGCTCTCCCAAGTCGCCGACGCTGAACGCCCTACTCCGCCCCGCCGAACCGCGTGGTCCATTCGGCGATCTGCTCGTCCTCGATCTTCCTGAACAGCACCTCCGGCGCGCGGACCGCCAGGCCGACCGGCAGGGTCGACAGCTCGGCGGCGGCGTCCGTGGTCGGCCAGGCCGGCGGCCAGGACAGCGCGAAGGCCTCTGCGATCTTCTCGGCGGCGAACGGGATGAACGGCGCGGAGATGCGGGCGTACAGGGCCGCCAGGTTCAGGGCGGTGCGGACGATCACGGCGGCGCGGTCGCGGTCGGTCTTGATCGCCGTCCACGGGGCGGCCTCCTGCAGGTACTCGTTGCCGACCACCCACAGGGCCCGCAGGGCCTGGGCGCTCTTGCGCACCTCGATGGCGTCCATCTGCTCGGCGAGATCCGCGAGACGCGCGGAAACGTCGGCGAACAGTTTCTCCTCCAGCGGGCCCGGGGTCCCACCGTCGGGGATCACGCCGTCGAACTTGCTCTCCGTGAACTTCAGGATGCGGTTGACGAAGTTGCCCAGCACGTCGGCCAGGTCGCGGTTCACGGCGCTGGCGAACTGCTCCCAGGTGAAGGCGGTGTCGCTGCTCTCGGGCGCGTTCGAGGTCAGGTACCAGCGCCACAGGTCGGGCGGCAGGAGCTCCAGGGCCGCGTCCATGAACACGCCGCGCCTGTTCGAGGTCGAGAACTTGCCGCCGTACCAGTTGAGCCAGTTGAAGGCCTTGAGCATGTCGACGCTCTTCCACGGCTCCTCCGAGCCCAGGATGGTCGCCGGGAAGCTGACGGTGTGGAAGGCGACGTTGTCCTTGCCCATGAACTGGACGTAGCGGACGTCGGCCGCGCCCTCGTCGGTGCGCCACCACGACTTCCAGTCACGGCCCGGCCCGGCCTGCGCCCATTCCTGGGTGGCGGCGATGTATTCGATCGGCGCGTCGAACCAGACGTAGAAGACCTTGTCCTCGAAGCCCGGACGCGGGAACTCGCCCTTGGTCACGGGAATGCCCCAGCTGAGGTCGCGGGTGATGCCGCGGTCGATCAGGCCCTCGTCCAGGTGCTTGTAGGCGATCGACTTGGCCAGCAGCTGCCAGTCGGGATGGCCGTCGATCCAGGCCCGGATGCGCTCGGCCATCTTGGTCTGCAACAGATAGAGGTGCCGTGTGTCGCGCACCTCCAGGTTCCGCGAACCGGAGATCACCGAATAGGGATCCTTCAGTTCGGTGGGGTCCAGCAGGTTGCCGCAGTTGTCGCACTGGTCGCCGCGCGCCTTCTCGAAGCCGCAGTGCGGGCACGTGCCCTCAATGTAACGGTCGGGCAGGAAGCGCTTGTCGTCGATGGAATAGACCATCTGGTCGACGCGCTCCTCGATCAGGCCGCGGTCCTCCAGCACCTCGCAGAAGTGCTGGGTCAGGCGATGATTCTGCGGCGAGGACGAGCGGCCGAAATGGTCCCACGACAGGCCGAAGGCCCGGCCGACATCGTGCTGCAGCACGTGCTGCTCGGCGCAGTAGGTGGCCACGTCCTGGCCGGCCGCGGCGGCGGCCAGTTCGGCCGGGGTGCCGTGCTCGTCGGTGGCGCAGATATAGAGGGTGTCGTTCCCCCGGGCGCGCTGGAACCGGGCGTAGACGTCGGCCGGCAGCATCGATCCCGCCAGATTGCCCAGGTGCTTGATGCCGTTGATGTACGGCAGGGCGGAGGTGATCAGGATGCGGGCCATGGGTTTTCCGGGGGAGTCGAGGAGCGGTTGGATATAGAAGGTGGGGACCGGAAACGAAAGCGCCGCGAGCCCCCTCCGGCCCTTCGGGCCACCTCCCCCAGAGGGGGAGGATCTGACGACCGGCCGCCGCCGCTGGACGACATAGATGCTCCCCCTCTGGGGGAGCTGTCGGCGAAGCCGACTGAGGGGGCCTTTCACGGGCACGATCTCTCGTTCTCACGCGGAAACCCGCTGAGCTGATGGAAAGGGTCGCGGAGCGCCGGACATCGTCCGGAGTGTTTTGACAAATACCGTTTCGACGAAGCCCAGATCGCTCCGCGCCATCGTTATCCGTCCGCGTCCGGTAGGCAGCGCTCTTAACGCTTAGCCGGACCCGGTCTCGATCCCTTTGGGGAGAAACCGGACGACGGGGGCGCGGATCTACGACACACGCGCCTGGTCCCCATCGACGCCGACGGCGGGCGGGGCCTGCAACGCCAGGCTCCCCGGACACGCTGGAGTAACCCCCTCCAGCCCAGTCCCGCTCGATCGCCCCCCGCCGCCGCATCGGTCGCTGGCCATGCGCCCTTTCCCTGCGACGAGGTGGGATCAGGATAAGGGCGGTCCAAAGGGGTGAGGACAGATTGGGGTCGAGAAAGTTCAGGGCGTTGATTTTGCTGAGGTTCGCCTCGGATACGCCGAGGATAAGCGCCGGAGACGCGCACTCACGGCAGGCCTAAGCCTGTGATCTCCAACGCCCGGGTGTGAGTGCGTGTCCCCCACGTCACCCCCCGAGGCCAAAGCATGGGCCTCCAAACGAGACCGATCACCCAGCGCCGTGGGCGACGTTGGGGACACGCACTCACGCCACACGCCCTGCAAACCATCCGACGCCTTGCCGTGCGTGCGCGTCCCCGAGCATCTCCAGCAGTGCAGCTCGGCGGGAGCCTCGTGGCGTCTCCCCTTGGGGCGGGGGACATGCGACGCCGTGAGCGCTTTGAGGGATGAAGCGGCCGGGCCATGTGACGCGCCCGGCGCTCCCGCCACCTCCCCGAAGGGAGGATCTCGTGGATCAGCCGCCGCGCGCGCGCAGGGCTCGGGCCTGCTCGCGCGATAGCTTGGACCGGACCTCATCGCGGATGTCGATGCGGCAGGCGCGGGCCGACCAGCGGTCCAGCTTTTCGGCCCGGGTCCGGGCGTCGCAGACCGCCTTCCCAGCCGCCTCGATCCGGGCCTGGAACCGGCGCGCGTCGTCGGAGCTGGAAAGGTCCAGGTCGCCGACCCGGATCGTGGCCAGCACCGCAGGCCTGGCCGGCGCGGCCCAAGCTGGCTGGACTAGACCGAGGACAGGCAGGCCCGCCAGGCCCAGCACCGCGATCGTCGACAGCTTGGCGATGAAACGGCCCATATCGGCCTCCCCTGTCCTTGGCGACGCCGTCCGCGTCGTCTTCGAGGGGTAGAATGGCCAGACTTCCTGGAGAATACGCGTTACGTCTGCTTCATGACGCCGTATTCATAGAGTGAACGCCGTGTAATCTTTTCGGCGCCCAAGTCAGCGCGAAGAGGAATTCAGCCGCGCTTCCTTGACCGGCGGCTTTTCCAGCGCCTGGTAGACCACCGTGCGGGTGGTCGCGTCCAGGCCCGAGCCCACCCCGCCCAGCCGCTGGATCATGCCGATGAAGAACAGGTCGTTGGCCGGGTCGATCCAGAACCAGGTGCCGGCGCTGCCGCCCCAGCTGATCGTGCCCGGCCCGACCGGCGCGCCGGACAGGTGGGGATCGACCGCCACGGCCACGTCCAGGCCGTAGCCCATGCCGGCGCTGAACGGGAACGGCTTCTGGTCCGGCCGCAGCACGCCGGCGGTGCCGTTGGTGGTGACCTGGAAGCTGGGCGGCAGGTGGTTGGACCGCATCAGGGCCACGGTCTCCGGCCGCAGGATGCGCACGCCGTCCAGCTCGCCGCCGTTCAGGATCATCTGGGCGAAGCGAGCGAAGTCGCCGGCGGTGGACAGCAGCCCCCCGCCCCCGGACGGCGCGGCCGGCGGCCTGGACACGTCGCGCCACGGCCCCTCGTTGGCCGGGATCAGCTTGCCCGTGACCGGATCGCCGTCATAGAGGGCGGCCAGGCGCGGCAGCTTTTCGGCCGGGGCCCAGAAGGCGGTGTCCTTCATCTTCAGGGGACGGAAGATCCGCTCCTCCATGAACACCGGCAGGGTCTGGCCCGACAGGCGCTCGACGATCAGCCCCTGCAGGTCAGCGGCGACGCTGTAGCGCCACATCACGCCGGGCTGGGCGTACATCGGCAGCATGGCCACCTTGCGGACCAGGTGGTCCAGGCTGTCGGACTGCAGCACCCCGGCCCGGTAATAGGCCTGGTCGGCGACACTGGCCGGGTCGTCGGCCAGGCCATAGGCGAAGCCGGCCGTATGGGTCATCAGCTCGCGCATGGTCGGCGGGCGGCTGACCGGGGTCAGGATCGGCCGCCCCTGGGCGTCGACACCGGAGGCCACGCGCAGGTCGGCCAGTTCCGGCAGGTATTCGGTGACCGGATCGTCGAGCCGCCACCGCCCTTCCTGGTAGAGGATCAGCATCGCCACCCCGGTGACCGCCTTGGTCTCGGAGCGGATGCGGAAGATGGCGTCGGCGGGCATGGCCTCGCCGGTCTCCAGGCTGCGCTTGCCGAAGGCCTTCAGCGACACCACCCGGCCATGACGGCCCAGCACGGTGACGCCGCCGGCGATCTGGCCCTGGTCGACCAGGGCCTGCATCGTCTCGTCCAGCTTCCGCAACCGCTCGACCGAGAACCCCGCCATCTCCGGCCGGGCCACGGGCAGGGGCGCAGCGGCGACGGAGCCGGCGGCGGTGAGGCCCAGCAGCGTCGCCAAGGCGCCGGCGGTGCGGCGCATCAGGTTCATGCCCCCGTCCCCTTGATGGGGGATGGGAAAGCGTCCCGCCCCTTCATCACTTGGGCCGGAAGCGCTTGGAGGTCGGGAAGCCCTTGGGCGACAGCTTGCCGGCCCCGGCCCGGCGGCCGACCCAGTCCTTCCACTCGGTCCAGTCGCGGCGGCGGCCGGCCGTGTCGATCCAGAAGGCGCCGCCCTCGGTGGTGAACGAGATCGCGTCGCGCAGACCGCCCTCGCGATAGGACTGCAGCTTGACGCCCTTGCCGCGCGGCATTTCCGGCAGCTCCTCCAGCGGGAAGATCAGGATCTTGCCGTTGTCGCCGATCACCGCGATCTGATCGCCGACCGCCTCCAGGCAGAAGGCCGCGCCGGCCGCGTCGACCGTCAGCACCTGCTTGCCGGCCTTGCGGTTGGCCACCGCTTCTTCTTCCGGCATCAGGAACCCGTAGCCCTGTTTCGAGGCCAGGAAGCGCTTGCGCCCGGCCTTGAACGGGAACATGTCGATGATCTTCACCTTGTCGTCCAGGTCGATCATCATCCGCACGGGCTCGCCGTGGCCGCGCGCCGACGGCAGGTTGGCGCAGCTGATCGTGAAGAACCGGCCGTCGCTGGTGAACAGCAGCAGCTTGTCGGTCGTCTCGGCCGGGGCCAGGAAGCCCAGCTTGTCGCCTTCCTTGAACTTCAGCTCGGACGGGTCGTCGATCTTGCCCTTGGCGGCGCGGATCCAGCCGCGGTCCGACAGGATGACGGTGATCGGCTCGCGCACGATCATCGCCTCCAGGGCGGCGTCGGCGTCGACCACCGGGGCGTCTTCGAAGATCGAGCGGCCGATCACGCCGGTCGGGCGCGGCTTGTCGTGCGGGTGGGCGATCTTGACCAGCACGGCGCGCACCTGGCGCAGACCCGTCCCGACCAGGTCCCACTGCTTCCTGTCGCTGGCCAACATGGCCAGGATGCCGTCGCGCTCCTCCATGAGTTCGGCGTGCTCGCGGCGGATCTCCATCTCCTCCAGCTTGGCCAGCTGGCGCAGGCGGGTGTTGAGGATGGCGTCGGCCTGGATGTCCGACAGGGCGAAGGCGGCCATCAGCTTCTGCTTGGGCTCGTCCTCGTAGCGGACGATGCGGATCACCTCGTCCAGATTGAGGTAGGCGATCAGCAGGCCATCCAGGATGTGCAGGCGGGCTTCGATCTTGGCCAGGCGATGGCGGGCCCGGCGGGTCAGCACCTCGCGGCGGTGGGCCAGGAAGGCCATCAGCGCCTGCTTGACGCCCATCACGCCGGGCGTGCCCTTGGCGTCCAGCACATTGATGTTGACCGGGAAGCGGCTCTCCAGCGCCGAGAGCTTGAACAGGCTCTCCATCAGCACTTCGGGCTCGACGTTCTTGGACTTGGGCTCGAGGACCAGGCGGATGTCCTCGGCGCTCTCGTCGCGCACGTCGCCCAGCAGGGCGGCCTTCTTGCTGTCGATCAGGTCGGCCAATTGCTCGACCAGGTCGGACTTCTTGACCTGGTACGGGATCTCGGTGACGACGATCTGGTAGGTGCCGCGACCGGTGTCTTCCTTCTCCCAGCGGGCGCGGGTGCGCACGCCGCCGCGACCGGTCTCGTAGGTCTCCAGCAGGCTCTCGCGGGATTCGACGATCACGCCGCCGGTCGGGAAGTCCGGACCCGGCACGCGCTCTAGGATCTCGGCCGTGGTCGCCTCGGGCTTGCTCAGCAGCAGCAGGCAGGCGTCGATCAGCTCGGCCGGATTGTGCGGCGGGATCGAGGTGGCCATGCCCACGGCGATGCCCGACGAGCCGTTGGCCAAGAGGTTGGGGAAGCCCGACGGCAGGACCACCGGCTCCTCGTCCTGGCCGTCGTAGGACGGCTTGAAGTCGACCGCGTCCTCGTCGATGCCGTCCAGCAGCAGCATGGCCGCGGCGGTCATCTTGCACTCGGTGTAGCGCATGGCGGCGGGGTTATCGCCGTCGATGTTGCCGAAATTGCCCTGGCCGTCGACCAGCGGCACCCGCTGGGCGAAGTCCTGGGCCAGGCGCACCAGGGCGTCGTAGATCGACTGGTCGCCGTGCGGGTGGAAGTTACCCATCACCTCGCCGACCACCTTGGCGCACTTGCGCGCGGCGCCTTCGGGGTTGAGGCGCATGTTGTTCATCGCGTGCAGCACGCGGCGGTGCACGGGCTTGAGGCCATCGCGCACGTCGGGCAGGGCCCGCGAGCCGATCGTCGACAGGGCGTAGGCCAGGTAGCGCTTGGACAGCGCCTCGCTCAGCGGCTCGTCGAGGATGCGGCCGTCTTCCGGGCCGCCGGGGGGAGGTAGGACTGGTTTGTTCATCGGAGAGATTCGTTACGCGTGAAAGGCACAGTAGCAGATGTGGGAGGCTCAAATCCTCCCCCGTTGGGGGCGGTTCCCGGCGTCACAGCCGTCCCGCCTCGCCCAGACGGTCCAGCAGCCACACCCGGGCCGGCGGCAAAGGCCTGTTCAGCGGATGGAACACGAACTGCTCGAGGAAGTGGCCGGTGATGTCCAGGCCCGCCTTGACGTCGCCCTCCGCCAGCCCGCCCTGGGCCGACAGCATGAACGGCGGCAGGGGCAGAAGCTTGTCGTGATAGGGCGCGCCCGCCGCGCGGCTGACCGCTCGCCCCGTGCGGGGGCTGACATAGACCAGGTCGTCCAGCGATCCGGTGGCGGCGCACCTGGACAGGTCCAGGCCGAACCCCAGGTCCTGCAGCAGCCCGGCCTCGAACCGCACATAGACCGCCGGCCAGATGGTCGGAACAGCCAGGGCGGCGATCAGGGCCTCCAGGGCGTGGAAGGCGCCGGGATGGGCCTCGCGCTCGGGCAGGGCCCCGGCGGCGACGGCGGCGGCGGCCGACAGGCCCGACAGGGCCAGGGGCTCGTCGAACAGCGAGGAAGGCCCCTCGCCCATCGGCTCCAGGGTCGCCGCGCCGAGCTGATCGCTCATCCGGGCGCGGTAGCGGGCGATGACCTTGGCCCCGGCCTGCAGGAACGGCTTCATCCGCCGCGAGGCCGCGCCCGAGACGTGGGCGGCGAACTTGCCGCGATCCTGGGTCAGCAGCTCGACGATCGCCCCGGTCTCGCCGTGGACCCGCGCCGACAGCACGAAGGCTTCATCCTCCCACTCCATCAGGCGGCCTTGGTCGCAGAACAAAACATGCACTCTCCATACGACGTCGCGATCCCGGCGCCGAGCCGAAAGTCCGCCGGGGTCTCCAAAGGCGCGAAGTCTCTTGCCACCGCCAAGCTTGGCCGCTAGCCAGGGCTTCGCACAACCGGGGAGTGCATGTCGTGGAAAAGGAATCGCTGATCGCGTCGCGCGTCTACAGCCGCAGGCTGGAGAAGCCGCCGATCACTTGGCCGGCTCTTGTGGTCACCGTGCTGGTCGGCATGGGCCTGGCCACCGCCTATAGCATCGCCCTGCAGGGCGTGGACGGCGACCGGTTCGACCTTTCGAACCTGATCAACACGCGCTTCCTGTTCAGCATCGTGCCCTGCTCGCTGATCAGCCTGGCGCTTTGGACCCTGCTCTATTTCGGCTTCGTTCGTTCGCGCAATCCGGCCTTGGGCCCCACCTATTTCAATATTCTGGCCCCCTGCGTGTTCGCCGCCTCGCTGCTCTCGCCCATCGTCCTGTACGGCGTGCGCTCCGTCGAGCATCAGATCGCGCTGCACGAAGCGCGCGAAGCCTGGGCCACCGTGCCGGGGCTGAAGGCCGAGCTGGCGGCGATCGCGGCCAAGGACCGGGCCGGAGACGCCGCGTCCCTGGCCGTGCTGAATCCTCGTCTGAAGACCACCGATCAGCACTTGGTGATCTCGCCGGTCACCATCGCCTCGCCCGCCGACGTGCGCGCCTTGACGGCCCGCATCCGCGGGACCCTGGAGGCGATCGCCCAGGCCGAGACCGAGGACGCCGCGCGCTGGCGCGAGACCCGAGCGGCCATCGACAAGGCGCTGCGGCGCGCCAATCCGCCGCCCCTGGTTCGCGATCATGTGCTGAGCCAGCTCGACCAGGACACCAAGGTCGCCGTCGCCCGTCACGGCGCGGAGGCCGACCTGCGGGAGCGGACCTATGCCGAGACCCTTGCGGCCCTGGAGGTGTTCACCCAGGCCCAGGGCCTGTGGCGCTCGGACGGCGACAACCTGATGTTCGCCCGCCAGTCCGACGTCGACGCGATCGAGGAACATCTGAACGCGGCCGAACGACTGCGGCGGCGACTGTTCGACTTCCCGCCCGAACCCCTGCCCCGCCAGAACTGGTCGCGACCGCCCGCGGGGGTCTAGGGACTGGCTTCAACGCGTTTTCGCGCAAACCCGCTTCGCCCGAAAACGCGTCTAGGCCTGCGTTCCCCAGCCGACGATCTTCTCGATCACAGGCCGCCATTCGGCCTGGACCGGCAGGCCGATGACGTCGCGCAGGGCCGCCTCCAGCGCGTCGGCCGACAGGTCGCGCTGTTCGACCAGGGCTCCTGTGGCGTCGCGGTGGGTCAGGCGGTTGTTCTTCAGGGCGTAGCGCGCGGCCGGCGTGGTGCGGCCGGCGGTCAGGCTGAAGGTGAAGTGCGAGCTGGGATGGGCGTAGGTGTAGAAATTGGCCTGCTCGTAGTCCTGGTCGGCCCAGGCGCCGAGCGCCACCTGGTAGGTCGCCGCCCAGCGACCCGAGAGGTCGGCCTGGACCTGGCGCTCGCCGCCCAGCGCGTCGACCGGCAGGATGCGGAACGGGCCGTTGGGTGTGGCCTGCACCGCGTCGGAGAACAGCGCCAGCGGCCCCGTCAGCACGCAGCCGCCGAAGCCGACGTCGGCCAGCCAGGTCGTCTCGTCGCCTGGAACGCGCACGGCCAGCACCATGTGCGAGCGCGGCCGCGGCGGCAGGTGATCGGGGACCATCCACAGCACCCGCGCCATCAGCCCCGTGACCTCGAAGCCCAGCGCCGTCAGCACCCGCTTGAACAGGCCGTTCTGCTCGTAACAGTAGCCCCCTCGCCCGGCCGTGATCAGCTTGGCGTCGACCTCGGCCGGGTCCAGGCTGATCGCCTTGCCCAGCAGCACGTCGAGGTTCTCGAACGGGATGGCGTCGGGGTGCTTCTGGTGGAGGGCGCGCAGCACCTCCAGCGTGGCCTCGCGCGGGCCGTCATAGCCGATGCGGGCGAAATAGGCGTCCAGGTCGACGCTGGGCTGGGCCGCCTGGGCGGGCGCGATGTCAAGCTTGCTCAAGGCGCGATATTCCCTGTCTGTTCACGGTTCAAGGACAAGGCGCGGGCGGCGGAGTCAAGGCCTCCCCACATACCGCTCATCCCGGCGTTCGCCGGGATGAGCGGATTCTTAGGTTAGACGTCGAAGTCCAGGCCCATGTCGTTGAACAGGCCGCGTTCCTCGGCCCAGTTCTCCTTGACCTTCACGTGCAGGAACAGGTGGATCTTGCGGTCGAGAATGTCCTGCAGCTCCTCGCGCGAGGCCTTGCCGATCCACTTGATCACCTCGCCGCCCTTGCCCAGCACGATGGCCCGCTGGCCGTCGCGCTCGACATAGATGGTCTGCTCGATGCGGGCGCTGCCGTCGGGACGTTCCTCGAAGGCCGTGGTCTCGACCGAGGCGGCGTAGGGCAGCTCCTCGTGGACGCGCAGGTAGATCTTCTCGCGGGTGATCTCGGCGGCCAGCAGGCGGGCCGGCAGGTCGGCCGTCTGGTCTTCCGGATAGAGCCATGGCCCCTCCGGCATCAGCGAGGCCAGCTTGGCCATCAGGTCGTCGACGCCCGCGCCGGTGGCGGCGCTGATCATGAAGACTTCCGAATAGACGCCGGTCTCGTAGAGGTCGTGGGCGACGGCCAGCAGGGTCTCGCGCTTGACGCCGTCGATCTTGTTCAATGCCAGGATCACCTGGCGATTGGCGGCCTTCAGGCCCTCGATGATGGTCTGGACGTCCTGCACCGAGCGGTGCTCGCCGGGTGTGGCGCGGCGCTCGCGCACGGCCAGCTCGGCCTGGACGTCGACGAGGTGGACCACGACCTCGCTGTCCTCGGCCCCGCTCCAGGCGGAACGGACCATGGCGCGGTCCAGGCGACGGCGCGGCGTGAAGATGCCGGGGGTGTCGACGAGGACGATCTGGGTGTTTCCGGTCATGGCCACGCCGCGCACGGGGAAGCGCGTGGTCTGGACCTTCTGGGTGACGATCGAGACCTTGGCCCCGACCATGCGGTTGACCAGGGTGGACTTGCCGGCGTTCGGGGCGCCGATGATGGCGGCGAAGCCCGCGCGGGTGGTTTGGTTTTGGGAGGTGGTTTCAGTCATTGCGGGTGCGTGTAGCACCGATGGGCCCCGGGGGCTAACACTTGCCCCCACCTGACCGCTTCGCGGTCCGTCCGCCCCCAGAGGGGGCGGAGTCTTAGCCCATCACGCTCTTCCCCCTCTGGGGGAAGACGGTCGCGAAGCGACCCGTAGGGGGCAAGCGTTCGCCGCTTAGACCCCCGCCCCTTCCCGCTCCAGCAGCGCCTTGGCCGCGGCCTTCTCGGCCTCCTGCCGCGAGCGGCCCTCGGCGAACACCGGATCCAGCCCCACGACCGTCACCTGCACGGTGAACACCGGCGCGTGGTCGGGACCCTTGCGGTCCTTGACGGCGTAGGTCGGCAGCGGCTTGCCCTTGCCCTGGGCCCATTCCTGCAGCGCGGTCTTGGGGTCGCGCGGCTTGCCCTGGTTGGCGCGCTCGAACTCGTCGGCCCACAGGTCGAGGAACACCCGGCGGGCGGTTTCCAGCCCGCCGTCGCGATAGAGGGCGGCCATCAGCGCCTCGGCGGCGCCGGCCAGGATCGAGTCGGTCTCGCGGCCGCCGATCTTGCTGGACGAGGCGGACAGGCGCAGGGCCGGCCCGACATCGGCGGCGCGGGCCACCCGCGCGCAGGTCTCGCGGCTGACCAGGGCGTTCAGGCGCGGGGCCAGCTCGCCCTCCTTGGCCTTGGGGAAGCGCTCGGCCAGGGCCTCGGCGGCCAGCAGGCCCAGCACGCGGTCGCCGATGAACTCCAGCACCTCATTGTCGCCGGCCTTCTTGGCCCCGTCGCCCACGCTGGCGTGGGTCAGGGCCAGTTCCAGCAGCTGGCGGTCCTGGAACCTGTGGCCGATCCGGCGCTCCAGCTCGCCGACCGCGACGGCGCGTCTATCCATTGGAAATGCTCTGGGTGCGCCCTCGTCCTTCGACAGGCTCAGGATGAGGGCTACTGGGGCGTTCACAGCCCACGAGGCGATGCATTCGATATCCTCATCCTGAGCCTGTCGAAGGACGAGGATATCGCGAGAGGTCGTTCCGCCAAACCTACTTCAGGACGCGGAAGAAGCGGCTGGGACGCGCCTCGGTGAACCAGGTCCACGGCTTGAACAGGTGGGCGTCGGCGTTCCACGACAGCAGGATCAGCTGGGCGCGGCCCACCAGGTTCTCGGCGGGCACGAAGCCGACGCCTTCCTGCATGCCGATGTACTGGTCGTTGGCGTAGTCCCACTTGCAGGTTCCGGGACCGGTCTTGAAGGCCGAGACGCCCGGGTCGAAGCGGCTGTCCAGCGAGTTGTCGCGGTTGTCGCCCATGAAGAAGTAGCAGCCCGCCGGCACGGTGTAGACGCCGGTGTTGTCGGCGTCGCTGTCGGGGCCGTAGTCCTGGGTGGCGTATTTGCGGCCTTCCGGATTGGTCTCCTCGAAGCGGCCGGCGCGGATGGTGCCATAGCCGGTGTCGACCAGGGCCGAGGGCATTTCCTTGCGCGGCAAGGCCTTGCCGTTGATGTAGACCACGCCGCCGCGCACCTGGACCTTGTCGCCGGGCAGGCCGATCAGGCGTTTGATGTAGTCGACGTTCGGGTCGCGCGGCAGCTTGAAGACGATGATGTCGCCACGGGTGGGCGTCTTGCCCAGGATGCGGCCGTCGAACAGCGGCGGACTGAACGGGATCGAGTGCTTGGACCAGCCGTAGCTGTATTTCGACACGATGATGTAGTCGCCCTGGTAGAGATTGGGCTCCATCGACGCCGACGGGATCGTGAAGGGCTGGAACAGCAGCACCCGCAGCACCAGGGCGATCGCCAGGGCGTAGGCGACCGTCTTGACGATCTCGATGAACTCCTTGACCGCCCCGGCCTTGTCCTCGGGCGTTTCGGTTTCGGCGGCTTCGGTCATGCGCTGTGGGGCTCTCGACGGAGTGGACTGCGGGCGAACCCGACGCGCCTAGCTAGACGGGGTTTACGACGGGGGCAAGCGTGGCGCCCGTTAACTCGCCGTCATGACGTACGCGGCGGTGCGTCGCGCCCCGATCGGCTGGCGCCCAGCTTGACCGTGAAATCCAGGTTCAAAATGTGGCGAGGATCGCCACCAGGACCAGGGCGAAGAAGCCCCAGGCGACCAGCAGCCAGGCGAACGGCCGCGCCTGCCAGGGCTTAGGCCGCCGCGCGCGGTGCGCCTTGGTTTCGACATCGCTCCAGATGGCCATGGTGCTTCCCCGTCCCAGAACGGCGCCGTAGGCGGCGCTTGGGGATCGCGGTGCAAGGCGAGGGCCGCAGAACACCCTTCTCCCCTTGCGGGAGAAGGTGGCCTCCTAAGGAGGTCGGATAAGAGCGACAACAGAGGCGCCGAATGCAGCCTGCTCGGCCGCGGATGGCTAACGAGGTAGACGAATCTCGGTGTGAAAAGGCAAGCGCCCATGTTCGAACTCATAGGCGCCGTGTCGACCGCCGTCGGAGGGGACGCGTAGCTCGACCTTGCCCGCCGCGATGAGGCGAACAAGGCGGCTGGCGAGCGGATGGTCGCCAACCTGATGGTAGTACGAGAATACGTCCTCGGCCATCACGGCGCCAATGGTCCGTACGGCTCGCTGCCAGTCCCTGGGCGCCTCGGCCAGCAGAGCGTCGTCGAAGACCGAAATGGGCTGGGAAACCAACCCTTCTGGGCCGATCAAGCGGAAGGCCGCGTTCTCTTCCCGTAAGCGCTTCCATGCCGCCAAATGCATCTCTCGCTCCGCATCGGCTAGTGACGTCGCTCGATCCCATAGGGTCTGTTCTGCAATCGCCGCGGATCCCACCATGCCCAGGCTCACCGCCTTGTCGCGCCAGGAGCGCCCGTCATCAGCTTTAAAGATAACCTCCATGTCCCCCATGTCGATCACTTCAAACTCCTCTCCAGCCATACGTTCGAGCCAGGCCAGGAAGGCGGCGTGCTCATTGGCCGCGCGGCTCGATGTCCAGACAACGCGCCGCGCGGCGGGCTCTCGAGCGCCGCGCCAGAAGGCTTGAACGGAGCGCGGAAGCCAATCCCAATCCTCGCGGAGATATCCCAATTCGCTTGTCAGCCACCGTAGCCTAAGAGCGGGCGATGGCGGATCGATCGGGCCGTATGCAAGGTTGTCGGGAAACGCCAGAACGCGATCATGGCGCCCGGCGGACCTCAAGGCCGTTCTCAGCAACGACGCCGCGCTGACCGAAAACACGATGTGCTGGATCCTGGGAGAACTCATCCGGCGGTCCTACGTCGTTTTGACGAAGATCACACTGAGCCGAGTGCCGACTCGTGGTGTGAGCATTCAGCTAGACTGAGTCCACCACAGCTGCGGGATCAGACACCTAGACCGCCGGCACCGCCTCGATGATTACGAACGCCTGGGCGTAGGGGTGGTCGTCGGTCAGGGATAGGTGGATCACCGGGGTCATCCCCTCGGGGACCATCGCCGCCAAGCGTTCGGCCGCGCCGCCCGTCAGGGCCATGGTCGGCTTGCCGGACGGCAGGTTCACGACGCCCATGCCGGCCAGGTGCACGCCGCGTTTCAGCCCGGTGCCCAGGGCCTTGGAGCAGGCCTCCTTGGCGGCGAAGCGCTTGGCGTAGCTGGAGGCGCGGTCGGGCTTGCGCTCGGACCGCTTGCGCTCGATCTCGGTGAAGACCTTGTTCGTGAACCGGTCGCCGAACCGTTCGAGGGACTTCTCGATCCGGCGGATGTCGCACAGGTCCGAGCCGATCCCGATGATCATGCCGCTGTATCCAGGCGCGCGGCGTCCATCAGGGTCCGCATCCGCAGGATGGCCTGCGGCAGGCCCACGAAGATCGCCTCGCCGATCAGGAAGTGGCCGATGTTGAGTTCGGCGATCTGGGGGATGGCGGCCACCGGCTTGACGGTGGCGTAGTCGATGCCGTGGCCGGCATGGACCTCCAGGCCCAGGCCGGCGGCCAGGGCCGCGCCGGCCTTCAGCCGTTCCAGGATGGCGGCGGCCCGGTCGGCTTGGCCTTCGCGGGCGGCGTCGCAATAGGCGCCGGTGTGCAGCTCGACCACCTGGGCGCCGGCCTCGGCCGAAGCCCGGATCTGGGCGGGATCGGCCTCGATGAACAGCGACACCCGGGCCCCGACGGTCCGCAGGCGGGCGACAGCTTCGACGATACGGACCTTGCCGCGCACCACGTCCAGGCCGCCTTCGGTGGTGACCTCTTCGCGGCGCTCGGGCACCAGGCAGGCGGCGTGCGGCCGGGCCTGCAGGGCGATGCCGACCATCTCGTCGGTGACCGCCATCTCGAAGTTCAGCGGCTTGCCGCGCTTCAGGCACAGGTCGGTCAGCAGGACGATGTCGGCGTCGCCGATGTGTCGCCGGTCCTCGCGCAGGTGGGCGGTGATGCCGTCGGCGCCGGCCGCCAGGGCCAGTTCGGCGGCCCGCACCGGCTCGGGATAGCTGGCCCCGCGCGCGTTGCGGATCGTGGCCACGTGGTCGATGTTGACGCCGAGCCGCAGCATGCGCGTCAGCCCTTCAGGCGCCGGCTGCCCGGATCCTCGATCGGGATCGCCGCCAGCTCCGGCGGCAGGGCGTCGGCGGGATAGGCGGGGACCTCCAGGCTGGCCAGGGCCACCAGCGGCACGCCGACATCGGCCTTGCCGCCCGAGCGGTCGACGATGCAGGCCGCGGCGATCACCTCGCCGCCGGCCTCCTGGATCGCGGCGATGCACTCGCGCGACGACAGGCCCGTGGTGACGATGTCCTCGACCATGACGACCTTCTGGCCGGGCTCCAGGTGGAAGCCGCGGCGGAACTTGAAGCCGCCGCCCTCGCGCTCGACATAGATCGAGGCGACGTTCAGCCAGCGGGCCGTCTCATAGCCGGGGATGATCCCGCCCACGGCCGGCGACACGGCCACGTCGGGCTGGCCCACCGTGGCCACGATCTTCTCGGCCAGGGCCTTGCAGAGGCGCGCGCACCGCTCGGGTCGCATGAACACCAGGTTCTTCTGCAGGAAGACGGGGCTGTGCAGGCCGGAGGACAGCACGAAGTGGCCTTCGCGCAGGGCGCCGGCGGCGCGGAATTCGTCGAGGACGTCGTCGTTGGTCATGAGGGCTGGATATAGGCCGGTGGGGGCGAGTCTACAAACCGCGGAGTAGCGAGGGCAGATCACGCGCGCCGTGCAACACTCTGACGATCAGCGGGGGGCGTCGATCGGCGTTGTAGACCAGCAAATAGGGAAAGCCGTGAACGGCCAGAAAGCGGTGGGGCGCATCGGCTATCTCCAGCCGTTCGACGCCGCTTTTCGGTTGGTCGGCAATGACACGCGCACCGCGAAGCACCGCCGCTCGAAAGGCCGTAGCAGCGATGGGGCGGTCAGCGCGGATCCAGGCTTCGGCCTCGATCAGATCGCGCCGGGCAAGCGGCGAGAACGCGGCCCGACTCACCGTTCGCCGGCGCGCCTTGCATCGATCTCGGCGAAAATCTCTTCGGCCGTGAATACGCCGTCACGATCCGCCTCGGCCGTCGCGACCGCCAGCATGGCGTTGAATTCGACGCGTTGGCGCTCGACATCGCGCATCAGGCTCAGCGCGGACCGAACGACGTCCGCCACCGTGTCGTAGCGTCCCGCGTCCACGCAATCGCGGGCGAAGCGTTCGAGGTCATCGGTAAGCTGGACGCTGGTCGCCATCGCTCGCGCCTTGTGTCAGATGTCCACCTAAGGTGCGCCCTGACGCGCCAGGCTTCAAGTGACGAGACCCTCCGCGTGAACGACACCTCTCCTCTCCGCCCCCGCGTCGGCTGCGGCGCGGCGATCCTAGACGGCCAGGGCCGGATCCTTTTGGTCCAGCGCCGCCGCCAGCCCGAGGCCGGCCATTGGGGCCAGCCCGGCGGCAAGCTGGACTGGGGCGAGAACGGCCGCGCCTGCGCCGAGCGCGAGATCCTCGAGGAGCTGGGGATCACCATCGTCGCCGGCCCGGTGCTGTGCGTCACCGACATGATCGCCGAGGACAGCCACTGGGTGGCCGTGACCTACCGCGCCGACGGCTGCGTGGGCGAGCCGGCGATCCGCGAGCCGCAGGCCCTGGCCGACTGGGGCTGGTTTTCGCTCGACGCCCTGCCCTCGCCCCTGACCGCCGCGACCCTCGACGCGGTCGCCGCCCTTAGGGCATAAGCGCGCCACCGATTTGCGAGGAAGATCCGCCATGGCCGTCGTCACCCTGAAGCGCTGGAACCTCTCGATGGGCGCCGGCCAGCCGCTGGCGGTGATCGCCGGGCTGAACGTGCTGGAAAACCTGGACCTGGCCCTGGAGGTCGGGCGCGAACTGAAGGCGATCACCGCCGAGCTGGGCCTGCCCTATGTGTTCAAGGCCAGCTTCGACAAGGCCAACCGCTCGTCGATCACCAGCTATCGCGGCCCCGGCCTGAAGGACGGGCTAGCCATGCTGGCCGAGGTCAAGGCCAAGCTGGACGTGCCGATCGCCACCGACATCCACGAGGTCGACCAGGCCGAACCGGTGGCGGCCGTCGCTGACCTGGTGCAGATCCCCGCCTTCCTGTGCCGCCAGACCGACCTGATCGTCGCCGCCTCGCGCGCCACGGCGGCGGCTGGCGGCTGGCTGCACGTCAAGAAGGCCCAGTTCATCGCCCCCTGGGACTGCAAGAACATCGTCCACAAGGCCCGCGAGGCCGCGCCGGACCTGCAGATCGTGCTGTGCGAGCGCGGCGCCTCGTTCGGCTACAACAACCTGGTGGTCGACATGCTGGGCATCGCCCAGATGCAGAGCCTGGGCGTGCCGGTGACCATCGACGCCACCCACGCCGTCCAGCTGCCCGGCGCCGACCCGCGCACGGCCGGCGGCTCGACCGGCGGCCGCCGCGAGGGCGTGCCGATCATCGCCAAGGCCGCCGTGGCGGCCGGGGCGGACGGGGTGTTCCTGGAGTTCCACACCGATCCCGACAAGGCCCTGTGCGACGGCCCCAGCTGCCTGCCGCTGAGCGACGCGGCGGGTCTGCTGAAGACCCTGAAGGCGCTGCACGGGGTGGTGCGGGCCTAGGTTCGCCGAGCTTTCTCTGTTTTTCAGCCGTCATTCCGGGCCTTGTGCCCGGAATGACGAAGCGATTGAGGGCGATCGGGAAAGACGCTGAACGCCCCTACCCCCGCGTCCGGTCCACCGTCTCCACGGTCGGGCAGGTGCGCAGCGCCGCCGAGATGTTGGTCAGGTGCTTGGCGTCGCGGACCTCCACGTCGATGTCGACGTCGAAGAAGTCGCTCTGCCGGTGGTGCATGCGCAGGTTGACGATGTTGCCGCCGGCCTCGCCGATGATCGTGCAGACCTGGCCCAGCACGCCCGGCGCATTGCCGATGGTGGCGTGCAGGCGGGCCAGGGAGACGGTCTCGCGCTCGGCCTCGGGCGTCCAGTTCAGGTCGCGCCAGAGATCCTCGCGGTCCTCGTATTCGGCCAGCTTGGGGCAATCGATGGTGTGGACGTCCAGGCCCGCCCCGTCCTCGCGCAGGATGCCGACGATGCGGTCGCCCGGCACCGGGCTGCAGCAGTGGGCGAAGTGCAGCGACACGCCGGGCGTCAGGCCGCCGCCGCGCACATAGAGCCGCGCGGCCGTGCCGCCCTCGATCTTGCGCCGCGCCGTGGCCACGGCCACGTCGATGTCCTTCATGCCCGGGAAGGCGGTCTCCAGCACCTGGCTGGGCGAGACCCGGCCGCGGCCGACCGCGTCGAACAGGGCCTCCTCGGTCTCCAGGGCGAAGCGCTCCAGGATCGGCCGCAGCGACACGTCCTTCAGCTTCTTGCCGGCCCGCTCGAACACCTGCTCCACCGACGCTCGGCCCAGGCGCAGGAACTCTTCCTTCTCGGTCTGGCGGATGTGGCGGCGGATGGCCGAGCGGGCGCGGCCGGTCACCGTCAGCGACCGCCAGTCCGGCGGCACCACGGGCTTGGAGCCCCGGATCACCTCGACCACGTCGCCGTTGTTGAGCAGGGTGCGCAGCGGCTTGAGCTCGCCGTTGATCTTCACCCCGATGCAGGTGTCGCCGACGCTGGTGTGGACCGCGTAGGCGAAGTCCAGCGGCATGGCGCCCCGAGGCAGGCTGACCAGCTTGCCCTTGGGGGTGAAGACGAACACCTGGTCGAGAAACATCTCCAGCTTGGCGTGCTCGACCAGTTCCTCGGCGTCGCCGCCGTGCTCCAGCACCTGGACCAGCTGGCGCAGGTTGGCCAGCGGGTCGCGGCCGCCGGCGGCTTCCATGCCCTCCAGGTCCAGGCCGTACGAGGCGTCCTTGTAGCGGAAGTGGGCGGCCACGCCCTCCTCGTTGACCCGGTCCATGGCCTCGGTGCGGATCTGCATCTCGATGCGCATGCCGCGCGGCCCCACCACCGTGGTGTGCAGCGAGCGGTAGTTGTTGCGCTTGGGGGTCGAGATGAAGTCCTTGAAGCGGTCGGGCACGCTGGACCAGGCGCGATGCACCACGCCCAGGGCCCGGTAGCAGTCTTCCTCGCTGTCGACGATCACCCGGAAGGCGTAGATGTCGGACATCTGCGAGAAGCCGATCGACTTGCGCTGCAGCTTGCGCCAGATCGAATAGGGCGATTTCTCGCGGCCGAAGACCCGGGCCGGCAGCCCCACCGACTCCAGGCGGGCGGCGATCTCCTGGCTGACCAGGGCGACCGCCCCGCCCTGCTCGGCGCGCAGGGTGTCCAGACGCCGGATGATCGCGTTGCGGGCCACCGGATTGGTGTGCTCGAAGGAAAGCTCCTCCAGCTCGGTGCAAATGCGGTGGCAGCCGATGTTGCGGGCCAGGGGCGCGTAGATGTCGCGCGTCTCGCGGGCGATGCGCTCGCGCTTGGCCTGGCTCTTGATGAAGTGCAGCGTCCGCATGTTGTGCAGACGGTCGGCCAGCTTGACCAGCAGGACCCGGACGTCCTTGGAGATGGCCAGGATGAACTTGCGCAGGTTCTCGGCCTGGCGGGCGTGCTCGGCCTGCAGCTCCAGCTTCGACAGCTTGGTGACGCCCTCGACCAGTTCGCCGATCTCGTCGCCGAACAGCTTGGCGATCTCTTCCTTGGTGACCGGGGTGTCCTCGATCACGTCGTGCAGCAGGGCGGTGACGATGGTCGCGGTGTCCAGCCGGTATTCGGTCAGGATGCCGGCCACCTCGATCGGGTGGGCGTAGTAGGGGTCGCCGCTGGCCCTCGTCTGGCTGCCGTGCATCCGCATGGCGTAGACATAGGCGCGGTTCAGCAGGGCCTCGTCCGCCGTCGGATCGTAAGCGTGGACGCGCTCGATCAGCTCGTACTGGCGGAGGAACTTCTGGCGGGGCTTGGCGGAAGACGTGGGCGGCGCCGGAGCCGGGTCGTTGGCGGGGGCCACAGACGAAGACGCGCCCGATTCGGAATCGGGCGCGCGTTCGGAAGGAGCGGCGGCGGGCGCCGCTTCGAGAATGAGAGGGTCTGCGCCGTCGGGGCTCAGTACCGCTCCTCCTGACCGCCGTCGCGGTCGCTCTGCAGGGCGCGGACCAGTTCCAGTTCGCTCATCTGCATGTGGGTGGGATCGGCCAGCAGGGCGAGGGTTTCGGCCTCTTCCTCGGCTTCGGTGTGCTCGTCCACGCGCTGCAGCGTGGTGATCAGCTGTTCCTTCAGGCCCTCGTGATCGACCACGTCGTCGGCGATCTCGCGCAGGGCGACAACGGGGTTCTTGTCGTTGTCGCGATCGACGAGCAGCGAGGCGCCTGCCGAGATGCCGCGCGCGCGATGGGCGGACAGCAGGACCAGAGCGAAGCGGTTGGGAACCTTCTCGACGCAATCTTCGACGGTGACGCGGGCCATGAATTCCTCGGGCTATGAGCCTTGGTTATCGCAAAATAGGGTCTGGAGCGGCGTTACACAACGCCGCATCGGCTTAAGTCCCGGCTTTCGCGAGGGGGCGCTTATGCCGGGTTTGGCCGGAGAAGTCCAGCGGAACGGCGCGCGGGGCCGGCTTCCGGTGGCGGCGGGTGTTTTGAGACCTGCTTCGGGTGAGAACCCGAGGCCGACCGGCCCGTCGTCTGATGTTGAGCCAAGGGCGGCTTTCGCCCCGTTACGGACGCTTGGCGATCCAGAACCAACTGTCCGAGGGCCAACAATGCGTTCGCCAACACCTAAAGGCGGCAGGGCGGTCTCCCCCGTGTTTGGCATAAGGATATTTGGGGTCACTCCTGAAAAATGATGGTGTTTCGAGTTCGAGCCCTTTGAGCAAACCTCCCTGGGGGCGGTTGGAGAAACTGGCCGATAGCCTGGGATCAGGGGTACTGATGCTTGCGCCTACCGTGTTTGCCGCGCTCCTGGGGTTGATGGCCTCGACGGCGACGGCTGAGCCGATCACTCTGCGCGCGGGGGCTGTGGCCTATGCCATCGACCCCACGACCCTGAAGATCGACGCCCAACCGGACGGCGGGGCCGCCGTGGCGGTCCTTCCGCCGCTGCACCCGCCCGAGACGGTGATCGTGGCGCCTGAGGGCCAGGGCTGGCGCTGGACTGACGCCGAGGGGCGCGTCATCGACCTTGCCGTCGAGGGGGAAGCTCTGCGTCTGACCATCTCGGGAGCGGACGGCTCCAGTCTGGTCTGGTCCATGCCTGCCGCGACCAACGGGACCTGGCTGATCCCCGACGGTGAGGGCATGGCCTATCGGGCCGATGATCCGTTCTGGCGCAGGGTCTACACGAAGGGGACTTGCCTAGGGGGCTCGTCGCTACTGTCGTTACCGGCCTGGAGCTACCTGAGCGGCCAGTATGCCGTTACCTATGCCCTGGGGGACGGCCTGCGGTCGAACCTATGCCTGCATGACGAGCACGGACTGCAGGCCCGGTTGAAGTACGAGTTCGGCAACGGCGCGCAGGGGCTGGACCTGCTGCTGATGTTGCGACCGCCCGAGCCGCTGGCCCCCGCGCTATTCTACCGTCAGGTCCTGAAGGCGCGGGGCCAGTTTAGGAGCCTCGCGGACAAGGCGACGCCGGACCTGCCTCGCCTGTTCTCCGCGCCGCACGCCTATGTCTTTGACGACGGGCGCGACCTGACGTTCCTGGACGATCTGAAGGCCCTGGGCGTCGAGCGCATGGTGCTGAGCTACGACCAGGATCCGCATAGCCACAAGCACATCGTCGGCCCGACCTATCTCGCCAAGGCCAAGGCGCTTGGCTATCTCGCCGGACCCTACGAGGCCTTCGGAAACGCCCAGCCGGCCGCGACAGCCGACATGCCCTCCGCGATCTGGGACGACGATCTCTATCCGTCGGGCTGTATAGTGGACTCGGCTGGAAAGGTCGTGGTCGGCTTCGCCAATCGTGGCTGCGAAATGTCGAGCGAGGCGCTTGTCCGGCGAAAGGGTTCGTTCGTGCCTGCCCAGCGCTATGCCGGCCATGTCGCCGACGGCGCCAGCCAGGTGTTCGTGGACGTCGATGCGTTCGGCGACTTCCACGATGATCATAGTCCCGACCACCCGATGTCGATGGCGCGCGATCGGGCGAACCTCCTCGCGCGCCTGGGCTTGGCTATCGACAGGTACAAGCTGGTCCTGGGTTCGGAAAACGTCACGGCCTGGAGCAGCGGCGTCGCCCACTACTCGCATGGCACGGCCCAGGCCCATGCCTCGGCGATCTGGCCGATCCAGGCCGACCAGAAGCGGTTCGGCGGCTTCTGGCCGCCGGATCGCCCCGGCATCTTCTTCAAGCCATTCGAGCCGACACCGGACGAGGCCCGCCTTCTATTCGGCGCCGCGGACCGCCTGCCGCTGTTCGAGGCGGCCTTCCACGACTCCGTGGTCGCCTTGGATCGCTGGGAATTCGGCCTGATGAAGGTTCCCAGCGAGACGCGGCGGCGGTTCGCGCGCTCGCTGCTCTACGGAACGCCGACCATGTGGAGCCTGGACCGGCGGGAGCTGATGCGCGTCGGGTCGTGGCTCACGGCGGCGGAAGACGATTTCCGCCAGGCCCACGGCGTCACCACGCCTGTAGCGCTGACCGGCTTCCGATGGCTGACACCCGACCATCTCGTGCAGCAGGTCACCTATGCCGACGGCAGGATCCTGACCGCCAATTTCGGCGCGACGAGGTGGCGGGGTCTGGGCGCGGACTGCGTAAGCGTAACAGGGCCAAAGCGGCGGTCGGCTATCTTTTGCCCGCCGGCCGATCCGCCTGAGCCGTGACGGACGCTCCTGCTGCCGGTCGTCGAAGCGAAAATAGCAGGTTCTGAAGGTGGATCGTCGGTGGAAATCGGCAGGGCGGCGTAAGGAGCGAGCGAGCCCCTACACCGCCCCCCTTCTCGGACCTTGGCGCGGTCAGCTTGTGGGTCCTAGCGCCTGCCTTGCGGATAGATCGTCTCGCCGCGTTCCAGCATGCCGACGAACGTCTCGATCTTCTTCCGGCGCCCCGCCTCCGTCTTCAGGTTGTGGACGCGGAAGGCCAGGGCGAAGCGGTTCTGTTCTGAGAGCTTCGCCAGCATCGCCTTGGCCTCGGGGCTGGCGTCGATCGCCGCCTGCAGGTCGTCGGGGATCTTCATGGCCTTGCCGCTGCCATAGGCGCGGTCCCAGCGGCCGTCGGCCTTGGCCGCCTCGACCTCGCGCAGGCCGTGCGCCGTCATCCGGCCTTCGGCGATCAGGCGCGCGACGTTGTCGACGTTGATCTGGCTCCAGACGCTCTTCCGGCCGCGCGGCGTGTAGCGTTGCAGGAAGCTGCGGTCGTCGAAGCTCTTCTTGACCCCGTCGATCCAGCCCCAGCACAGCGCCACATCGATCGCCTGCCTGGCGTTGATCGAGGCCAGGCCCGAGCCGACCTTGTGAATCTTGATCCAGACCTCGCTCTCCTTGTCATGATGACGCGAGAGCCAGTCGTAGAAGGCGTCGGCGTCCACGAATTCGTGGACGTGGTCGGGATTGACCTCGATAGCGGCCATTAGCGGTTCTCGGCAAGCGTGACATCCCGGGCGCGCGCCCAGGACGATGAGAGGACCTCGCCCTACCAGACCTTCACGCGCTTTTCCGGCGGCAGGTACAGGGCGTCGCCCGGCTTGATGTCGAAGGCGGCGTACCAGGCGTCGAGGTTGCGCACGGTGTCTGCGCGATACTGGTCGGGGGCGTGGCCATCGGTGACCAGTTGCTGGCGCTCGGCCTCCGGACGCGAATAGCCGCGCCAGGACTGGGCGTAGGCCAGGAAGAACCGCTGATCGCCGGTCAGGCCGTCGATCACCGGGGCCGGCTTGCCGCCCAGCGAGGCGTGATAGGCGTCCAGGGCCGCGGCCAGGCCGGCGACGTCGGCGATGTTCTCGCTGAGGGTCTGCTTGCCGTTCACGGCCAGGTCGGGGAACGGCTTGTAGCCATCGAATTGGTCGGCCAGTGCCGCGCCGGCCTTCTGGAAGTGCTCCAGGTCGGTAGGGGTCCACCAGTTGCGCAGCCGGCCTTGGCTGTCGAACTGGGCGCCCTGGTCGTCGAAGCTGTGGCTGATCTCGTGGCCGATCGTGCCGCCGGTGCCGCCGTAGTTGGCGGCCGCGTCGGCGTCGGCGTCGAAATACGGGGCCTGCAGGATGGCGGCCGGGAAGTTCAGGCCGTTCAGCATCGGCAGGTTCACGGCGTTGACGGTCTGGGGCGTCATCACCCACTGGCCGCGATCGACGGGCTTGCCCAGCCGGCCGATCCAGTAGGCGGTCTCGAACTTCTCCGAACGCTGGACATTGCCGACCGGGTCGCCCCGCACGATCTCCAGCGCCGAATAGTCACGCCAGGCGTCGGGATAGCCGACGCCGACCTTCAGCACCTCGACCTTGCGGCGGGCCTCGGCCTTGGTTTCCGGGGCCATCCAGTCCAGGCCCTCGATACGGCGCTCGAACGAGGCCTTGATGTTGTCGACCATGCTCGACACCTCGGCCTTGGACCGGGCCGGGAAGTACTGGCCGACATAGAGCTTGCCGACCACCTCGCCCAGCACGGCGTTGGTCGAGTTGACGCCGCGCTTCCAGCGGGCCGACAGCTGCGGCGTGCCCTGCAGCGCCTGGCCGTAGAAGGCGAAGCGCTCGTCGACGAAGGCCTTGGGCAGCAGGTTCGAATAGTGGTCCAGATAGTGGAAGGCCAGGTAATCCTTCCAGGTGTCGATATTCTCGTCGGCCGCGGCCTTGCCCAGGCCCACGACCATGGTCGGGTGCCAGACGATGAAGCGCGGCTGGTCGGCCAGGCCAGCGGCGGCGAAGAAGGCCTTCCAGTCCAGGCCCGGGGCCTTGGTCGCGAAGTCAGCCTGGGTCCAGCTGTTGTTGGCTTTCTGAACGTCGGCGCTGTCGGCGCGGCTGCCCGAGGCCTGGGCGATCCTCGCCTCCAGCGCCATGATTTTGGCTGCCTTGGCCTCGGCGTCGGCGACGCCGCCCAGGGTCAGGATCCTGGCGACGTGGGCGACGTACTTGTCGCGCACCGTCTTCATCGCCGCCTTGTCCGACAGGTAGTATTCACGGTCGGGCATGCCCAGTCCGCCCTGCAACAGGAACGGCGCGTACTTGCTGGTGTCGTCGAACGCCGGCGAAGCCCACAGGCCCAGGACATTGTCGGTGTAGAAGTCGGTGGCGTTCAGGGCGTCGACATCGGCGCGGACGTTGCCGCCCAGCACGGAAGCCAGGTCCGCGCGGGTCTTGATCGCCGCGATCCGCGCCAGGCCCGCCTTCATCGGCGCGAGGCCGGCCTTCTCGATGGCGGCCTCGTCCATGTAGCTGGCGTAGTAGTCGCCGACCTTTCTGGCGTCAGGCGAGCCGCCGTCCTTGGCCCCCGACTGAGCCGCGGCCTGGATCAGGTCGACCGTGCGCTTGGCGGCCTGCTCGACCAGGATGGCCCCGACGCCGTAGCTGCTGCGGTCGGCGGGGATCGGATTGGCCTTGATCGCCGTCCCGTTGGCGTAGGTCCAGAAGTCGTCGCCCGGCTTGATGGAGGTGTCGAAGGCCGACTTGTCGACGCCGCTCTTCAGGTCGGCGGCGAAGGCGGGCGCGGAGGCCAGCAGCGCGCAGGCGGCGGCGCAGGCGAGCAGCGAACGGGTCAGGGTCATGCAAGGAGGTCCCAAAGGCGCGCGCTCGACGGCGCTCAGCGCGAAGTTTGGGAGGACTATCGAGCGACCTTGATCGGCGCGCGAATTAAAGTTTGGCAATGTGTCGGGCGCCGAGGATGACGTTGGGGACACACACTCACCCCACAGCCAGTGGGACATCTGGCGAGGCCTGCGGGTGAGTGTGTGTCCCCGCCTCGCCCCCCCGCCTAAGCCACGGGCGTCGCGTCCGTTCCCACCGTCGCGGCGTCCGCCAGGTCCGCCGCCGTCCGGCCGCTGACCGGATGACGCCACCCGGGCGCGATCTGCGCCAAGGGCCCCATCACGAACAAGCGCTCGTGCGCGCGGGGGTGAGGCAAGACAAGACCGTCGTCCATGACCGCACGGCCGTGGGCGATCAGGTCGAGGTCCAGGGTGCGGGGCGCGTTGGGCTCCGCGCGCACCCGGCCAAAGCGAGCCTCCAGACGGTGCAGGGCCGCCAGGACTTCTCCGGCCGACAGCCGCGTCTCGACCAGGACGACCCCGTTGAGATAGGCTGGCGCGGTCGGGTCGGGCCAGGCGGCCGAGGTCCACCAGGCGGAGCGTCCCGTCACCGCCAGGCCCTCCGAGCCCAGGCCGTCGACCGCCGCGTCGAGCAAGGCCTCGCGACTCGGGTATGATCCGGGCAGGCTGCAGCCCAGGGCGACCACCACCGCCTGATCGAGCTCGTTTTGATCGTATTGATTTTTCAAGGAATTCCGATCACGTGACCTTCTACCCGACAGAGCGTTTGGCGCTGTTCATCGACGGGGCCAACTTCTTCTCCGCCGCCAAGGCGCTGGGCTTCGACATCGACTACCGCAAGCTGCTGGACGAGTTCCGCAAGCGCGGGGTGCTGGTGCGCGCCTACTACTACACCGCCATCGCCGAGAACGAGGAGTATTCCCCGATCCGGCCGCTGGTCGACTGGCTGGACTACAACGGCTTCACCCTGGTGACCAAGCCGGCCCGCGAATTCACCGACAGCCAGGGCCGCAAGCGCTGGCGCGGCGACATGGACGTCGAGATCGCCGTCGACATGCTGGAGATGGCCGAGACCGTCGATCATCTGGTGCTGTTCTCGGGCGACGGCGACTTCCGGGCCCTGGTCGCGGCCGTCCAGCGCAAGGGCCGCCGGGTCACCGTGGTCTCCACGATGAAGAGCCAGCCGCCGATGACCAGCGACGACCTGCGCCGCCAGGCCGACAACTTCGTGGACCTGGCGGACCTGGGGAACGTCATTGGCCGCCCGCAGCGCTCCGGCGGCCTGCCCCGCTTCGTCACCGACCCCGCCCGCGGTTCGGCCCAGCACGACGAGGCCGACGAGGACTGAACATGGGCCAACACTCCAACATCCTCGGCGAGGTCGTGCCCTCGCCCGCCGAGCCGCCGCGCGACTGCCCGCTGTGCCCGCGGCTGGTGGCCTATCGCCGCGAGAACCAGGCGCTCTATCCGGACTGGTTCAACGGCCCCGCTCCGTCGTTCGGCGACCACGAGGCGCGGCTGCTGGTGGTGGGCCTGGCCCCCGGCCGCAAGGGCGCCAACCGCACCGGCCGGCCGTTCACGGGCGACTATGCCGGGACCCTGCTCTACGACACCCTGATCAAGTACGGCTTCGCCACCGGCCGGTTCGAGGCCCGACCCGACGACTCCCTCAGGCTGGTCGGCAGCGCGGTGACCAACGCCGTGCGCTGCGCCCCGCCCGGCAACAAGCCCGAGACCAGCGAGGAGAACAACTGCCGGCCGTTCCTGACCGCCCGGCTGGAGATGTTCCCCCGCCTCAAGGCCATCGTCACCCTGGGCGACGTCTCGCGTCGCAACCTGCTCAAGGCCCTGGGCCTGAAGGCCTCGGCCGGCCTGCCCGGCCACGGCACGGAGTTCCAGGCCGGCCCTTATCGGGTGTTCAACAGCTACCACTGCTCGCGGCTGAACACGAACACCGGCCGGCTGACGACGCCGATGTTCGAAGAGCTGTTCGGGCGCGTGAAGGCCTATCTGGACGCCAATCCTTAGGGGCAAAGCCCCTCAGGGCGCCGCCTTCAAACCGGCGATGAAGTCGCGCGCGATAGCGATATTGCGCTCCATGAAGCCGGCGATCAGGGCAAGCTCCTCGTCCGAATAGCGAGCGTTCAGGTCCTGGCTGGCGGCCTGAAGTGGACGATAGAGCGCGTTCAGCTCGGCCAGGTTCTCGGGCCTGACCCGCACCACCACCCGCCGGCGATCGGCCGGATCGCCGTCGCGCGCGACATAGCCAGCGCGCTCCAGCCGGTCGATCAATCCTGTGATCGCGCCGCTGGTCAGACCGGTGGCCCTGGCCAGTTCGCCCGCCGTGCGAGGGCCTTGCAGCTGCACCAGGTCCAGGCACTCCAGGTCGCTGGCGTTCAACCCCACCCGCCCGGCGATCGTCTGGCTGATTAGCACGCCTTGCGCGCTGGCTTCCCGCATCGCCGCCTGCAGTCGCCACAGCAAGGCCTGGCGAGGTTCCTCGCCGCCCGTTGACGCTTCCGCCATATTATCTTACTCACTAAGATATTCTCAAACTAAGATACCATCTTCGAAGGAATCGACCGATGGACATCGCCGTCGTCACGACCTTCGCCGCCTTGATCCTGGTCGCCGGCAGCCTGGGCGGCGGCGTCTACGAGACCACGCTGATTGACCGGTTGTGGCCCGACAATCCCGCCCTGGTCCAACCCAGCCGAGGCGGCATCAATCGCAAGCGGTTCTGGATGCCGGCGCACTTCACCTTCGAGGCCCTGCTGGTTGCGGCGCTTTGGACCGCCTGGCCCTGTCTCGACGCGCGTCAATGGTTGCTGACGGCCCTGGCCACCCATGTGGCGATGCGGGCCTGGTCGTTCGCCTATTTCATTCCGCGCGCGATGGCGTTCGAGAAGGCTGGAAATTTCGACACCGACCAGCATGCCCGCGCCATGGCCTGGGTCCGCGCCAGCGGCTGGCGACTGCTGCTGGACCTGGCCGCCGCCGTGTCGCTGTGCCTGGCGATCACCGCCCTGTTGGACGCCTGACCTCACCGCACCAGCCCCGTCGTCTTCAACCGCACCCGCGCCAGGGTGTGGTTCGAGGCCAGGAACAGGGTGCGCCCGTCCTCGCCGAACGCGCAGTTGGCGATGGCCGTGCCCGTCTCGATCACCCCGATCAGCTCGGCCTCCGGCGTCAGCACCAGCACCCCGCCCGGTCCCGTGGCGTAGAGCCGGCCGTCGGTGTCCAGGCACATCCCGTCCGGCAGGCCCAGGCCGCCGGCCGCGCGCAGGGGCGTGGCGTCGAAGAACAGCGCCTTCGAGGTCGGAAAACCGTCCGGCCCCAGGTCGTAGACCACCAGCCTGGGTCCGTCCGGGTCGGAAACCGAGACGTAGAGTCGGTCCTGGTCCGGCGACAGGGCGACGCCGTTCGGGAAGGTCAGCTCGGCGTCCAGCAGGTCCAAGCTCCCGTCCGGCGCCAGGCGATAGACGCCGTTGAAGTCCAGCTCGCGCAGCGGCGAGGCGTTGCGGCCCTTCAGGCCGTAGGTCGGGTCGGTGAAATAGATCGCCCCCGTCCTGGCCACGGCCAGGTCGTTGGGGCTGTTGAACCGCTTGCCCTGGTAGCTGTCGACCAGGAAGGTCTTGTTCCGCGTCTTCAGGTCGATCCTGGCCAGGGCCCGGTTGCCGTGGTCGCAGGCCAGCAGGCCGCCGACGGCGTCCAGCGCCATGCCGTTCTGACCCGGCTCGGCGAAGGCGTCGGTGGGCGGGCCGGCATAGCCCGACGGGTTGAGGACTTCGCTGACGCCGTCCGCCGCGCTCCAGCGGTACATCACGTTGCCCGGCACGTCGGAGAACACCAGATAGCCGCCGTCGCGCACCCAGACCGGGCCTTCGGTCCAGATGAAGCCGTCGGCCAGTTGCTGGACCTCGGCGTCCGGCGCGATCACGGCGTCGAGCTTGGGGGAGAGGCGGTGGATCCGGCCGACGGTGGGATAGGTCATGGCGGAGACCTGGCTCACGAGCGCACCCTCGGCAACGCGTCCAGCCATCTTGCGTAGGCCTCTTCGCGCGCGTTGACGCTCACCGTCGGTGTCAGCACCTCCGCCTCCGGCCGCGCCTTCACCGCGTCTTCGACCGAGCCATAGACGCCCGCCCCCACCCCGGCGAACAGGGCCGCGCCCAGCGCGGTGGTCTCCTGGTAGCTGGCGCGGTGCACGGAAATACCGGTCAGGTCGGCCAGACGCTGGCTGAACCAGGCGCTTTTGGCCATGCCGCCATCGATGCGCAGGGCCGGGTCCTCAAAGGCCGAAGGCGCGTCGGCCCGCATGGCCTCGATCAGGTCGCGCCCCTGGAAGACGCAGGAGTCGAAGGTCGCCTGGGCGATCTCGGCCAACCCCGCGTCGCGGGTCAGGCCGAACACCGCGCCCCGCGCCTCGGCGTCCCACCAGGGCGCGCCCAGGCCGGTGAAGGCCGGGACCACCACCACGCCGTGGTCGCCGCGCGCCGAGCGGGCCAGGGCCTCGGCCCCGCGCGGACCGCCGGTCACCCCCAGCCCCTCGTTCAGCCACTGGATCGCCGCCCCGGCCACGAAGATCGAGCCTTCCAGGGCGTAGGTCGTGCGCCCGCCGACCCGCGCCGCCACGGTGGTCAGCAGCCGCGACGCCGAATGGGGCCGGGTCCCGCCGGTATTGACCAACATGAAGCCGCCGGTGCCGTAGGTGACCTTCATCTCGCCCGGATGGATGCAGCCCTGCCCCATCAGCGCCGCCTGCTGGTCGCCGGCCACGCCGCGAATCGGCAGGGGCCGGCCCAGGATGTCCGGGGTCACCTGGCCGTAGTCGGCCGCGCAGTCCAGCACCGCCGGCAGCAGGGACCGCGGCACGTCCAGCAGCGCCAGCATCTCGTCCGACCAGTCCTGGGCCTGGATGTCGAACAGCAGGGTGCGCGAGGCGTTGGTGGCGTCGGTGACGTGGGCGCCCTTTCCGGTCAGCCGCCAGATCACCCAGCTGTCGATGGTGCCGCAAAGCAGTTCGCCCGCCTCGGCCCGTCGCCGCGCGCCGGGGACCTTGTCCAGGATCCAGGCGATCTTGGTGCCGGAGAAATAGGGATCCAGCAGCAGGCCGGTGGCGGCGGTGACCGCCGGCTCGTGGCCCTCGGCCCGCAGGTGATCGCAGACGTCGGCGGTGCGCCGGTCCTGCCAGACGATGGCCGGATGGATCGGGCGACCGGTGGCCTTGTCCCAGACCACCACGGTCTCGCGCTGGTTGGTGATCCCCAGGGCGACGATGTCGGCGCTGTCGCGGTCGCATTTCTCTACGGTGTCGCGCAGCACCCCCACGCAGGCGGCGTAGATCTCGTCGGCGTCATGCTCGACCCAGCCGTCGCGCGGATAGCTCTGGCGCAGCGGCCGGCTGGCGTCGCACACCGGCTTGCCGTCGGCCTGGAACAGGATGGCCCGGGTGCTGGTGGTGCCCTGATCGAGCGCGAGGATCAGAGGTTGGCCCATGCGTCTTGCATCTCCCTGGCGGTCTTCCCCACGGTCTTTTTTCCTGCGGCATCGGGACGCTTGCCATCGTCCGTGCGTGATTCCCCTGTTTAAGCATGTTTTCATCTGACCCCGCCAAGGTCGGTCTTGGTTAAGCTTGGATTTCGAGGAGGCTGGTGAGCCAGTCCGCCCAGACCGCGCAGCTTTTGTCCCTGGCCCGCAGCCGCGAGCCGGCCGATCGCGAACGCCTGCTCAACGGCATCGTCGAGATGTGCGACGCCGGCCAGGCCGAGGGCCGTCCGGCCGCGCCCGAGGTCCAGGTTCTGCTCGACTCGATCTTCATGACCCTGGTGGTCGAGGCCGAGCGCGACATCCGCGCCCGCCTGGCCCAGAGCCTGGCCGACGCCGCCTGGGCGCCGCCGGCCCTGATCAACATCCTGGCCCTGGACGAGATCGAAATCGCCCGCCCGATCATCGCCCGCAGCCCGATCCTGCAGGACCACGACCTGATCCGCCTGCTGGTCCAGGCCACGCTGGAGCACCAGATCGAGATCGCCCGCCGGCCGCAGCTGTCGCCGGCCGTGGTCGAGGCCATCCTGGCCAGGGACGAGTCGGCCGTGCTGACCGCCCTGGCCTCCAACTCCACCGCCCAGATTTCGCCCGAAGGCTTGCGCCAGCTGGTCGATAAGGCCCGCGAGGTGGTCGCCCTGCGCTCCCCCCTGGCCCGGCATCCCAACCTCTCCGGCGACCTGGCCGAGCAGCTGTACCTTTGGGTGGGCCGGGCGCTGCGCGACGCCCTGACCGCCCGCTTCCAGCTGGACCCCGACAAGATGGCCAAGGCCGTCGAGGCCGCCCTTCGCGGCGCCCATTCCGGCGCGGCCGTGGTCGACGACGGGCCGGTCGTCGAGCAGTCGGACGACCGCGAGGAGATGGAGGCGGCCCTGGTCGAGAAGCTGGACGCCGCCGGCCAGCTGCGGCCCGGCTACCTGCTGCGGGTGCTGCGCGAGCGCCGCCTGCCGCTGTTCCTGTTCGCCCTGGCGCGCCTGGGCGGCTTCGATATCCGCCAGGTGCGGCGGGCGGTCGACAGCAATCGCCCCGAACTGCTGGCCCTGGCCTGCTCGGCGGTCGGCATCGACCGAAGCGTGTTCCCGACCATCCTGACCCATGTGCGCGAACTGAACGGCGGCCGTCCCGGCGGCGGCGCCGAAGCCGCCCGCAAGGCCAGCGGCGCCTTCGGTCCCTTCGCCCCGGACATCGCGGCCATGGCGTTCCGGCGGGCGGTCAGCGCGGCCTAAGGCCACGCCATGAGCAACCCCTCCTACAATCGGGCGCGCGCTCACGCCATTCGCATCAAGTGGATTTCCCTGGCGATTCCCTTCGTCGCGCTGGCCTTCCTGGTCATCGATTTGATCGACGGATGGGCTCTCGATCACTCGATACGACTGGCGCTGATCGCGGCGTTGGCCTTTGGCCTGGTCATCCATTTCGCCGTCCGCTTGGCCCTCGCGAAATGGTTCTCTGGATCGTTCACGGACGACCAGGATCCTATGCGCTTTTGAGCGACGGTCGGCTCACCCAACCCAGGTTTGACAACCCGCCGCCGATCCAGCCACTTGGCGGCATGTTCCAGCCCCTGCCCTTCGTGACTCGCCTGACCTTCAAGGCCAGTGACCGCCCCGAGGCGCAGGAGGCGATGGAGCGCCTGCGCGCCCGCTACGGCGACGTCGGCGACGAGAGCGCCCAGGTGATCGTGGCCCTGGGCGGCGACGGCTTCATGCTGGAGACCCTGCACGACACCCTGCAGCGCCAGACGCCGATCTACGGGATGAACCGCGGCTCGGTCGGCTTCCTGATGAACGAATACAGCGAGGACGGCCTGCTGGAGCGGATCAACGCGGCCGAGCGGGCCGTGATCCATCCGCTGGCCATGGTCGCCATCGACGCCAACCGCAAGCAGCATCGGGCCCTGGCCATCAACGAGGTGTCGCTGCTGCGCCAGACCCGCCAGACCGCCAAGCTGCGCATCAGCATCGACGGCAAGGTGCGGATGGGCGAGCTGGTCTGCGACGGCGCCCTGCTGGCCACCCCAGCCGGCTCGACGGCCTACAACCTGTCGGCCCACGGCCCGATCATCCCGATCGGCGCCCAGGTCCTGGCCCTGACGCCGATCAGCGCCTTCCGCCCCCGGCGCTGGCGCGGCGCGCTTTTGCCGCAGACAGCTAGGGTGACGTTCGAGATCCTGGAGTGCGATAAGAGACCGGTAAGCGCCGTCGCCGATAATTTCGAAGTTCGCGACGTCGTCGAGGTCCACATCGCCGAGGACAGCAGCGCCAGCCTTTCCATGCTCTTCGACGCCGGTCGAAGCCTAGAGGAGCGGGTTCTGACGGAGCAGTTCTCGGCCTGACAACACGAAGGATTATTGGTCAGGGCATTACCCGCCCATTGGTCAGATAGAAACGGGCGTCTCATCTAATGTTAACGCCTTGACCCTATGTTTCAGACCGATGCCCAGGGAGAAGCGTCCGTGACCAACAAGTCCGCCGCGGAAGTGATTCAGGTGCCGAACATGCTCAAGCTCAAGGTTGGCGGACGAGGCGGGATCGACATGGCGGCCATCGCCAAGGCCGAAGCCGCCCTGAAAAGCCTGTCGGGCAACTTCGCCCAATGGCTGAACGACGAGATCGTCAAGCTGGAGGCCGCCCGGCAGGACGTTCGCGCCCAGGGCCTGACCGCCGCGACGGTCGAGACCCTCTACCTGCGCGCCCATGACCTGAAAGGCCTGGGCGCCACCTACGAATTCCCGCTGATCACCCGCCTGGCCGGCTCGCTGTGCAAGCTGATCGACGATCCGGCGACCCGCCTGGCCGCGCCGATGTTCCTGGTCGACGCCCACATCGACGCCATCAAGGCCTGCGTGCGCGACGACATCAAGGTCGACACCCACCCGGTGGGCAAGGTCCTGGCCGCCGAGTTGGAAGGCCGCGTGGCGGAATATCTGGCGGGCTGATCGGCCGATCCTACGCCTGCGCCGCAACGAGGCCCCGGTTTTCCGGGGCCTTTTTTCTGGCCGCCACGCCTCCCATCTTGGCCTTGATCCACGGGGACTAGAGCCATGCTTGAGAAGGAACCCAGCCGCACCGCCTGGATGGCCGCCACCCATCGGGCGGCCCATCAGGTGCTGGAGCGCGGTTTCATCTTCGATGATCCCCTTGCCCTAACCATCCTGGGCCAGGACGCCGAGACGGTGGCGCGCGACGCCCGGGCCCATCCCGAGCGACGGGGCATGCGGGCCTTCATCGCCGCCCGGGCCCACCTGGCCGAAACCGCCCTGGCCGCCGGCGTCGAACAGCGCGGCGTCACGCAGCTGGTGGTGCTGGGCGCGGGCCTGGACACCTTCGCCTATCGCAACCCGCTGCAGGGGCGCCTGCGGGTGTTCGAGATCGATCATCCCGCCACCCAGGCCTGGAAGCGCCGACGCCTGGACGAGGCCCGGATCGTCGTGCCGGAGGGCGTCGTCTACGCCCCGGTCGACTTCGAGCGCGAGGCCCTGCTGGACGGCCTGACGGCGGCGGGTTTCGATCCCGCGCGGCGCACCTTCTTCATGTGGCTTGGCGTCGTCCCCTACCTGACGGCCGAGGCGATACGCACCACCCTGGCGATGATCGGCGGCCTGCCTGGCGGGGCCGAGGTGGCGTTCGACTACGCCGATCCGCCCGCCGCCCTGTCAGATGAGGCCCGCACGGCGCATCAGACCCGCGCCGCGCGCGTCGCGGCGATCGGCGAACCGTGGCTGAGCTATTTCGAGCCGCCCGTCCTACACGCCCTGCTGACGGACTTGGGCCTCCCGGACATCGAGGATCTGGGCCCGCCCGGCCTGGCCGCGCGCTATTGGCCGGGCGTCGGGCGGGCGATCCCCGAACGCGGCGGCCACGTGGTGCTGGCGCGGTCCCGTCGGCGCTGACGGGGGCGGCCTGGGCTACTCCGCGATCCCGTTCAGCCGCTTGGCGGCGCTGACGGTGTTGGCCAGCAGCATGGCGATGGTCATCGGCCCCACCCCGCCCGGCACCGGGGTGATGGCCCCGGCCACCTCTTTCGCGGCCTCGAAATCGACGTCGCCGACCAGACGGGTCTTGCCGTCTTCCTTGGGGATGCGGTTGATGCCGACGTCGATGACGGTGGCGCCCGGCTTGATCCAATCGCCCTTGACCATCCGCGGCCGGCCGACCGCGGCCACCAGGATGTCGGCCTCGCGGCAGACGGCGGCCAGGTCCTGGGTGCGCGAGTGGGCGATGGTGACGGTGCAGTCGGCGGCCAGCAGCAGCTGGGCCATCGGCTTGCCCATCAGGTTGGAGCGGCCGACCACCACCGCCCGCTTGCCGCGCAGGTCGCCGACCACGTCCCTGAGCAGCACCATGCAGCCGGCCGGGGTGCAGGCGGTCAGGGCCGGCAGGCCGCTGGCCAGGCGCCCGGCGTTGGTCACGGTCAGGCCGTCGACGTCCTTGTCGGGCGAGATCGCCGCGACGATCGCCGCCTGGCTCATGTGGTCGGGGACCGGGAACTGCACCAACACGCCGTGGATGGCGGGATCGTCGTTCAGCCGCTCGACCAGCGACAGCAGTTCGGCCTGGCTGGTCTCGGCCGGCAGGCGGTGGGTCTCCGAATGCATGCCGGCGGCCAGGGTCTGCTCGCCCTTGCTGCGCACATAGACCTGGCTGGCGGGATCCTCGCCGACCAGCACCACGGCCAGGCCGGGCGTCAGGTCGTGCTCGGCCTTCAGCCTGGCGACCTCGACGGCGACCTGCTCGCGCAGCTGGGCCGCGAAGGCCTTGCCGTCGATGATTCTGGCTTGCGACATCGCCGTCTCCTGTTTGGCGTTGCCTAGCCCCTACCCTCGCGCCGCGCAATATCCGCCGCGACGCGCAGGAAGTCGCTCGAGCTTCGCCCAATCATGCTAGAGCCGAACCATGGTCTCCGCGCCGCCAACCCAACGCGCCGACGTCGTCCTGGTGGGCGGCGGACTGGCCAACGGCCTGATCGCCCTGCGGCTGAAGAGCCTGCGGCCACGGCTGCGCGTCATCCTGCTGGAACAGGGCCCGACCCTGGGCGGCGAGCACACCTGGTGCCATTTCGCCACCGACGTCGACGCGGTGGAGGCCGGCTGGCTGCGGCCGCTGATCGTCCACCGGTGGTCGGGCTACGAGGTCCGCTTTCCCGCTCATCGCCGACAGCTGCCGACCGACTACCTGGCCATTACGTCCGAGCGCCTGCACCAGGTGGTCGGCGCGGCCCTGGGCCCGGACGCCTGGCTGTCGGCCGCCGTCTCGGACGTCAATCCGCACCAGGTGACCCTGGCCGACGGCCGGACCGTCGTGGCGGGCGCCGTGATCGACGGCCGCGGCCCGCGCCACAGCCTCAGCCTGGCCCTGGGCTATCAGAAGTTCGTCGGCCAGGGCGTGCGCCTGGCCGCGCCCCACGGCCTGACCCGGCCGATCATCATGGACGCCACGGTCTCGCAGGAGGACGGCTACCGCTTCGTCTACGTCCTGCCGCTGGACCCCACGCGGCTGCTGATCGAGGACACCCGCTACAGCGACGGCCCGGCCCTGGACCGTCCGGCCCTGCGCCGCGCCATCGCCGCCTATGCCGAGGCCCAGGGCTGGACCATCGTCCAGGTCGAGCGCGAGGAGGACGGGATTCTGCCCATCGCCCTGGGCGGCGACATCGACGCCTACTGGCGCGAGGCGCGGCCCCACGTCGCCGAGGTCGGCCTGCGCGCCGCCCTGTTCCAGCCGACCACCGGCTATTCCCTGCCCGACGCCGCCCGCCTGGCCGAGACGGTGGCCGCCCTGCCGCGGATCACCAGCGCCAGCGTCCGCGCCTGCGTCGAGACCCAGTCCAAGGCCGTCTGGCGGCGACGACGCTTCCTGCGCCTTTTGAACCGCATGCTGTTCCGCGCCTGCGCGCCGCAGGACCGTTACAAGGTGCTGGAGCGCTTCTACCGGCTGTCGCCCGACCTGATCCAACGCTTCTACGCCGCGCGGCTCAGCCGGTGGGACAAGGCGCGGATCCTGATCGGCAAGCCGCCCGTGCCGATCTCGGCGGCCATCAAGTGCATCGACGAAAGCTCGGTGCTCGGAGGACAAGACGCATGACCGTGACCAAGCCCAAGGCGGCCGTGATCGGCGCCGGATTTGGCGGCCTGGCCCTGGCGATCCGCCTGCAATCCTCTGGCTTCGACGTCACCGTCTTCGAGGGTCGCGAGAAGCCCGGCGGCCGGGCCTATGTCTGGCATGACGCGGGCTTCACCTTCGACGCCGGTCCCACGGTGATCACCGATCCCGACTGCCTGAAGGACCTGTTCGCCCTCTCGGGCCGCAGGATCGAGGACTATGTCGAGCTGCTGCCGGTCGATCCGTTCTACCGCCTGGTCTGGGAGGACGGCGACGTCTTCGACTACGTCAACGACCAGGAGAAGCTCGACGCCCAGATCGCCGCCCGCAACCCGGCCGACGTCGAGGGCTATCGCCGCTTCCACGCCTATTCCGAGGAGCTGTACCAGAAGGGCTATGTCGAGCTGGGCGCGGTGCCGTTCCTCGACTTCGGGGCCATGCTCGCCAACGCCCCGGCCCTGATGAAGCTGCAGGCCTGGCGCAGCGTCTATGACAAGATCGCCGGCTTCGTGAAAGACGAGCACGTGCGCCAGGCGCTGTCGTTCCACAGCCTGCTGGTCGGCGGCAGCCCGTTCGCCACCTCGTCGATCTACGCCCTGATCCACGCCCTGGAGCGGCGCGGCGGCGTCTGGTTCCCGCGCGGCGGCACCCACGCCCTGATCCGGGCGCTGGTGAGGCTGTTCCAGGACCTGGGCGGCGTGATCCACCTGGGCCAGCCGGTCCGGAAGATCACCACCCGGGCCGGCCGGGTGACCGGCGTGATCCGCGCCGACGGCCAGGCTGAGGCCTTCGACACCGTCGCCTCCAACGCCGACGTCATGCACACCTACCGTCACCTGCTGGCCGATGACCCCAGGGGCGCCAGGGTCGGTAAGGCCCTGGAAGCCAAGCGCTGGAGCCCGTCGCTGTTCGTGGTCTATTTCGGGCTGAAGACCACGCACCCCGAGATCCGCCACCACACCATCTGCTTTGGCAATCGCTATCGCGAGTTGATCGGCGAGATCTACGGCAAGGACGGCTTGGCCGACGACTTCTCGCTGTACCTGCACCACCCAACCGCCAGCGACCCGGCCATGGCGCCCGAGGGCTGCTCGGCCTTCTACGCCCTGTCGCCGGTGCCCAACCTGAAGACGGCCAATATCGACTGGTCGGTCGAGGGGCCGAAGTATCGCGACAAGATCCTGGCCTATCTGGAGAAGCACTACATTCCGGGACTGTCGGCCGATCTCGTCACCAGCCGCTTCATCACCCCGGACGACTTCGTGACCGACCTCAACGCCTGGAAGGGCGCGGCCTTCTCGCTTGAGCCGATCCTGACCCAGAGCGCCTTCTTCCGAACCCACAACCGCGACGACGTGATCCCCAACCTGTATTTCGTCGGGGCCGGCACCCATCCGGGCGCGGGCATTCCTGGCGTGGTCGGTTCGGCCAAGGCGACGGCGGGGCTGATGATCGACGACTACGTTCCGGCGGACGCATGAGCGACCTCGAGGCCCAGAGTCGCGAGGCGATCCAGAAGGGCAGCAAGAGCTTCGCGGCCGCCGCCGCCCTGTTCGACGCCCGGACGCGGGCCGACGCCGAGATGCTGTACGCTTGGTGCCGCCACTGCGACGACGTGATCGACGGCCAGACCCTGGGCCACGGCATGAGCCCGGTGGCCGACGCCCCGGCCCGACTGCAGGCGCTGTACGCCCAGACCCGCGCCGCCATGGCCGGCGAGACGCCGAGCGATCCGGTGTTCGTCGCCTTCCAGACCGTGGCCCTGCGCCGGGGCATCCCCGAACGCTATGCGCTGGACATGATCGACGGCTTCGCCATGGACGTGGCCGGCCGCCGCTACAGGACGCTCGACGAGCTTCTGGAATACTGCTGGGGCGTGGCGGGCGTGGTCGGCACGATGATGGCCCTGGTCATGGGCGTGAGGCCGACCGCCCTGCCCACCCTGCGCCGCGCCCAGGACCTGGGCCTGGCCTTCCAGCTGACCAACATCGCCCGCGACATCGTCGAGGACGCCCGCAACGACCGGGTCTACGTCCCGGGCGACTGGTTGGCCGAACTGGGCGTGCCGGAGGACGCGGTGGCCGATCCGGCCTATCGGGCGGCGGTGGCGGTGCTCGCGAAACGCCTGGTCGAGGCCGCCGAGCCCTATTACGCCTCGGCCCGCTGGGGCCTGCGCGACCTGCCGCTACGCTGCGCGTGGGCGATCGGCGCGGCGCGCGGGGTCTACCGACAGATCGGGCTGGACGTCGTCAAGGCCGGATCCGGCGCCTGGGACGAACGGGTCGTCGTCAGCGGCCGAATGAAGGCCTGGCGAGCGCTGGAAGGCGGCGTCGTGGCGCTGCGCTCGGCGACCCTGGACCGCTGGGGGGCGCCGCCGGAGCGGCCGGCGATGTGGTCGAAGATCTAGAGGGAAAACCCCCTCAGTCGCTGCGCGACAGCTCCCCCAGAGGGGGAGCATCCACGCCGTGCGCCGACCAAGTCCGATCCTCCCCCTCTGGGGGAGGTGTCGGCGAAGCCGACGGAGGGCGCCCGCGCCCTACCGCAGCACCCCGCGCCGAGTCATCCACCACGCATAGGCCGTGAAGAACGCCAGCAGGCCCGCGATGACCGCGCTCATGACCGCCATCTGCGGACCCATGATCCGGCCGCCATCCGACAGCAGATAGGTGTAGGCCACGCTGATCAGGAAGGCCGCCAGCGACACGGCCAGGACCGGCCAGGCCAGCTTGTGGCGGAGCAGGATCAGCACCGAGCCCAGCAACGCCCCGAACACGCCGACCGCCCAGTCGAGGGTCATCCAGGCCGGCAGGTGCTGGTAGTGGGCGATCTGTTCCGGCGTCATGCCCGCGCCGGCCATGTAGGCGGCGCCCTTCGTCATGCTCATCACGAAATCGAAGACGCCGATCGCGTTGAACAGCACGGCGACGACGCCCACCAGCCACAGATGCCAAGGCGTCTTGATCGCTGTCTCGGTCATGGTCCCCTCCCCGGAACCGCCGACGATTGATGGATCTACGGAAGCGCGTCGTCGACGCCCCGCGCCCGCAGTTTCGCCTTCAGTTCCCGCACCGGCCGCGCCAGCAGGAAGCCGAACGACACCGCGCCGTGCTTGGTGTGCACCGCGTGATGGATCCGGTGGGCCTGGATCAGCTGCTTCCAGTAGCGCGACCGGCCCAGCGGAACCTTGAACCTCTGGTGCACCATGCCGTCGTGGAACACGAAATAGATCGCCCCATAGGCCGTGATCCCCAGGCCGATCGGCAGCAGCCAGGGCGCGCCGTGAACCCCGAAATAGATCGCGACGATGGCGGGGGCGGCGAACACCACCGCGAACAGGTCGTTGAGCTCGAACGGGCCTTCGCGCGGTTCGTGGTGCGAGCGGTGCCAGGCCCATAGCCAGCCGTGCATCACGTAGCGGTGCATGACCCAGGCGAAGCCCTCCATGAAGGCCAGAGCCGCCAGGAACAGGGCCAGGTGCAGACCGAGGGTCGCCATCGTCATCCCGTCTAGCGCCGCAGCCGGCGCGCCAACACGTGCGCGAGGACCAGGCCGGACAGGCCGGCGGCGGTCAGCACGCACCAGGCCTTATACACCGCCCCCACGCCGGCGTCGCGCCACAGGATCGCCTGGTAGGCCTCGATGGCCCAGGCGTGCGGAGTCGCCCAGCCCACCGTTTGCAGCCAAGGCGGCATCAGGAAGCGCGGCACCATGCTGCCGCCGACCGCCGCCAGGACCAGGATCACGAAAGTGGACAGCATCTGGGCCTGCTCGCGCGTGCGGCACACCGACACCAACCCCAACGCCACGCCGGCCGCGCAGGCCGAGGCCGCCAGGGTGGTCGGCAGCCACAGGGCCGCGTGCTGGACCGCCGCCACGCCGTAGACGATCTGGGCGGTGGCGAAGATCAGCAGGGCCTGGACCGTCCCTTGCCCGACCAGGAACAGGAACTTGCCGCTGACCACCGGCCCCATGCCCGCCGTCCCGGCCAGCAGGCGGTCGGCCACGCCGGTGCTCTGCTCGTCCATCAGGCCCAGCGCGCCCTGCATGGCCGAGAACAGGGCGAACAGGATCATCACCGCCCCGGCGTAGTAGGCGATCACCCCGCCGCCGACCTTGGCGTCCTTGACCGCCTCGCGTTCGAAGAAGCCGCCGTCGTCGTGGGTCGGGTCCTGGCGCATCAAGGCCGCGGCGCTGTCGGCGTTCTCGATCTGCTCGTCGGTGAAGCCGCCCAGCGCCGGCTCCAGCTGGGTGACCGTGCGGCGCAGGGTGACGTCCGGCAGGGCGTTCGCGAGCACCTGCTGCACCCGGGCCTGGGCCAGGGGCGCGGCCACGGCCCGGCTGGGATCGGCGATGATCAGGAACGGCTTGTCGGCCGAGGCCGGATCGGCGCGGATCACCAGGCCGGCGTCGGCCTGCCCGGCCTTGACCCGCCGACGCACCTCGTCGACCGTCGCCGCCGCCTCGGCGCGGACCTCGGGCGAGCGGACCAGGGCCGCTGCCAGCCGGCCCGAGTCCGGCGTTCGGGCCGTGTCGGCCACCGCCAGCTTCAGCTGGATGTCGTCGCCGGTCGTCCCGGCGAACACCGAGGAGAAGATCAGAAACACCAGCGGCGGCAGCAGGAAGGTCATCAGCAGGGCGCCGCGGTCGCGCCAGAGGTTCAGCGCCATCACCCGCGCCATGGCGGCGATCTTCCAGAACGAACGCGTCACGCGGCCAGCTTTCGCTCGGCCACCAGGGTGAACAGATGGGCCAGGGACGGGGCGCGCACCCGGATCTCGCGCGGGGCCAGCCCCGCCTCGCGCAGGCTCTGGTCCAGCCGCCCCGCCGCCGCGTAGCCGTCGGCGTCCAGCCGGGTCCAGACCGTCGCCCGCCCCGTGGGCCGCAGCCCTTCCGCGATCAGGCGGTCCTGGCCGGCGGCGTCGGCCTCCACGGCCAGGTGGACCTGGATCTCCATCCGCTCGCCGAAGGCTTCGGCGATCAGGGCTTTCGGCCGTCCCTCCAGCGCAAGCTCGCCCTCGCGCAGGAAGCCGACCCTGTCGGCCAAGCCGCCGGCCTGGTCCAGGTCGTGGGTGGTCATCAGCACCGCCACGCCCAGGTCGCGCAGGCCGCGGATCACCGCGTCGACCGCCTCGCGGGCGTCCAGGTCGACCCCGACGGTGGGCTCGTCGAGGATCAGCAGGCTGGGCTGGTGGACGATGGCGGCGGCGATGTTGGCGCGGCGCTGATAGCCGCCGGACAGGTGCTTGACCGGCACATGGGCGCGGTCGGCGGTCCGGGTCAGGTCCAGGGCGCGGGCCACGGCCGAGGCCAGGCCGGCGCGCGGCACGTCGGCCAGGACCGCGAAGGTCTCGACGTTCTCGGCCACCGTCAGGTTCGGATAGAGGGCGATCTCCTGCGGAACCAGCCCAAGGCCGGCCCGGGCGGCCGGGACCCGGGCGGGATCCCGGCCGTTCAGCCGCACCGCGCCGCCATCGGGCCGGATGCGGCCGCAGAGGACGCGGACCAGGGTGGTCTTGCCGGCCCCGTTCGGCCCCAGCAGGGCGTAGATCTCGCCCGGGCGCAGGGTCAGGTCGACGCCGCGCAGCACGGGGCGGCCGCCATAGGCGTGGACCGCGCCGCTGACCGTTGCGATGGGATCCGGTGAAACGGTCTGGGCGCTCACGCCGCCGCCTTGCGCCGGGCGAACAGCTCGCCGACATAGCGGCCCAGTAGGCCGCCGCAGCCCGCCTGGGCCAGGGCGCCGGACGCCTTGGCCAGATGCGCCTCCATGACCTGGCGGGAGCCGGCCGGACCCAGGGTCGAGACCACGGTGGCCATGGCCGCGTCCTTGCCGACGTCCTTGCCCGCCACCTCGATCGGATCCTGGGCGTCGATCAGGTCGTCGCGGATCTGGAAGGCCAGGCCGATGTGGCGGGCGAAGACGCCCATCGCCTCGACCACCGGCGGGGGCGCGCCGGCCACCAGCGCCCCGCCCTGGGCGGCGGCGACGATCAGCACGCCGGTCTTCTCGTGATTGAGCCGCTCCAGGGCGGCGGGGTCGCGCAGCTGGTCGCGGTCGAACAGGTCGCGAGCCTGGCCAGCGATTAGGCCGGAAAAGCCCACGGCCTGGGCCGCGCGGCCGGCCAGCTCGGCGCGCAGCGGCGCCGGCAGGCCCTGGTCGGCGGCGATCACCGCATAGGCCTGGTTCAGCAGCCCCACCCCAGCCAGGATGGCGGTGGCCTCGTCGAAGGCGCGGTGGATGGTCGGCAGGCCGCGGCGCAGGCCGGCGTCGTCCATCGACGGCAGATCGTCCAGGATCAGTGAGGCCGCGTGGATCATCTCGAACGCGCAGCCCAGATCCAGCGCCGCGCCCTCGGGCGCGCCCAGCTCGGCGGCGGCCAGCAGGGTCACCATCGGGCGGAAGCGCTTCCCGGGGGCCAGCAGGCAATAGCGCACAGCCTCGACCAGGCGATCCGGCGCCGAGCCCAGGGGCGGCGCCAGTTCGGCCAGCCGCCGATCGACCGCGGCGCGCAAGGTTTCGGTTCTCTGGAGAAAGGCGACCTGGTCGTCCATCTCTCGGTCGCCACCGGCTGTCCGCCCCGACGCGGGCCAGGGCATTTGACGGGCGCGCCCGGCGGGCGTCAACCGAAAGCGCCGATCAGCCCCGGCAGAAGCCGAAGAAGCGCTTGATGTCCGTCCGTTCGGCGAGCGTGCGCGCGTCCTGGGGATAGGCCTTGTCCTCGACCTGGCTGATCCGACCTGTCTTCTCGAAGGCCGCCAGCACCGGGTCGGCCAGGGGGATCTGGCCGATCGCGTCCAGGCCGTCGGCGATCTCCGACGGGGTCAGCTTGGCGACGTAGCGGCCCTGGACCCTGGCGGACCGGAAACGCACGCTTCCGGCCCCGGGCTTGCCTTCGGCCAGGTTGGTGAGGAAACCGACGCGGGTCGCCTTGCGACGGCAGGAGAAGATGATCCCGACCACGTCGCTGTCGGGCAGGCCGTAGGCCAGCCGCTTCTCGGCGTCGGGCGTGGCGAAGAGGTTCCACTTCATGCCGGCGGGCGCCGCCGCCGGTCCCGGCGGCGGGGCGGTCGTCGAGCACGCCCCCAGCACCGCGGCGCTCGCCGCCAGCAACAGCCACAACCCCTGAGGTCTCATGTTCGCCCCCGTTCAGCCGCCGTCGATCTAACCGCGTTCGACCGATTTGGCGACGGGCCGTCGCCCCCAAAGCCCCCAGGGGCGGTCCCGCCCTGCAAACCCGGCGGAGCCCGTCGGCCGGCAGCGGCGTTCAAGACGGATGTCCATACCGTCGATCAAAGCCTTCCCGTTCATCGCCCTCGGCCTTGTCGCCGCCCTGGGCGCCTGCGAGCGCAAGCCGGCGGCGGCGCCGCAAGCGCCGGCCGCGGTGTCGCCGGCCGCTCCGCCGGCCGCCGCCACGGCGCGCCCCCTGGCCTTCGACCAGTCCGACGAGGCGGCCAAGGTCGCCTTGCGCCTGCCGGCCGAGATCGCCAGCCATCCCGCCCTGCTCGCCCTGCTCTACGACCGCGAGACGGCGGGCCTGAAGACCTTCGTCGCCAAGGCCCAGGCCGACCGCACGGCCTCCGAAGGCAAGTTCCCCTGGCGGCCCTACACCCGCCAGGACCAATGGTTCCTGGCCGCCGAAGCCCCGCCGCTGGTCGCCTTGCGGGCCCTGTGGTTCGAGGATACCGGCGGGGCCCACCCGAACCACGGCGCTTCCAGCCTGATCTGGGACAGCGCCGCCAACCGCGAGATCCAGCCCAAGGCCCTGTTCCGCCCGGACGCCGACCTGTCCGTCCTGGACAGGGCGATCTGCGACGCCGTGGCCCAGGCCAAGACCCACCGCGAGGGGGCCGCGCCGCTGAACGACATGTTCAGCTGCCCCAAGTGGAACCAGACCGTGCTGGTCCCGGCCCCGTCGACGATCCCCGGCAAGATCGGCGGGCTGACGGTGCTGATCGACCCCTATGTGGTCGGCCCCTACGCCGAGGGCGACTACGAGGTCGTCGTCCCCGTGGCGACGTTCCAGAGCCTGCTGGCCCCGGCCTACGCCGGCGCGTTCGGCGGCGAGCCCAAGTCGCCGGGCAATCCGGACGGGACGCTCAGCGTGACGCTGGACCTGAAGTAGCGTCGGGCGCGTCCCTCCGCGCCACGACCCGACTCAAGGTTGCGTTTGTCACGAACCGGTGCAATCTGGTCCCGTTTCGATCGGGGGATTCCATGCGTAAGTTCTATCTCGCCGCGGCCCTGGCCGCGGTGGCGACGCCGGTGTGCGCGACCGACCTGGCCAAGTCGTCGGACGGCTACACCTATTTCAACAAGCCCGGCGCCCAGGTCGCCGCCCATGACGCCGACGTTCGTGACTGCAAGGTCAAGGCCGGCCGCCTGCACCAGCCCGACACCAGCCCGCCCGTCTACGCGCCTGGCCTGGCCGGCGCCATCGGGGCGGCGATCGGCAAGGCCATCGTCATGGCCATGAACGACGCCAAGGCCCGGCCGGTTAACGTCGAGAACTGCATGGTGGTCAAGGGCTGGCGGGTCCTGGCCCTGGACCCCGCGACCGGCGAGGCCGTCAGCAAGCTGGACAACGCCGGCAAGGTCGCCCGGATGACGCCGCTGATCGGCGCCGCCGAGCCGGAGGGCACGATCGTTCGGGTGTTCGCCAACGACGCCGCCAGCGCCCAGACCGCCGGCATGTTCTCGCCCGCCCGCAACACGATCAAGTCGGCGCTCAGCGTCGAGGCCATGGGCGACCCGCCCGAAAGCGACAAGCCGACCAAGGAAAAGCCCGCCCCCACCCCGAAGCTGGCCAAGAGCGCCCGCCCGCCCGCGCCGCTGAAGGCCGAGCAACTGGGCGAGATCCCGGCCAATTCGGCGCTGATCGTCGTCAACCTCCAGGGCGCGGGCGCCTTGTCGGTGGGCTTCGAGCGCGAAGGCCCCGACGCCAGGACGCCGGCGTGGGCCGACGGCCGTCCAGGCAGCTTCGTGGCCGCCCAGCCGGTCAAGGCCACCGCCACCGCCGGCGGCGCCCAGGGCACGACCCTGGTGTTCGCCGTGCCCCCCGGCCGCTGGAAGATCGCCCATCTCAGCGCCGGCCTGTTCACGGTCAGCCTGTGCCTCGGCGCGCCCTCGTTCGAGGTCGCCGCCGGCGAGGTGGTCTATGCCGGCGCCTTCGACCCGGCGTCGGCGACCAACACCATCGGCCCGGAAATGGCCCTGGAACCCTACCGCGCCGTCTTCCCGGCCCTGTCGGGCCTGGGCGAGAAGATGCGGCCGGCGTCCTATGTCAACGGCGCCACCGGCCAGTGCTACGGCGCCTACATGTACGCGCTGGAAGCCAACGGCCGGTCGTTCGCCGAAGGCTATGCGCTGGGCTCCAGGGCCCTGCCGGCCCCGACCGCCTCCGCCTCCGCCGCCGCCCCGGCGCCCGAGGCGGCCATCCCAGCCTCGACCCCGCCGGCCGACACCCCGCCCGCGACCGTCACCCCGACCTCGGCTCCGATCGCTCCGACGGCCCCGGCCGCCGCGCCGGCCGCCTCCTAGGCCGAGGCATGGCTCTGATCCCGCGCCGGCGGTCGTCCTGGACGATCGCCGGCCTGGTGTCGCTGACCGGCGCGGCGAGCGCGGTCGCCGGCTCCACCTACCAGCCGCTGATCTATGGCGCGCCGCCGCCCGTCTATTCCTACGGCGCGGCGGGCGAGACCGCGCGGATGCCGATGTCCCTGACCGACGCGGCCCCGACCGCCGTCGAGGGCGAGGTGTCCAAGGACGGGGTGATCGCCCAGCATGTCCTGCGCGTGGACGAGGCCCGCGTGCTGACCAGCCCCGTCCAGGGCCGCTTCCGCGAGATCCCGGCCGGTACGGCCCTGGCCCGCGTCGAGGTGGCCAGCCAGGCCGGTCTGGTCGTCTGGTGCGACCTGCGGGCCAACACCAAGTGGAACAGCCGCGGCTTCTTCGAATGCCTGACCGACACCAAGGGGGCCGGCGCCTTCGACCAGGGCTGGGCCGGAACCTCGGCCTACTATTTCGCGGCGGCCGGCTTCAACGTGGTCACCTCGCCCCGCACCCTGGCCGGCAAGGCGACCTGGCGCGAGGCCAGGCCGGACGAGCGGCCGACGCTGCGGCTGGGGTTCAAGTGGTGCGACGGCGACGGCGTGAGGAAACCCGCCCGCTTCGCGCGGGCCCTGCAGGCCAGCGGCGACACCCGCTGGTTCGTGGCCGGCTCCTATTGCGAGGGCGGGGCGACCGCGCCCCTCGCCGGCGGAGCCTTCGATCTGGGCCCGCTGAAGGTGGTCACCTCGGCCGGGACGACCGCCGGCGCGCTGCGCTACAGCGTCGAGGGCCGCCTGCCGCCCGCGCCCCTGCTGCAGCCGGTCCTGTCGGGCCTGGCCGACCTTTCGGCGCCGCCCCCGCCCAGGCTCGACCGGGCCGTGGCCCCGCCCGCCGCCGACCTGTCGCTGAAGCCGCTGGTCCCGGCCGGCGGGGCGCCGATCGTCGTCACGGGCGACATCGCCAAGGGCCAGCCGTTCTTCACGGTGGGCGTGCGCCATGGCGTGACCGGCATGCTCAGGCAGGAGGTGCGCGGCAAGGGCTGGTTCTTCGACAAGGCCCTGCCGATCGGCCAGCCGCTCTACGGCGTGCCGATGGCCGGGGCCGGGACGACGGGCCTGGTCTGGTGCGCCCCGCGCCAGGACGATAAGCCGAAAGGCAAGTCGCCGACCCGCTGGGCCGCCGCCTGCCTGCCGCAGAGCGGCGCCCAGGCCAACTGGGTCGAGGCCCAGACGGCGATGATGAGCGTCAACCTGTCATGGTCCTACGGCAGCCGCGCCACCAACACGCTGGACGTGGAGCGCGGGCCGGTCGACCTGCCGCCGATGACCCTCAGCTACGTATTCGCCGGCTGGAGCGAGCAAGGCTCGCTGATGCTGGAGGTCCGCCTGGACTGGGGCGAAGGCCCGCAGCTGCTGCGCGCCCTGCGCGTCGCGCCGGGGGGCGACGGCGTGGTCACGGTCAAGACCATGGACGGGGCGATCGGCGTCAGGCGGGTCGGCGACACGGCCCGCGCCGAAGCGCTCAAGCCGCTGCGCGCCGAGGCGGACGTCATCTACTAGCAGGCTCGCGTCGGTGTCAGCCCAGCCCGCAGGCCTTCGCGAAGCTCGCCACCGCCTCGCGCTCCGGCGCTGTCTTCACGGCGTGCGATACGAAGGCGCCGTAGACGTCGATCCCCAGCCCACCTGATTTGGCGAACGCCTTCAGCACCGGATCGCCGCGATCCGTCCTGAAGTCGGCGAGTTCGTAGCCGTCCGGCTCGGAGGGAAGGACGTCATAGCGACGCACGACGCCAGCGCTTCGCAGCTTCACCCTGGCGACCTCGCGCCCGCCTCCGGCCGGCACGTTGAACGTGATCGAGCCCGACGCCGGATCACAGAGGAAGAGCACCGCTAGGTTGTCGGTCCCGTCGACCCCGAACGCCAGCTTTGGACCTTCAGCATCCGGAGGCTCGGCAAAGGCCCACGTCATGGGCTCGCCTTGAGGCGTGCTCGCACAGGCGCTCAGCAGCAGGGCGACGAGCGCAAGGCTCGTGCGTTTTCCGTTCATAGCGGAATATTGTCATGCTTCTTCCACGGATTGGACAGCTGCTTGCCCTTGAGGGACTTCAGCGCCCGCACGATCCGGCGGCGGGTGCCGTGGGGCATGATGACGTCGTCGATGTAGCCCCTGGAGGCGGCGACGAAGGGGT
>Ga0209257_1000704_pt1 | contig 51740 bp, 54 predicted proteins | sample AraplaCvi_mCL_r2_FD_184277 | JGI IMG/M metagenome (GOLD analysis project Ga0209257, IMG submission 184277) | Arabidopsis root microbial communities from North Carolina, USA - plate scrape MF_Cvi_mCL_r2 (SPAdes) (version 2) | ecosystem: Host-associated > Plants > Roots > Endosphere | place: USA...
TGTCTGTATCGACAACCCCACCAGCCTGCCGTTCTGGGTGCGCGATGCCGGCAAGGTGCTGAAGGGAAATGTGGGCCAATACCTTTTCATTTCCACCATCTCCACCTATGCCGACGGCAGCAAGCCGGGCATCACCGAAGATGCCGCACTGGCTCCCTACAAGGGCAAGGACGCGATGGCCGAAACGCAGGAATCCCTGCGCGCCGACATCGAGAACCTGTATGGCCCGCTGAAGGCTTTGAGCGAAGCGGAAGTGCGCAAGCAGTTTGGCAACAACAGCACCATCGTGCGCCCGGGTTACATTGTCGGCCCACGCGACGAAACCGACCGTTTCACCTATTGGCCGCTGCGCGTGGCGCAGGGCGGGCAGATGCTGGTGCCAGGCGACCGCGACGACCCGGTGCAGATCATCGACGGCCGCGACCTGGGCGAGTGGATGGTGCGGCTTGCCGAGGCGGGCACCACCGGTACGTTCAACGCAGTGGGCCCGGATTACACCCTGGGCATGGACGCGATGCTGCACGGCTGCCAGGCGGTCACCGGCGGCGGGGTCGAGTTCGTGCGCGTGCCGCTGGCCTTCGTGGAAGAGAACAAGGCCGAATTCCCGATCTGGGTGCCTTCGCACGACAGCCCCTACGCCGGCTATGGGCAGGTCAGCAATGCGCGTGCGATCAAGGCCGGGCTGACCTTCCGCCCGCTGGCCACCACGGTGACCGATCTGCTGGAGTGGTTCCACAGCCTGCCGGCCGAACGCCAGGCGACGGTCAAGGCTGGCATCAGCCGCGAGCAGGAGACCAAGCTGCTGCAGGCCTGGCAGGCGCGCAAGGGCGCATAAGCCGACGAGAGCGGGCGCGTGCCACGAAAATGGCACGACGCCCGTTCCCAGCGTAAGGTAGCGCTCAGCCCTGGGGAGGGCTGCTGCCGACAATCGCCTTGGGGGGCGTCGCGATGATCAAGCCGTTCGGAAACAACGTGAGCTCGGCGCTGGCTCAGCCGGAGTTCCACAACGTCGCCAGCGACGCCTTCGACCGCGGCCAGACCTTGCCGCAAATGCTTATCGCCGCCTGTCGGCGCCACGCCGAACGTCCTGCGTTCACCAATCTGGGCCACACCCTGACCTTTTCCGAGGTCGACCGCTTGAGCGACGACCTGGCCAGCTTCCTGCGCAACGGGCTGGGGCTGGAGGCGGGCGAACGCGTGGCCATCATGCTGCCCAACCTGCTGCAATACCCGGTGGCGGTGCTGGCGACGCTGCGCGCCGACCTGGTCGCGGTGCTGGTCAATCCGCTGTACACCGCACGCGAGTTGAAGCACCAGCTGGTCGACTCGGGCGCGGCGGCGCTGATCGTGCTGGACAACTTCGGATCGGTGGCCGCCGAGGCGTTGGAAGGCACGGCCGTGCGGCACGTCGTCACCACGCGCGTCGGCGACATGCTGCCGTGGCCGAAGTCGTTGCTGGTGGACACCGTGCTCAAGCATGTCAAGAAAATGATCCCGCCGTTCCATATCGCCGGAGCCTTGCGCTGGCCGCGGGCATTGGCCGAAGGCAAGCGCCTGCCGCGCGTGCAGGCCGTGGCCAAAGCCGGCGATACCGCGCAACTGCAGTACACAGGCGGCACCACCGGCGTATCCAAAGGCGCGGTGCTGGCGCATAACGCGCTGATCGCCAACGTGGCTTCGGCCGAACAATGCTTCGGCCATTGCCTGGAGGCGGAAAAAGACGTGGTGCTGATCTGCCTGCCGATGTACCACATCGCCGCTTACAGCAACCTCACTTTCAATATCGCGCACGGATTCCATTCGGTGCTGGTCACCAACCCGCGCGATATTCCGGCGTTGGTGGCCACTTTCGACAAAGTGAAGCCAGCGTTCTTTTCCGGCGTGAACACGCTGTACGACGCTCTGTTGAATTCCCCGGACTTCGCCAAGCTGGATTTTTCCGGCCTCAAGCTGTGCCTGCAGGGCGGCACTGCCTTGCGCCGCGGCACCGCAGAGCGCTGGAAGGCGCTGACCGGCAAGGATGTGGTGGAAGGCTACGGTTTGTCCGAGACCAGTGCGGCGATCACCTACAACCGCTGGGATGCGCCCAATCCCGTGGGCTCCATCGGCCTGGCGGTGGCCGATGTGGAAATCAGCCTTCGCGACGAGAACGGCAGCCCGGTGGCGGTAGGCGAGCCGGGCGAGTTGTGTGCGCGAGGCCCGCACATGACCACCGGCTATTGGCAGCGGCCGGCCGAAACGCGCGATGCGTTCTTCGAGGGCGGTTGGTTCCGCACCGGCGATATCGCCAAGACGGACGGGCAGGGCTACTACTTCCTGCTGGACCGTCGCAAGGACATGATCCTGGTGTCGGGCTTCAACGTTTTCCCCAACGAAGTGGAGGACGTGGTGTCGATGCATCCGGGCGTGCTGGAAGCGGCGGTGGTCGGCATGACGGACGAAAAATGCGGCGAAGCCGTGCGTCTGATCGTGGTGCGCAAGGATCCGGCCTTGAGCGAGGACGACCTGCGCGCGCACTGCCGCCGCTACTTGACCGGCTACAAGCAGCCCACCCGGATCGAGTTCCGCGACAGCCTCCCCAAGACCGCCGTCGGCAAGATACTGAGAAGGGAGCTGCGCTAGTCAGCGCCGCCGCCGCGACCGATTGCGAACGCACAACGTAAATAATTCACACCCGGGAACCGCCATCAGTACTCCGAATCCGCAAATAAAGCCGATCGCACCTGGGCTATGCTTCCAGCCCGACAGCCGAGCAAAGGGGACACCGACACCCATGGCCGGAGCGCGCGCCGACACCCTTTCTGCCGAGTTGCTTTCGCAGTTGGCCCAGTGCGGGGACGCCAAGTGGTTTGCGCGCAACCAGACGCTGATCGTGGAAGGGGAGGTATCCGACTCGCTGTTCGTGCTGGTAAGCGGACAGTTGAAGGTATTCACCCAGGACAACAAGGGACGCGAGCTGGTCTACAACATCCTGCAGCCCGGCGAATTCTTCGGCGAACTGTTCCTGGACGGCGGCCCGCGTTCGGCCTCTGTCAAAGCGGTGGTGGATTCGCAGTGCGTGGTGATCGACGAAGCGGCGATCCGCGTTTTCATGCAAACCTATCCCGAATTCGCCGAGTGCCTGGTGTACAAGCTGATCGCGCGGGTGCGCCACGCCACCGAACTGAGCAAGAGCCTGGCCCTGCACGATGTCTACGAGCGCACCGTGGATCTGTTGAACAAGATCGCATTGACCGAGCAGGATCTGCGCGTGGTCCCTGTCAGCATGACCCAGCAGGAAATCGCAGACCGGGTGGGAGCGACGCGCGAGATGATCAACCACATCCTGCGAGATCTGACCCGCGGCGGATTCCTGTCGCGGGACGAGAACAAACGCCTGGTATTCAAGAAAATGCTGCCGAAGCGTTGGTGAGCCTGCGCACCGCAACCGGTGCTGCAATCATCTCGCTTGCAGCCAATGGTCCACCGGTTGCGGCCAACCGAACAGATAGCCCTGGCCGTAGTCGCATCCCATCGTGGTCAACACCTCGCGCTGGTGCGCGGTCTCGATGCCCTCTGCCACGATCTCCACGCCCAACGCGTGGCCCAGTGCCAGGATCGCGCCGATCACCGCCGAACTGCGCGGCGATGCGCCGGCCGCGAACGGAGCGATGAAACTGCGGTCTATCTTGATCATCTTCAGCGGAAAGCGTTGCACGTGGCCCAGCGAAGAATGGCCGGTGCCGAAATCGTCCAGCGCCGCTTCGATGTTGGCCTCGCGCAGCCGCTGCAGCACGGCAACCATCGCCTCCGGGTCGCCAAGCAGGGTGCCCTCGGTGACTTCCAGGCGCAGACGCGTGGGATCGAAGCCGATTTCCAGGGTCAGCTCCAGCATGCGCTTGTCGAAGTCTTCCTGCTGGAACAATCGCGGCGAGACGTTGAGAGTGAGGTAGCCGCCCCTGCGCACCAACTCATGGCCCGATTCCAGCGCCAGCCGGAACATGCGCCAGTCGATCGCCTGGATCAACCCGCTATCCTCGGCCACCTGCAGAAAATCGCCGGGCGCCAGGATCCCCCGTTGCGGATGCCGCCAGCGCAGCAGCGCCTCGTAACCGACCACCACCTCATCGGCCAAGCGCACCAACGGCTGGAAGTAGGGGGTGAACTCGTCGTTGAGCAGTGCATCGCGCAACGACTGCTCCAAGTCCAGCACGCCCATCGCGGTGTGCTGCATGGCTTCGTCGAACAGCACGAAGCGGTTGCGCCCCGCGGCTTTGGCCCGGTACAGGGCCAGGTCGGCGTCGTGCAGTATGCGGTCGGTGGTGTCGTAGCTGTCGTCGATGATGGCGATGCCCACGCTGACCGAGATCTGCAGCTCGCGCCCGCCTGCGTTCATCGCCGGTTGCATCGATTGCAGCACGCGTTGGGCGATCTTCGAGGCCGTCTCCGGCAGTTGCACCTGTTCGATCAGGATCGCGAATTCGTCGCCGGCCAGGCGCGCGACCATGTCCGGCTCGCGCACGCAGCCGGCCAGGCGCAAGGCGACTTCCTTCAGCACTTCGTCGCCGGCCAGATGTCCCAGGCTGTCGTTGACCACCTTGAAGCGGTCGACATCGATGTACAGCAGCCCCAGGCGGTGATCCGGATCGCGGCGCAGGCGCGCGATGCCGCGCTCCAGGCGGCCGCGCAGGTGGACGCGATTGGGCAATCGGGTCAACGCATCGTGCATGACCTGGTGCTGCAGTTGCGCCTCGATGCGCTCGCGCACGCCGATCTGTTCGCGCAACTCGCCGGTGCGCTCTTCCACCCGCTGCTCCAGCAGCGCGTTGGCCTGCTTCAGCGCGTCGGCCGCCTTGTGGCGCTGGATGCTGCTGGCCAACTGGTAGGACACGAAAGTAAGCAGTTCCGCATCGCGTTCGTCGAAACCGATGTCGGCCTCGTAGCTCTGCACCGCCACCACGCCTATCGGGCCTTCGGCGCCCAGCAAGGGAGCGCCCAGCCACATCAGCGTCGGCTTGACCATCATTTCCGCTTCGATCTCCCCGGCTTCGAGCAGGGCTTGGGCGCGAGCCCCGTCGACCAGTTGCGGCCTGCCGGTGCGCAGGATGTACTCGGTCAGGCCGCGCCGGTGCGAGCGGGCTTTCCAATCGCGTTCATGCCGGTCGCGGGCATAGGGGAAGGAGACGGTGGCGCCGTCTTCGGAGGCCAGCGCGATGTAGAAGTTCTCGGCGTTGATGAGTTCGTCGACGATGGCGTGCACATGCCGGTAGAAGTGTGCGCTGGTGTCTTCCACGTTGGTGAGCGCGGCGATCTGGTAGAGCGCTGCCTGCAGGCGTTCGCCGCGTTCGCGTTCGATCACCTCGCGCCGCAGTTCGGAGTTGGTTTCGGCCAGCTGCCGCGTGCGCTCTTCGACCCGGCGTTCGAGCTCCGCCTGCGAGGTCTTGCGCTCCAGCGCTGTAAGAACGTGTTCGGCCACGAACGCCAGCAGGCTCATTTCCGCCGTGGTGTACTGGGTGCCTTCCAGATAGCTTTGCACCACCAGCGCTCCGCGAACCTGCCCGTCGCGCATCATCGGCACGCCCAGCCAGTCGCTGCTGTCGGCGCCGTGCAGGCGCAGCGGTCCCGACACCTGGTTGCGCAGCTGCGCGCTGGAACCCATCAGCGGCTTGCGGTCGCGGACCAGGTACCAGGTGGTGCCGCGTTCGATCTGGGCGAGTGGAACCTCCTCCTCCGGATCCAGTTCCTGGGTATCGACCGAATCGGCGAAATACAGGAAGCGCAGGCTGTCGCGCCCGCTGTCGTACAGGGCGATGTAGAAATTCTCCGCATACATCAGGTCGGAAACGATGCGATGCAGGCCGCGCAGCATGTCGGGCATGTCCAGGTCGGAGCCGGCCATGTCGGCGATCGCATACAGAGAACGCTGCAGCATCTCGGCCTGTTCCAGCCGCTGCAAGCTTTGCCGCATGCCCAGCACGGTCAGCAACTCGCGCAGGCGGCGCGCCACCGGTTCCACGGAATCGGGACAGCCGGTGGGGCAATGCAGCACCGCGGCCATCTGGTCGCCGTCGTCGTGGAGGATGCGCAGATGCTCCGGCAGCGCGCCGCCGGCGCGCACCGCCGCCACCGCGTCAACGGCTTCCATCAGCGTGGCGTCATCGGGCCTGGCGGGATGGCAGGCGATATCGTGCGGCCAGCGCGTGGACCACAGTACGGTAGCGCGGCGATCGGTTCGCACCAGTACTTCGGCAACCTCGGCAGGCGTGGCGGCCCGGAGCAGGCGGGCGGTCGTGTCTTCCGCGCGCACGGAAACGATCGCCGCATCGGCGATCTCTGCCCTGCTTGACCGTTGCGTGGTCATGGCATGCTTCCCCCTCGCATGATGGAGCTGTCGCCGTTGCCGTAGCGGGCGCCCGTCACGGGGGAAGACGGCGCTGGATTGCTTTAGGAACAGGGGCGTGGCGTGTCCGGTAATCGTACGGGTAGCCCGCTGCGCATACCGTGACGGCATTCGCCTTAACCGTCGGCAGGGCGGGAGGGGGAAAGCCGAGCTTTCCGGCATCAACCCGCATCAAGGACTGGATGCGGCTCACTGCCGGCTGATCGCTCCGGCCCGGAAGGGCTGGGTTGGCTTGCGATTTGTCCCGGCATGTCGACGAAGGGTCAGGTCAGCACCTGTTGCCCGCGATTGGCAGAAGCAATTGGGTTGCGCGCTTCGGAACGCTGCGCTTAATCCTTCACGGGACCCTTCCACAGCAAGCTTTTTGCTTGAACGCCAAGCATCGGTTAGCGTGTCGCCCTGGTGGAAAACAAGGGCTTGGGCTTGGAATGAGGGCAAGGCATCGTGAGTCCGACGACGCGCCGCCGGTGGCGCCGGGCTGGGCCAAGGGCCGGAACGCATGAGCGTGCGCCGGGGCACGCCGCTTCCGCAGCAGGACTCGCAGGCCGGTAGGGAAGCCAAGTCCGAAACCGGCAGCCTGTTCTTCTGCCTGTTCCCGGAACCTGACGCCCGGGAAGCCATCGTCGCCGAAGCCGACGCGCTGCGTGTGGAGCATTCGCTGATCGGCCCGGCCATCAAACCCAATCGGCTGCATGCCACGCTGCACTACCTGGGCGAGCACTTGATCGATCGCGCCGATATCGTGGAAGCGGCGACCACGGCGGCGTTGCGGGTCAGGCACCCGCCGTTCGAAGTGACCCTGACGCGCGCCTCCAGCTTTTCCACGCGCAACGACAAGCACCCCTGCGTATTGCTGTGCCCGGAGGAGCGTCCGCCGATGCACGGATTGTGGCGCGAACTCAGCAACCGTTTGATGGCCGGCGGATTCGGGCGCTATCTGAAACGGGAATTCACTCCGCACGTCACCGTGCTGTACGACACCCGCGTGCTGACCCCGCATGCGATCGAACCGATCCGTTGGCATGCGCGCGACTTCGCGTTGGTGCGCAGTTGGCAGGGAGAGCACGAGGTGATCGGCAGTTGGCCGTTGCGCGCCTCATGAACCGCCGCTAGCGCGCAGGCCGTCCAGCATCGTGCGGTATTGCGCCGACGCGGCCTGGTCCTTGCCCTCGGCTAGGGACAGCGCCCGTTTCAGCGCGCGGCGGGCGCTGCGCTGGTTCCCCGCTTCCGCATACGCGCGGGCCAAGCCATGGTAGAACCGGTGTTCGCCGCCATGCAGCCGGATCGCCAGCCGGTAGCGTTCGATGGCGTTGCGGTAGTCGCCGGATTGCTCGAACTGCGTGGCGAGCATGAACTGATGGAAGGGATCCCGCGACTGCACCTTGTCCAGGCGGCGGCGGTACTGCATTTCACGCGTGTGGTCGCCGTTGCGCTTGTACAGGGCCACCAGATTGAACAATGCGCTGGAGTGTTCCGGGGCCAGCGACAACGCCCTCGCGTAAGCCTGCTCGGCTCCTGCCGGGTCGCCGCTGTGGACACGCAACACGCCGGTATTGCTCCAGGTGGTGGGATAGGCCGGATCCAGCCGGATGGCGACCTCGGCATGGGCCAGGGCGGAAGGAAGATCGTCCGAGGCCATCAACTGGGCGGCGCGGTTGTTGTAGTACTGGGCCAACAGGCGCCGCTCGTCGATGGGGTGGGCCGGACGGCGACCGATCACGAAACTGCTGCCCACATCCACCACATAGTGCTGGGACCCTAGACGCACCGCCGCGTTGACGTGGTTGCTGCGGTAGACCACGTCCTTGCGTTGTTGCCAGGCAAGCGTTTCGTCGATCTCCTGCGGATAGGCGTCCAGCCCTGCTTCGCGCGCCAAGGCCAGGAACACCAGGGTGTAGGTGACGCAGTTGACCTGCCGGTTGAGGTAGGCCTGTTCCACCGTCTGGGTGGCCTCGTCGAGGTACTCCAGGCGAAGCCCGTCCTGGCTGGTCGACATCAGCTCGATCACCCGCCGCAAGCGTTGCGCGTCGCCGCCGCCCGGCGCGTTGACGCGCTCCTGCACCAGCGTGCGGAGTGCGGGCGGCACCGCCATGATCTGCGCGGGCTCGGGCGGGGCATGCGCCAGGGAAGCTGGCTCGCCCGTTGCACTGGAAAGCGCCAACGTCGTTGCAAGCGCCCAGCCGATCATCGCCGACCCCTCCCACCGCAAGCGGCCCATGCCGTTCGCGGCGAGTCTAGACCCTGGCCCGCACCAAGACCTGTGCGAAATCGGTCGTCCCGCGGCGCGGCGCGGACATTCGCATCTGCGGGACATACCGGAAAGACGAGGCAACGCAGGTGAAATCGACACCGGCCGTCACCATATGTTCCCTTCCGGCGGGGTTATCCTCGCCTTCACGTACCGCAACAGGAGGCCTCCATGGCTACCGGCTGGGCAGGCGATGGCGCCGTGCAGGACCAGATCGACGCCACCGTTAAAGACGGCATCAAGCGGGCCCGCAGCCAACTGCCGCAGGGTCCGAGCCTGAGTCACTGCGAAGAATGCGAAAGGCCCATTCCCGAGGCCCGGCGCAAGGCCGTGCCGGGCGTGCGCCTGTGCGTTCCCTGCCAGGAGGCCCGCGATGAAGCGGAAGGCGCGCACAGCGGCTACAACCGCCGTGGCAGCAAGGACAGCCAGTTGCGCTGAGCGTTCGATCTGCGGCGACCAAGCCCGACGCGCGGGCCGGAAAAAGAACGCCCGGCAATGCCGGGCGTTTTGTTTCCCTCTATCGGCCGGCGGTCAATGCAATAGCTGCAGGCCCAGGATCACCGCCAGGATGGTGGCGGTGATGGCGTAGTTGCCGTCGTTGCCGCGGCGGCCGTAGCGGTAATCGTTACGGTAGCCGTCCTCGTAGCCGCGCTGGAATCCCTGGCGGAAGTAGTAGTTGTACTGGTCCTGTTGCAGGTAATAGCCGTTGTAGCCGTAATTGGCGTCCTCGTAGGCGTAGCTGTTGCGGTAGTCGCTGCGCCAGTTGTCCTGGCGGTCTGCGCGCCCGGCGCGCAGGCCTTCCTGATAGCCGTAGTTGACCGCCTGGGTCATCAGGTCGCGGCCATAGCGGTTGGTTTCGTAATAGCGGCCGCCGTAGCTGTAGCGGTAGCTGGCGGGCGTGTAGTAGTAGGGGTCGTTGTAGTAGTTGTAGTTGCGCGAACTGAAGCGCAGCTGCTGCTGGCGCAGGCGGTCGTAGTACTGCTGTTGGTAGCGGTACTGCGAATTGCGGCGCTGGTCGCGCAACTGGCGGGCGTAGCGCTGTTCCCAGTCGTTGCGGTTGGCGTAGCGCTGGCGTTCCTGTTGCTGGAAGCGTTCGGCGCGCTGGCGCTCCTCGCGGATGCGGCGTTCCTGTTGTTCGCGGCCCAGGCGTTGCTGGTCGTTGCGGCGATCGTTGCCGCGGGACGCGCCGTTGTAGGGCTCGCGGTTGCGGAACTCGCCGTTGCGGAGCTCGTCGCGGCGACCGGGCTGGTTGCCGCCCATCGCGCGGGGAGGTTGGCCCTGGGCCTGGCGCTCGCGCTGCTGGCGCAGGGCCGCATCGCGGGCGATCTGCTGGCGTGCGTCGTCGTCGCGGCGACCGCGCTGATCCCTCTCTCGCTGGGCGTTCTGGCGGGTTTCGGCTTCCTGGCGGAGCGCACGCTGCCGGTCCTGGTTGTTGCGGTCGGACTGCTGGCGCTCCCACTGTTCCCGGCGCGCCGCTTGCTGGTTGCCATCCTGTCCGCGCTGCTGGCTCAGTTCGCGCTGCCGACGCTGCTGGTCATCGCGGCGCTCTTGCTGCTGGCGCATGGCATTTTGGCGACCCTCGGCCTGTTGACGTTGCTGCTCTCCGCGACGCTCCTGTTGCTGGCGCATTGCGTTCTGGCGCGCCTCGATCTGCTGTTGGCGTTGGGCATCGTCGCGACGCGGTTGCTGCTGCTGTTGTTGCTGGCGTTCGACTTGACGGGCTTCATTGCGCTGACGGCGCTCAGGCTTGGCGTCGTCCTGCTCGCGATTTTCGCGGTCGCCGCGTTCCTGCGCTGTGGCGGCCGGACCGGCGCCCAGGGCGAGGGCGGCGCCCAGCGCAACGGACCACAAAGTCTGCTGGCGAAGGGAGAGGTTCATGTCGGTTTCCTTGCTCGGATTACCAACGGTGTAGTTGGCCTGCGCGTAGTTGGCGGCCCTCGCTATGAATGGATTCTGAGGGCGACCGGCGCCGTTTAGCCGGCAGAAGGCGTAATCGATTTCAGATTGGCGCGCGATTTGGAACGCCGTGTTTTGCCTTCGCCGAAAGTGGTTGGTGCGTGACCTTGCGACAGGCCGGTATCCAAATCGCCATCGCCGGGCGACTGCGTGCCCGGCGCACAGCGACTATGGCGTCAGCATCGACAGCAGCCTGTTCCAGGCCTGCAGCCAGCGCAACGGCATCTGCTGTACGCAGCGCAGCGAGCCGGTGCGCAGCAGGCAAGCATTGGTGCCCAGAGGTACGGTCTGCTGCACGGGGCTGGCCGGAGCCGCCGGCGAAGCCTGCGAGGTGCTGCCGGTGCCCGGACGCGCAGGCAGCGGACTGGACATGACCCGCGCATCGTCCGAAACGATGGTGCCTGTAGCCTGGCCATCGGCCAGCGCGGCGCCGGCCACGCCGCTGAGGTTGACGGAGAAGGCTTCGTTCGGTTCGCGCTGTTGGTCGCCGTTGACCGTAACGGTGAAAGTCCGGCTGGTCTGTCCGGCGGCGATGGTTTCGCCGGTCAGCGAACGGGCGACGTAGTCGCTGCCCGCAGTAGCCGTGCCATCGGCGGTAGCGATGTTGTAGCCCACTGCAGTGGTGGAAGCGCGCGTCAGGCTGACGGTGAAAGTCATCGCTACCGTGCCGCTGGCGCCTTCGGTCACCGATGCGTCGCCGATGGAAAGGCTCAACGGCGCCGCGTTGACGGTAAGCGTGCTGGTGCGGGTGACGCCCGCATAGGTCGCAGACAAGGTGCCGGAGGCCGTAGTGTCCGAGGCGACGGTGGCAATCGGGAAGGTGGCGCTGCTGGCTCCTTGCGCCACGGTGACGCTGGCGGGAACCGAGAACGCGCTACTGGCGCTGCTCAGTGCGACCTGCGCACCGCCGCTGGGCGCGGCCGAAGTGAGCGTGACCGTGCCGGTGGCCGCCTGGCCGCCAGCCACCGGGTTGGGCGAGGCGTTGACCGCACTGAGCGTGGCGGCGGTCGCGGACGGTCTCCAGCCCAACTGGATCACTTCGAAATCGCTGGCCCGCAGCGTGGAGAACGCTGGGTTGAGGACGCCATTGTTCCAGCGCACGTCGAAGGTGCCGGAGATGTACATGTCCGAACCGTTGTCGACCATGATCAAACCGTACTTCTGCATGGCGCGGAAGATCTTGCGCGAGGTCGGATCGCTGGTGCGCAGCGCCGGGTCCGCGCCGTTTACGTTGGTCTTCAGGCGCAGGCGCGCACCCATTGGCAACGCGCCGGAAGTGCTGCCGGCGCTGTGCGAGGCCGGGTACACATGCCCGTTGCTGGCGCGCAAGGTGACGCGCAGGGCATGGGTGATTTCCGGCACCGCCGCATTGGCCGCTTCGTCGTAACGCACAAGCCCCGGGAAAATCGCCAGGCCCGAGGCATCGGCCGAGGTCCAGCCTTCCGGTCGGCGGCCATTGGTATTCAGATCGAAGAACGCGCCGGAACCTGCGTACCAGCGATTCTGCGAAGCGTTGTAGTAGACGTTGTAGAGCTCGTACAGATGGCGGTTGGTGCAGTCGATCATCAACAGGTGGCGGTCGTTGCTGCTGCGCTGATCCACGTTACCCGGCGCGCCGCCTTCCACCCAATGCGCCTGGCTGATGGCCTGGGCCGGAATGGGGTAGAACGCCACGCCGTTGCCGTCGCTTTCGTCGTCGTAGCTGAAGGTCACCACCTGCTTGGGCTGCGACCCGTTGACGATGGCGTAGGGAAAGCCATAGATGCCGGTGCTGCCCGGCGATTCTTCGCCGCCGAAATCAGGATGCAGCGCGCGGGTGGCGCCGATGAAGGAGATGTAGCTGGCCGAGGATGCATCGACCGGCGCCGTACTGATATCCGTATTCCACCAGTTGTCGGCGGGGAACACCGGGGCGGCCACCGGCGCGCCCTGCACGGGGACGGTGGCAGGGCAGGACTGGGCGAAAGCCGCGGGGGAGACGGCGAGGAACAACAGGCAGGAGGCGAACCACCGGTGCAATCGCGAACAGCGCATGCTTATCCACTTCATATAAGGCAGTGGCGATGGTCGTGGCCGGGGCAAGGCGAGTCAAACGCCTCTGCAAGGCGTTTTCGGCTGAATTGGCCCTATGCGAGACGCAGGCCACATAAAGCGTTGAATGCGAGGTGAACGCGGAGGGCAAGGCTTGCTGTCCGAGCGCGAAATCGGGGTGCGCAATACGGCCCGATCGAGGATCGGTTGAGACCCAGACTACAGAAAAGAGCGTATTTTTGCCTTGATCTGTTCCACCAGGGTCGGCGTCAAGCGGCCCAGCAAATTGCGCTGTTCCACCGGGATGTGAGCGGCCGGGTCCTGGTCGTCGAATACGTAGTGGTCGAACAGATGTTTCCAGGCTTCGCGTTCGCTGCGGGGCAGCGATTTCAGCGCGAGGATGGCATGCATCAACGCACCCAGCCCCGATTCCGGCGCTACTCCTTGCCCAACAAGCGGTTTCCACCAGTAATTCACCAACGCGTTCAACCGCTCCAGCGAAGCGACGTGGTGCCACCACAGCGGCGGGATGTAGATCGCATCGCCCGGCTCCAACTCCGACACCAGCGCCTGCGCCAGCGCCTGGCGCAATCGCGGAAAGCGGGGGTCATCCGGCCGGTCCAGCCTTGCCATGCTGATGGCAGCCCCGGTAGGGGCGAAATCCAGCGGCCCGATGTACAGATTGCCCACCTGCTCCGGCGCGAACAGGGTGAAGCGTCGGCGGCCGCACACCACTACGGCAAGGTTGTGGGAGGCATCGAAATGGGCGGGCGTGGTGACCCGGTTGCCGATCCATAGACGCGGCTCGATCTCTGCGTGCAGCTGCGGCAGCGGATGCTGGTCGCGGAAACCCGGCAGGCAGGCGGAGATCAGCGCGCTCTGCAACGCAACCCCTGGGGTAACGCCCTCATGACGGCTATAGGCCGCCAGACGCCGCAAGGCTTCGGTGACCGGCACGCGGAAGTGCCGGTAGTTGAAGCCGTCCATTTGCCGGTTGTAGCCGACGATCCCTTCTTCCTCCGGCGCCATCAACAGCGTGTCGACGTCGGCGCCATTGTCGTGACCGGCCAGGTAGGTGGCGAAAGCAGTATCAGATTCGCGCGCCGCCACGACCACAGGCCAGTCGGGGCACAATCCACGGATCACCAGCGGAAGCTCGCGACCGGCCAAGTCGGCCTGGGCCAAAGCGTGATCGCCGGCGTGGAATTCATCGATTGCGGAAGGCATGCGCCGGTCCAATAGAGGCGATCTGGAGAATCCTAACGCGCCTGATGCATTGCGTGGCAGCTTGAACGACAATCGCCCGGTGCCAGCGCCGGCGGCACCGCAGGACATCGACAATTCCGGCCGAGGATTCCGTATGCGTGGTTTCGCCCTGGCTTCCTGCCTGCTGTTGCTGGCGACGGCCGATCCAAATCCGGCGCTGGCGCAGGATGCCGTCGCTGCGTCCGTCCGCTATTCCGGCGGAGACGGGCTGACCCTCAAAAAGGCAATCGTCATAGCAGGCGCAAGCAGCGTAAGCCAAGGCTTGGCCGCCGAGCAGGAATGGATACGCATTCACTATCCTGATGCGACGGTCGAATCCAGGGGCAGGGTGGTCGGCCCGCCGCATTACGACGTGATTACCCTCAAGCTGGCCAGCGGTTCCCGCGTGGACCTGCATTTCGATATCACCGGTTTCTTCGTGGAATGAAAAGGAACCGGGCTTGCTGGCGTGGAGCGATTCTGCGATGCAGATGATTTCCTGGGAAGATTTCGAGAAGGTGGAGCTGCGCGTGGGCAGGGTCGTCGCCGCTGCTCCGTTCCCCGAGGCGCGCAAGCCGGCCTATGTGTTGCAGATCGATTTCGGCGAGGAAATCGGCGTGCGAAAGTCCAGCGCCCAGGTCACGGCGCTGTACCGACCGGCCGATCTGGTGGGCAGGCTGGTGGTAGCGGTGGTCAACTTCCCCACGAAGCAGATTGGGCCATTGATGTCGGAATGCCTGGTGACCGGATTTCATGATGCCAATGGCGAGGTGGCCCTGTGCGTACCGGATCGCGAAGTGCCGCTGGGAACCAGGCTATTGTGAGCATTCTGGCGAACGGGGAATTCGCATGAGCCAAGTCCGCGCGATGATCGCCAAGCCCGATCGGACAGGAACCAAGGGAAAGCGCAGGCCCGGCCTCTCAATGCGCGATAGCCTACGCAACGCCATCCGTCACCGCTCCAGGACCAGACCATGAAAGCCCACCGATCTGCGCTGTCGTCTTCGCTGCTGTGCGCGGCACTGTCCTTGCCGGGCTTTGCCTTTCCGGCTGCGCAATGCAAGGAATCGGCTACGGCCGGTTTCGCACAGGGCAGGGTCGTCGACACGGTAGGGGCCGTGCTGGCGCCGCGCGACCGCGTCGCTCCGGAGAACCGCATGCTGCAGGAGCGTCTGGAGACGCTGCTTCCGCAGTTGATGAAGGAGGCAGAGCTGGACATGTGGCTGGTCATCGCCCGCGAATATGCGGAAGACCCGGTCTACTTCACCTTGGTGCCACAGCCAAGCCATTCGGCGCGGCGCACGACCATGCTGGTGTTCGACCGGCAGCCGGACGGTAGCGTCAAGCGTTTGTCGATCAACCGTTATCCGTTCGGCGCGCCCTACGAATCGGCGTGGTCCGGCGGCGACCTGGAGGCGCAGTGGAAGGCGTTGGGCGAACTGATCGCCAAACGCGATCCGAAGCGTATCGGCATCAATGTTTCCGCGCAGTGGCCGGTGGCCGATGGCTTGACCCACGGCCTGCACGAACGATTGCGCGCGGCGCTGCCGCAAGGCTACGGCGAGCGCCTGGTGCCGGCCGAAAAACTGGTGGTGCGCTGGCTGGAAACCCGCAGCGCTTCCGAACGCGCGGCTTACCCGCATATCGTGTCGCTGGCGCGCGCGGTGATCGGCGAAGCGTTCTCAAGCAAGGTGATCACGCCAGGCGTTACGAGTACCGACGACGTGGCCTGGTACATCCGCCAGCGCTTCGAGTCGCTGGGCCTGCCGATCTGGTTCATGCCCGACGTGAATTTCCAGCGCATGGGTGCGGCATGCGCCGACGATGCGCCGTTCTGCGGCGAAGAGGGTGTGATCCAACCCGGCGACGTACTCCACACCGATGTTGGCATCTGCTACCTCAAGCTCTGCACCGACACTCAGGAAATGGGCTACGTCGCGCGCATAGGCGAGCGGGATGTGCCCGAGGGATTGCGCAAGGCGCTGGCCACGGGCAATCGCTGGCAGGACCTGCTGACCGCCAACTTCGCCGTTGCCCGAACCGGCAACGAGGTATTGGAGAAGACGCGGCGTGAAGCGGGGAACGCGGGCATCGTGTCGGCCACTTACTCGCACCCGGTAGGTTTTTTCGGCCACGCCCCCGGGCCCGCCATCGGCATGTGGGACAACCAGGGCGCTACCGAAGGACAGGGCGACTGGCCCTTGTACGCAATGACCGCATACGCCATCGAAGGCAATATCAAGTCTCGCGTGCCCGAGTGGAAAGGCCAGAACGTGCAGATCAAGCTGGAGCAGACCGCGCTGTTCGACGGCCTACGCGTGGAGTATCTGGCGGGGCGGCAGACCCAGTGGCACGTAATCCGCTGACCTTCGCTGCCGGCGATATAGTGTCCGCATAATCCCTGGATGGAGCCGAAATGTCCGCGCCGCTGACGCTGCCTACGTTGATGCTGTCCGAACTGGAAGCTGCCTATGCGACGCCGCAGCGCGCGTACCACAACTTCGGGCATGTGCAGGAAATGCTGCACCGTTTCGCCGAGGTGACCGTGGGCCCCGGCTGGGCGCAGCCGGCCGAGGTCTATCTGGCGGTGCTATACCACGATGCCATCTACGAAGCCGGGCGCAAAGACAACGAGGCGCGTTCGGCCGATCTTGCGATGGCGCAGATTGCGCGATGGCTGCCGGAGCAGGGAATCGACGCGCTACGCGTAGCCGAGCTGATCAATCTCACCTCGCGTCATGGCCAGTTCGCGCCGGCCGATTTCGGCGACGACGGGTTTTCGCTGGATACCCGGCATTTCCTGGACTGCGACATGGCGATCCTGGGCGCGGAACCGGCCGTGTTCGACGCGTACGACGCCGGCATCGCCGAGGAGTACCGCGGCCACGTGCCGGGGTTTCTGTTCAAGCTCAACCGCAAACGATTCCTGAAAGGATTGCTTGCCCGCGAGCGTATCTACGTGAGCGACTGGTTCCATCAGCGTTACGACGCGGCGGCGCGCGCCAATCTGCGGCGTGCGATCGACCGCTAGGAAGCCTCTGAACAATTCCAATGTCATCCCGAGCGTAGCGAGGGATCTGCTGTTTTGCACGGGAAAACAGATCCCTCGCTACGCTCGGGACGACAGGACCAAGGTTGCTCAAGCTTTGCCTAAGCCGGATCACCACCGCCGCAATCGAGGTGGGTCAGATACAGACGCAGGTCGAATTCCAGCTGATGGTAGTCCGGCGCCATGTGCGCACATAGCTGGTAGAACGGCTTGTTGTGTTCGCTTTCCTTCAGGTGCGCCAGTTCGTGGGCCACGATCATCTTCAGGAAATCGGCCGGGGCGTCGCGGAAAACGGTGGCGATGCGGATTTCGCGGCTGGCCTTCAAGCGACTGCCCTGCACGCGCGACACCGCGGTGTGGGTGCCCAGGGCGTGCTTCACCACCTGCAGCTTGTTGTCGTAGACGACCTTGCTGAGCGGCTCGGCCTTGCGCAGGTAGCGGTCCTTCATTTCCACGGTGTATTCGTACAACTGGCGGTCGTTGCGTACGGCGTGCCCCTGGCCATACCGGTCGGCGAGCATTGAGCCCAGGCGGTCCTGATCGATCAGCGTGCGCACCCGCGTCTGCAGGTCTTCGGGATATCCGGCCAGGTATTTGAGAGGTCGCATGACGCAACCATACCGCTTGGCGGCGTTACAGTAAGCCCATGCAGCCGAAGGACGACCCGCCGCCGCAGCCCCCAGTGAAGCCGGACCCCGGCGATTGCTGCGGAGGCGGCTGCGTCACCTGCGTTTACGACGTGTACGAGAACGCGCTGGAACGCTACGAACAAGCGTTGGCGGCCTGGCAGACGCGCCATGGAGATGGGTAGGCGCGGGTTGGAGCGTGTAGGAGCGACTTAAGTCGCGATCACGCTCCCCCTGACGTTCGATCGCGACTTACCTCGCTCCTACAAGCAACCTAGGCGTAGCGGCTGCGGTAGATCTTGCGTTCGTCCACGCAGTACTCGCTGCCCATGGCGAACTTGCGGCAGATGCCCGGACGCTGGTCGTAGATGCTGCAGCACATGCGTAGCGGGTCGATGGCCACGCACCAGCCGTCCTCACCGTGGGCCATGACTTCCACCCCGTGCTCGTTGCGCTCCACCAGGTGGCGTGGAACCTTGTCTTCCGGCATCACCACCACGGTCAGCCGGCAACAGACCGCATCGCAATGGCTGCACGACACCGTTGCATCGATGCCATCGTCCAGGTGCAGGGGAATGGCGCTCATTGCAGCGCCAGGCCGGCGGTAATCATCGGCGTGCCGCGGCGGTAGCTGAGCAGGCGGCCGCGGAAGGGCTCGATGTCCTTTTCGTTGAAGCGGCTGCGGCGCTCGGCCACTTCGTATCCCTGTTCGGCCATGGCGCGGGTGAACGGAGCGCTGTTGCCGCGGCCCGGATCGGTGACCAGCAGCTCCGCGTCGGGATTGGCGTGGCGAAGCATCATCGCCGCGATCTGGGCGGCGTGATCGCGCTCGTACAGGATGTCGCTGCCGATGATCAGGTCGAAGCTGCCCAGCGTCGCATCCGGCACCGCCCAGGGGAGGTCGCGGTAGGTCACCGCCGGCAGGTTGTTGAGCCCGGCGTTGTAGGCCAGGAAGGATTCGGCCAAGGGGTGGTGGTCGCTGGCGACCACGTCGGCGCCGCGGCGGGCCAGCACCAGGCTGGACAGCCCCAGGCCGCAGCCCAGTTCCAGGATGCGCTTGCCGGCCACATCGAAGCTGCTCATGGCCTCGGCCAGTACGCGCCCCGATGGCCAGACTTGCCCGAACAGGCTCCACAGCGACGAAGAGATGCCTGCACGATGCGCCTGGCCGGTGGGATCGGCGAACTGCTGCAGATCGCTGAGCGCACGGATGCGATAGTCGTGTCCGCCCAGGCGGACGGTAAGCAGGCGGGTGGTATAGCCCGGCATGGGCGCTCCAGGAAGGGCGTCTCGAACGATCCCGACAAGGGAGAGGACGCGGAGGAAAGGAGCGAAGCGGGCGACTGGAGTACGGCCGGGCGAGACGCGCGTGCGAGCAGGTAGCCCGCACATCCTACGCCAGGCTTCCTGAAGCACGCCGTCCTGCTTGCGAACGGTGCGGTCCGCGAAAGACAAGCCGAGCCTGTGTCGGGCTGGCCGGTCCTAGAAGCTGGACAGGCCCGTGGCCTCGGTAAAGCGGTAGCGCCAATAGCGCAGGCGCGAATCGTCGGCATAGCGGGCATAGGGCAGGCTGATCCGACGGCCTTCGGTATTGCTCCAGCTTTGCTCGAAATAGGAGGCTGCCCGGCTCATGACGGCCTTGTCGGTGGCCGCCAGCACGCGCGCGCTGCTTTCCAGGTTGTAGTCGTCCAGGTTGCGTCGGGTGTAGTTGGCCGAACCCACGATCAGCTCCGCTATCCCGGCGTCGCTGCGCTTGAGCATGAATTTGGCGTGGCATTGCTCCCCGTGTGTATCGCACCAGCGTACGGGCACGCCGGCTTCGTGCAGTTCCAGCGCCGCTTGGCGATTGGGAATGCCGTTCTTCTTGCGGCCGAAAGCGTCCTCGTTGGGGTCCAGCAGCACGCGTACCTTCACGCCGCGTCGTTGCGCCGCCGCTACCGCCTTCACCAATTCCCGATGGGAGAAGTAGAACACCGCGATATCCAGCCGGTCGCCTGGCTTAGCGTCGGCAACGCTGGCCAGCAATGCATCCCGGATGCGACCTTCGGTGAGGATCTGCACCTGGGTGCCCTCGCCAGAGCCGGCGGGGTGGGCGGACGGTTTGATCGCAACCAACGATTGCGGCCAGACGGCGCCGGACATCGCCGCCACCGCGCGTTCGCTTTGCAACAGGTCCAAGGCGGCAGGGCCTTGGAACCGCAACGCCACGTTGCCGTGCGCGCTGCTGCCATCGTGCGGATTCGCGCTGGCCACCAATCCCACCCAATCGTCGCCGGAATCGACCACCAGGGTCTTGCGATGGTTGGCTTTGAGGCTGAGCAACGCCAGGTAGCTGCGCAGCGTCGTTTCGCCTTTGCCGAAGGGACTGGGCAGCCAGCCGCCGTGGTCGCTGTTTCCCAGCCACTGACAGCACAAGTGCCAGAGTCCGGACCAGGCAGGGTTGGGCGCGCGGATCCGGGTCAGATCGGTGACCACCGTTTCGATGCCTGCGCCGCGCAGGGCCTCTAGATGCTTGGAGGGCATACCGCCATACAGCGTGTTGATGGGGTCGGTGATCACCACGACCTGAAGCCCTGGCACCGCCCGCTTGCGTTCGACCAGCGCCTGGGTCAGTTCAGCGCTCAGCGGACGCAGGCTGGGCGCGGCATCGGCGCCGGTGAAATCGTTGAACAGGAACATGTCCAACACGACCACGCGTTGCGCCTGTCCGATCAACCGCAGGACTTCATCGAACACCTGCTGATCGCTGTGGCGCACGCCAGCCGCATCGGCATAGGTGATGTCTGTCAGCAATGCCACGTCGCCGGAAGCGACGACGGGGAATATCCGTCCAATGCCATCGGGCAACGGTTTGTAGACCTGCCAGGCGGCCGAGGTCAGATAACAGACCAGCAGCGCCAGCAACAGACGCTTGCTTGCGCGCCGCAAACGCCCTTCCGCAGTCCCTTGGGAAGGGAAATTGGTTCCGTCCAAACGACTCACCCCATCGAAACCGATTGCGTGGATGAACCGATGTTACGGGATAGCGGGCACTTCCCGTAGGATGGGTCCTGATCGAACCACGAAGGAAAGCACATGATCCAGCGCTTCGAAGTAGGTCCACGCCTGTCCGAAATGGCCGTGCACAACGGAACCATCTACCTGGCCGGGCAGGTTCCCGACGACACCAGCGTTAACATCCAGGGCCAGACCCGGCAGGTGCTCGAATCCATCGATGCCTTGCTGGCGCAGGCCGGCAGCGACAAGAGCAAGATCCTGCATGCGCAGATTTTCCTGCCCGACCTGGGCGACTTCGCGGCGATGAACGAGGTCTGGGAGGCGTGGGTGGTGCCCGGGCACACGCCTACGCGCGCCACGGTGCAGGCCGCGCTGGCCAACCCGAAGTGGAAGATAGAAGTGGTGGTGACCGCAGCGGTCTAGGAACTGCCGAACAAACCGGTGGGAGCGCCGTCCCGGCGCGAGCTCTTGAGTCGACCAGCCTCGGTTAGATGTTGCTCGCTGGATCGGCAAGGCAGAAAAGCTCGCGCCGGGACGGCGCTCCCACGGTGCTTCGAATTACTTGTTTTTCTTCTTTTCCTGCTTCTCGGCGCGCTTTTCCTTCAGCGTCTTGGTCGGCGCCTTCTTCTCGCTTTTTTTCTGGTCCATGCCCTTGCTCATACAAGCCTCTTCTTCGTCTGCTTTGGTGGGAGGATGGCGGCCGCGGTGGGCCATGCCGGTGCGGCGCCTAGTGTTGTCAGGCCGGCGACCTTAGTCAATCGCCGAGAAACCCGCGGAATGGATCGAACAGCGAGTATTCAGAAGCGCTCGCCGACCGGCAGGTAACGCCACTCGCCGACAGGCATCTTGCTCAGCGCGATGCGGCCGATGCGCAGGCGTCGGATCGACAGCACGTCCAGGCCGACCTGGGCGCACATGTGCCGCAGTTGCCCTGGCCGGACCGCCTTGATCGCGAAGCGCAGGTTGTTCTCGTTCTGCCAGCTGACCTTGGCGCGGGGCAGGGCGCGGCCCTGGTAGAGCATGCCGTCGCAAAGCCTGGGCAAGCCGTAGGGAGCCAGTTCGCCTTCCACTTCCACCACGAACTCCTGTTCGATCATGTCCGCATCCTCGCTCAGCCGGCGCCACACGCGCCCGTCCTGGCTCAGCACGACCAGGCCGCTGGCCTCGTCGTCCATCGGCATCAAAGGGGTCAGGCGCACGAAATGACGCTTCAGCACCCGCAGGCCGGGATCGTCGCCGGCGGTATGGGTCGCCGGGGTTGCCAGTTTGGACGCAACGTCGAAAGCGGTGCCTGCGGGCTTGTGCAGCAGCAGGGTCGCCGGTTCGGCGGTCTCCAGATCGGCCTCGGGGTCGATCAGCACCACTTGAGTGGTGATGGGGTGTTGCGGGGCGTCGATCACTTCCCCGTCCACGGTCACCCAGCCGCCCTGGATGTACTGGTCGGCCTCGCGCCGGGAACAACCGGCGAGTTCGGCGACGCGTTTGGCAAGGCGGACGGATTCGGACATGGAAGGCAACGCGCGGGTAGGGCGTGCAGTGTAAGCGCTGGCATGCCAACGCAAGGTTTACCCCGGTGAAGGCCGTGCGCAGGCACAATGGGCTTCCTCTGCCACCCGCCCTACTGGATGAAGACCCCGCAAGGCCTGCAAGCGCTGATCGATGACGGCGTGATCGACGAAGTGATGCGCCCGCTTAAGAGCGGCAAGGAAGCGGCCGTGTACGTGGTGCGTTCCGGCGACGATGTGCGTTGCGCCAAGGTCTACAAGGACATGGCCCAGCGCAGCTTCAAGCAGCGGGTGCAGTATCAGGAAGGGCGCAAGGTGCGCGGTAGCCGCGAGGCGCGGGCGATCGGCAAGGCCAGCAAGTACGGGCGCAAGCAACAGGAAACGGCCTGGAAGAACACCGAAGTGGACGCGCTCTATCAACTGGTGGAAGCCGGCGTGCGCGTGCCGCAGCCGTACGGGTATTTCCACGGCGTGCTGGTGATGGAACTGGTCACCGATGCCGATGGCTTTTCCGCGCCGCGCTTGGGCGAGCTGCAGCTGGAGCCGGACCAGGCCCGCGAATACCACGCTTTCCTGGTCAAGCAGGTGCAGTTGATGCTGTGCATCGGCCTGATCCATGGCGACCTGTCGGCCTACAACGTGCTGGTCGGCGCCGAAGGCCCGGTAGTGATCGATTTTCCGCAGGTGGTCAGCGCCGGCGGCAACAACGCCGCACGGGCGATGCTGCTGCGCGACGTCAACAATCTCACCGCCACATTGGGCGCATTCGCACCGGAGCTGCTGGACAGCTGGTACGGCGAGGAAATGTGGGCGCTGTTCGAAGCCGGCGACCTGCTGGCCGACACGCCGCTGACCGGCAAGTTCGTGCACGACGAGCGCAGCGTGGATCTGGATGGCGTACGCGACGCCATCAACGACGCCCGCGAGGAAGCGCTGATCCGCCAGCAGGGCCGCGAGGCCGCCGCCGAGCTGGATTGACCCAACCGTTCCCCGCAGGAGCGCCCCATGGGCGCGAGCTCTTCGTTGGATTCGGCGAAAGAGCTCGTGCCCATGGGGCGCTCCTACGACTCAGATTCATTTCACAATAGGATTTCCGATGACTATTCCGATGTACGCCGCCTCAGTCCCCGTATTCCAACAACTGCTCGGCAGCCTCGACCAGTTGCTGGCAAAGGCCGAAACGCATGCGGCCGAACACAAGATCGACCCCGACGCCCTGCTGCAGGCGCGGTTGTTCCCGGACATGTTCCCGCTGGCCAAGCAGGTAGTGGTGGCCTGCGACTTCGCACGCGGAGTGTCCGGCCGTCTGGCTGCCGTGGAGCTGCCGACATTGGAAGGGGACAACAAGCGCTTCGCCGACCTGCGCGGCCTGATCGCCGCCAGCCTGGATTTCATTGGTGGCCTGGACCCGGCGGCATTCGCGGCCGCCGGTTCGCGCGAGATCGTGCTGCGTCCGGGTACGCCCAAGGAACGCAGGATGGAAGGCCAGCCCTATCTGCTGCACTACGGTCTGCCGCAATTCTTTTTCCACGTCACCACCGCCTACGACCTGCTGAGGCACAATGGCGTGGCAGTGGGCAAGCGCGACTTCATGGGCGCGTACTGATTCCACCGCATAAGGAATGAAGCAATGACCAGCCGCACCGCAAAACCGTGGGACCGCAAGAATCCGGCCGGGCCTGGTGGACACATCAAGCTGACGCCCGGACAGATAGAACAGGCCAAGGCCCGCGCCGAAGCGGCGGGCCGTGCTTATCCGAATCTGGTCGACAACATGTTTGTCGCTTCGCAAGCGCGCAAGCGCGGCGGCAAAAGCAAATGAACTTCACGCAACGCAATAGCGGAGAAAGCGCATGAGCTGGATCGGTATCGTGCTGGTCGTGGTCGGCATTTATCTGGCGATAAAAGTCGCCGGCTTCGCTTTGAAGTTGTTGTTGTGGGTACTTGTGCTGGGCGTCGCATATTGGTTGCTGGCGCCGGTGTTGGGATTGCCGATTCCGTTCTGAACACATGCTGTTCTGTCATCAGAGTGACGCGGAGTTCTAACCCAATTTCAACAACGCGCTGGATATCCTGTTGCCACGTCCGCGATCGTCGCAGGCAGGGTCTCTCCCCTTGCCGGGCCATGGCGGACGACCAGATCAAACTGGCTTCGACGCCTTGAGCCAAGCCACCGCGCCTTCGCCGGCGCGGTGGCCGCTGGCCAGGCAGGCAGTCAACAGATAGCCGCCGGTGGGCGCCTCCCAATCCAGCATTTCTCCCGCGCAGAACACGCTGGGAAGTGCCTCCAGCATCAGTCGGTCGTTCATCGCCTCCAAACGCACGCCACCGGCGCTGCTGATGGCTTCAGCCAGAGGACGCGCGCGGTTCAGGGTCAGCGGCAAGCGGTGGATGGCGCGCGCAAGCAGCACATGATCGTCCAGTTGGGCCTTGTCCAGCGTTTCGTAGATCAGCGCCGACTTGGCTCCGCTGATGCCGGCTTGGCGACGCAAGTGCTCGCTGACGCTGCGGTGCCCGCGGGGCTTGGACAAATCCTGTTGCAGCCGCTCCAGGCTGCGTCCTGGCGCCAGGTCGAGTTGCAAGCTGGCGTGTCCATTGCGAGCGATCGCTTGGCGCAGTTCGGCCGACAAGGCATAGATCAGGCTGCCTTCGATGCCATCGGCGCTGATCACGCATTCGCCCTGCAGTTCGTGTGCGTGGCCATCGGCATCGCGCCAATGGGCGACCACCGGTTTCAGCGGCGCGCCGGCATGGCGCGAAGCCAGGTGTTCGCTCCAGTCGATATCGAAACCGCAATTGGCCGGCTGCAACACGGCAACGTCCACGCCGCGTTCGGCCAGCAACGCCTGCCAGGCGCCATCGGAACCCAGTTGCGGCCAGCTGCCGCCACCCAACGCCAGCACCACGGCATCGGCATGCAAACTCATTTCACCCGCGGGCGTGAAGAAGCGAAGCTGCTCGCCATTCCAACCCAGCCATCGATGATGCACATGGAAGCGCACGCCGCTCTCGCGCAGCCGCCGTACCCAGTTGCGCAACAGCGGCGCCGCTTTCAGGTCGGAAGGAAACACGCGCCCTGAACTGCCGACAAAAGTTTCCACGCCCAGCCCGCGCGCCCATTCGCGCGTCGCGTCGGCATCGAAATTGCGCAGCCAGGCGCCGACTTCGCTGCTGCGCTCGCGGAAGCGGTGGATGAAGGCGGGCAGTGGTTCGGAGTGGGTGAGGTTCAGTCCGCCCTTGCCGGCGATCAGGAACTTGCGCCCCACCGAGCCCTTTGCTTCGTACAGATCCACCTCAAGACCGGCCGCGCGGGCGACCTCCGCCGCCATCAATCCGGCGGGGCCGCCGCCGATCACAGCCAGTAGCGGAGAGGAGGTTGTGGAAGAGGCGGTCATCGCGAATCAGTGCGGCTTGACGTCAAGCAGCTCGACTTCGAAAACCAGCGAAGCGTTAGGCGGAATCACGCCGCCCGCGCCATCGTTGCCGTAACCGTAGTGGGAAGGAATGAGCAGACGCCGCTTGCCGCCGACCCGCATGCCGGCCACACCGTCGTCCCAGCCCCGGATCACCCGTCCGCCGCCTAGCGGGAACGTGAAGGGTTCGCCACGGTCCAGCGAACTGTCGAACTTTTCGCCGCGAAAATCCTTGGCTTTTTCGTCGTAGAGCCAGCCCGTGTAGTGCACGGTGACGTCCGATCCCGAGGTTGCGATGGTGCCGGTGCCGGCTTTCTCGTCGATGCGCTGCAGTTCGGCCACGCTGCCGCCGGGTGGCGGACCGGGCTCGGCACAGGCGGAAAGGGCCAGCAGGGCGAGCAGCGGCAGTACGAAACGCATGGGGGATCCTTGTCGTGGAAGGCGCGCAGGGTAACGCATGCCGCGATTGCCGTTACGCCGCTATCATGCGGCCATGGCCAAACTGCTGCTCAACCTGCGCAATGTTCCCGACGACGAAGCCGACGAAGTACGCGCCTGGCTGACCGAGAGCGGCATGGACTTCTACGAAACCCAGGCGAGCCCGTGGGGGATCTCCTCGGGCGGCATCTGGATACGCGAAGATGCCGACCTCGTTCGCGCCAAGGCATTGATGGCCGATTACCAGGTCAAGCGCCTGCAGCAGGCCAGGGCAGCGCAGAGCGAGGCGCGCGAACGGGGCAGCGAGGAAACCTTCGGCAAGCTGTTCAGCCAGCGTCCGTGGTACGTGCTGGGAATTCTGGCGGCGATCGTTGGCATCGTGGCCTTGACGCTGGGGTTGCCGTATCTGTTCTTGCGTTAGGGCGCGCGAACAACGGGAGCCATGTCATCGCGAGCGTAGCGAGTGATCTGCTTGTCGCCTTCAGAGCAGATCCCTCGCTGCGCTCGGGATGACATGAATGAGAGGGTTGGCTCGGCCACCCCTTCGCGTGTCACCTACGAGCTTGCCTTCGGCTACGGAATGAGCTTTTCGTACTCGGCCTCGATCCGCGTATGCGTCGGCCAGAAGCCCGCCGGCTCGCGGCCTTCCAGCTTGTCCAGCAGGATTCCCAGATGCGTATGCCAGCCGCCGGCGACGCTGAGCATTTCCTCGCGGTTGGGCAGACGGCTGTGCACCAGCAGCAGATGCACCGCATCGCCTTGAGGGGTGAGCTCGAAGCGCACGTGCGAAGCGTTTTCGCTTTCGCCCCATTGGTAGGCCAGCAGGCGCGGCGGTTCGCAGGCGGTGATGCGGCCGTGCAAACGGCTTTCGCCCGCATGCGCCGCGTATTTCGGGGGAGGGCTGCCGTCGTGTCCGGTGAGTTCGGAGTTGCGGAATACGTGTTCCACCGCACCGCCTTGCTTGAGTTCCATCTCGCCGGCGGCCAGCCATTGGCGGCGCTTTTCCGACTCGGTGAGGTACGCCCAGACCCGTTCGATGGGGCCGGGCAGGATGCGCTCGATGCGCACGGTATTGGGGGCGACGACTGCGGCGTAGGAAGCGTTCATGGCGGTACCTTGTGGGTGAAGAATCAGAAGAGCCCGGCGAGTGCGTCGAGCATGGTGTTCCAGCCGTCCTGCGTACGCTGCGCGTAGTCGGCCCACTTGGCGTCCATGCGGTGGACCAGCGTCAGTACGCAGCCGCTGCTGGAGGCGGCGATTTCGATATGCACTTGGCTGGGCTCGTCGTCGGACTCGCCTTCGACGGCCCAGGTGAATACCAGCCGGTGGGGCCGTTGGATTTCAAGGTATTGGCCGACGTGATCGATGATCTGGCCGTTGCGTTCCACTTTGAGCGAGAAGCGGCCGCCCACGCGCGGGTCCACATCCAACCGCACCACGTTTTCCTGGCGCACGCGCGGACCGAACATCCATTGCCCCAGCGTGCGCGGCACCAGCCAGGCATCGAAAACGCGCTCCGGACTGGCTTCGAAATAACGGGTGGCGCGTACCTCGATAGGCGGGGCGGGGCTCATCGCGATTTCCTTTTGGTTTTTGCTGCGTCGTCGGCGTGCAGCGCTATTTCCAGCGCGTCCAGGCGTTCGCTCCAGAATTGCTGGTAGTACTGCAGCCATCGTTCGGCTTCGGCCAGGGCTTCGGCGCGCAACTGGCAGAGATGGGTGCGGCCCTGGATCCGTCGCTGCACCAGGCCGGCGCGTTCCAGCACCTTGATGTGTTTGGAAGCGGCGGCCAGCGATATCTGGAAGGGGGCGGCCAGCTCGCCGACGCTGCGCGGATGCGCGCTCAGGCTGCGCAGCATGCGGCGGCGCGTGCCGTCGGAGAGGGCCTGGAACACGGAATCCAGCTGGGGAGAGTCATATTCAACCATGGGGTTGAATATTATCGATCCCGATTTGATTGTCAACCCTTTGGTTGAATATTTTTCGGCTCCTGCCTGGCGCCATTTACAATGGCGTCCATGATCCTCAATACCGCTGCCTATCATTTCGTTCCTATCGCCGACACGGCGGCCCTGGCCGCGCAGGTGCGCGCGTGGGCGGAAGCGGGCGTTTTGCGCGGCACCGTGCTGATCGCGCCGGAGGGCGTGAACCTTTTTCTTGCCGGCCAGGAACAGGCGATCCACGCGTTCTTCGAGCAGCTGCGGGCCGATCCGCGGTTCGCGGAACTGAAGGTCAAATACAGCCGCAGTGGCACGCAGCCTTTCGTCCGGCTCAAGGTGAAGATCAAGTCGGAGATCATCAGCTTCCGCCGCGAAGAAACTTCCCCTTTGGATGGACGCGCCCCTGCCGTCGCTCCGCCGACGCTCGCCCGATGGCTGCAGCAGGGCCACGACGATGCGGGCAAGCGCGTGGTGCTGCTGGATACGCGCAACCGGCAGGAAGTGGAGTACGGCACCTTCGCCGGCGCGCTGACCTTGCCGATAGACAAATTCACCGATCTACCGGCAGCTGTGCAGCCGCACCGCGACGCCCTGGCCGATGCGACCGTGGTGAGTTTCTGCACCGGCGGCATCCGCTGCGAAAAGGCCGCGCTGTGGATGCAGGCTGCGGGCATGGACAACGTGCTGCAACTGGACGGCGGAATCCTGGGCTATTTCGAACAAGTCGGAGGGCAGGGCTATGAAGGTCGCTGCTTCGTGTTCGACGAACGCGTGGCGCTGGACGCCGAGCTCAAACCGCTGGTGGATGCCGTCTGACGCAGAACTTCACGGAAGATCGTGGGAGCGGCGTCCCGCCGCGAGCTCTTCAGCGCTGAATACTGGGAACAAGAGTCCGGCCTTGTCGGAAAGTCAAAAGCTCGCGGCGGGACGCCGCTCCCACACCCAGCGCTCCCACAGTACTGGTCGACTGCGTTGGGATATGATCAATCCGCGTCGATGACGCGTTCTCCCACTGTCGCGAGGCATGCATGGTCGCCGTCCACCATCTCAACAACTCCCGTTCGCAGCGTGTGCTTTGGTTGCTGGAGGAACTGGGGCTGGACTACAACGTGATCCGCTACCAGCGCGACCCCGAAACCATGCTGGCGCCGCCGTCGCTGCGCAAGGTGCATCCGCTGGGGAAATCGCCGGTGGTAGTGGATGGCGACAACACTCTGGCCGAGTCCGGCGCCATCCTCGAATACCTGGTGGAGCGCTACGACACCGCGCATGACTTCGCACCGTCGCCGGGCACGGCCGAACGTCTGCGCTACCGCTACTGGATGCACTACGCGGAAGGCTCGGCGATGCCGCCCCTGCTGATGAGCCTGGTGTTTTCCCGGCTGAAGAAGGCGCCGATGCCGTTCTTCGCCAAGCCGATCGCCAAGGGCATCGCCGACAAGGTGATGAAGACCTTCGTCGGGCCGCAGGTGAAGCTGCACCTGGACTACATGGAAAGCGAGCTGGGCAAGTCGCAATGGTTTGCCGGCGACGGATTCAGCGCGGCCGACATCCAGATGAGTTTTCCGGTGGAAGCGGCAGCCGCACGGCAAGGATTGGAGGACAAGCCCAATCTGCGTGGATTCCTGCAACGCATCCACGCCCGGCCGGCCTATCAACGCGCGCTGGAGCAGGGCGGGCCGTTCGACCTGTTGTCCTGATCTGCTTGTCCGCGCGGAGGCGGGCAGTGCCTGCCCTGCACGAGGTCAGATCTGTTGCGCCGCTCGTTACGCCGGTGCGGGCGGCTGGCGGAATGCTGTATCCCGCCGGGGCGCGCTGGCAACGCGGCACCACAGACCCCAACTAGGGGGGAACCCATTCACGACGGCGACTCCATGGTTCCCTATTCGATCCTCGACCTTGCTCCCGTTTGCGAAGGCAGCGACGCCGCACAGGCATTCCGCAACACCCTGGATCTGGCCCAGCATGCCGAGCGCTGGGGTTACCAGCGCTACTGGCTGGCCGAACACCACAACATGCCCGGTATCGCCAGCGCAGCGACCGCGGTGCTGATCGGCTATGTGGCGGGGGGCACCACGACTATCCGCGTAGGCTCGGGCGGAGTGATGCTGCCCAACCATGCGCCGCTGCAGGTGGCCGAGCAGTTTGGCACGCTGGCCTCGTTGTATCCAGGCCGCATCGATCTGGGACTGGGCCGCGCGCCCGGCACCGATCAACCCACGGCCAAGGCGTTGCGGCGTTATTTCGACAGTGCCGAGCAGTTTCCGCACGATGTGCAGGAACTGCTGGGTTACTTCGCGCCGGTGCAGCCTGGTCAATTGGTGCGCGCCGTTCCGGGTGCCGGTCTGGAAGTCCCGGTGTGGTTGCTGGGTTCCAGTCTGTTCAGCGCGCAACTCGCCGCCGCACTGGGGTTGCCGTTCGCCTTCGCTTCTCATTTCGCACCCGATGCCATGGACCAGGCATTGGCGGTCTATCACCGCGATTTCCGCCCTTCGCAGTACCTGGGCAAGCCGCACGCGATGTTGGCCTTGAACGTAGTCGCCGCCGACACCGATGCCGAAGCCAAGCGCCTGTTCACCACCGCACAGCAGAGTTTCGTCAATCTGCGCCGCGGCAAGCCGGGGCTGATACCGCCGCCGATCGACGATATCGAAGCCTATTGGCAACCGCATGAAAAACTGGGTGTGGAGAATGCCTTGGCCTGCAGCGTGGTGGGCGATCCGGCCACGGTGAAGCGGGGCATCGCCGAATTCGTCGACCGGCATCGTCCGGACGAATTGATGCTGGTGGCGAACGTGTTCGACCACAGCGCGCGTCTGCGATCGTTCCAGCTCGCCGCCGAAGCCATGAACGAGTAGGTCGGCCCCCGTATCAAGTACGGGGCAGGCTCTACGTGGCCGACGTGCGGATCCTGTGAGATATGGACCGCCGATGGTCATGGCCGGCTTCGTTCGTCGGGGGCGTAGCCCCGACCTACGTTATGGCGTTTCCTGCGGCACGGCCGGAGGCCCACGCCCATTGGAAGTTGTAGCCACCCAGCCAGCCGGTCACGTCCACCACTTCGCCGATGAAGTACAGGCCAGGAACCTTCTTCGATTGCATCGTGCTGGAGGACAGTTCATCGGTGTCCACGCCGCCCAGGGTGACCTCGGCGGTGCGGTAGCCCTCAGTGCCGCTGGCAACCAGCGGCCAGCTTTGCAGTTGCGCGGCGATTTCGCGCAGTTGCGGCTCGTTGAACTGCTTCATCGGCCGGTTCGGCAACCACAGCTCGCACAGGCGTTGGGCGAAGCGTCGAGGCAACAGATCAGACAGCACGGTCTTCAGTTCGGCCGCCGGACGCGATGCTTGTTGCTCGCGAAGGGTCAGCAGGGCATCGCTGCCGGGTAGCAGATCCAGCCGCAGGTCGTCGCCGGGCTGCCAGTAGGAAGAGATCTGCAGGATGGAAGGCCCGCTCACGCCGCGGTGGGTGATGAGCATGAAGTTTCGGAAGCTGCGGCCGTTGCAGTTCGCCTCCACCGGTAGCGCCACGCCGCTGAGGTCCTGCAGGTGCTCCTGGTGCTTTCCGGTCAGGGTCAGAGGCACGAGTCCGGCGCGCGTCGGCAACACCGTATGGCCGAACTGACGCGCAAGTTCATAGCCGAAACCGCTGGCGCCCATGCTGGGGATGGACAGACCGCCGCAGGCCACCACCAGCGCCGGCGCCGACAGCATTCCGCGCGTAGTGCGCAGGCGGAAACCGCCGTCGGTGCGCTGCACGTTTTCCACACTGCAGCTGGTCTCGATGCGCACGCCGGCCGCTTCGCATTCGTCCACCAGCATCTTCACGATCTGCTTGGAGGAGTCGTCGCAGAACAGCTGCCCCAGTTCCTTCTCGTGGTAGGCGATGCCGTGGCGTTCGACCATCTCGATGAAATCGGAAGGCGTGTAGCGCGCCAGCGCCGATTTGCAGAAATGAGGATTGGCGGAAAGATAGTTCGCCGGCGTGGTGCCGGTGTTGGTGAAGTTGCAGCGCCCGCCGCCGGACATCAGGATCTTCTTGCCCACGCGGTTGGCGTGTTCGACCACCAGCACGCGAAGTCCGCGCTGGCCGGCCGTCAACGCGCACATCAACCCGGCCGCGCCGCCGCCTATGACCAGCACGTCGTGACTGTGGCTCATGCGCTTACTGGCCTTGGCTGACCGCCTGGCGAACGACCGGCTTGATGTCGATGGTGACGTCGCCGCCCAGCACCTGCAGCTCGCCGTCCTGGATCATCACGTTCAGGCGCATGCCTCGTACCATCATCGCGGTTAGCTGTTCCACCGCTTCGACCGGGATGTCGATGACGGTGAGGTTCTTGCTGCGGGCCAGCGAGGCGGCGTTCTTCTCCCACCAGATATCCGAGCTGCGGCCGGCGTAGGTGAACAGCACGACCTGACGGGAACGGCCGCAGGCTTTGCGCACGCGCGCTTCGTCGGGCTGGCCCAGGTCGATCCATTGCACGATCTCGCCGGTCAGTTCCTTGCGCCACAGATCGGGCTCATCGTCCTGGCTCAGGCCACGGCCGAATTCCAGGCGCTCGTCCGCATACATGGCGAACGCCAGCAGGCGCACCATCAGGCGCGCGTCGGTTTCGGACGGGTGCTGGGCCACGGTCAGGTTGTGGGTCGCGTAGTAATGGCGATCCATGTCGCTGATCTGCAGTTCGGCCTTCACGACCGTGGATTTGAGCGCCATCGAGGTGCCTGGGGAAAAGGTCGGCCATGATACGGCCTTGTTTCGCCGAGGCCGCGCTTTGTCCATACACGAATCCGATTCCGCCGAGACGGTCGCCAGCACCTTGCAGCTCCCGCCGGGCGCCTGGCCGACCCTGCTGGACGGTTTGTGCGCGCGTTTCCCGCGGATCGAGCGCACGCAGTGGCTGGACCGTTTCGCGCGTGGGCGGGTGCTGGATTCGCAGCGGCAACCGCTACCTGCCGATGCGCCTTACCGGGTCGGCGCGACGATCCACTATTTCCGTGAAGTGGCTGAGGAACTACGAATCCCGTTCGAGGAAACGATCCTGCATGCGGACCAGCACCTGGTGGTGGCCGACAAGCCGCATTTCCTGCCGGTAGCCCCTACGGGCGCGCACGTGCGCGAAACCTTGCTGACCCGGCTCGTCGGGCGGCTGGGCAATCCCGATCTGGTGCCGCTGCACCGGATCGATCGCGGCACTGCCGGGCTGGTGCTGTTTTCGGCCAACAAGGCCAGCCGGGATGCTTATCAGGCGTTGTTCCGCGAGCGGCGGATCGAAAAACGCTATGAGGCGGTGGCGCCGGGACTGCCAGGACTAGGATTTCCCCTGGTGCGCGAGTCGCGCATCGTGAAATCGGAGCCGTTCTTCAGGATGCAGGAGGAAGAGGGGGAGCCCAATTCCCGGACACGGATCGAAGTGCTGCGCTCTGAGGGCCAATGGTGGCGTTACGGGCTTTTTCCGGTCAGCGGCCGCAAGCATCAGCTACGAGTGCATATGGCCGGCCTGGGAGCGCCGATCCGGCACGATCCTTACTACCCGGACCTGGCGCACCAGGCGGGGGACGACTTCTGCCGCCCGCTGCAATTGCTGGCGAGGGGACTGTCTTTTATGGACCCGCTGAGCAGGGTCCAGCGGACGTTCGAGAGCCTGAGGGTGCTGGAAAACCCGGATTAGCGGCCGCCGCCGGACGAATCCGAGCTGGCTGGCGGGGCGTCGTCAGCCTGGCCGGGCTCCCGCGCTGCCTGCTTCTTGGCCAGTTTTTCGTCCTGTTTCTTCTTCTTTGCCAGCTCGCGCTGCTTCTTTTCGAACGAATAATTGGGCTTTGCCATGGGCTTGTTTCCTGTAGGGGAGGCCAGTTTAGGGCAAACCGCCCCACTGCCGGTTATCCGCGGTTGGGCGGGGGATTGGCTTTTCCCGGAAAGGTGTGTAGTGTGCACGGCACTGTGTTTGCTTGGGTCACCGTAAATCGTGGCCTGATGCAGTCGATCCAAAACGATCAGCTACATCTTTCCGCTTTGCTTAACACCTGCAACTCAGTCTCGGCCCGGGGTCCCCAGGTCGTGATTTTCTTCATCCGTTTCAGGAGTTTCAAAGATGTCTGACCGTCAAACCGGTACCGTCAAGTGGTTCAACGATGCCAAGGGTTTTGGCTTCATCACCCCGCAGAGCGGCCCGGACCTTTTCGTGCATTTCCGCGCGATCCAGGGTTCCGGCTTCAAGTCGCTGCAGGAAGGCCAGAGCGTCAGCTTTGTCGCCGTGCAGGGCCAGAAGGGTATGCAGGCCGACGAAGTCCAGCCGCTCTAATAGCGACTGTATCGTTGTCCGAAACGCCGGGGCTTGCCCCGGCGTTTTTGTTTGCGCCGCTTGAATTAAGCGACGGGCGCGTAGTCTGTGCCGATGAAACCGCTGATATTCGACAACCGCTTCGTCGCCGAGCTTCCCGGGGATCCGCAGCAGGGAACGGGCGTGCGCGAAGTCCGCGCGGCGTCGTACTCGCAGGTCGACCCGACCCCGGTCGCCGCACCGCAGCTGCTGGCCTGGTCGCGCGAAACGGCCGGCCTGCTGGATCTGGAAGAAGGCGACGTCGCTTCGCCGGAATTCGCCCAGGTCTTCGGCGGCAATGTGCTGCTGCAGGGCATGCGGCCCTATGCCGCCAATTACGGCGGCCACCAGTTCGGGCATTGGGCCGGGCAACTGGGCGATGGGCGCGCCATTTCCCTGGGCGAAGCGATCAACGCCGCGGGCCAGCGCTGGGAACTGCAGCTTAAGGGAGCCGGCCCGACGCCTTACTCGCGCACCGCCGACGGACGCGCAGTGTTGCGTTCGTCCATTCGTGAATTCCTGTGCAGCGAGGCCATGCATCACCTGGGCGTGCCCACCACACGCGCGCTGAGTTTGGTGACGACCGGCGAGCCGGTGATCCGCGACATGTTCTACGACGGACACCCGCAAGCCGAGCAGGGCGCCATCGTCTGCCGCGTCGCGCCTTCCTTCCTGCGTTTCGGCAATTACGAATTGCCCGCTTCGCGCGGGGAGTTGCCGTTGCTGAAGCGATTGGCGGATTTCACTATCCGCCGCGATTTCCCCGAACTGGAAGGCGACGGCGAAGCGCTTTATTCGCGCTGGTTCGCGCAGGTGTGCGAGCGCACCGCGGTCATGGTGGCGCACTGGATGCGGGTCGGCTTCGTGCATGGGGTGATGAACACCGACAACATGTCGATCCTGGGCCTGACCATCGATTACGGCCCCTACGGCTGGATCGACGACTACGATCCGGACTGGACACCCAACACCACCGATGCCCAGGGACGGCGCTACCGTTTCGGCTGGCAGCCGAAGATCGCCTATTGGAACCTGACCCGCCTGGCGGGCGCGTTGTCTCCGCTGTTCGCAAGCGCGGAACCCTTGCAGGAGGGATTGCAGCGCTATCGCGAAACTTACGCCCGCGCCGATCACGACAACATCGCGCGCAAGCTCGGGCTGGCGGAATGCCGGGAAGAGGACGTGGCGCTGATGGAGGACCTGCAGTCGCTGTTGCATGCGGGTGAAGTGGATATGAGCATCTTCTTCAGAGAGCTGGCCTGGATCGATCCCGTAGCGCCGACCCTCGACCCCGTGAGTGGGGCCTTCTACGATGCCGATAAGCGCGCAGCCACCGAACAGGCGCTGCTGGATTGGCTGCGGCGCTATGCGGCGCGGATTGGGTCCGATCCGCTCGAATCCCAGGCCAGGCAAGCGCGCATACGTCTGGCCAATCCACGATTCGTGCTGCGCAATTATCTGGCGCAGCAGGCGATAGATCGCGCCGAGCAGGGCGACGCATCGGGAATTGAGGAGTTGCTGGAGGTCATGCGTAGGCCGTACGACGAGCAGCCGGGCCGCGAGGCCTTCGCGCAAAGGCGCCCGGATTGGGCGCGCGATCGCGCCGGCTGCTCGATGCTTTCCTGCAGCAGTTGATAGTAGGTCGGCCCTACGTGGCCGACGGAAGCTTTACCGATACATTCGGCACGTCGGGGGCGTAGCCCCGACCTACGTGGTTCCGTAGGTCGGCCGGATGGCGGATGGAAGCTTTACCGATAGATCCCACATGTCGGGGACGTAGCCCCGACCTACATCTTGCGGACGCGGAAGTTCTTGCCCTTGATCCTGCCCTTGTCGAGCCGCGCCAACGCGTTGTTGGCCTGGTTGCGCGCGATGGCGACGTAGGAGCGCGTGGCGAAGATGTCGATCTTGCCGATGGCGCTGGCCGGCAGGCCGGCCTCGCCGGTGAGCGCTCCCAGGATGTCGCCGGGGCGAAGCTTGTCCGTGCGTCCGGCATCGATGCGCAAGGTGGCCATGGCCGCCGGCGGCGCGCTGCGTGCGGCCGGCGCTACCACGATCGGCTTCTTCCAGCGCAGCGGCGTGCCCTGTTTCTCTTCCAGCAGGTGCGCGCGCGAAATCTCGCGCGGCGTCACCAGGCTCAGTACCTGGCCGCCTTTGCCCGCACGGCCGGTGCGGCCGATGCGGTGCACGTACACGTCGGGATCGGTGGGCAGTTCGTAGTTGACCACAGTGGCCAGCTCGTCGATATCCAGACCGCGTGCGGCCACGTCGCTGGCCACCAGCACGTTGCAGCTGCGGTTGGCGAAACGCACCAGCACTTCGTCGCGGTCGCGCTGTTCCATGTCGCCATGCAGGGCGAATGCGGTGAAGCCGAAATGCTTCAGCGATTCGGCCACCTCATCGACGTCGCGGCGCGTATTGCAGAACACCACGCACGACTCGGGTCGCTGTTCGAACAGCAAGCCCGCCAGTGTGGTCTGCTTGCGCGACAGATCTACCTCGTAGAAGGTCTGTTCGACCACCGGCTGTTCGGTCACGCCGCCGGCGGTGACCTCCAGCGGGTCGCGCATGGTGTTGCGGCCGATCTGGCGGATGGCGTCGGGAAAGGTGGCCGAAAACAACAACGTCTGCCGCTCTTTCGGCGTCTTGCCGACGATCTCGCGAATGGCTTCCTCGAAACCCATGTCGAGCATGCGGTCGGCCTCGTCCAGCACCAGCGTGCGCACGCCGGCCAGGTGCAGGACTTTCTTGCGCATCAGTTCCTGGATACGGCCGGGCGTGCCGACCACCACATGCGGGTCATGGGCCGCCAACGAAGCCAGCTGCGGCGCCAACGGCATGCCGCCGGTCAATACCAGCAACTTGAGGTTCGGGATGCCGGAAGCCAGTTTGCGCAGTTGCTTGCCCACCTGGTCGGCCAACTCGCGGGTAGGGCAGAGCACCAGCGCCTGGGCACGGATCAACGCCGGATCCAGCCGATGCAGCAGGCCCAATCCGAACGCCGCGGTCTTGCCGCTGCCGGTGGGCGCCTGCGCAATGACATCTCGCCCTGCCAGGATGGCGGGTAGGCTCTCGGCCTGGATAGGAGTCATCTGCGCGTATCCAGCTGCCTCCACGCCCTGTTGCAGGCCTGGCGAGAGGGAAAGGCTGTCGAAGTCTGTCGGCTGGTCGGTCATGCGCCATGATCGCAGCATCGCGCTGAACTGCGTAGCCTGGCGCGGGGCCGGACCCGGCGCTCAGTCTTCGAGTTCGACGAAATCCCTCTCGCGCAGGGCCAGGAACGCCCAGAACGGCACATCGCGCTCGGCCCAGGCGCGGTTAGCTTCATCCAGGATGCTGACCAGCGTGTCGAAGTCCTCTTCGTCCACGTGATGCAATTCTCCGGCGCCGTCGAACAGCAGTACGTAGCCCTGGGCCGGCATCCAGTTCAAATCGCGCAGGCTGTCGGAAAGGGCATCCCAGTTGCGGCTGGAGGTAGTGGGGAAATCCATGGCCACCGCGACCCGCAACAACAGGGTCGCCTTGTTGCCACAGCCCATCAGGTCGATGAGGCAGGGCAAAAGACCGGCATCGTGCGCGGCGGCCGCAAGCACGTTCAGATCGTCGGCGGTGACGAAGAAAACGCCGGCCCGCGTCGGATCGCTCAGCCCAAGATCGAAACCGGTTTCAGTCATCGCGCGACCTGGAAGCTGCGGAATGAATCGTAGTGGTCATCGGTGTAGTAGTACACATCCGGGGGTTGACCGCCGGTGATGATGCGGCGCGCGCCGCGATGGCCGAGGCCTGGCGTCTCGACGGTGTATTCACGGTAATAGCCGCGCGGCTTTGACGGCAGGTGCCTTTCTCGATTGCCGAAAACGCTGCCGTCCTGGCTATGGGGGAATGGCCCGCCCTGGGCGATCAGGCGTAACGTTGCGTGCGCCTCCGGCGGCAGGAACGAAGCAAGCGCCGGGCCGGCCGGCGCCGAAGCCACCGGTGCCGGTGCAGCGTCGGTCTGCGCTCCGTTGCCTGTGGTTTCCAGGGGCGGCAAGGGGAGCGGCTGGCTGTTGCCGGCGTCGGTTGTCTGCGTAGCGGCCGGCGCGGAATCATCCGTGGCGGCATGCTGCGAACGATTTTGCTGCCAGAACCAACCCGTCAGCAGAACCACCAGCACCAGCGCGATCAGCGCGGGTTTGCGTATGCCGGACTTTCTACGGGAGCGGGAACGAAGCGGCATGTGGTTTCCAATCGGACGGGGCGCGTGCGCGACGGCCAGGAGCCCTTCTCAGCCTATCTTGCCGGGAAGCGCAGCATAGTCGCAGAAAACTTTAGCGACCGTGAGTGAAGGACGCATGAGTATCGGAGCGCTAAGGCGGGTTCAAAGCCGGCATTGCTTCGGTTTCCAACGCCGTCAGGCGCAGTTCGGCGAGCATGCCGAAGTGGTCCGAGGCCCATATCCCTTGGGCATCGGCTAGGTCGAAGAGAATCTTGGCGCCGACAGGGGTGAAGGCATCGCGTTGGAAAAACACATGGTCGATGCGTTTGGGCGCGAAGTACTTCAGGTTCAGAGTGCTGCTGGAGGCCGCGTCCGCCTGCGGATGCAGGTTGCCGTAAATGTCCACGAATCCATCGCGTAGCGCGGCCAGTTCCGGCGAGTCCGCGGTCGAATTGAAATCGCCGGCCACCAGACTTGGGATGTTCTCCGAAGTGGCGGCGATGTACTGCATCAGATCGGCGATCTGCCGGGCGCGGATCGCTTCGCCCTGGTCGGTCCAATGCAGGTGGGTGGCATAGAGGTTCAGCGGCTGTCCGTGCAGATCTATGCGAAGGAACGCCGCGGTGCGGTTGTCGTCCAGCGGTTGCAGGAACTTCTGGCCGCGCTGGAGGATCGGGTGGCGAGTCAGCAGGGCATTGCCGTAGCGCCGCGGCTGGCCCGCTGGGTCGGTGCTGACGAAATGCCACCGGTAGCCCAGTTCCGCCGCCAGCCACTGGGCCTGGTTGATCAGGCCTTCATCCTGCAGCACTTCCTGCAGGGCTATCGCATCCGGTCGCAACCGTTTCAATTCCGCGACGATCTGCGCGCGGCGTTTCGGCCAATCGTCCTTGTCGTGATAGAGGTTCAAGGTGACGACCTTCAAGCTTCTCTCCGGCGGGGCGGGCGAAGAATCGGCCGCGCCAGCGGACAGCGGCAAGGCGATCAGCCACAGCAGGACCAGCGCGAGCGTCTTCATTCCGTGGAACGATCGAAGGATCAGCGGGGAACCGTATCGATGCGCATCACCGGATACAGGTTATTGCGTTCGTCCCACGAGGAATGCAGCCGATAGAAGAACTCCAGGCGCGCTTGCGGGTCCTTGGCGAAAGCGGCGTCTTCGCGGACACGTTTTTCGAACCGCGCCTTCAGTGCCGGATCTTCGGCCAGCATCTGGCGTGCGACTTCCTCGGCCACGTAATCCTCCATGTACTCCTTGCGTTCGAATGCGTTGTTGAATTCGCCCCAGCCCACCAGCGAGTCCGGCGCCAGCGGCTCCAGAATGGACATGACCAGGCGCGATTTGGCTTGCGCGATCGGCACGAACAATGCGCCGGCGCCGATATCGCGCTTGTCGGCTTTCCACTCGCCCTTGACGGCCATGCGTTGGTGGCCTTCGGAGGATTGCGCGGCAGGCGTCGCCTCGCTGGCGCGGAAACTTTCCACCGCCAGCCCCGGATGCGCACCCAGCGTACGGAATTCGATTCCGTGCTGTTTCAGCTTCGCTCCCACCCAGCCGGCATGCGCGGACGGAACAATGTAGCCGCCAGCCGGCGCGGCCACGCTGAGGCTGGGCTGCACGTTGTCGCGCAGCGGAATCCGCCAGATCTGCGGTTTGGTCTCGTCGTAGCGCGTCATCAGCGCGCCGGAAATCTCCGAAGGCGTACGTGTGTATTCGTAGCCGCGGAAATCGACCAGATGCGATTCCTTGCCGGCCGTATAGGCCAACGGGACGGAACTTCCCGCCAGTTCGCGTGAGCGTGCATCGGCCTGGTGCGCGAGCTGCAGCCATTGTTGCCCGTTCTGCGCAACCTGTTCCAACACCGAGACCACGGTATTGCGCGTGGTGCGCACGCGCACCGGGTAAGTCTTCCAGGAATGGGTCTCCACCAGCATGGCCATGCGGTTGCGCAGCCAGAAATAGCCGTGGGAGAAACGCGGCGGCGGCACGCCGTCGTCGAAACCCGAAGTCGGGTCGTCGGACACGGCGAAAGAAGGATAGTAGGGCAGGGGCAGGGAACCCTGTTTTGCCAGGTCGGCGATCACCCCATCGCGCCACGCGCGGCCGGCCTGGCGCAATTCGTTATCGCCGGCGTGGATGGGCTCGACCTGGATGGAGACATCGTGTTCAAACTTGGCGCCGTCGGTGACGTGCAGGTCCACTTCCACCAGCGGGTCCCATTGTTCGATCAGGGCCAGCATGGCCTGCATCTCTGGCGCGTCGGCTTTCACGTAGTCGCGGTTGAGGTTGTAACCCTGCGCGGTGGTGCGCCAGCCCATTTCCTCTGGACCGCGCTGATTGGGGCGGTTCCAGGCGCCGAAGCGCTCATGGCCATCCACGCTGAACACCGGAACGAACACCCACACCAGCTTGTCCAGCGCGCCCTTGGCCGCCTTGCCTTCCAGGATTTCGCGCAGGGCCAGGAAGCCCGCATCCTTGCCGTCGATCTCGCCGGCGTGGATGCCGCCCTGGATGAGCACCACCGGCAGATCGCGTTTGCGCGCGGTGGCGGCGTCCAGCGCGCCGCTGGTGGAAGCGACCAGCGCCTTCATAGGCCGGCCCTCGGGGGATTTGCCGAAATCGATGCAGCGCACTGCGTCCGGATAGGCCTTGCCGAAGGCGTCGCACAAGGCCACGACTTCCTCGTAGCGCCCGGTCTTGAGGAAGCCGGATCGTTCGGAAACCGTGGTCAAGGGCGCGTCGGCGGCGGAGGCGGGCATGGCGGGCGCGGCAAGCAGCGCCGGCAGGAGTGCGGGTAGAAGCCGGAACAATGAACGCATGGAGTGGATTCTCGCCTTCAAAAGCCAATGATGCACGTTGCGCGGCGGTCTGGCATTAGCCGGGCGTGTCGATTTGAGAAGTCGATCCACGCGCGCTGCATGGGTTACCCTTCCCGCAACTATTCGCTGGAATACCGGATGAGCACGACAGCCAGGGCGCAATCGGCACGCCTGCCGCGGCAGGTTCCCTACATTATCGGAAACGAGGCCTGCGAGCGCTTCAGTTTCTACGGGATGCGCAACATCCTGGTCCAGTTCCTGGTGAGCAGCGTGATCCTGGCTTACCTGCCGGAAGCCGATCAGGAGGGGGCGGCCAAGGACGTTTTCCACAGCTTCGTGATCGGCGTGTACTTTTTCCCGCTGCTGGGCGGGTGGCTGTCCGACCGTTACTTCGGCAAATACAACACGGTGCTTTGGTTCTCGCTGATCTACTGCGCCGGCCATGCCTGCCTTGCGGCTTTCGAAGGAAACAAAACCGGTTTCTATACGGGCCTGTTCCTGATCGCGTTGGGCTCGGGCGGCATCAAGCCGCTGGTGGTGTCTTTCGTGGGCGATCAGTTCGACGAATCGAACAAGAGCATGGCCAAGGTGGTGTTCGATTTCTTCTATTGGACCATCAACTTCGGCAGTTTCTTCGCTTCCCTGCTGATGCCGTTGTTCCTGCGCAGCTACGGGCCCGCCGTCGCGTTCGGCATCCCCGGCATCCTGATGTTCGTCGCCACCTTGATCTTCTGGCTGGGCCGCAAACAATACGTGCGCGTGCCGCCCACCCATGGCGAAGATCCCGATTCGTTCTACAACGTCGCCAGGACTGCGCTGACCCGGCGCGAGGCGGGCCAGGGGCGGCCTGGGCTGGCGGTTGCGGCGAGCGGCGCGGTCTTGGCGGTCGCCATGTTGCTTTGCTGGGCGTTCAAGCCGGGTTTCTGGCCGAAGGACTTCGGCTTCGTCATCACCGCCTGCCTGGCATTGGGCGCGCTGATCGCTTTCGGCGGCGCAGGCGTTTCCATGCAGCTGGAGCGCGCCCGCGGCAGGCATGCCGATGCGGCCATCGACAGCGTCCGTTCGGTGCTGCGCGTGATCATAGTGTTCGCACTGACCACTCCGTTCTGGTCGCTGTTCGACCAGAAGGCGTCGACCTGGGTGCTGCAGGGCAAGACGATGATCGTGCCGCACGACCAGGCATGGTGGCCCAGCTTCCTGGTCAAGGAAGCCGGGCAGATGCAGGCGCTCAATCCGCTGCTGGTCATGCTGATCATCCCGTTCAACAACCTGGTGCTTTACCCGGCCTTGCGGCGCATGGGCATGGAGCCCACCGCGCTGAAGCGGATGGGTTGGGGCATCGCGTTCTCCGGTTTCGCCTGGATCGTGGCCGGCATGATCCAGCTGCATATCGACACGGGCGCGCCTACCTCGCTGGCCTGGCAGATGTTGCCGTACCTGCTGCTGACCTTCGGCGAGGTGCTGGTATCGGCCACCGCCCTTGAGTTCGCCTACAGCCAGGCCACCAAGTCGATGAAGGGCGTGATCATGGCGTTCTGGTACCTGGCCAGCACCTTCGGCAGCCTGTGGGTGCTGCTGACCAACGCGGCCGTGCGCAACGATACGGTGACCTCGCAGATCGCCGGCACCGGTCTGAGCGAGAACGCCTTCCTGATGTTCTTCTTCGCGGTGTTCGCCTTCGTGGCGGCAGCGGCTTTCGCGCTGTACGCGCGCAGCTACCCCATGCAGGACAACTATCGCGCCGCCGGAGCCGTCTGATGGAAACTCCGGTCACCTATGCGTTGATCGCCATCACCTGCGTGGTGTCATGGATCGCCTTCAACAACCGCAAGCTGGCCGACCGGCTGATCCTGTGGCCGCCGGCGATCGACAAACAGAAGCAGTACGACCGGCTGGTGACCTACGGCTTCATCCATGCCGATTTCATGCACCTGCTTTTCAACATGATCACCCTGTACTTCTTCGGTCCGCAGGTGGAGATGCTGATGGGCCAGGTGGGCGTGTGGGTCTATCCGGCGTTCTATGTATCGGCGCTGGTGGTATCCATCCTGCCCACCTACCTGAAGAACCAGAAGAACCCGAACTACCTCAGCCTGGGCGCGTCGGGGGCGGTGTCGGCGATCCTGTTCGCCTATATCCTCGTGCGCCCCTGGTCGATCATCGGCGTGTTCTTCATTCCCATGCCGGCCATCGTGTTCGCGGTGCTCTACGTGGGCTACAGCATCTGGATGGACCGCCGCGGCGGCGACCGCATCAACCACAGCGCGCATCTGGCCGGCGCCGCTTATGGCGTTATCTTCATGCTGGTGATGGAGCCGCGCGTGCTGGGCCACTTCCTGCAGCAGTTGCAGCAACCCTCGTTCGGAGGCTGAATGCAGCATTGGGGCGATCACCGTATCTGAATGTTTTGCGTGCTATCGAATAGGCACGAAACGTCAACGGAGATCGTGAGCGATGGCCACCCGCAAAGCCGCCAAAACCGCCAAGACATCCAAGGCTGCCAAGAAGGCGCCCGCTAAAGAGAAAGCACAGGGCAAGGTTGCGAAGAAAGCCGCAAAGAAGGCCGCCAAGCCGGTAGCCAAGCCGCGGAAGACCGCCAAGGCAACGGTAAAGAAGGTTTCCGCGAAGAAGTCTCCGGCCAAGAAGGCAACCAGGGTCGTCGCGAAGAAGGCGGTTGCAAAAAAAGCAGTCGTCAAGAACGCCGTCGAGCAAGTCGCGGCCGGTAAGTCGGCAGCAAAAAAGATTGTGGTGAAGAAGGCGGCGCCTGCGCCCAGGAAGAGTCCGGCCAAGTCGGATCCATCGAAGTCCGCCCCTTCAAGTGCCGCTGCCAAGTCAACACCCGCCAAGCGCGCCAGCAAGGCCGTCCCACGCAAAGTCACTCCGCGCCAGGCCCTGGCCAATACCCGAAAGTTGCTGGAACAGAAACAGGCGCACGACCGGGAAACGCAACCCTGGCAGTTGCTGGACCCGCATCATGCGCCGGTGCTCGACTCGGGATTCCAATCGAACGAGGCGGCAGACAAGGCAGTGGAGTTGCATGCCGCCGAAAGCCGGATGAAAGCGATACAGGGCAGTTCGGGTACGCAGGACAGGCGCAACCAGGGCAAGCGGGATAACCGTTGAGCTGAAAGCGGCCCAAAAAAATGACGCAGGCGACCCCCATCGCCTGCGTCCGGACCTGTGTACAGGTCGTCTTATTGTTCTGCTTGTTGCGGTGAAGCGACGGCGTTGAAAAACTTGTTGCGGAAAGCCGGTGGTTTCAGCCCACCATGTTCATCGGATTGGCGGTTTCGCGCATGCCCATATCGATGCTGCTGTTGTAGGAAGAGAGCAGGCGCTCGTAGACGGCATTGTTGAGGCGCTCGAATTCCCAGTCATCGGTGTGGCCGGTAACGGCAAGTTGGTACAGGCCTTCCAGCAGGGTGAAGTCGCTGGACGAGTGGTCGTTGTTGATGGTTGCGTCGTCGAAGTTCATTGCCGTTCCCCTTGTGTTTGCTCTTGGGAGGGATAAAGCAGTTATCGTGCCAACTGTGAGTTCTTGCACTGAAGGCATTGAAAGACGGGCGCAAGCGGGGCTCACCGGCCCGAATGTGACGCGCCGCGTCCAGTTTTGCCGCCCCTGTACCGCCCACGGCACAATCCAGCCGTGACGCATTCCCCAATGGAGAGACCCATGTCCCTGGACATCGCCCACGACCCCGCCTCCCGCCGCTTCGCTATCCGGGTGGATGGCCACGAAGCCGAGCTGCTTTACCGCCGGGACGGCAACCGCCTGACCATCGACCACACCGGCGTGCCCGAAGCCATCGGCGGGCGGGGAATTGCAGGAGAACTGGTCAAGGCCGCCCTGGATTTCGCGCGCGCCGAGGGTTTGCGGGTGGTGCCGGCCTGTTCGTATTCGGCCGCCTACGTGCAGCGCCACCCCGAATACGCCGACCTGGTCGACTGAAACACACGCACAGCGGGCTGCCGCTGTCAGGCTGCTGCGCCGCGGCATAAACTGTATGCATTCCCTGGAAGGAGTCTGGTCGTGCGATCCGTGTCGAAATTCCCCCTGTTCTTCCTGCTGGTACTGGTACTTGGCGCTTGCAGGCGCGAAGCCGACACGCCCGCCACTGCGGCGCAGCCCGACGCTGCGCCCGCGCAGGCGCCCACCACCGCCGTGCCCGGGGCAGCGCCCGAGCTCAAGGACGTCATCGAAACCAACGATGCGTACATTGTGGGCATCAGCTATCCGCCCAACCTCAACAAGTATCCGGGCCTGGCCCAGGCCGTCGGCGCCTATTCCGAGTCGGCGCGGGCGGAACTGATGCAGGCCGTGGCCGGATTCGGCAACGACAAGCCCTCGGCCCCTTACGAGCTGTCGCTCAGCTTCGAGCAGGTCGCCGAAACGCCGGAACTGGTGGCCGTCGCCGCCGATGGCAGCCGCTATACCGGCGGTGCACATGGCGAACCCCTGGTGGCCCGTTTCATCTGGCTGCCTGTGCAGAACAAGATGCTGACGGCCAAGGAACTGGTGCCCAGGGTCGAAGGCTGGGCCGCCATCGGCGCCTATATCCGCGAGCAACTGCACACCAGCGTATCGGTGCGCGCCGACGCCGACGAATTGCCGCCCGACGAGCGCCTGCAGTTCGTGCGCAGCGCCGACAAGATGATCGACGAAGGCACCGAGCCGGACGTGGACAATTTCAGCCAATTCCAGCCGATACTCGGCGCCGACGGCAAGGTGACCGCGTTGCGCTTCGTATTTCCCCCCTACCAGGTGGGCCCTTACGCGGATGGTACGCAGACGGTGGACGTGCCGGCGGCGGTGTTGCTGCCTTACGTTGCCACTGAGTACGCCGGATTGTTCGCCAAGTCCTGAGTTCCAAACGGGCAATGCCGCAGCAACGCTTCCAACGACGGGTCGCCGATCTGCTTGCGGAGGCGGATGTACGCATCGGCGGCGAGCGCCCCTGGGACATCCAGGTGCACGACCCGCATTTCTACGCGCGGGTGTTGGGGCAGGGGTCGCTGGGCCTTGGCGAAAGCTACATGGACGGCTGGTGGGATGCGCCGTCGCTGGATGGCCTGCTGTTCCACCTGTTGCAGGCGCGGTTGGACCAGCGCGTGCACGGCGCCGGCGAACTCTGGGACGCGCTGCGCGCGCGCCTGCTGAACCTGCAGAGCCGCAGCCGCAGCCGGGAAGTGGGAGAACGTCACTACGATCTGGGCAACGACCTGTATGCGGCAATGCTGGGACGGCGGCTGGTTTACAGCTGCGGGTACTGGACGCAGGCCGACGGACGCGTGCTCGACGGCCTGGATGCGGCCCAGGAAGCGAAGCTGGACTTGGTCTGCCGCAAGTTGCGCCTGCAACCGGGGATGCGCGTGCTGGACATAGGTTGCGGCTGGGGCGAAGCGCTGAAGTTCGCCGCCGAGCGATATGGAGTGAGCGGGGTGGGCATCACCATCTCCAAAGAACAGGCCGACTACGCCCGCCAGCTGTGCGCGGGGCTGCCGGTGGAAATCCGGCTGCAGGATTACCGCGAGCTGCACGAGCCGTTCGACGCGGCACTGTCCATAGGCATGTTCGAGCACGTGGGGGTCAAGAACTACCGTGGTTATTTCGAAATGGCGCGGCGTTGCCTGCCGCCGGGCGCGTTGTTCCTGCTGCACACCATAGGCACCAACCGTTCGGTCAACCATACCGATCCCTGGATCGGGCGCTATATCTTCCCCAATTCCATGCTGCCCTCCGCCGCGCAGATCGCCGAAGCGGTGGAAGGCCTGTTCGTCATCGAAGACTGGCACAACTTCGGCGCCGACTACGACCGCACGTTGCAGGCCTGGCGAGACAACGTGGAGCGCGCCTGGCCGCCCGATCCGCGTTACGACGAACGTTTCCGCCGCATGTGGCGGTTCTACCTGGCCGCGTCCATGGCCACCTTCCGCACGCGCAATTCGCAGCTGTGGCAGGTGGTGCTGTCCAACGGCGGGGTGAAGGGCGGCTATCTGGCCCCGCGTTGAAACCGCCGAATTTCATGGTGCGTGAAGGTTGAGGGGACTACGGTCGGGGCATCCTCCCCTGGAGTCCTGTCATGAAAGTCTTGCCGTTGATGTTTCTGTCTTTGGCCGTATTGGCCGCAACGCCGGCGTATTCGCAACAGTTGCAGCAGCCCACCGTGCCCACCAGCAAACCCGCTGCACCGCCCGCCAACTCAGGGCTTGGACAGCCTTTGAAGCAAGCGCAACCTGCCTCCGCGCCCAAGGTGGCCAGCGATCCCAACCAGCGTCCGCAGGCGCCCACGGCCATTCCCAGCACCGGCCCGGCGCAGCAGGTGCCCACGGAATCCAAGGGTCCTGCCGTGCGCAAACCGGCATCCTTGCAAGACGCACGCGGCAAGCCGGTCAGCGGCATGATCCAGATCGCACCGAACCGTGTGTACGACCCGGCGACCAAGCGTTACCACTGGACCGAAACTTCGGGCGATCAGCAGAAGATCCTGGATTAGGCGGCAGACGAGGCAATTCGCCCGTCGAAAACAGACACGCCACCCGAAGGTGGCGTGTCTGCACAACGAGGACGTTAGGACTTACTTCTTCGGCGCTTCGGGCGCAGGCGTCGGGTTGGCGCCATCGGCGCTATCGGCCACCAATCCGCGCTTCTTCAACAACGGCTCGATCTTCGGCGCGTGCCCAGCGAAATCCTGGAATAGTTGCAGCGCATCCTTGCTGCCGCCGCGCGAGAGCAGGGTGCTGCGGAAATGGTCGCCATTGGCGCGGGTCAGGCCGCCGTGCTGCTCGAACCACTCGACGCTGTTGGCGTCCAGCACTTCCGACCAGATGTAGGCGTAGTAGCCGGCCGAATAGCCGCCCATGATGTGGCTGAAGTAGGGCGTGCGGTAACGCGGCGGCACCGGCGCGTAGTCGGTGCCGTCGGCTTTCTGCGCAGCGGCTTCGAAAGCCATCACGCCGGCGGCGTCGGGCACCTGGTCGGCGGTGATCTGGTGCCAGCGCTGGTCCAGCATCGCCGAACTCAGGTATTCGGTGGTCTTGAAGCCCTGGTTGAACTTGGAAGCGGCGATCACCTTGTCCAGCAGCTCCTGCGGCATCGGCGCGCCGGTTTCGTTGTGCTTGGCGTAGTTCTTCAGGATCGCCGGCCAGTCGGCCCACATTTCGTTGACCTGCGAGGGGTACTCGACGAAGTCGCGCGGCACGCTGGTGCCGGTGAAGTAGGGATATTCCACGTTCGAGAACATGCCGTGCAGCGCATGGCCGAACTCGTGGAAGGCGGTGGTCACTTCATCCCAGGTCAGCAGCGTGGGCTTGCCGGCCGGCGGCTTGGGAATGTTGAGGTGGTTGGCGACCACCGGCTTGTAGCCGGTCAGGCCCGACTGCGACACGTAGGAGTTCATCCACGCGCCGCCGCGCTTGGACGGACGTGCGTACATGTCGGCGATGAAGATGGCCAGTTGCTTGCCATCGGCATCGAACACGTCGTAGGTGGTCACGTCCGGGTTGTACACCGGCAAGTCGGTGCGCTTTTTGAAGGTCAGCCCGTACAGCTGGTTGGCGGCGTAGAACACGCCGTTCTCCAGCACATTGTTGAGCTCGAAATACGGCTTGAGCTGCGATTCGTCGAAGTTGAACTTGTCCTTGCGCACTTTCTCCGAATAGAAGGACCAGTCCCACGGCGCCAGTTCGAAAGTGCCGCCTTCCTTCTTGATCATCGCCTGCAGGTCGGCCGCTTCCCGCTTGGCGTTGGCCACCGCCGGCGGGGCCAGCTTGCCCAGCATGTCATTGACCGCCTGCGGGGTCTTGGCGGTTTCGTCTTCCAGCACGTAGGCGGCGTGATTGGGGTAACCCAGCAGCTTGGCGCGGTTGGCGCGCAGTTTCATGATGGTGCTGATGATTTCGCGGTTGTCGTACTGGCCACCGCGACTGCCACGGGCGATCGAAGCTTCATGCAGCTTCTGGCGGGTGGCGCGGTCGGTCAGTTCCGATTCCGGCGGCTGGCCGGTGGTGTTGAGCAGGGCGATCACGTACTTGCCTTCCAACTTGCGTTCCTTGGCGGCCGCGGCGGCGGTGGCGATCTGCTCTTCGGTGAAACCATCCAGTTGCTTGGCGCTGTCGATGACCACGGCCGAAGCGTTGACCTCCTTCAGCACGTTGTCGCTGAACTTGCTTCCCAGTTCGGCCAGCTGCGAGTTCATGCCCTTCAGAGTCGCCTTGTCCGCTTCGGACAGGTTGGCGCCGCTGCGCACGAAATCGGTGTGGTAGCGCTCGACCAGGCGCACGCCCTCGGCATCCAGGCCCAGCGTGTCGCGCGCCTTGTACAACGCATCGATGCGGGCGAACAGTTTCGGATTCAGCGCAATTGCGTCGCCGTGGGCGGCGAACTTGCCCGCATAGTCGGACCGCAACTTGTTGCGCGCGTCGTTGGTGTCGGCGCCGACCAGGCTGAAGAACACGGTCTGCGCGCGGTTCAGCACCTGGCCGCTCTTCTCCATGGCCACGATGGTGTTGTCGAATGTGGGCGCGGCCGGGTTGTTGGCGATGGCGTCCACTTCCTTCAATTGTTCGGCCATGCCGGCGTCGAAGGCGGGCGCGAAATCGGAATCCTTGATCTTGTCGAACTGCGGGTAGTGCAACGGCAGCGGGCTTTCGGCGAAGAACGGGTTCGAAGCCTTGGCGGCTTCGGCGGCGGCCGGCGCTGCGGCCTGGGAATAAGCGGGCATGGCAAGTCCAAGGGAGGCGGCGAGCGCCAGGGCAAGACGGGTGGTCATTCGGCTGCTTCCTTACATAAGTGGACTTTACAGGCTACCCGATGCGGGGCATGGCCGACCTGTGACGAAAGACAGGGGTAGGGGCTCGGGGCCTGGGCTAAGCTGCCGGGGCCGCTGGGCGGCTGCCCCTTTCCCCTTGGAGATTCCCGGATGAAGCCTGTCCTGTGCCTTTGTCTTGCGCTGTTGCTGGCCGGCCCCGCGGCCGCTGCCGCTGCCGCTGCCGACACTGTTCGCTATGTCGCCCTGGTCGACGGCGGCACCAAGGCGGGCGAACAGGTCGTACGCAAAGACGAGGACGGCACCACCCACGTCGATTTCATCTTCAAGGACAATGGCCGCGGACCGGAGCTTAAAGAAGAATACAAGCTGGCGGCCGATGGCACTTACAGCGAGTACAAGGTCACCGGCACCTCCACCTTCGGCGCGAAGGTGGACGAATCGTTCTCGCGCAGCGGCGACAACGCGCAATGGAAGTCCACGTCCGACCAGGGAAAGCAAGCCGTGTCGGGCACGGCGCTGTATTCGGCGTTGGGCGGCACGCCTGAGGGATTCTCCGTGGCGCTGTCGGCGCTGGCCAAGCGCGGCGACGGAAAACTGCCGCTGATCCCGAGCGGCACGCTGACCGTGCGCAGGATCGCCGAGGCTGAAGTCACGCGCGGAAGCGACAAGCGAAAGGTCGAACTGGTCGCGATGACTGGCGTGGGCCTGACCCCCACCTTCGCCTGGTCCACCGCCGGCGCCGATCCGCGGCTGTTCGCTTTCATCTATCCCGGTTTCCTGCAGCTGATAGAAGAGGGCTGGGAGTCCAACGCCATGGCGCTGGAAACGCGGCAAAAGCAGGCCGAAGGCGAAGTTCTGATCGGCATGGAGCAGCGCTTGGCCCATCCGGTGCCAGGCACCACCCTTATCCGCAATGCGCGCGTGTTCGACAGCGAAAAAGCGATTCTGGGCGCGGCTTCGGATGTACTGATCCGCGACGGCAAGATCGTGTCCCTGTCCAATGCGGGCGGCGAAAAGGCAGACGCCGACCACGTCATCGACGCAGGCGGCAAGGTGCTGCTGCCGGGGCTGTTCGACATGCATGCGCATTTCGGTCCTTGGGACGGTGGTCTGCACCTTGCCGCAGGCATCACCACCATCCGCGACATGGGCAACGACAACGCCACCTTGCAACAGCTGATGGCTCAGCTGGGCGAAGGCAAGCTGCTCGGTCCAAGCGTGGTGCCTGCCGGTTTCATCGAAGGCGAAAGCAAGATGTCCGCGCGCAACGGCTTCGTGATCAAGAACTTGGACGAGGCCAAGAAGGCGGTCGACTGGTACGCCGATCATGGCTATCCGCAGGTCAAGATCTACAATTCCTTCCCCAAGGACATCGTGCGCGACACCGCCGCCTACGCGCATCAGCGCGGCTTGCGGGTCAGCGGCCACATTCCCGCCTTCATGCGCGCGCAGGATGCGGTGGACCAGGGCTATGACGAGATCCAGCACATCAACCAGGTGATGCTGAACTTCTTCGTCACCCCCGAAACCGATACGCGCACGCTGGAGCGTTTCTATCTGGTGGCCAAAAAGACCGCGGGCCTGGATCTGGATTCCAAGCCGGTACAGGACTTCATCGCCACGCTGGCCAAGAAGCAGATCGTGATCGATCCGACGCTGGCCACCTTCGAGTTCATTCACCAGCGCGAAGGCGAGCTCTCGCCGATCGTGGCCGACGTGGCCGACCATCTGCCGCCGGATATCCAGCGCAGCCGCCGGGTCGCCGAGATGGACATCCCCGACGACGCCACCGCTGCGCTGTACACCAAATCCTT